>Ga0247833_1003967_pt1 | contig 19048 bp, 16 predicted proteins | sample LaCruzMarch2015__7_FD_187117 | JGI IMG/M metagenome (GOLD analysis project Ga0247833, IMG submission 187117) | Freshwater microbial communities from meromictic Lake La Cruz, Castile-La Mancha, Spain - LaCruzMarch2015_8m | ecosystem: Environmental > Aquatic > Freshwater > Lake | place: Spain... | reverse complement strand
AGCAATGGTAGAGTAATTGTATAGCCGATGAGGTATGACATGCCGTACCGCCAATGTTTTGTATTCCACGATATATACCCTGATGAAAGAGAGGACGTGATGATGATGATGATGATGATGATGATGGTTGCGATTTAATGATGATGTCATTATCCTTTTTATTGATATTCTCATTTTGTACTACGTCCAACTTTAGATCAATAGATTGGAGTGTTGGAGGAGGAGATGATGATGCACTTGTCGCCACAAATGACGACGACGACGACGACGACGACGACGACGAAGCTGTAGCTGAAAATTTTTTAGGAGAGAATCGAGGAGGCGAAGACGACGAAGAAGATGATGGAACTGTTGCCATGCATGTTCCATCATGACTGCTAATACCCTCCAACACCGACTCGGACTTGGACGCTGCTGGCGGCAAGGTCTGCTCGTCAAAAGGAGCAAGGAACACGAATGAGCGAACGATTGAGGAGAGAAGTGGAACTTCAGGAAACAAACTTTTTACCAAGAGATGTAAATAATGCTTACCTCCGTTGTCGCCGACTTGCTAGATGTGCACCCCATTATTTTCAGTCTTGATGTCTTTGCCCATTGTGCTGGGACTGGGCGGGAAGGCAGTTGATTTTCTGGGGAGGCCTCGGCAAAACAAACAGCTGCGCATTCATTCAAGACCGATGAGATCTCGTCGAATCGGCTACTTTCGTTCTCCTCACCGCATGGCACACTGACAACGCTTTAGTCGTCGACGCCTTCTCTTCGTCGTCATCGTCGTCATCATCATCAACATCGCTACGACGTCAATACGAATATCGATCCGCAAGCAGTATCCGCAGTAGCAGCAGGGATGTCGCATAATGTTACTTGGATGACTTGTTTACACGTGTTGTGTATGTGGAAGTGAATACGTGGCCTATACCGGGAGTTGAGTTAGAATCCGCAGCAAACAGTATTCATCATCATCATCATCATCAAGATGATAGAAGAAATGGTAGAGTGGGAGTAGTAGTGGGTGGTGGAGGTGGCGGTGTGAGGGTTCATCATCAGGGAGGTACGACAATTCCAACATCCTGTGTACTGCATGATAGAGATAATTTACTGGCTATTGGTTCAATTGATGTCGAAGACGCATCGGTAGAGCATGTGCTGGAATTACTGTACCAATGGCCCACTTATAAGCCTATTACAATTCTTTTGATTCGAGACGCTTGATAAAGAAGTGAAAAAAACAATAGGTCTTAAAGCAAATGAATACTAAGATTAATGTTATCTCACAAGTCTAGTTGATTAATTACTACTTTGAAACGTGCTCTATTGTATCTGTACATCTAATTGTATGACAAAGTAGTGTGGTGTTGAAAAGCGCTAAGACGTAATATCTAACCTTAAGTTGAATTCGACCTAGTTGGAGGAGTGGAGTCATCTTTCTGCGCTCTCACCAAGCTTTGTAACGACAAAGTACGGTTCATCCCCTGCTTGATAATTTGGATACCCTTACGGATGGGTTCGACTCTCTGATCATGTTGCACAGTGGCCTGTATCCGCTTCTTATCCTTCATTGATAGTTCTACTGCCGAACGAATCTCTGACCGAGAGTAGCCCAGCTGGAGAAGAAAATCTTCACGTATATCAGGAGGGATACGCAGTTCATTCTTATTCCGTTTGGTCGACTGTGTTGTTTCACCATCACCGTCTCGATAGGCCTCGTAGGCATTAATTTCAGTCCGGATGGTATCTTTCGGATCGAATGTCCATCCTAGACCGATGGGCGGACCAGAAGATGTCGATGGATTATCACAAAGGATGATTGGATATTCACGAAATTCAACTGTATCATAGCGCACGCTCTTGGTTGATCCAACTGAATGAGTGGATGAGTTTAATGAATCTAGATGTGTCTTGATTTTCAAACAGCTCTTCAAGCTGTGATCAGAGGAGTCATCGAGGCCTGGAGAGGTCCTACTGCTGATGCTGTTACTACCCCTGCTGGCATCCATTGGTGGACTGAGTACTTGGGAGGATGAGGATACGTAAGCCAACCCAACAAGCAGCATCTTACCGCATGGTATTCTTTCTTGTGGTAGCCGCGAGTCCACTTTCGTGATTATTTGGGAACTTTGAAAGAAAGACACAACGTCATGATTATTTTTTGCATGCGAAGTCCTTGTTCAAGTTGTGAAGGTGACGAGGGTTTTGCTTGAGCCATACTTGAACCACGATTCTATGCTATTTATCTCTAGAACCATAAATCAGAGTATCTTGGCTGTTCGATGAACGCGGTATTCTTCCCAAGTGAGATATTGCATTTGCTGCCCCTACCTCCATCGTCGTCGTCGCCATCCAATGACATCGAAGAGGGGGGCAGTAGTAAGCCAACTAATCCTCGGAAAAATGTAGTAATTTGTCACAAGGATCGTATCTCCTTCTATAAGTCAACGCGTAAGGTTCGTCGCACTGCCACGCGTATTTGGTCTTGGAGTGTAGAAGCTGCCGTCTCGGACGAAGAAGCAGTGTGTGTGGTCCGTAATGCGTACTATATTGGCAAACGGGTTTCATCGCCGTCACTATCATTGACTCGTCCTGCAGTATTCGACGAAGATGATGAGAAGACGGCAATTTGTAAACGCTTAACGATCGAATTTGGTAATTCATGCGACACTGCAAAACTTACTCTACAAACGAAAGACGAAGACGAATATAATCTACATTTAACTAACTTTCCTTCCGATGAAAAGTTAGAAAATGGCAGTAATACTAATGTCATCTTCATCGACTTGGATGCAATTTTAGAAAATAATGATAATAGCTGTGATGGGATAGATCACTTCCATCTTATACGAACTATCCTCACCTCGTCGGTCCTCATACAAAATAATAATGAAGATCTTATGGGAGGAGGATCAATTGTACATATTCGATCAGAAGTCTTGTACCGAATTACCACCATGAATAACACTATCGATGCCAAGAATGGTGTTAGTGGAGATGACATTCTGCAACATTGTCTTTCATTGAAAAACGACACATCAACTAACAATAACAAAGCTGAGCACACGTCTACTATTCGACGATTGCGTGATAAGAAGGGTGCTTCCAACTGTCCTTTAGTCATGTATCCTCCTCGATACATTGAGCTTTCTCATCCTCCTTCCTCTACTGCCGATGAAAATAATGACAATGATAATGACGACAGTAGGTTCATCTTTGGTGAATTACTTGAAATATGTAGATTTCACAATTATGATACCGAACGTGGATGTTTACGATCAAAAAAGGCAAGGATGAATGTTGACAGTAAGGGATGTCGATTGGATCATCATCATTGTCATAATTGTGGAGAGGAACGACATCGTGCATTCGAGTGTCCCAATGTCGTACCATCCGACTTCAACAACAACAACAGTGATAATAATTCATCTGTTGTGTTTAGAATGATATTGTCGACGAACGGCATTCGTATAGTGTCGGCACCGTATCGTGGTAATAGTGACAACTACTACCAATCATCATCATCATCAGGTGCATTACAAGATAGACCATTAGCAATACCACCAGCGCTCATTGTCCTTGGTGGGAGATTGCGTGGTAGGACATTGGCCACTTGCGAAATGCTCCCCCTATCGTCGCCATCACCATACTCCACTACTTCCGTTTCATCACAGAAAAGTAGTGAAGATGGTCAAAAACATAGATGTTGGTACCCACTACCAAACTTATTTGAACACAGAGGCAGTCATGCTGCGTGTTCCCCGACAGGATCCAAACTAATCTTTGTTATGGGTGGTGGTACAGCGGATGGTAATTCAGATGTTGTTGAATTACTTGACTTTACACAACGATTGGGATCATCATCACCATCATCATCACTAGTAAATGACATTAACGAATGGCGATGGCGTACGATGGAAAGTAGACTGTCTTCTCCACGACATGCTTTTGGGGCCGTGTCATGCTCTACTCCGACATCATCTGTACCACCATCCATGAGTATCTTTGCAGTGGGTGGTTGGAAGTATGGATCAGTATCCTGTGAAAGTATGGAGAAATTGAATTTATTGCCGCATCATGGCACTGGTGAGGAATGGACCCAACAACAGTCGCAACAACAATGGGAGACATGTTCACCGTTACTGCTACCACGACGTCTACACTCTGTGGTAGCAAATGCAGATGATTCATCGATATATGTGCTGGGGGGCTTTATCAACGAACGAACAACGACCCGTTCTATAGAAAGGTATGATATATGTACTAACAAATGGACTGCCGTGGAGGAGCTGCCATTTCATGAACACAACTGTCCACTAGTACAGGCTGTGGCTGATGTAGATGGGACGTTTCTCATCTTCCCCTTCAGCTCAGAGCAGACAGAAATAGACAATGCACCATTGGTATTAAGATACAAGCCGGGATCAAACACGCCCTTCCTTCCAATATCTATTTTCGATGACACTCACCCCCACCAGCAAACCAAATTGAAATTGCCCCTTGCCACTTGGCATTCTTTTTCAGTAACCAAATCTAAATCATTGAACAAGGCGTACTTGGTCGGTGGGACAATTAATGGGAAATGGACGAATACAAGTTATGAAATAGATCTGACTACGTTCCATTGGACTGAACTTCCGCCTATGACATTCCCTCGTCGACGATTAGCAGCTGTAGTGCTGGAATGATAATTGTTTTATCATTTATGATGCTGTTTGTTGAACGAAAAGAGAGACATCTTGCATCATACGTCAACCATGAAGTAGAGCACGATGAACTAATGATGCAAGGGTCAAGAAGCGAAGCTTTACATTGATGGTGAAGAGGCAAAAACATACAAGAGTATAGGATGCACCAAACCACAAGAGATAGTGGAAACTGTGAAAAGAATTAAAAAATCTATTTCATTATTCTCTATTTACTCCTACATTGTTCTTGAACTTTTTTCTTGGATTTTCCTCGTCATTCTAAATTAATACTCTTGCGCAATCTGTATACGTATTCTGCAATTCTCTCTAGTAAGCTGTTCATATCATCGTTTTTCTCCTGACCATGCCGGTTAAACTCATGCGCAGGCTATTACTCCTACCTCTATTACCTCGTTGACTCGTGGATTCATCTTTAGACAACTGCATAGCAATTGCAGATAGATTCGTTTTCACAGAAGACATATCTGGCCTATCACTTGGCTGTTTGGACCAACAACTGGTCATGATGGCACTTACATACTCTGGCCATTGATTACTAATCTTAGGCCGTTCTTCTTTCATGAATACAGCCTTCCGCATCTCTTCACTTGACTTGATCTTACCGAACGGTTTCTTGAGAGACCATACCTCCCAAAAGAGGATACCAAACGAGTACACATCCGCGGAAAGGCTGTAGCCAGACTCCAATCCAGTCTCAGGCGCCATGTATCTAGGTGTGCCACATTGGTCGTACAGAATCTGTGGTTCGGCGTTGTTGCTATCATTTGATGCAACATTGAGTGCAAAGCCAAAGTCAAATAGCTTTACCGTGCCACTCGAGTCAAAGCCGATATTAGTAGGCTTGAGGTCGCGAAAGATGATCATCTTGGAGTGCAGGTATGATAATGCATCGGCTATCAAAATCAAGACTTTGATCTGTGTTAGCGGCAGTGTCTCATTCTTCCCTCCCATGTTCTTCCAACGATTGATGCGTTCATCAAGAGTTTCGGTCAATCGATCAAGTAGAATGAAGATACCATCGGTGATACGATGGTATTTGTCTCCGGCTCCTCGGCCATGAATATTGATGATATTGGGATGGTCAAGGGATGCTAGCATCGTTGTCTCTTTCAGCAAATCATCAACACCAATCATGAACTGATCATGACCATATCGGACTGTTGGACGTAGGCACTTCATTGCGAATACAAGTCGTCGTTCCTTCTGTTTTTGGTAGGCCTGTGGACGATTGACATGTCCGAAGCACACAGACTTCGTTGATTTACCTTGACGACGGGGCACCATGAACGCTTCACTAGTAGTTTCACTACTGAACAGGGAATCGATATATTTGTCATTGACAATATCCTCTTCATCAAGGTCAACAAAATTAAACTTGTAGTCTAGATCATCAGTTATGCTCCCCGTGTAATCATCTTTAAGCTCACCCTCTTTCTTAAGATCATTACTACGAAACTTTGCTTCAATGCGTCTACCCAGATCATCGGTTGTATTCTTCAGCAGATCATCCTTGACCTTCCTAAATGACCTATCATTCTCGACGACGGATGCCGTAACCTCGAAGATGTCCGAGAATGAACCCTTCCCGAGGAGCCGTCCAAAGGATAACTCGGTCTTACGATACTGCGGGATGCTATTCCATAGTTCATAGTCGTAGGATGATATATCCGTCGTTAGATACTCTTCCACACGGAGTGTGATAACACTGTCAAGATCATGCGTGGATGGATCGTCCCCTAAACTTTCCAGTGTTGTCATCGAATCCATCATCGTGTCTCGGGTTTTTCATGTCGTTATGAAGCCAAGCAAGTGTAGAGATTCACACTCTTCGAACGTGGTTGAAATGGTCAATCAACGTCACCGCATGATCGATCAACACGTCACCTGACAAAGAAATGAGGTCTGGAAGATAACGTTCTACGAGTTGAAGTGGGTCTTGCATACACACATCCCCTTTCCTTCATTTTTTTTGCATTGTATGTACCGACGATGTAGTATAATACTAGGTATAATGGATCTTTAAATATATCCGATGGCCCTAACAGTCTCTCTTCACTTGTAGAGCTTATTGTGACGGACACATCACTCCTTGTGACTATCACCATGCGAAGTCCGAGTTTCTCCACAACCCTTGTAAAAAACTATTAACCTCTGGGATTAAATTTTCAACTCTCACATCATCACTCCGATTTCCATCCCGGAACGAAATAATTATAATATGGCGGCCACTTCTTCATTACCACCACCATTCAATTGTCGCTTAATGATGACTGCACCCCTTTCGTCGTCGCTACCATCATCGTCGTCATCATCATCGCACCAACAACAAATGACAACGTCGTCGTTGTCCCCGTCTTCATTGGAGCTTGAATTATGGAAACATGTATGTCGTGCCTCGGCGCATTATCAACGTGCTCAACGATTGACATTATCATCGACTAATTATGAATATAATGGCGTCGAGGACAATACGAACGCATTATTATCAGAAAAAACGGCAACGTCATCTACGCCACAATCTATTGATAACGACGATGTCGTAGTAAGACGAAAGCAACGGGTATCGGCCGCAATTAACGATGCCGAACATGCCTACCGACTATATCGTTCGTGTCACGCACGCGTAATGAGCATGTCAACGTCGACAACTCGTTCGTCGTCCACTTCTCCGGGAAGTGTTGTGATTCTTCGAGAAGATGATGGTGGTAACTGCAGTATTGCCAATGATGCGATGCCGCGTCCGTCGTCGCCAAACTCCAAAAAGTGCATCGACGAGGGTCGCGGGACTCGTACGACTGTCAATTTAGAATTAAGATTGGCACAAACATTGCGATTATTGGCAACATTATACGCTTCTTCTTCTTCGTCTTCTTCCAATAGTAGCAGTAATAGTGATATTGGCGAGAGGAATGGTAATTTAGAAATGGCGATTAAATATCACGACAGGGCCGTGTCATTATTAGTCGGAGTGTTCGAAGAGGACAACGAAGATGAGGATAAATTGGACGAAATGGGGGATGATGCAGCCGTGAAGAAAGAGGAGGTGGTAGTAGGACGTGATCGTTCATCATCAATTTTGTCATTAGAAACTCCCATGGCAACATTAATTTGGGCGAATCCTGGTGGAGGTATTGCGGGTGATGATGGTGTTAATGATGGTGATGATTGTGTTATAGCCGATACAGACGGCATTGATGATGATGATGGCAATGTCGATGGAGGTATCCTACTCACGATAAATGTCCCTATCATCAATGACAACAAACTTCCCATCCCATTGGCAACGCCGAGCAATACGATGTCATTCCTACGTCCATCGGAGAATCAACGTGTACTGGCTATATCCACATCCCTCAACACGCTCGCGACTTTACATGCCACGGCGGGGAATGATAGCGCCGCCATGAGCGCCTACCGTGAGGCATTGGAAATATTACAAGCTGCCAACAATGCCGAAGAAGAGGGGGAGAACAACGACAACAACAACAACAACAATGACACCGAGAAGAAGAGACGGGGGGTGGCAATATTGTCTCCCATTGCCACGGACCTTGCCGACACACTAACAAATGTGGGTAATTTTCATCTACGACGGGATGAGTTGGATGCAGCACATAATGCCTATTCGACGGTATGGGGTCTTTATGATAAAATATTACGAATGGATAATGAGAATGATACACCCCCCGTTGGCATTGTGGCTATTGCTGCTGCTGCTGATGCTTCCGCCACGTCTACTCAAAGAAGCAAGTTAACGTTGTCATTCCCCAACGGGGCACTAATAGCAATGAACAATCTTGGCGTGGTACACGAGCGTCGGTCTGAATTCCACGAGGCACTCTCCTGCTATGAGGCTGTATATCGTATCCGACTACGACAGCAACGCCTGCAGGATAAGAAGGATGATAATAATGACAATAATATCAATATTGATGTCATTAATCCATTATTGAATATTGGTAATGTCCATCATCGATTACAGCAGTATGATGAGGCATACTCTACATATAGTGAAGTGGTACGTATGTGCAAGTCTGCCACTCGTATATTAACAAATGAAGATGGTGATACGATTGTTAGGATATTACAAACATTAGCGGGAGCGTTGAGGAACTGGGGAAGTTGCTATTTAGAGCAATGTCGTTTTCATGATGCGATTGATAAAATCAGTGAGGCATCCAAGTTGGAGGATGATATAATAAGTGTCCTTATTCCGTCAACAACTTCTGCTCCCTTATCTGAGAGGACTGACCAATCAGCGGCCGTAAAACGAGCAAAGGAATCCAAGGCGCAATTATTAGGACTACTAGGGTGTTTATACCTCGAATGTAAGGATGATGGACTAATATCACTTGATAAATCTGCCGAATCATTCCGTCATGTGATTGATACGTTGGGACATACTGATGATGAAAATCATTCGAAGATTGTTTGGGCGAAGCACAATTTGAATATTGTGGATAATCTACGTTCCGAGTCAGTCGCTACAGCTGCAAGTCGTGTCGCTCTCGTTCATTTACGGGAATCATCATCTCCTGCTCCACCACCACCTCCAAAAACAACTACGTCGTCGCTATCATATTCAATTCCATCATACGAACCACAGATTACGCACGTCTCACAATCCCTTCCTGCTGCAACCAACGATGATCAGGATGTTGATAGCACTATTGAATTGGACGAAGTGCTAGGATCGGATGAAAAGTATGAAGACCATATCACCAGCGATGACAGCGATAGCACCTTCAAGGGTTTATTTGTGAGCAGTACCGACGAGTTGGAGGACTTCTTATCCCGGACTGGCGATAGTGCAATCATTGAGACTGATGGTGATGGCGAAAGGAGCATCGTGACAAAAGATAATCTTTCGACGAGTCGCCGTGTCTCGTCAAGTTTCATCCCACAGTTGCCCAGCTCGTCTTCATCTGCCTCGGCTGTTCCATCACAACAAACCCTCCCAGAGCCTGTCATAATGGGATCTGATACAATGGATCATAGTGTCGAAAAAGCTAGAGATTTTGTAATTTTGGCTGAAGATTTGTGGAAAAAGGGTGACATATCTGGAGCCACGGAGAACTTTACCATAGCTCATTCCATATACATTACACACCTTGGTGATGCCGACAGCAGTAAGGAGGTGGCAATGATCTTAAAGAAATTGGGTGATCTGAATCAAGAAGATGGAGCATTGGATGCATCATTGGAGTTGTATTTGGAGGCAATTGAGATGGAAATGACTGCGTACGGTCAGCATCTACCCCAAACATTGAATGCTGCTGGTGTAATCTGTCTCAAGCGAGATGACTTCCGATCCGCAATGGAATTCCATCGCAGAGCGCTTCAAATACAAAAGAGGTCTCAAGGTGTGGGAGAAACTGGGGGACTAAGCAAGTATGAAACGTACGAGACTCTCGTTAACATTGGTAACGTATACTACAGTGAACGTAACAACTTCTCCAATATTCGATCGAATGGTGTCGACTACAAAGAATTCATTGAATCAGGATTCCTATCATGGATTGCCTTGGCGCATGATATGCGTGGCGAATATGTAAGAAGTATTCAATTTTACGAAGAGTCTCTACAAATCTCCATGACGCGGAAGACTAAAGAATCAAAGCGCGAGACTGCTCTCACTCTAAACAGACTAGGATCGTTGACAAGAGAGCTGGGTCGATACGATGAGGCCATGGATTATCATCAAAAAGCAATGAATATACACAAGTCGGGTAATGTTGGGATATCGAAGGCGACGGCTGCTGAGACCTGTGTTTTGATGGGCATGGTGAAGTCGAAGTTGAGTGACTTCCAAACGGCACTGCATCTTTACGAAGATTCACTGATCGTACTTAAGAAATCACTCGGCGAAGATCATTTGAGCGTATCGAAGACTATGGCACAGATAGGATCAGTACATTACGAGCTATCGAACTGGGAGAAGGCGTTGGAATGTTTGGCAGATGCAGAGGAGCTGCAACTTAGTACGGTAGGGGAGATGAACAGAGACACTCTCGAAACGCAGGCCCTCATAGGGCGTGTCTTATCAGCGACAGGAAATTTTGAAGAGGCATTGTTGAAACTTAAAACCGTGTACGAACGTCAGAACATCCTTTTCAACTCGACACATCCGACCATCGCGGATACATTATCCTATATTGGTGATTGCTTTTTAGATCAAGATATGGCAACTGAGGCAAGGGGGAAATTCGTAGACTGTTACAATATGAGGAAGAACTTTTTCACTATCGACCAAATACATATAGCAGAGTCAATGGTGGATATCATCAGAGCTAGGAGTGGTCAGCCCGGACGAGCGTTGGAAATCTATCAAAATGCTCAAGAAGTCTATTCCGAATACCTACCTGACAATCATGTTCAAATTGGTAGACTTCGAGTATACGAAGGTGATTCATTCGCTGAACTTCTCAACTTTACAACGGCAATTGAACGGTACGAGCAAGCGAAGCAGATTTTCTATAAGGCGTTTGGGGGTGAGTTTAATATTGATTATGCCACATGTACTGTGAGCATTGGACGAGCATTACTGCGAAAGTGTGATTATGATTCAGCGAAGAATTTTTTCACTTCAGCGTTGGTAATTTATCAACAAATATTACCGGAGGAGCATTTGAAGATCAAGCGGACACTGGTTGATCTTGAGCGCGTTGAACAGGAAGAAGCTCTATGTGTTTAATAAGGTTTACAGTTACATAGCCCCCCTGCCTGTTCCCATCCTACCTTACCTTTACCTTACCTTTTAACAGCAGAGGATAACTCTCCCCCACATGCAAAATAAACATCCATATCTACCAATCACATCAACAACTATGTTTGTTTCTCTCCTCTCGTTTACACGAATCGTCCAGTACTTGGAATGTCCCCACCTAAATGTGCGACAAATTCATCATCCAAATCAACATCTTCCATGGGTGATATGTCTCCTCCACCAGGATGTCCATGTATGGCATGTGTTAACACCGCACCGTTGGCATCTAATGCCTCGGCAGTGGCAACGAATGCACGTTTCTTGTATACACTCTTGCCTCCCATAAATTTTGCATTGTTCGTTGGGGATGTAGCCGATGCCACAGAACCGAGTATGTCACTTATGCCACTGGAACGAGAACGTCCTGGTAAGACATTGGATCGTGAATCATACGACGAAGTGTTGTTGTACGATGATCGGACACTATCCCCATCGGACGTATCACCCTCTTTTTGGGATAAGCCTATCGTCTTTCGTACTTTTTCATTCACCGTGGGGATGAAGAATGCTACCATTGTTCCAATGACTAGTATCCCCAAAATGAGCAATCCAACGACTCCTCCAGCACCACCTACCTTTTCAACACCACGTACACTACTTAGTATATTAGGGTGCATAAAGTCAGACATTTCCCAATCAGAAGGCTTAGCACCTTGTACAAATTGACAATAATGTCCTTCATAATTGGGAGGACATTTACATCCAGCATGTTCTTCATTTTTACCAACGAGGATACGACATTCACCGCCATTCGTACAGAATGCATTGTCGCTAAATTCACGTCCTTTTTGACAATAGGATGTGGCAACATGTTCACAGTACACCCCGCCGAAGCTGACCTTTAAATCGGCAGTTTGGGCAATCCCAGAAGGATTTAGGTGGGCCAACGAGCAGTCACACATGTATTTGTCTTCCTTGATGGGGTGTGCAATGCATGGCGAATTGTTCTCGCAGTAGGTCCCATCGGCGCATTGGGTAATGTGTGGCACGCCGCCATTAATGGTCGCGAGACCGACTACACTTACTCCTCCTCCGGACCCTCCTTTGTCTTGTTCTTCTGATGACGATGACATCGATGAAAATTATTGGTGCCTTGCCAGAATGAGCAGTGTCGGGATGGTCGTGTCCGTCCCAACGGTGAGCGGTTTATGTCGTGTGGGGAAAGTCATTGGAAATTTTCATTTTGGCGCGATTACTACTATATTTACGTAAAAATTTTAAGCTTTGCCCTTGTCTGTGGCGAAATATGGTATTTATCGGTAGGTACTGTTGAATTTTAACTAACTTGTGTCATCCTCTAGGATATTGCACCTTTTACTCTTCATCTACTGCACTACTCGATTGCTGCTTAATCCCAAGCAAAGTACTCAACTTCTCCATCTCCTCCTCAGTCAATATCTCCTCCCCTTCTTGAAATCGTACCATAATTGCCACATCTTCCTTCATATGTCCATCATCCTTCGTCCCACTCAATGGCGTGTGTCCCAATGTCATCATATATGCATACATTAATGTTTGTGATGTTAAACCCTTTGTCCGTGCCATATCTTGCCATTCAATATTGGAATGTGCTTCGCGGTTAGCACCCAAAGTCCAAAAGGATTGATATGTTACGCCCAATTTCTTACATAGCCGTCGTAATTCTATATCGAAATTACTATCCGCATAAAAACGATTTTGTAATACCCTTGGCTTGACCGTGGCCTTATTATATAATTCCATAAATTCATTCACATTGTAACAATTCGATATACCCAAATTATGCACCGTCCCTTCCTTGACGGCACTTTCAAAGACTTTCCATACAAGCAAGGTCTCGTCCATGTTGGACATGGGTGAATGTAATAATAGGGAATCCAAATATTTGGTTTGTAAATTACGCAATGAGGCATGTATACTCTGCGATACTTGTGCCTCCAACTTGGCAGTCTTGTCGTATGGGACATTTCGTAAATCTTGTCCGTCCAACGACGTAAATTTCGTTTGTAAATAAAAGTCCGTGCGTTTTAATTTCATTTCATCGGCCGCGGTCTTCCATCCATGTCCGACATCTGCCTCGTTATAATGCTTCGGTTGGCACGCGGTATCAATGAAACGGAAGCCGGCATGTACGGCAGCGTAGACCAAATCGGCCGTATCATCCTTCTTCCATGCTGTGCCATACAGTATGTATGGTCGGTTCGATGCAAGTATAGTTCGTGCCGAGAGATCATGTATTGATTCTTTCGGTCGGACTACGTACTTTGGCAATTCGTGATGTGCTGGTAATTCTGCTTCGTGGTGTGCCGACTCTTTTTCCATGAGAGGAGGAACGACGACATTATTACTATTTCGTTGTTCAAGTACTACTTGTTGCTTCTTCTTCCTCTGCTGTTCGATAGCATCGTCATTCTGAGATTCATTGTTGTTGTGTTCATCATGATTGCTGTGACCCTTGTGACCCTTTAATCTACTACTATTTGGAGAAGTGTCGTTGCCGCCCAAGAAGAATGATGACGAGACGTACCAGCTTGTCCCCACGACAATAATGACGCATGCTACGATGATAGCATATGGGAGTGAACTATTGCGCCTCCGTTGAGGAGCGGCAGGGACCACCATTGAACGTCGGAGGAATAAGGTTGGTTCGGGAAAACTCCCGTTCCCAGGGCTCCAAGCGGGAGCAAAAGCTCGACAAAAACTTCCAATGGAGGCGACACTCCTTTTAACTTAGTCGTCAAATTGTGAGACAATTTTGTTTCTACTCCACCTAATCATTCATCGACGAACGACAAATTTGTCATTTACTTCAGACATTTTTTTTCAACAAACAGGAGGGCCACTCAGTCTCGTAGGAGACAGCCTGCCTCACACAAGCTAAACCTCTACGCACAAATATCTCCTCAGATGACACACGTACCCCAACTGAATTACTCGATTCAATGATACTGCACCCTTCGATCATCCTCATCTGCCTCACGGCTGCCGCAATGAACGCAGCGACTGCTTCAAAAACCCAGGATGATATTACATGTCTTACTGCAGAGTCATGCAATAGCAAACGGCTGGAGATGGAACTAACTGGAGGATTCTATACCAGTGATGATTTTACAACGAAGGGTTGCTATTACAAGAATGAGAATGTATTCTTCTCACCCGGCACACAAGAGGAAATGTCTACGTCGGATTTACTTGGTTTGCTTGTACGTATCTGGTGTAATGATGACGCGGGGGAATCCAAAGTTGGAGGAGGACAAACATTTGATAATGATGATGATTTGGATGTTACAATAAAAGCAAGTGCATCCAATGATGGACTTGGTCCAACGGGGGATTTTGTTGATATTGAACAGAATGAAATAGAGATGCTAACTCGAGGTTCTTCGGTACCATCAGGCGATGTAATAACTGGTGTTACTACTTCAATCAAATTTCTAATTGCTGCTTCCTTGGTAGGACTCACAACCTTTATCATTTACTAGAAATATTGGGAATATGGTCAAGAGTTGGATGAACTATTGCGCTTGCAATCAGCTAGCTGAGTGTAAAATAGCAAAGTGTGCAGTAACCAATCTGTAGATTTCCTGAGCTATGTGTATAAACATGCGTCCTCGTCTATCTTGGTGTGTATTAATTTCTTTATGAATATGAGCGTCACGTGATATGACACAGTCCCTCATCTTTGCCGCCATTGATCCATATTCACCACTCTCTTCCATTTGTTGTTCAATGAGACACTAACAGATATATCGACAATGAACTTCTTGTAATGCATCTTATCTTATTTCTACTGCGTGTAGATAGTGTCTTGCCATTGCCAACGGGTGAAACATAGATTTATATGAAAAACTAACCAATGCGCTTGGCATCACCGAGCTTGGCATCTCCATGCGGAAGACAGAACCATCCATCAGTACGCACGAGCCTAAAGTGATAGTCGCTGAAATTTTCGAACACATCCTCGCACATCCAAAAAGAGGCAGTTTGTTTCGTCAAGTCCCAATTCATACATGAGAAGACGTGTCCAATCTCATCACCGGATAAGAGCAAATCACGACGAAGCTTGGAAGACTTCTTTTGACTTCCTAGCATACCCTTGTTGTTTCTGGCAGCAGCGGTGATATCATACTCTCCACGAACTTTCGTCTTCTCAAGCATGAAGCCCAAAGACATCGCTGATGAAACACTGCCGTACTTATAAGCCCAGCTCTGTTCATACTTTGGGCTGATACCACCCAACTTGAGCTCATACCACGATGCTTTCTGCGTTGGGAGGATGCTTGTATCAATAAGTCTAAATCCAAGTAAGCTATTTTGTAGAAAGATTGCAGTTTGATTTGCCAATTCAGTATGGAAAGCTGATAAGGCATATCTTTTCTTGGATACATCTTTGCTATCAAGGTAGAGAGCAGGTGAGTCATTAGATAGAGTGGCCTTGGCCACCAAAGTCTTCTTTTTGAGTAGATCTTCTAGAACTGACGCAATGAAGTGTGCTGGCATACCAAGATGATTGACGCCATGCGAGAGAGTCAGCAAGAATATGTTGATATTCGAAGCCTTTTCTTCGCGTAGCATGCTGTTCACATCGCGGTCGGCTGGCAAAATGGTCATCAGGAAAATACGATGGAACCATGCACGGAGTTCTTCGTGCGACATAGAAAGGCTTTCAACACGTTCGTCATCGTCAACAGCCTGCTCCCAAACATTTGTATCCCATATATACTAGGCTCCTGATCTGATACTCTGAGATGAAACACTGCCTCCGCCTCCTTGTAACCGAGAGCTGTTGTACTAAAGATGTAGTCATCATACGACTTCCAAAGGCCCGTGTTCAAAAGGCAATTGCTTTGAATGAACGGGGTGATTGACTTGGACTTCAATGAGAGCACAGGAGCAAGTGTGATGTACACACTCTGCATCCCCGTGTAGTCGGGAATATTCGATAAAGTAATTCGATGGTATTTTTGATCAATGGAGAATGAAATGATACTTCCTAATGCAATCTCAATAGCAGTTTTACCAAGCATGTCAGCGACTGCTCGGCCTACGTGCCAGTAATACCTTATCACGTTCCAGGCAAGAGAATTACTCTCGAACGCCTTCTCCTTTTCTTCATCGGTTTCTGCACTCAAAACGTCCGGGGGCGGTTCTGACATGAAAGAGATGACTTCTTGAGTCAAGAACCCTTGCGGGAATTCTTTGACTGGGTTGAATTCGTCTGTAGCTCGATTGCCATCTGAACGTGGGGTTTGTACTTGTTGATAGCTTCGATGGCCTCTTTCTTAGATGATCCGCGGGCATCTTCATAAGATGAACCGTTACCGAGAACAAATGATGACAGTTCTTCTTTCATTTCATCAGAAGGGCCAGGCTGGGGGTAAAGACATTTTGTCTGTTCAAGAAAAAGCTTGTCCATGGGTGCTACATATCTGGAAGGAAAGTGCCCGTCCAACATTTGATCCAACACAATTTCAACTAAAAAGTTTCTCATCTCCTTCTCAGTAGCATCTTCCCCAAGAGCGCATTTTGATTTATCAATCATATCTGGAGTGAGATTCATCGATTTAAATGCGTCAGAAATTTGTGCTTTTTTCTGCTCCCTCGCATAGCTCGCAGAATCTACCTTTGCCTTCATGTCACTGACCAAATCGCTGCCTGCACCCATGGACGACTGGACGACAAACCCGCCATTACATTATCCACCCGGTCGTCTCCATTTGGCCAGTAACTTGCTAACACCTCCGTCACAGAAGGGAAATCTGGGGAGTAGTGTGCCTCGGGGTCCACCCACGCATTCATTATCGTGATTATGCCCTTCCAAGTTTCCCCCGATAGGAGAAGCCAAGGGAAAGTCTGCTGAAAGTTCTCCAATGTACTATCAGTAAACCATCGCTTGATGAGCTTGACCATTTTTTGGTATATAAAGCAAGGCATCGCATATCCAAGTGTGACTTAATAGATGACCATACCAGTATTGAATGGATCTGCATTTGTCAGAGCTGTTTTGACACTATCAGCTAATCTGCACAATTCATAGGATAGTACTAATACTAGTGTATCCTTTGCTAGCAATTGTGCACTATCATAAAGGGTATGAGTCAAATGCAATGAATATATAAAATAATATGAGAAAGAGAGCACACAAAGTGAAAAAGACCACCAACATTTCTCACCTAATATCATTCAGTGTCATGTGCAAGCGAAGCTTATCTTGTTTCATGTCACTTAGGGATTGGTACTGACGATTTGCATCCAATAGTGTTGCAAATGCATGCCTTCCATCACCTACTCCACCTAAGAGAAGCGAAAGAGAAGAAAGTTCCTCATCATCCAGTTCATCAAGAAGGATAGATTTAGCATTGCTGCCCTTATTCCACTAGAGATTCAGATACATCGTGGCCTGTCAAAAAAAAGGGGATCGGTGAGGATAATCATTTGTCAAACTGCTGCGTACTTATACAAAATAAAGCAAAACATACCGAAATTGTAATATTCAACGTATGGCTTTTGAAACGAAGCACACAGCAATGATGGTTCAAACGTTTTGTTTTTCGGAGGCATACACAGATAGTAATTGAGCTGCTCCCTCATCTTTGCCGCCATTGATCCATATTCACCACTCTCTTCCATTTGTTGTTCAATGAGACGTAGTGGACGATGTACCTCAGCATCATCTGCATTGCTAAAGTGCAAGGAACGTGCCAATCTATATGTGTTCATCCAAAATAGGGGAGGCATTTTGATATCTTTACCTGATTCCGACCCATCATTGAGAAGTTGGGAGCACGTCCTTGCATCGGCGGCGGAATTTTCTACGATACCGTGAAAATAGTAGGTTGAAGGGAAAGGCAAGCGAGTGAGAATGAGAGTGTATTTTGCACAAGGTATAAGAAGTATCGAGGGGTTTTCTCAAAAGCTGAAAAACCGCCTATCAACGCCGTATATAATATAGCTCTGAGATCTGAGCTCCCTCTCTAGATCGTATATCATCACTTACCATAATCACCCATCTCATAATAACATCCTGATCTATCGAATACAAGGTGACTTCAGGTTATCCTCCGCTTGTGTTGTTACGACGGCGATACCCTCGGAATAACATGCCAATGCCTCAGTGAAACGACGCTTCATGAAATGCGAATTGCCCCATTTTTCAGGTCAAGCCCAGTTTTCTTTGTGTCATCAGTAGGCGATGCTACATTGGTTGGTGTTGCCATTGGAAATGGTTCTATCTCCTCTTGTTTCATCAGGCGCGCCAGTTAGGAGGCGGAGGGACGAGTTGGTCGATTTTGTGCCTAATAAAAACGCCATGGTAGATACTTAAAAAGAAAGAGCCAAGCAAAAGGCAGAGTGATCGGGAGGGAAGAATGAGACACTGCAGCTAACACAGATCAAAGTCTTGATTTCGATAGCCGATGCCTTATCATACCTGCACTCCAAGATGATCATCTTTCGCGACCTCAAGCCTACTAATATCGGCTTTGACTCGAGTGGCACGATAAAGCTATTTGACTTTGGCTTTGCACTCAATGTTGCATCAAATGATAGCAACAACGCCGAACCACAGATTCTGTACGACCAATGTGGCACACCTAGATACATGGCA
>Ga0247833_1003964_pt1 | contig 19061 bp, 17 predicted proteins | sample LaCruzMarch2015__7_FD_187117 | JGI IMG/M metagenome (GOLD analysis project Ga0247833, IMG submission 187117) | Freshwater microbial communities from meromictic Lake La Cruz, Castile-La Mancha, Spain - LaCruzMarch2015_8m | ecosystem: Environmental > Aquatic > Freshwater > Lake | place: Spain... | reverse complement strand
CATCTCCGCACAGGAATTATTGTAAGCCGTTAATGTTGAGTTGATTGCATTTCTACTGAACCAAAGCAAGCTATGCATGGCATCATAATCCCCAGCTGATGCAGCAATCTTCCAATGCTTCACAGCTCGTTCCACATTTCCTGATTGAAGCTCCATCATTCCAAGAATGTGTCTTGCATCTTCGTGTCCAGCCATAGCCGCGGCCTCGGTGCGGAACTTGGCTTTCTTCGAATCTCCCCTTTGACGATACTCACTACCCAATTGACAATGAGCCTTAGTAAAACCTAGTTCCGCGGATTTTCTTCATAAATCCATTGCCCTCATATGAATGCCCTATTACTGCTATCCACCGATTCCCGAGCGAGCATTTAGGGGTGTTGGGAAACGCAGTACAGTTGAACTCAGCTGCCAATCACCTCCCCATCCCGATATTATCAGCTTTCCTAATCCACCATGTATTTGCAAAAATAAATGTACAGCTGGCAAGATCCGTATCCAAATAGATCAAAATGAAAATCCAAGTAAAACCCGCTCGCTACATTCTATTCTTCAAGCTTTGTTTGGAGATTCGCTATTTATGATATTTGGTGTGACAATGACGTCGTTGGAATTGACACATTTCTTGCAAGTTCAAGGTTATACATCTGTTGAACAAATGCTTGGATATAGCGGTGCTATCGATGTGAACAACAAGTATAACTTACAACCATATAGACAACCTGACAGTAAGAAGAATGGGGTAGCAGCACCTGCTTGTGATTTTGACCACTGCCCTGGACGTCCAATCGGAGAGATTATAGCTCATATAATTGAGGCAGGGTTTCCTTGTTCTCATGCATCAAATATCAAGCAGGAATATGTCCGAGCAGAAGCTGAGGATCGTTGCTTTGGGTTCTCACTTTTCCAATACGCAAAGAAGACAGCTGTCGAGAGGAAGATTGCAGCCGAGAAGGCAGCTGTCGAGAGGAAGATTGCAGCCGAGAAGGCAAAGAAGGCAGCTGACGAGAGGAAGAGACAGGAGGTGGAGAAGAGGCAGGCGAATTCCAAGAGGAAGAGGTTGGAGGAGGTGGAGACGAAGAGACTGGAGGAGGAGAAGAGGTTGCAGGTGAACATAGCTATGATTGGTATCAGCAGCAATTTGATGCTTGAAATGGTAGACAAAGTAACAGGTTTGACTACTTTCAGCTATAGTTGTACGTTGAAAAAGGACATGGCGGAAAAGCTGGTCGAGCTTGGTTTATCTGGAAGTAAACAAACAGCAAAAATGAATTTACAAGAATATATCAAGGTGGCGCAATTACAGCCGTATGCTCCAATAAAAGTCTATAATAAGATTGCTAGACTGAGCATCGTGACAGAGAATGTACCCATGACATTGGATGAATTACCTCGCAACACGTAAGTCAGAAGAATACAAACCTGTTGAGAAGAAGCACTCTGTAGGACAGGTAATGTTATATTTTAGTAGTCATAGTAAGTCCAAAATCTCCACCTCAACATCATGGCAAAATCGTCGTCGTTAGAAGCATCGACGCTCTTGTTGTCATTTATTCTCCTACTATCTCACCACGATGACATATCGTATATTTCCAACATTTTCGTCTTTGCTGCATTCAAACCATCCATGTCACCGTTAACGACAACGACGAGCCAAGGCAGACTGAGGTTGATATGCGAAAACTCCTTGAGTCACGAGTCATGAGCTCGCGGGACCCACGCTCGTACGTTTGGGCTCTATCTAGAGTTGGAATCAAGGAAAGAACAGATGCTTCCGCATCGCGCACCTCCAACTGTTCAATTATCCACGTCGTAATATTTTCTTCACTCACAGCATTGTCTTTCTAACCACCATCTCAAATGTTGCTGTTCCCCACATCGACCAATTATATCCTCAGTTTCGTCGAGTTAGTTACTAGTGCTTGTTCATCATTGATTGCAGGCCATACAAGTAATCATTACTGATTTCCTTACACTTTACGAACACTATGAGCGCCCCTCACTCTCCAACAAGCGTTGCGGAGGATGTTGGCAAGAGATCATCGGGACCATGTGGTAGTGACGGCATGTTCTCGTGGTGTGAGGTCCAAATGACGATGCAAGATGTTTGTGGTAACAATGGCTTACGTGAGATAGACTCCCGCGATGATGACAATCACAACGGCACGTATCCGGCGTCACGGGAGCTGGGCAGTGACAGCTGTCTTGAGGATAAGTTGAAGGCTTTTGGTGAAGAGCTTGAAATGACACTTTCTACTACCTCATTCAATACTAACACTTCTGCCATCCAAGAATGCAAATCGAATGTCTCGAAAGGTTACACACTATCACGCTTTAACAGCTCGACACCAAGTATGTTTGGTATCGATAAGCCACGCTTTGATCATTTCATGAGCATGGTTGATTCTGCATCGAAGAAGAATGGCGTGCAAAGTGTTCCTGTGGCTGAAGTGTATATCTCCATGGGCGCTGAATTCGGTCGGACCTTCGCCGACACAAAGTCAAAAGAGCTGGCTGTTCAGCTATTCGAAGAGGCATTTATGATCTGTCAGGCAAAGTTAGGCGACAGTCATGACCTGACCATTGAGTGTCGTGTTGCTCTTGGTAAGGTTTGTCTTTCACTTGAGCGATATGACGAGGCGCTCGACTGTTTCTGTATGGCAGTTTACATGCGTGAGGCTCTCCTTGGAGAGCTTCATCAATCAGTTTCCGAACTTTGGGTCCTAATATCATCTGTCCATCAAGCCACATCAAAGTTGGAGTTAGCCTTAAAAGCGAGTGCGAAGGCACTGACAGGATACCGAAATACATACGGTGATAAGCATGCGACTGTGATTGGGGTATTGAAGACGATTGCACAAATCCATATCGGGATGGGAAATGGCAGTAAGGCTAATGACATACACAAGTATGTTCGTCTTCACTCGCCCTAAGATGGGGATGTAGAGTTGCGACATTACATATCGCTCTCTGGTGATTAGTTTTAAGCATAACAACATGCTGTGTGGAAATTCCTCGGGCAAAAGTTAAAAGACTGTTAATAGTTTAAACTTTCATCAACAGTTTTTGTCTCACACAGGGTAATCTTCACGACGATAATATATGAATGGTATGACAGACTGGCATGTTGGACTCGTTAGAGGCTCATGTAAGGTAGATGGATGAAGACGACATAAAAGCACATGTCACCGGCGTACTAATTATATACCGTGAAACTTCATGTATGACCGGAATAGGACAATCATTCCAAGCTTCTTCAGTCCAATTCCATATGCTCATCCACCGTCAAGGATACGGCATCGCTTCTACTTTCATCTTGGAGATCATCCTTCTCCTCCTCTGCTAATGTTTTTTTGACATTTTTCATCCGAGCCTTTGCCATTTGTAAAATCAACGCCCTTCGAGAACTTCTCTCGGTTGTTGGATCCGAAATGTCAGTATACATGGAGGAACCTGCAGCCGATGTTCCCATGGACGTTTCATCCTCCCAACTGCCATTAGGTGGTAATAATCTAGGAGGATCTGTCTTTTTTATTAGAGATCGCCCGAGCTTGGTAGAGAGATCGGGTCGCTGCGGACTGTCCATACCCTTGTTCATTCGCTTCTGCCTTAATCGGTTCTGCGCCCCGCCCACCAGCGAGCTTGTCTGACTCATCACAGACTTCTCGCCATCATATCGTTGCTCATTCGTTGATATGGTCGTAGTGTCGTTGTTGCCAGTGCCTGGTACCGAATTCACTAACTGAGCAGCTTGGTGATTCTGATACTGATCTTCCATAGTAGGGTCCAACATTTGATTGTTCATGATTCCATTAACTAATTGTGGACCACAACCACCACCGCTATTGGGCATGACTCCATATACTCCTCCAATAGTCGCAATTGCCTCATCGTCTCTATGTTACAGACAAAGCAAAAAAATATTACCATACATATTACACTCAAACAAAGAAATCTAAGAAAGTATCGAAAGCATTCAACACTTACGGCTGATCCCCTCCTCCCAGTCTGATAAAAGCCCCCTCCTCTTGAACCTGACGACGATATTGTCCAACATCGTATGGGTAGCCACCATTCATGTGCGGTCTGTGCGGACTATTTATTGGAGGCATATGCAGTTGCTGATAATGAGCGGGTGGTATTCCAGGCGACAGCACCCCGTGTGGCTGAGGCGAAAAGTAATAATTCATATCACAGTCAATGGGGGGAGATACGCCGTACTGTTGCTGCTGCGTTGGTGGATATCCAACTCGTGGATCAACCCCCATCATTGGCTGCTGATAATACTGTGTATTCGGGTGCATACCAATCTGCTGATGTTCCTGATGAATTCCCCCATTTTGTGGGGGATAGACTGGACCACTGGGATACGGCGACGGGAGACCCCTCCCTAGCTCGACATAACCAGACCCAGCACTTTCACCCATCGCAGATCGGCCTGGTGATCGGCCTTGTATAGATGATAAAGGAGCTGCAATCGAACTCCCCGCCATCGAGGATGGGTATCGACTTTCGAAATCTTGCGCTATCCGCAATGCCTCATCCCGTGCCAATAGAAAGTGTGGAGGCAAAACCTTCGTCCAGCTGTGTGGATGGAGAAGGTATAACGGTAGTGCTCGACATGGACCTAGATGGTACAGTTTCAAGTCATCAAAGTCACGTTCCGTAAGGTCGTAGACTGATTCAACCTCCTCCACTTCCGCAACAGTTCTCGGTGGCCCCACTTCACTTCCATCCCCCGTCATCCCACCTCCTGACTCATTCAATCTATATAATTCCTCCGGACTTAGACTTGGACTTAAAAATGCCAACATGTAAATTTCAGTCCCCCCCAATTCCACACGGTAATATACATCCTCCTCAACATTGATCGGCCCACCCGAGAAGAAACAAAATTTGTTTACCAATGTCCACTCGGCTGGCTCCTCCATTAAAAAAGTTGGCGCCTTTTCACATGTTATAGGAAAGTCCGTCTGTAATACTGCCAATGCGTCACGATTTAATGGTTCCACGTCCATAAGTCGTGTCATCCCCACAGCACTGCACAGTAAGAAATAAAATCCACCATTGGGATGACATCGTTTCCGTGAATGGAAGAATGGCACCCCATCAGGTAATGGCTTGTGACTAAAGTGACAATACTTTGATATACGTCTCCATCCACTACTAAGTAATAATTCATCTGGCAAACGACTAAATTGATTGGGATATGTATTCTCGACACGACGTAAATCTTCATCACATATTGTCGGGCAGCCCTTCAGTTTCATCGCGGCCGCAAGCATTAGTACCGTATTACCCGTAAGTGTTAATCCCTCATAATGCTGTGTCGTACGTCCAATCCCCGCTTTTGTAAAGTAACATCGTTTCGCAAATCCTGATGCTAATGGTTGGGTAATTAATTTTTCTGACATGTCCTTACTACTGCTATTGATAGCAGTACTTACATCTTCAATAGTGGTGTTACTACTTTTCTTCGACGAGGATGCAAATGAAGATTTCGTTGCCTTGGTTGTAATAGTAGTTTTGGTCGTTTTGCTATCCATATCTGTCATGGTATCATCATCGAATTCAGAATACTCCCCCACCGATGTTACCTCAGAGGGTGAGTCCAGTGTCTGTTGTGGTCGGGGTTTGCGATCCCGTCCTCTCGGATAATACCCCTTCTTGTTGGATTCATCATATGATGTTTCATCATCGTCGTCATAGCTCCCGGTAACATCGGTGATATTCGTTTCATCATCATAATCGTACGATCCAATGGGTCGTCGAGAACTGCCTCCTCCTCCTCTCCTTCCATTCTCCCCACCATGATGATGTTGTTCTCCGGCGGTGCGTCGACTGCTACTGCTGCTGCTATTCCGACCGCCACCACCCCCATTATTCGCACCACCGCGGGTATTGCCACGACCATTGTCTACTAAATCCTCGGCATCATCTCCAAGCACGGCATCCCCGTGGAAGGTACGCAACATCGGTCCACACATATTGTCAAAGAAACTAAAGGTTGCGGACTTGACCTCGGCACACCGCGTGGTGGTGGTGGCTCCAGACGTACTCACCGTACTGTCGCCACCGCCATATGCGGTATTAGCGGTACTAGCATTAGCGGTAGCGGCGGAATTGGCAGTGGCATTCGTCGTCGATCCCTTTTTACTACCACGCTTCCTATTATTATTTTTGCCACCACCACCAGAATTGACATTACTAGCAGCATTGTCTCCTTTATTATTAGTATTCACACTACCAAAAATATTCGTCACTTGTAGCGCCGCGGCAGCGACGGCCTCGGTGGCCTTGCGTCCGAGCGTTGCCATAATTCTTGTCGCGGCCGCGGTCCACAACGCCCTCGACTAGGTAGAAGTACTATTTGGGAAGTTTTCTGTCTTGGCGAAGCATAATACACCAGGCTTCAACCGTCATTTTTCTGTTTTTTTTTTTGCAAGAAACAAAGATTGAGGAAGAGATGGTGTTGGGGTTGCGTTGAGGTTGTGTGGGGGGGGGGGCGTCCATGGGGGATTGATCACCAAATAGATGAACAGCCAGACCACTTCACCGGATTCAGACACGCCGGGATCAGACATTATTGTTCGAGTCGCCGTCGGTTCATCAAATCCCTGCAAAGTTGAAAGTGTAAGACGTGCGTTTGATGAAGTCTTTTCTGCTGCCGCACGTAGTACAACAACACGTGAGGTACAAATTGTTATATCAACATATAACGTATCATCCGGTAAGATGGGAAGGGGGGTATATATTATAATAAACCAGTGTATGCTCTCATGTTTTTTTGCATGTCATTGTAAATACAGGTGTATCCAACCAACCTATGGGAGATAATGAGACAAGACGTGGTGCAATGAACCGTGCAAAGGCAGCATACGAGGCAGAATGTTGTTCTCTCAACAATGATAATATCAATAATAATACACAACCCGATTTTTCAGTTGGATTGGAAGGTGGATTGGATGGTGGATTGGAAAATCCGCCCGATGATTTATGGTGCATGGCATGGATGGCAATTTACGGTAGTCAATCAGCAGTATGCACCGCTGCTAAAGCAGAGGATGATGCGTTTACATCATCCAAAGTCGATCAAATGAGGTGGGGATATGCTAAAACTGCCGCCTTTCTTCTCCCTCCTGCGCTATGCGAATTGATGTTTGACAATGATGATATGGAACTTGGTGATGCAGATGATATCGTATTTAAACGAGTGAATTCCAAACATGGTCAGGGGACTGTGGGTAAATTGACAAATGGTCAAATTGATCGGACTGAGTATTATGTACATGCCTTAAAGCTAGCGTTGATACCGTGGATACGACCAGAGTTGTACATGACTCGAGATGACAAACAACAAAGCACTGTAATGTTATTTAGCTGAAGATTAAAAAGACAACTTTGCAATTACATATTCGTTTAGTTCTACAAGTCTTTCAATTTATCCACTACATCAGTACACAATACTATCAAAGCAAATCACACCACACGACAACAAATACTAATCCACCCCTAACACCCTATTTTAGATAATTTCATCATTTTCATTTCAAGCAAGATCCAAAAGATGCTCCACCACTGAATTGACTGTCACCTTGTCAGTTGAATCCACACCCATGTGCGCAGCCTCCAAATGTTCAAGGGAGTCGACATTGCTACGATCATCAAGGAAGCCGAGTTCATGAAGCTGGTGAAGCTCGGTATCCCACTTGGCAAGTACGACAGGGGAAAGTGCTGATGTTGCATATTGATTCTTTTCACCCTTTCCGCCATCACCATCACTGAGAACACTCCAGTCGTCTTCTCCATCACTTGTTGCATCTTCAACTTTGGGAACATCAACAAATCCAGTCTCCACATGGGCACTAGCGGCTTCAATTGCCCCTACACATACATCAACAGTATCCACATGAGTACTAGACTTGGTAATTTCTTCGGCCGCATCCATTGCAGCTTCAATTGCCGCGACACATACATCAAGTCTAAGAATCAAACATGATGATGTTAATTGTTTGCCAAAATGGATTACAAATCACACAAATAATCCCATCTTAGCAAACTCACGTCTTTCCAATAGCTTCAGCGATGCTACCGTTGCCATCTGCGTCAGATAGGAATGAATTATCTTTACTTTCCTTGGAGGATGCTCCAGCCTCAACATTTGCAGACTCATCCACTTTCTTCGATGTAACATCGATGATGATATCCTTCGTTGTTGGTCCATAGACAGTTGCCGATCCAATGCTCGATCCAGACTCCTCAACCTTCTTCACAAATTCAGCTAGATTTGCGGCAACTTTCTCGGAACTCTTGTATTCGGACACAGACTCTCCCTTCTTTGGACCATTCGCATGATAGACAGATGCAGATTCAATGCTAGCGCCAGACTCCTCAACCTGCTTGAGAAAATCAGCAAGATCTCCATTGGCCTTGTCCCACATACCTGCAATGTTCGCACACGCGTCTGAGAGCTTTTCCTTATTTAGCCACCTATGCTGCATGCGGCGATCACGCTCTATGGATGCATAAGAAACATGACAAAAATGGAAAAGATATGAGGTTGAATCGATATGATTACAGGTATAAGCACAATGAGCGGCTGTGATATAATTTACCTTGAACCTCTGGCTTAAAATCAAGATCGTCACCCTCGTATTTCTCATAGCACGACTTGCATAGATCAAAATCTGGAATCTTCGTTGCATGATAACGAGTTCCAACGATGGGAGACTTTTGACAACCATCACAGGTATGACGACCGTGGATAAATAATTCCCCTCCATTGGGTTTATTATTATCCATGGGTACAGCAGTTTCAGCACAAGGAGCCATTGCCTGTGCTACTTTCATGGCAGCCATACGAAGACCAGCTGGTTCCACTTTTCGGATCTGAATCCGTTTGGGCATCCCCCCCCTCACCTTAGCAGACACCATGATAGGGGCCTTACTCGCTTCAACAACTTGGGGGATCGTCACAGTAACAATGAATGGTTTTGCCTTCACGAATAGATGGACAAAGGCATCATCTAATTCATTATTCGTCGTTATGGAGATTTCATCTCCATCTTCATCGACATATGTTGCCTTTGCCTTCGAAGTGAAGGTAGCAAGAGCAGCGCCGTCCTTGTTCTCTTTCTCGGAGAGTACGAATCCAGCTGCAAGTTTCATCAATTTTGCAAATTGCAATTTGGATCCATTCTTTCCCCATATCTCAGATACCTTGACACGTCGTGTTTGGACTGTTGATATGTGTTATAGAAGGGGAGGAAAAAACGCACAATGAATTAGTCGTCGACACTGAAAACAAACAAAGAATGAACAAGCTGTAGTAGGAAAAAATGACGCACCCTCCCCACCATTGTTAATCCTAAGCTTCAACACGAAGTCACGGCTAAGTTTCTTGTCTCGGATCAACACCGCCTCCTTCAACTGAATGTCTGGTCCAGTGTACTCAGTAAAGCATTTGCCACATAGGTCAAAATTCATGCGTACATCGGATGTGTAGCGCTGGCCGACGATAGGACGACGGTAGCAATTGTCACATGTGTGCTTCGTATGCACGATGAATTCGCCATTGCTGCCATTTTTGTTATTGTTTTTGTTATTGTTGTTGTTGTTGTTGTTGTTATTGTTGTTATTGTTGTTATTGTTGTTGTTGTTATTGTTGTTGTTATTGTTGTTGTTATTGTTGTTGTTGTTGTTGCTGTTGTTATTGTTGCCACTGCTGCTCCCTCCCTCGTGGTCCATGTGACTAATGGATTCACTCATGTTTAATAATTTCAATTCGGCAGCAGGGCAATGAGAAATAATGAGAAGGCAGAGTAATGAAGTACGGAGCCGTGCTCGATTCTTCCGCCGTCGATGTGCTTCGATTCGCTATCGATCGATTCGAAGAATGATCTCAAGTGATGATGTCGAGGTGAAGCTTTCCGAATGTTCTTTGGGCTAAGTAGATACTACACACCTACCTACACATTACAAAACCACGCACCATTTGCGGCCCTGGTGGTCGGCAAGCGCTGATCGTGTCATATCCAGATTGTAGGTGATTGAAGAGTGCCGCATCAGAGGGTACCACTTGTTTAATTTCGGAACCTATACCCCTTGCGCCAAGCTGTAATCCCTCTAGAGGAAGCAAGCACTCGGCGATGAATTCCAAAAGCAACGGAGCAGGAGAGCGGCAGACGAAGAAGTCCAGCAACTTCGACTCTGAACCTGCCGACGATGGCTTTAGAAATTACATGGCACGCAAGATTGAGCTTCAGAGAAAACAATTTGGTTTGGTTTTACCACCGCCACCACCAACCTCTGAACCTCCTCCAATATTAATGAAGAAGCCAGATGAAGATACTCTTACGTCAAAAATGAAAGACCATGGTTTGAAAACAATTACAGATGCGGATCCAACAAAGAAGAAGAAGATTAAGTCAGTTCGCTTCCATGAACATGTCGAAATTGAGGGTGTGTCGCAAGTATTGAAAGGTCTTCAACGTAAGCATAATGTTGAGAAATCAAGAAAGCGGAAGTTACAATCACCATCGTCGAACTCAGATTCAGTAGATAATGAAACAGGCAAATCTGACAATGACTGTGATACCATCCTTGGGGTGTTGAACGACTTGCAGAAAAGACATGGGGCATCTACGTCGAAGAAAAAGCGAAGAAGTAAATGTATAGAGGGAATGGAGCCAATACATGAAGAAATATCCAGCGTAGTTGACACGAGCTCTTGCAATAGCCCCGATCATAGCCATCCTACTCAAGAGCATTCTTCTCAACATTTAAAGACGCATACACCACGTATTGAACCAGGCAGAACACCAAATCATAGACCAGATCTTTTCTTTACGGGGGTTGTTGTCCTAGTGAATGGTCACACATCGCCCGATACAACAACTATCATGCGTCTTCTACACAAACATGGAGGGGATCTTGAGAAGTATGAGACTCGACGAGTGACACATATAATTGCCGAACAATTGTCTTCGGCTAAGGCAAATATATACAAAAGTCAACAAAAGCCAACACCTGTTTGTCGACCGGAATGGATCACTGAGAGTGTAGAGTGTGGCAAATTGTTACCCTTTGCTAACTACTTATTAGAAAATGTTCGTAATGCTAATGCAATTGGGACAGAAACTGTCAAGACATTTTTCGGCACGAAAACACCTATCTTGATTGACAATACGCTATCACCCAAAAAGGACATGAATTTGGGATCAACCGAGGAACTAAAGTGCCAACATCGATGGCATGATACAAACCCGTCCGAAACAAATTATCATCTCAATGGACAAGTGCGTACTGTGGGTAACGATCCAAACTTTCTAGAATCGTACTTCAATAGTTCTCGTCTGAGTTACATTGGTAGCTTTAAGCAACGTGTTAAACATACAAAGCAGTCAGCTCCTTCATCGAAGTCGTTAGTTGGATCGACGAAATTTGTTCTCCTTGTGGACATGGATTGCTTCTTTGCTTCTGTAGCACTTCGAAAGTATCCACAGTATGTAGACAAGCCAGTGGCGGTCGGACATTCACACGTGGATAGACCAAATACGACCTTGAATACATCGCGAATGAAGAACTCATCTTCTGAACTATCAACGTGTAATTATATCGCAAGAAAATGTGGCATAAGAAAGGGAATGTTCCTAGGTACGTTACAAATCCGTTGAATCTGTTGATGCATTTAAATGCTGCTTACAAATATAGGAGTGCTCACAAATTATCAGGCGATGCAATTCAGCTTTGTCCAGACCTAGTTGTTCTACCCTACGACTTTGACGGATATGAAGAAGTCTCTGGAGCAGTTGCAGATCTATTACATAACTACGCTGAACAATATAATGGTTGTGTCGAGCAAGTGTCGTGCGATGAGAGCTATATTGAGATTAATATCAACTCCAATGATGTAGGAGACGACGTTTTTGCTTTCGTGAACTCCGTCGCGGAGAATATTCGGACGGACATTGTGAGGAATACATCATGCACAGCATCGATTGGCATCGGACCAAACAAGTTTTTGGCAAAGCTTGCCGCCGATAGAGTGAAACCCAATGCATACTGTGTAGTAAGAGATTGGAGAAACTTTCTGGACAATTTATCGCTACGTGATATACCTGGTATTGGACGAAAGCTTGAAACTAAACTTCAGCCATACGGCTTGTGCACTGTAAATGACATCTGGGAGCTAAATCAGGACGCTGTGAGCGTGGTAGGACAGATCATTGGCGTAAGAAATGCTACTAAAATTGTTCAGTTTTGTCATGGAAAGGATGATCGAATAGTTACACCTGCAATTCGTAAGTCCATTGGGGCTGAGTGCAATTATGGAGTTCGATTTGATGGACCTTACGGAATAGATCATATGATGAACGGTTTGGCAAAGGAGATTCATAGCAGGATGACAAAGGCTGCAGTTAGGGGAACGAAACTTGTTCTCAAATTGATGAAGAGTAAAGATACATCCAAATTGCCAGGGAAATTCTTAGGCCATGGTTCTTGTGATAGCTTGTCAAGAAGTATCGACATAACACTTACTCGGGAACAAGATGTGATATTCTCAGCCGCAATGAAATTGTACGAGAAAATTGGCGTCGACGATTCGTCCATACGTGGTGTAGGAATTGTGATAAATTCATTGAAATCTGACGATGAAGCTTCAACTTCGAGCCCATCAAAACTGTTTGAGTGGTTGCAAAAGGACAATTCTGTAGCAATTAATGATAGCCCTTCATACTGTGAAACCATGCCGTCCTTCAGCCAACTTGATCAGGATGTTCTGAGTAGTTTGCCCGAGGATGTATTAGCGGAAGTAAGATCCACGTATGGAAAGACTCGCAACTCGTCACTGCCGAATCTGTCAAAGTCATGGCCACCACAGAAAGATAAACCAATCTCAATTGTGGGACAACCAAGTGTACGGCGGATGCTGAAACTTGCATCTATCAAATCGGGAGTCGAGGAGCTGGGCAATAACGACTTTACTTTGAGTCAGCTAGACCGTTTACCCATGGAGCGTCAGCTTCAGCTTGCGAACGGCGACGCTATCGAGATTGTTAAAGGGTCAAAGTATAGAATAAGCAAGATTACTATTACCGATCACAACGATGCATCTGACGATGAAAAATCAACTTTTCGTACCTTGCAAGACGACGAACAAGGCAGAGATTCTCATAAGGAACTGCCAATCATCAATTTTCATCACGCAAATATAAAACCATTACGAGAATTCATATTGGCCAACCCAAAACCTGATAGTGAGGTAGTTGATACCGTTCAAGACTTTTTCTCTGTGTGTATCAATGAGAGAAGGATCGACGATGTTGTCATCCTCCTTCGCTCGATAAAAAACATGAACGATGGCTGGAATTCCACCATATATTCGAGGTTGAGGGATTCAATCTTGGACCTAATTACATTTACAACTGGCGATGTGTTAGATGTACAATGGCTTGGGCTATGACAGATAAAACTACACATAAACAATCGCATGTTATTTCATCAAGCCTAAGTTCTAAGTTAGACATGAAACTTTTGCGCAATCTGCCAATATAGCTTCCAGCGATTCATACTCCTCCATCAATTTATTCACCTCTATTTGAGCCATACTTTTCTTATTCAACAGTTCTACTAGCTTCTGTGCGTCGCTACCGTGTTCCTCCATTTGCGTCTCATATTCCGCAATTTTCGCCTCGGCCTTCGACATCTTGTCCTCAATCTTCTTCATCATCTTAGGAGCATTGAATGCCAGTTTTCTTTTGCGCTCTTGTTCCTCCTTCTCCTCTTTCGTCAATTCCACCACTGGAACTATGTCATCACACCCTCCTAGTGCAGCTCCATTAATGTCATATCTTGCCCAATCGGAGTCCATTAAGCCACGTTCTTCAATTACCACAGTTCCATCTTTGACAGTGCCTACGTGGGTAAGCCAACAGATTCACAAAATGCCCTGTCGTGGGATACAACGACCACGGAACCGTCTTTGCCTCCCCAGTTACTCAGACTTTCACCAAGTGCTTCTATGCATTCAATATCTAAGTGATTTGAAGGTTCATCTAAAAGAAGCAAGTTGCTTGCTTTTAACGCAAACATCGATAATGCGACCCTAGCCTTCTCCCCTCCACTGAGTTCTCCGACGATTCTAAGAGGCTTTTCATCACTCAGACCCAGCCGGCCCATGACACCACGAGCATCTTGATTCGAAATAGTGATATCTCCATCAATACCTCCACGTGCGTAGTCAGTGACCAGGTCCATGGCACGACGAGTAACGTCAAGTTCTTGTGCAAGATCCTGAGTAAACACACCCAAACGTAAACGTTCGTTCTCGATTCGTTCTCCGGCAATGAGTGGTAATTTGCCCCGCAGTGCTGCTAATAAAGTACTCTTTCCAGCGCCGTTGGGACCACGAAGGATTAATTTGACTCCTCGATTTATGACCAAATCAATACCTTCTAAAATCGGTGGCGATTCGTCTCCATAACCGATGCTTGCCTTTTTCAACACTAGCAATTTCTCACCAATGCCCTTTGGTGGGTCAGGCAGTACTAGCGATGGTTTACGACGTACCTCAACAACGGCCAATGGTGGAGGGTCTAGCTTTCCTTCCCGTTTCATCTTTTCAATCATTTTTACTCGACTTTGAGCACTTGCAGCTTTTGTTGCCGATGCACCAAACTTATCCACAAACTCTTGAAGACGTGCAGCCTCCTTCATATTTCGTTCATATTCGGCCATGGCACTCTTGGCACGAAAGTCTTTCTCGCTTAGATACTTGTCATAGCTGCATGAGACATACTGGATGAGTGTTTGGCCACTAACCTCAGCGATGCTATTAACAGCCTTGCTTAGCAGTGCAACATCATGTGAGACTAACAATATCGACCCCTGATAGTTTGAAAGATAGGTGGCGAGCCAATCTCGTGCCGAGCTGTCTAGATGATTGGAGGGCTCATCAAGCATCAGCAGGTCTGGTTGAGACAGGAGCAATCTTGCCAACGCTATACGCATCTGCCATCCGCCACTGAAATCGCTACATAGTCGATCAGAGTCGGTTGGCATGAAACCTAGTCCTTTCAGAACAAGATCGACATCCTGCTCCTGGGTCCATCCACCAACATCCTCAAAACGCGACTGCGCTTCTGCCAAGTCATTCAACGTCTTCTCAGATGCATCACCATTCGTTATCTTTTCCTCCAGTTTATCCAATAAACGTCGGGCATTATTGATTTCCTCCATTTCACTCGCAGCCTCCTCCCGTACTGTCCTTGTTGAGCCACTCACGGCAGTTTGTTTCAAGTATCCTACCTTTACTTTACTCGCAACTAATGCATCACCACCATCAATACGGACTGTACCGGTAATCGCACCAAGTAACGTCGACTTCCCACAGCCATTGGGTCCAACAATTCCCCAACGTTCTTTGGGATCTACACGAAAGTTTATTGACTTCAGTATAATATTACCAGAGCCCGTGGCGATATTCAAATTGGTGAGAAGGAGATTTGCACCCTTCGTATCACCCGTGGTCACCCCCACACGTTCCGTCGGTGCCTCGGCAGTCGATCTTAGACCTGTGTTCGTTAGGATTGTGGGAATCTTCGATACGTGAAATTGGGAGGAGGGAGCAAATGAAAATGACGACGACGCTCGGATCCCGGCAGCCACAGCAAGTAGTAGAGCTATCATTGCCATCAGGCGATTGTTGATCCGCCGACGAGAGAATAATGCCAACTAGCTACTAGATTTATAAGAACAAAGGTGGAAGAGAGAAAGGAGATAAATAATGTTGATGACGATGAAAATGCGGTGGTGGTGTGTTGATACGGAAAGTACATTATGTAGAGAAAGTGCGACGAGAGAAAGGGCATACGATACGATACCTAGGTTGGCAGCATCAATAGGAGACCACCAGGACAGACCAAGACTGGATCCAAATTTAGTCCACAAGTCATGGCACAATTACCACCGGATAAGCGCAGAGCATATCGTTAAAAAATTAGATTTATATAATATATTACGCTACATATGACTGTATTTATGGTATAATATTGCAACTTAAATCAGTATTGTGCTTTTTTGCTCATCCCTCGACACAACGGAAGATAATTTTATCACTCGTTCTTGCATCAAAGTTAAATTCGTAAATTCCCGATTCATCCGCCATGAATGTATCCACTCTAACTGCATCTTGACTATTGATGTTAAAATCATTCTCTGGTACCAACGTTTCATCATCGTACATGTATAGATTGTACTCGACACCGTGATCTAATCCACTTACCACAACATATACTGTCATTAACATATCTGTTGGTCGAGTGCCTTGTCCTTCTATTATGCTCGGTAATTCCTCTTTTACTGACGTATAAAGTTTAACCTGTTTCAGTCCTATCCCAATAGGTCCAATATGTGCAATACCATAATTTGCAACACCTCGTGGGAGGCTCCATTGGGGTGCACCATCAACATTTGTACTCTCATCACGTGTCATTGGAAAATCCGTAAAGCTTACACGGTATACATCATCATAATGATCATCATATATCAGTAAATCACTTTCATGATATTCATTATTATCAAAATTACTTTCAATTCCAATAACATTAACAATATGATCATATTCCTCATTAGTACCATCTTTATCAATACGGTAATAGTGACAACATGTCCTTGTCGGATATGACGTTTTACCCATGAAAGGTACGCCTCAGTTACACCATCACCGCCATCGTCACTATTATCAGCAGAATATGTCTCAGCATACATGTGTAATGACATGGCAGTGTCCATATCATAGCGACCATCACCAACAAGATATTGATATTGTGTTTGACAATCACTATCGTTAACATCAATGCCCAAATTTGAACAGTAAATTAGTCGTACGTCGTACTGACTAAAGTATTGCCCGGCTAAGAGTTGTCCAGCAACAATAGTCGATGTTTCGCCGCAATATCCTAAATTGGTATCCCACTGGTTGAGTATTTGTACATCTAGATTGTATTCGTAGAGTCGTTGACTGTAGCTATCAGGAACTGTAGGACTGTTGTTGTAAATGACATCGACGGTCGCATAGCCATCGTCAAGTTGTGTCGGTATCGAGGTGGGCATTGAGGAGGACAAGGCAAGGGATACCGATCCATCACCACCACGAGACTTTGTTACACTAACGGTAGTGAAAGTGACGATGACAACGACCACGATAACGCCCAATGTCGCAGCTAATGCGCCTCTGCTAACCATCTTATTCTTTTCACCTCACCTCAGCTCCCACAACCCGCCCACCCTTTTTTTAGTCTGTCGGCGGGAGGAAACCAAGTGAAACCTCTCTTTTGTTACAGATTGTTACAACTCTGTGGGGCGAGTAGGGAAAGACGTGAGCTCACTACTGAATAATACTTCGACGTAGGATTACCAGCGGCACGATGGGTCTCCTTTCAATTCTAAAAAAGGTCAGTCAACTGGATTTTTAATGTGGATCATTCTTTTTAGCCGTAAGGGCGAATAATGGTGTGAAGAAACGCGCCGTATTGACGATGTGTGGTGTCCTTGAACATACTCTCATCATCCCATGACCGTTGTTCATGATTCCTAATCACAGGTAAAAGAGAAGGAAAAGGAGGTTCGTATACTCATCCTAGGACTTGACAATGCCGGCAAGACGACGATATTACGCAAATTCTGTGGAGAGTCGATTGATACCATCGAACCCACATTAGGATTTAACATCAAGACACTCGAACATAAGAATTACCAGCTCAATGTATGGGATGTGGGCGGACAAAAGACGATACGAGCCTACTGGCGAAATTACTTTGAAAGAACGGATGGTGTTATATGGGTCGTTGACAGTGCCGATCAGGTCCGACTTGACATTTGCAAGGAGGAATTGTCGGTCCTGTTAGATCAGGAGAAGCTTGCCGGTGCGAGCTTACTCATATTTGCCAATAAGCAAGATGTAAGAGGAGCATTTAATGCTGACGAAATTGCAAATGCATTGGGGTTGCGAGAGGATAAATCATTTTTGAATCGACATTGGTCTATACGCGGATGTAGTGCAGTAACGGGAGAGGGACTCGTGGAGGGGATGGATTGGATGGTCGAGGACGTAGCAAGTCGAATATTCATGCTGAGCTGAGAATGGATGAGGGAAATTGAAGTTTACATTTTATATACATACAACAAGAGGAGCGACGAAAGCCGAACAATGTCTTTCTCAAGATAGCACTGATTGTAATCACAATCATGCGCTTTTATACCAACAATATAGGCCCTGCATAATATTCACTCATCAAGAACCAGTCAAAAGAGTAACCTTCATACCACCATGTGTCTAAGAAGGTAAAAAGTAATTAAAATTCTTTTGATGGAACGTGACAGATGGATCATTCTCGCCAACAATCTTGGGTCCTTCCTCACCACTTTATTTTCACATCGTGCAATGGCCAAAACATCCAAATCTTCTCCGCATGCTAATATGCCAATACCGGAGCCGAAGGCCAAGACATCCACATCGTCTCCGCATGCTCAAATGCCAAATCTGGAGCCGGAGCCGAAGCCTAATGATGACCTAAGAAATGTAAAAGGCGTTCCTCCTTGCTCCAATTGCGGTACGACACTCCTTAAGCCTCATGACGTGTTTGCCGTGAACAAGGAAGATGGCGTAGTGACTCAAATGGGTGTATGTGCCAATTGCCTTGTTGGGCATGAAGTCGCAGTGTTGCGTTCATACGACAATAGTTGGTGCTTTGGAGAGGTGATGGAATTTGATGCGTCTCAATTTCGTCCTTTTCGCATGTCATTCCTTGACGACGTAGAAGAGTGGGTAAATGTGACCGCATCTCCTTCTAAAGATTATCTCAACGCTATAGGTATTAGTGTGCCACAGAGGACTCTAGAAATTATGGATAGTGAAAGCATTGGATCCTTCTCAAGTTCTTCATTCTCTACATTGTCAGCTTTCGATGGTGGTGAAGCCGTACCTCTATTCGATGATGAAAATCTGCTTCACGTTGATTCTTTCTCTTCAGAAGATTTGGAAGTACCCTCCCTACCACGCT
>Ga0247833_1003960_pt1 | contig 19065 bp, 17 predicted proteins | sample LaCruzMarch2015__7_FD_187117 | JGI IMG/M metagenome (GOLD analysis project Ga0247833, IMG submission 187117) | Freshwater microbial communities from meromictic Lake La Cruz, Castile-La Mancha, Spain - LaCruzMarch2015_8m | ecosystem: Environmental > Aquatic > Freshwater > Lake | place: Spain... | reverse complement strand
TTCTCGATCCGGGTATGCATCCTTACAACTACCATGTTGACGCACCTCCTTATCATGGGGCTGTGCACCTAAGGCTTTTATTAGAGAGATTTGCGGCCACCAGTTTAGGGCTAGTGGTGCGTAAGCCTAAAATTATTTAAACAAATAAAAGTATGTTATTCCAACGATCGCAATCACACTTGCATAGCCCGTTTGGGTTCTCTATTATTATTAATGGCCATAGGGAAGGACCTTATATTGCAGCATCTATTCGCAGTGCATATCAAAGCTTGAAGAAGCTAAATCAGATTGAGGTTCCTGCAGAAATAATAATTATTTTGGACAATTCTGATAAAATAACAATGCAGGTTGCAAGAAATACCATTAAAGATATACCCTTACCCATTGGGGTAACTGCAACAGACTACTCAGATTTGTCTAATGCCAGGATGTATGGTGTATTTCTTGCCAAATATAATTGGATTGCTTTTCTTGATGCAGATGACCTTTGGTCTTACAATTGGCTAACCGAGGTTTATAAGCTTATATGTGCAATGATTAAACCAGAGATATGCATTTTCCATCCAAGGCATACTTTCTACTTCGGTATAGAGGAAGCGGCTTTAAATGTGCCTGACCAGTCTGATTTAAGTAATCCATTGCCTTTATTGGTTGCCGACAATTTTTGGAATTCGTTGTGCGTTGCTCACAGGAGTGTGTTTAAGGTTTGCCCCTATAAGCCAAACATGCTCAAATCTGGTTTAGGTTTTGAGGATTGGTGCTGGAATCGACATACTATTGCTAATGGCTATATCCATAGAGTTGTAGAAAATGTTTGTCATTACAAGCGCCAAAGAGCTGATAGCCTTTGCAGGAAAACGGTTAGTGAAGATTGTTTGGCAACACCATAATGATTAATTCACATTGGCTAGATCTACATCAACAGGCGCTAGCCATTGAACCAGAGCTTGGGCAAATGAATATTGAAGCCTTGCTTAATTGTGGAATTGTGCAACCTAGTTTGAGGGGTCGTACCATAGAAAAAATTATGGCAGATATTGATTTTATTCCAAAAAAAATACTCTTAATCCATTCATTTCAAATTGGAGGAGTAGAACGCGAAGCAGCAACTGCGATATCTGTGTTGGCCTCGCGAAATCGCCTTAAAGACACATTGATCTTGGCCACAGACGGGCTTGATACCGCAAGCATTTGTTGGTTTGAAAGATGCAGTAATTTGGTGATTTTGCAGGATTATGAGGAATCACCGTTAACACTAAATGATAGGATACTATTGCTTGCTCAATTAATTAATTGGTGGCAGCCAGAGGCGATATTGAATATGCATAGTTATCTTGGCTGGAGAGTGCTTGAGCGTTTTGGTAAAGCATTATCCCGTAGAACTGCCTGGAGTGTTGGCCTGTTTTGCAGGGATCGGGGAGCTAATGGTATGCCTTTGTCCCATGCAGATCGCTTTCTTCGTGGTTGTTTTCCTTTTATAGAATCTATTATTTGTGATAATCAAGAGTTCATAGATATTTTGGTAAAAGATTATGCATTGCCCCACAGTTTGCAGAAGAGGTTTTTCTGTTTGTACCAGCCAGTTAGTGTAGTTAATCAAATATCACCGCCTGCAATAGCTAACAAAAAAGTATTATGGGCAGGTAGGTTGAGTCCGCAGAAGCGGCCAGAACTTCTTGGCGAAATTGCCGCCTTAATGCCTGAAGTTGAATTCCACGTTTATTCACCAGAAGTTTCGCACAACCAATTAATCGAGTGGAACTTGCTGCGTTCAAATATTCATATTTTCAAGCCATTTGTGGCAATTCACGATATTTCTGTTGAGGATTATTGCGCTTTTCTTTTTACTTCAGCATACGAAGGTCTCCCTAATATATTGCTGGAAATAGGTTCGATTGGTATGCCGATAGTAGCTTCAATTGTTGGTGGCGTGGGGGAGCTTATTACCTCTGATACTGGCTGGCCAATTAAGCCTGGAATTAGGGAAGCACAACGATTTAGTGATTCATTGAAGCAGGTGCTCGAAGGTGGTGGCCTTGTTTGTAATAAGGTAGCTAATCTTGCTAATTTAATCAGATCCCGTCATTCCGTTGCTACATACTTTGATAACGCTAAAGTAGCCAGCTCTTTCTTTAGATTAATTTAATTCAATCCACCTTTAGCAGCTACAATTTTCCACGATTGCTTTTCATTCATGCCTTGCACATTGAACCGAGAGTATTTATTCATTCACATTCCAAAAACCGGCGGCACCAGTGTTGAAGTTGCCATGGGCATGCATGGTCCTTGGCAGATAGAAAATCAGAATCTTTTATACGGCTTAATAAAGGATCAATCTTTATTATCAAAGGGATGGCTAAGTGCATTCTTGCAGCACCTTACATTGCAGGATCTGTATCAAGCATGGGGCTCGGAATTGGCTGGGGCAGTTCCTTTCTCGGTTGTGCGTAACCCATGGGCTCGATTTGCTTCCATTTTTACTAATATAGATACTCACCTTAAGGAAACTGCATTTAGTAACGGCATACAACTTGAGGGTTTAGATTTCTCTGGATTCGTAAGTGCTACAGCAGATTTATCTCATGCACATTTGCGTCCGCAGCGGGACTATTTGATTAACTCTAGTGGATTAATAGCCGTTGAAAATATTTTGCGCACTAACAGGCTCGAGCAGGACTTTTCAGAATTTTGTTCAAAATATAACCTGTCCGTTAGGCTTCCTTGGGTTAATAAATCATCAAGTTCTATTCCTTTTGAGCACCACTACTCCGCCCGTACATGGAGTGAAATTGGTGATCGCTATTCGATGGATGTTGATCTATGGGAATCGATAAATAATTTTTGAGATAGCACCTGTTACCCTTTATAATAATTTTCGCTGATTGCAACCAATGTCGCTTCAAATTCTTAATGAACCCATCAAGCGCGTTTTAGTAACCGGTGGAGCGGGGTTTATTGGTGGAGCGGTGGTTCGCAGGCTGCTCCAAGAGACCACGGCCTTAATTTTTAATCTCGATAAGCTCGGCTATGCCAGTGATCTTTCTAGTATTAAATTGTTGCCCCAAGCAGAACTATATCATCAACTGCTTCAGGTAGATCTCACTGATGCTGCAGCAACTGAAGCGGCAGTGCAGCAGGCAGATCCAGATTTAGTGCTGCATCTGGCGGCCGAAAGCCATGTGGATCGCTCGATTGACGGCCCAAGTTCTTTTATAGATAGCAATGTTTTAGGCACTTTTAATTTGCTTCAGGCAGTACGTAAGCACTTTGAGCAACTTCCAGAAGAAAGGCGTTCGTATTTCCGCTTTCAGCATATAAGTACCGATGAGGTGTTTGGTTCCCTTGGAGCCACAGGTCGCTTTTGTGAAACAACCCCATACGATCCGCGCAGCCCTTATTCAGCCAGTAAAGCTGCCAGCGATCATCTCGTGAATGCATGGCATCACACCTATGGCCTGCCGGTTGTTTTAACCAATTGCAGCAACAACTATGGCCCTTGGCAGTTCCCGGAGAAGTTGATACCGGTTGTGATCCTAAAAGCATTAGCTGGCGAACCTATTCCGCTCTACGGCGATGGTGCAAATATTCGCGATTGGTTATATGTGGAAGATCATGTTGATGCGCTTTTGTTGGTAGCAAGGAAGGCTCAAATTGGTAGAAGCTATTGCGTGGGTGGCCATGGTGAACGTAGTAACCGTCAAGTTGTAGAGGCGATATGTGATTTGCTCGATGAATTAAAACCTCAGGCTGAACCCCACGCACGTTTAATCACCCGTGTTAAAGATAGACCTGGCCATGATCAGCGATATGCAATCGATCCAGGCCGGATTACTGCCGAACTGAATTGGCAACCGCGTTATCAATTTGCATACGGCCTTAAATATACTGTTAATTGGTATTTGAATAATTTAGCTTGGTGCCAAAGCGTTGGCTATAGCGGTAACAGACTGGGTGCAATCAAGTGATTTGCAATGATAGTTAGGCTTTAATTAATTCTCCAATCCCTCTTTTTTTAATATTTTATCAAAGCCGCGGGTTTGATTTGGATTTGGTAGCCCCAGCCTGGTTTTCTGTTTTTTCAGGAACGTACGAGCTTGATTTGGTGTTATTTGTTTATTGCGAACAGCATTAAGGAGTTCACCATCTCGAATTTTCATAAATTCAGCTGCATTTTCGGGCTGGCTAATTTCTACTGCTCCCACTTGCACCTTAATTGGTTCCAGATTTGGGCTTGATGGCCCACCGGTTTTTGGAGCGCAGGCTGCAAGGTTCACTAGTAGCACTAATCCAAGCAAGCTACCAAGGAATTTCATGGAAGTTTTCATTGATCAAATAAGCTGCTAACTGAATACTATTAGCACATATCAAGCAGGAGTTAATTAAGAATTCCCATTTAGATTTAAGGATTTCAACCAGTGCAGCACCTGCTCCGGTTCTACGCCATCCATGCACTGATGGCTTTCGGCCACGCAAGCATCATTGCGGTAACGCTGATCTTCACAGCCAGAGCAATTGGCACTGCTCACCGTGCGTGCGAGTTGTTCAGCGCGGGGCATCCAGAGGCGGATGGGGCTGGCTCCAAGGCCGTTTTTGTTGTTTCCAACTATTGCTAACACTGGGGTGCCTACGGCGGCGGCGATATGAAGCGGGCCAGCATCAACGCTGATAACGGCCTTTGCATGGCGGCAGGCACCCGCTAATTCAATCAAGCTTGTGCTTCCGCGCAGATCGATCAATGCAGCTTCATTTTTAAAGGCAGCCAGTAGCAGCTCTTCCTCAGCGCCAGCGTGGTATTCGGCAGTTTGACGGGCCGGTGGAGCACCAACTAGCCCAACGGATATCTTTTGATTTGCGCACCATCTCACCACCGTTTCCCAGTTTTTAAAAGGCCAGATTTTGGCTGACCGTGTGGTGGTGCAATGGATTAATAGTTGTGGAACCTGAAAAGGTGGTGTTACCCAGGGCAGCTGAATCTCGCTTAGTTCTTTATAAGATGGTTCTATGAAGGCTAGTTTGCAAAGTAATTCAGCGATATAATTACTTTGGAAATAATCGTAGTAGCGATTTAGGAATTCAACTGAATCCCAATCGGGATCTGCAAGGAATTTTTGATATGGATGGTTACCCCAACTCAATTCTTTTCTGCAATTAGCTGTGAGTGATGCACCCGCTACCCAGGTGGGCCTCAGCCAGCTGCTGAGCACTTGAGTGAGGGGATTAAAGCCATCGCAATTGATCACTAGATCAAGGGTGCCGCCATCGCTTTGATCTGCAGCTGCTTTTGCTAAAAGTTGAAATTGGTTGGAATCATCCAAATCCCATGAAATCCGCGAGCGTAGTACCCCTTCATCACATAGGGCTAATTCAAAATCACGGGTGGCCTCCGATCCCCAAAAGTGAATATTTGCAGCTGGGTATTTGCGTTTAAGGGCCCGCAGCAGTGGCAGCGTTACAACAAAATTGCCCACTTTGCAGCTGCCAATTACGGCGATATGAGCTTTAGGCCTCAGCTCCTGGCCGTTGTAGCGCTGCATAGGAATTGATGGGATGCTGTTTTATTCAATCTTGAGGTTTGCTAGCCCCGTAATCTGAGGCGATGAGATTGCTTGTTGTTACCAACCTCTACCCGCCCCAGGAGTTGGGGGGCTATGGCAGGGCCATGGCTGATTTTGTATGGGGGCTGCAGCAACGGGGCCATCAACTGCAAATTTTAACCAGCGATGCTTCCTACTTAAACCCAAGCCCTACAACAGCCAGCAGTCCCATAGGACCCAGTGGCGAATTGGTGTGTAGGAGTTTGCAATTAAAGGGCAGCTACGTGGGAGGAGTTCAGGGGCTATCAGACCCCCATGCCAGGGCCGCGATCGACCATTCCAATGTTCAGATTCTGCGGAATTGGTTACTGAAAGGCTGGGATGCCCTGTTGCTTGGCAACCTCGACCTATTTGGCGTGGAACTGCTACCGGAGCTTCTCCAGCCTGGTATTCCGGTGTTGCACCATGTTGGTTTTGTTAGCGCTCCCTTCCCAGCCCAGCAAATGCCGCTGGCACGCCACTACAAGTTGATTGCAGCCAGCAGGGCCGTTCGAGCTGGATTGGTTGAGGCGGGCTTACCAGTGCATCAAGCGCCCGTGGTTTACCCCGGTGCCCGCACTGAGTTGTTTGGTTATCCCGTAAGCGGCCAACCATCTGCAGTTGCTGCTGCTGTTGCTCTTAATGCTGCTGGTTTTCCATTAGGCAGCCCAGCAAATCCACTAAAGCTTGGCTTTGCTGGTTTATTAATGGCGAGCAAAGGTGCGCACACCGTTGTTGAAGCCTTAATTGCTCTCCACCGGCAAGATGTGGCGGTTCAAGCAGCTTTTGCTGGTGGCAGTTTTCAAAACGGTTATCGAGAGCAGCTTGAGTTGATGTTGAGAGATGCGGGCCTAGGGGGAACTGTGCGTTTTGTGGGTCAATTAGCAAGGCCCCAATTGGCCCGTTTTTGGGCGTTGCACCAGGTGGGAGTGTTTGGCTCGATTCATCCTGAGGCCTTTGGAATTGTGGCAGCAGAGATCATGGCAAGTGGATTAGCGCTTGTTACCACTGGTGTTGGCGGCGCAAAGGAATTAATTGAACCTGGCAAAAATGGATTGTTATATGAAGCTGGTAATGCAGCAAGCCTTGTTGAGGCGCTGCAGAAATTCCTTGCAAATCCTAGTTTGTTGCAACAGTTAGCCAGCAGTGGTGAGAAAAGGGTGAGGGAATCATTCAGTGTGGATATATCTGCTAAGCAATTGGAGGAGCTTAGTGTTTCTTCGCCAATGTTTGTGCTTTGAGCCCAAGGATGCTTGCTTGTAATAATAGGCAGATACTGTTGGTAACTACCACAGGTGCTGAGGTGATTACTACGCCAAACCATATCCAGAGCGAACTGGCGGTTACCAATAAAAGATACATACGCAAAGAAACCCCCTTGGCATCTCCGTGGCGCAAAATTTTGAGTGCCTGGGGCACAAAGGCGGCAACGGTAATAACAGAGGCAACCGTGCCGATCTGATTGGCGAGATTCAAGAATAAAGTTCAGAAAATTAAAGTGTAAGTTAAAATTTAAAGTTTGGGAATAGTTTGTCAACTTGCTGCCAGGAAACTGCTTTGTGCAAAGGCTCCCAAACCCTATTTTCAGCGCAACTTAGCTTTTCGTTGGGAACACCAAGTAAATTCATATCTCCCTGATAGTTCGTAATGTTTGAAGCTTTTCTGAAATTTTCAGGATTAAAGTGAAGGCTAGGATGCCAATATAAATCATATTTCGCATTTGCAAATAGGGGTACTAATTCGTTGAATAGTTGCGCTGAACCGCATTCAACATAGAGATATGGGCGTTTCCTCCTAAGGGTTTGCTGTAAACCAGCCATAACTTGAGGCTCAGCACCTTCAACATCTATTTTGATTAGATCGCATCGTTCTCGAGATGCTAAAAATGTATCAAGAGAATGAATTGCTATTCTATCTTTTCCTGTTGGCACTGAAGGAGTTTGAAGGTTTGGAAGAAAGCTGATTCCACCTCGATTAATATTGTTGTTATCTATATCATCAATTTCCCTTAATGCTATATGGGCAAGTTCTTCTTGTGAACCTGCTAGGCAGTGATGTGCCTCAACCCATAAAACATTATTTAGTAGTAAATTAGTGCAAAGGTTATAGTAAACTCTGCGTTGGGCTTCAAAAGAAATTACTGATCCCCTAGGTCCAACAAAACGTGCAAAAGCCAAAGACATTGCTCCTATATTGGCTCCCACATCAACAGCGAGTCCTCCGGTGGGGATGAGTGGTGCGATTAGCTGGATACTAGTTTCACCCCATTCTCCATAGTATCTCAATAAAGAACTTATCATATCGTTATCTTCGGTTAGCATGATCCCGTGTTTGCAATTGATAAGTGAATAATTCATTCGTTGCAATCTAAACTCTTGGGTAAGTATATCACGGACCAAAAAATTATCTTTTAAACTATCCCAACTATGCCAAGCCCCCCCAAACCGCAAGGGCCCTCTCCTGTTCTGCCTCTGGGCTATAGGTTGTTTGTATAGCCCTAGCTGCTGCATAACGTTCGCTGCCAACAATTATGGGATCGGCTTCAAAACGCAATATCTCCTCTTCTAGGGCTTCAACAAAACCATAGAGATCACCAAATTCTACGCAGCGCATATGCGGCAAGGCAAAGTCACGGCCCCCAAGGCCGTGGTAACCAATCACTAGGCAGCCGCAGGCCAGCGCCTCAGCAAGAGGTAAACCAAAACCCTCTGGGTGACCACTGCTAACGAAAATCAACGCCTCCCGTAATTCTTTAGCAACCTCGCCATGGTTGAGGCGCCCCAGTTCTCTAAATGGATATCTAGCTAATGAAGTTCGCGTACTGGCCATCAATGCCACTTTGCGAATGTGATCAACATGTTTGCGACCCATATAAACAATTCGCCTTGTTTTAACTTCCGGTACATAAAACAAATTAGGGTCGATACCATTGAGAATGCTATGGCACTTATCTGCGGCGATTCCGCAACCTTCTATAAGTAATTTGCGGCTATCTTCTGAAACTGTTACCACGCCAACTATATCTGGATGGCGGTATAGTTCAAGGGTGTTCGCGTTGCAATTTCCCTCTAAACCAAATGTGTAAAATGCATTTTGATTGAATATAACTTTTTTGATGCCGGCCAGATAGCCTGGCACGTTGCTCAACCAGGTTTCAGGCAGCACAATTAAATCCGTATTAGGGTTTGGTGGGCTGGCTAGATAACTAGCAATATCTAAAACAGGCGCATCACTCTGAAACCAATCGGCCCGAAAATTTTCCTCCTGCTGTAGCACCCAGGCATCAAAACCAGCACGGTGCAACAACTCCACCTGCCGATAGATTTGTTTAACGCCGCCAATTGGATGGTTTGTGTCTGGATAGCAAACAAATAAAAAACGTTTATTCATTTATTGTTTACCTCTACGGGCTGAATAATATCTAGCTTAAGCAAACATGCAAGCAGTGCTTGTTGAAATTCAATGGGTATATTTAATGAATTAAATTTATCTGTTAAATAGCCTGTTGCGAAGGTTTGATTATTTGGTATTGCATCAAGCCATTCCACCAAGGGGGTTAGGTTCTCCCCGCACCAGTGTTCGCAGAAATCTTTTTGCATTGGCCCCAGTAGGGCCTTTGCGGCTGTGCCATCCCTTGGGCGCTGCCAGGGGCCTAATTCCAGGCCTTCGCTTGCAAAACTTGCAAATAAACGGCCGTAGGGCACCCGCACGGGTTCTTGCAGTAGATGAGGTTTTTTGTTGGCGGCTATTTCGCGCACTTCTTTTAGTTCTTGCCATAGGCAGCGATATTGGCCTGCCACCACATCGGCGCTGAAAAGCCGTTCTAAGCGTTCACGCCCTGCCACTCCCATGCTTTGGCGCCTGGTGGGTTCCCGCTGGAGCCGCGATAGCGCCTGGAATAGGGCGGAAGGATCAATGCACACAGCAAGGCTCCGCAACCCCACCATCCTGTCGTAGCCAATTAATCCCAGGCGATATTCCCGCTCCAGTTGATCCAATGCTGCCCCTTTGAGGGCATCGGCAGTTGGCACCAAAAACCCCGTAACTCCAGCTTCCACTAAATCGCGATAACCACTCCAATCGCTAGCAAGCACCGGTAATTCAGCCGCCATGGCTTCCAGCAAGCTCAATCCAAAGGTTTCTTGGAGATTGTCTGCTAAGGAACAGAACAAATCGGCAGCTGCCAAGGAAACTTGTTTTTGTTTGTCGCTTGCCGGCTCGAGGCCGCCAAGGCGCTGCACTTTTAAGGGGCTGTAATCAATTGCTAGATCATCAAAAGCGGCGCCAATGGCGGAGTTGTAGATATGCCCGCATTCCAGCAAAAGCACTTCTTGGTGCTGGCTGGCTGCCAATTTGGCAAGGGCTCGATAAATCGGTTGGGGATGGGCCTTGCTGTGAAAACTTAAGCGTCCCACAAATGCCACCACCAGGGCATCAGCGCTAATGCCAAGTTGCTTTCGGGCCCATAACCGTTGTTCAGCCCTACTGCCATGAAGGCCCTGCCAGCGGTAGGGGGCAGGATCGATGGCGAGCGGTATTAGTGGCAGTAAGGGGCCCTTGGGTTTGTTTAATTTGCAGTTGAAGCGTTTTTCAAGGGCCTCATGGTGGCCATCAATGGCGGCCTCCACCACCTGTAATCCGGCCCTTGATGTGCAAATCAGGGCATCCCATGGGTAGAGGGGCGCGGTGAGTAATTCCTCTAGGGCTTTGCTAACGCCATTGCTGCAAAGGGTGTGAATTACCCCGGTTAGGCTGCAGCTGTGGCCTTTTTGTGCGCTGCGTAGGCCACACCAATGGCCCAGGCCTGGATCAGGCACATGCAAGCAACCAAGTTTTGTAAGGGCTTGGGGATCAAGGCGGGTGCTGAGCAGCAACTGGCTTTTTCTTGGTAGGGGTAGATCAGCAGCAAGGGCCCTTAAATCGGTGGGATTAGTGCCGATCAGAGTTAGAGATTCATCCTCCCTTAGGTTTGCCGTTATGGCTTTGGCGAGTTGCAAGCCAGCCACTCGCCTGCCCATCACTTGGTGGCGTTCGATGTTGTAGGCATCACTTGGCAGGAGCAACCCCGCCGGGTATGAACGCGGCATTAGGCGTAAAAATCACGCCTGTAGGCAATTAAGCAACCGAGGGTGAGCAACAGGGCAAAACCTAAAGGCGTTGCGGCAACTGCCACTATCCAGCCATCAGCCACTTGGCTCAAAGCCACCATTAAACCGAAATAGAGCATCAGCAGCAGTAAGGGCACTAGCCAGGAGCGGGTGCGCAGGTGAACTAGGGCGCGCCGTAGCTTGCGCTGGATCGGTAGATTAGATCTCATTGCGGCAGCCTAAGGTGTAGTTCGAGGCCCATTGCCTGCACAGAATCCAATGCGTTTGCTGGTTGCCGTTGCCCATTATTTCAAGCCAGGCAACGGCCGCCATGGTTCTTTAAGTAAAGATCCAGCCCCCAGGCTTAATGCTTTAAGGCAATTGATCATTCAATTGCACCAATTGTTTGGCGAACCAGCCGCAGTGCTTAACCATATGGATCGTAAAGTGGAAGCTGTAGCTGATGGCGGCGGCAGATTAGATATTCGTATATGCGTTGAAGAGCCAAATCATCTTATTAATGATTTAACTAATTTAAAGCCGGGCTTTACGGCCGTGAGCTGTAAACCTAGCGACCCTTTATTGCTCGGTTTTTGTTGCCATCAAGTGCTCGCAGAAGCCTGGGCGGAGGCTTGCGCGGCTGGAATCCCCTATGATTATGTGTGTTATTTAGAGGATGATATCTTAATAACTGATGCTGATTTTTTCCTTAAGTTGCGGATGTTTAATAATGCCTTTGGCGATGCTTATTTATTGATGCCAAATCGATTAGAAACAGCAGAGCATTTGGCCCAGGTGCGTCGTTTTTATATTGATGGAAACTACAATCCGGCGGCAACATCTAGTTATCGCAAGTGTGGTGATAGGGTCCTCGCCCTTAACCATCTTGGCGAAATGGTGCAATTTGAACAGCCTTCAAATCTACACTCCGGATGCTTTTTTCTTAATCGATCCCAGGCCGCTGTTTATTTTGCTTCTGAGCAAAGCCGCATTATTGATACCGGCTTTCACGGCCCCCTAGAGAGTGCTGCAACTTTGGGCATGCTTAAAACATTTCAACTGATGAAACCATCACTCACGAATGGCCGCTTTTTAAGCGTGCAGCATGCTGGCCGTAATTTTATGGGCCTCGTGTCTACTTTGAGCTGATGGCGCGCGAGCATGTAGTTATCGATTGGCCCCTAACCCCCTACACGGGCTGGGGTAATTACGGCATTCAGCTAATTCAAGCCTTTTTGCATCGCAACCGTGAATTGCCGCTGCCGGCCTATGCCAATGATCACACCAGCTTTTGCGATCCTTTATGGCTTAGCAAATTGCGAGAGCTTGAAAAGCAAGCAACTCAGTTGCGAGAATTTTTGGCTGCCATGCCTGCCGGCAATCAACTAGCAACAAATGCGCGGCTTTGTTTTTCGCCTATGGGTAATTGCATCGATCAACCACGCCTGCGGGCAAAGCATCAAGTTGGGGTTACATTTTTTGAATGCTCCCGCTTTTCAGAGCGTCATTTACATAATTTAAAGGCATACGATTTAGTGATTGCTGGTTCCCGTTGGAATGCAAACCTATTAATCCAATTGGGCTTTAATGATGTGGAATTAGTGCATCAGGGCATAGATATTAGCCGTTTTAACCCTGAGCCTGTGCCCCTCCTGGTGCAGCGTTCCCTTGTGATTTTTTCCGGTGGAAAGTTAGAAGCTCGTAAAGGTCAAGATATTGTGTTGGCTGCATTTAGGGAATTATTGCGCAGCTACCCAGATGCGATGTTGATGGTTGCATGGGGAAACGTGGGGGGAGTTGCCTTAGAAACCATTGCCCAGATGCCCCATTGCCATGGGCTGCCAGAGGCAGCTACCCCAAGGGCCCTTGCCAGCTGGCTCGCAGCAAATGGCATACCAGAAGCAAACCTAATGGTGTTGCCTAGTTTGGTTAATCAACAGCTACCAAATTTAATTAAACAGGCAGATGTTGCAGTTTTCACAAGCCGTTGTGAAGGCGGCACAAACCTAATGGCAATGGAAACCTTGGCCTGTGGTGTGCCCACGGTGATCAGTGCAAATACCGGTCATCTCGATTTATTGGAATTGGATTTAGCCCATGCCATTGGCGTTGGTGGCAGTGGCCTTGGCCAAGTTAACGATCAGATTTGTAAGCCCTATGGCGGGGATCCCCTGGGGCTTTGGGGTGAAACAGATCCCCATGAGCTTGCGGCCATTTGGCGCAACATTGCTGGCGAGCGCGCCCTCTGGCGCGCCAAGGGCCATGCGGGAGCTGTTCAATTCAAAAAATTCAGTTGGGGGGCCAGCATGGCAAAACTGATTAAGCTCTTGGAGCAGCGAGGGCTTCTGCCTGCAGGTTGAGCTTTGGGTACCAGGGATTTGGGCCCCCATGGCGCCAGCGCCAATCGGCAGGCGGCGCCAGCAACAACTGCACGGGTATGCCAGAACCAGCTGCCAGGTGGGCAATGGCCGTATCAACACTGATCACCTGGCTGCAATTGCTAATCAATTTCAAACTTTCTAGCCAATTACGGCTTGCTGGTTTTAGTTTCACGCGTTGATGGGCTTCCGCCTCATCGGTTTGCAAGCTAAGTAATTCGTTTGCCATTGGGCCTGCAAATTGGAGTAACTGTTCAGGGCTGCTGCTCTTATAGGGAGCCATGGTTGGATCAGCCGGATTGCTAGCCCAGCAAAGCCCAAGTGCTTGGGGGTTTGCTTTATCGGCAAAGTAAAAACTGTTTTCTGAAAAATTGAGGCCCCAATTCAAATCGGCATCCAGCATTGGCAGCAAATGAATAAGTGGTATGTGGGGGCCAGCCATCAAATCAAGTTGTTCACGGCTGCACACCTCAAAAAGTGGCCAGGCAAGCTGATGCTTAAAAATATCAATTTGGCTTTTATCTACAGCCAATTTTAGTTTAATTCCTCGCTCTATTAAGGGTTTTGTGTAGCGCACAAAATTAAATGCATCCCCCATGCCCAGGTCGTTCCACACGGTGAGGGTTTGGCCGTTTAAGGAATCACCACGCCATTCATTGGCTGCAAATGGTTGACCTTGATGGCGTTTGAGATAGTGGTGCCAGCCCTCATGCCATCTACCTTGCCAAAGCCGCAATAGGCCAAGGTTTTTGTTGGCACTACGCAGCACCACAGGATTGCTGCTTCCTAGGGCAAGGCTATAGCAACGGGCCGCCATTTTATCAAGGCCCCTTTGCATAAAGGTGAAGCCTAGATTTACTAATATTCCCGGTTCATTTGGGTTTGAGCGATAGGCCTGCAGCAGCAAACTACTTGCCAGGGCTGGTTTTCCATTGCCAAAGGCTTGCATTGCTGCATCGCAAATGCTCACTACCGATCCATTACCTCGTTTATCAAGCCCAACTGGCGCTGAAGGCAATCGCTTCTGCTGTAACCCCCTTCAATAATTCGAGCCCTGGCAGCAAGAGCAAGTTTGGCTCTTTCACCTGCATCAGCCAGGAGATTGTCTATTTGGGCAGCAAGGGCATCGGGTTCAAAAAATGGCACCAAAACGCCTTCTACACCACTGGTGATCACCTCCTGCACCGGTGGTGTGTCGCTTGCTACCACAGCGCAACCGCTTGCAAGGGATTCCATTAAACTCCAGCTTAAAATAAAGGGAACGGTGTAATAAACATGCACCCAACTGCGTTGCAGTACCTGGAGATATTCGTTGTATTGAAGGGCTGGTAGGCGATGTACTCGATTTTTATCCATGGGCCATTGCTCCATGGCCCAGCTATACCAACTGCTGCCATCGGTGCGGGGAACGCCATAGGCAATTTCATCTGAACCCACCAGCAGCACCTGCACCCTGGGGTTACGTTGCAACAAAAGGGCGAGCCCCTCTGCCACCTGGGGCCAGCCGCGATAGGGTTCAAAGCCACGGGTTACATAGGTAACTAGGGGGATATCCGCTGCAATTGTGAGATCCCTGATAGTGAGCGCTTCTTTTTTACGTTCTGGGGCGGGTTGCAGCTTTTCGATATCAATACCATCGAATACAACGTTTAAACGGGAACGCAGGGAATCGGGAAATTGACTTGCCTGCCAGTGGGTTGGGCATAGGCCCCGATCCACAAGGGCTAAATCCATCACGATCGGGCTGTTGTAGGTGTGAACGCGCAGGCAGGTATCGGGGCTAGGGGGCTTGGTTTCGCCAAAATTCACATCCGAACCATTGGTGCGATAGAACCATTCGAAATAACCCAAAAAACGGGCCTTTGGCCACACTTCTTTTAGGTAGAGGGTGTTACCAAAACCGGAATGGCCAATGATTAGATCTGCCATAAATCCCCCCTGGCGCAATTGCAGCGCTTGCCTTAAAGCAGCCTGTCCATGGAGCACAGCTGCTTCATATCTGCGTAGGTAGGGATGGCATAGGGTTCCTTGGGGGTCGCGACCGAGGCTATAACGATCAAGTTGAACGCCATCAATTGGTGTGGCGGTCCATTCTTGATTTTGGGCTAAAAAGCGCACCTCATTGTTTTCATCAGCGGCTAATTGAGCAGCTAAATAACGAAATTGGGCGGGAAAATTGCAATGAACAAATAAAATTTGCATGGCTGCCGGATTAGGCAGGCACAGCGGTGCTGCAATAGCGGCGGAACCCCTCAAGGAACCAAGCCGGTAGGTTTTGCTCTGGGTTAGCCAGTTGCACGGAACCGGGCATGGCAAATAAAAGTGCAGCCGCGAAGCGCTGGATACCACCTTCTGAGGAAAGGCTATTTGGGGTGCGGGTAAGCCATTGCTGCAGGGCATCCCTCTGATTTATTTCAGTGGCATCAAGCGGTTCTTTTTGAACACCACTTTGGGCCATGGCCCAATAACGATCGCCAAAATCAGAACTGAAATAACGGCCGAGCTGTTCGCGATCAACGCTCAAAAGCAATTGGATTGCTTGCAGGCGCACCTGCCTTAGTTCCTGCAAAATTTCCTGATCTTCTGGATCGATGTAGTAGAGGTTCGATAGGCCCAGCATCCGATTTAGGAAAATCCGATCTGTAAAGCTTGGTTCACCGCTGGGGGCAGTGGAGGCCGCAGCAGGAATTGCCTGGGCCTCATAGCGCCTTGTGTATAGATCCAGCAGCCAATTTGGCAGTTTTGCTGCGGCATCCTCAACTTTTAGTTGACCGGGGGGATAAAAAGGCATTAAGGCCAGTAGAAGCGCTTGGCCTTCGGGTTGTTGAAAACCCACCTGGCGCAGCCGTTGGCTAAGCCCATCACGATGGCCTTGGCTATTTGGGCTGAAAGGGTTAACGCAACAGCGATCCAAAAAAAGTTTGTAAACCCGCCCAAAAGGACTGTTTAAAAGGGGCTCCAGAAAATCAACCGGTGCTTGGGCAATAAAAGCTGATATTGCAATGGCTAAGGGCTCTGCCTGGGCCGTATCCACTGAGGGTTGAGCGGCGAGGGCTTCTAGCTGCTGCAGTTGCCACACCATGGCTGAAATGTGAACAGTTTTGATTCCGTCTACTTAATCACATCGATGGCGCCAATTTAAGCGAGTTAGCTCTTCCTCACAAGGTTTTTATTTTCTTGACCGATTTGCACATGTTGTGTAGTGTCACAGGGTCACAAGTGTGATCGTGTGGGGATTCGTATCTCTTGCACGTGAACCACAAGCCGCCCTGTGGCTTGGACACCTACCACAAAAGGCCGCAGGGCCATACCCACCAGCTCTTCAGAATGTCGACCTTTAACAGCACGATCACCGGAACCGGCGACAGCCTTTTCGGAACAGAGGCAAATCAGCTTGTTCAGGGCACCGACTCTGGCCAGTTGATGGGTAGTAAGTACAGCAACAGCTGCGTTTTTGGCTCAGGCGGAGCAGACACGATTTCTGCAGTGTCGCCTGTTGAGTCGTTGTCAGGTGTTGGCATTGGCACCACCTACACAGGCAACACTGGTAACGACAGCTTTGATTTCAGCACCTACGCCTTAACCAGTGTTTCCGTTGCCGCAGGGGCCGACAACGACACGGTTTCAATTAAAGGTATTGCCACAGCCACAAGCGTTCGCACCGGTGCCGGCAGCGATTTGGTTCAGGTAGACGCAGCATTTCTGAATTCGCTAATCGAAACAGGCGCTGATGCCGATTACGTGCGTCTGCGTGATTCCGTTAGCGGCGGCACATTCCGGTTTGGTTCCGGCGCCGATACCCTTGCCGTGAGCGGCACAATCACTGCAACACTTATTGAGGGTAAGGCCGACAACGATAGTTTTGTTTTCAACGATGCTGTAATCGGCAGCACGGTGCTTGGCAACGATGTCGCTGAGGGAAGTGGTGATGGCAGCGACACGATTGTGGCTCTGCGGGGTGTAACCAGTTCATCAATTCAAGGATCCGTAGGAAGTGATTCAATTTATGTGAGCCGAGGGCTCACCGCTTCCACCATTGGCGGTGGCCAAGATTCAGATTCGATCACGGTGTTTGGCACTGTTACTGGATCACTAATTAATGGCGGCAGCGGCGCCGACACCGTTTACCTAGATGAAGCAGTATTCAGCACCCAGATAAATTCTGAATCAGAGGATGATTCTTTAATACTTGCTTCCAACATTTCCCTAGGCGGTATTGATGCCGGAGCTGGCAACGACACAATTATTGTTTCTGCCACTGCCTTCGGTGCAAACATTGATGGCGGCTCCGGTAATGATTACTTAACAATTGCTGCAATATCTGGCGGTAGTGCTGGCGGCCAATTAGGTGGCGATAGCCTCTATGTGACAGGTGCCATCAGCACTGCTTTAATTGATCTTTCCGAAGCTTCCACCACAGACGACAGCCTTGATCTTGCTGATTTTCTCCAGGTTGGCGGAAACGTTAGTGGCAGCACAATTTACGCCGGTGCCGGAGACGATTCGTTAAATATTACTGGTTCAGCAGTTGCCACCACGATTTATGGCGGCACCGGCAACGATGCAATAACCATCAGCAAATTAGCCGGTGGTTTGTTTGCCCTAGATGAAGGCACAAATACCCTTTCCGCCGCAACCTTGAGCGCCGCTACGATCACTGCAGGTAGTGGAGCTGATTCCCTAACCATCGGAGGCAGCGTTGCCGGTGGCAATATCAACCTTGGCAGCGGCGAAAATCTAATTAATGTTTCTAGCACCGTTAGTGCAAGCACGATTCAAGGTGGAGCAGGCAACGACACTATTCTGGTTTCTGCTGGTGGGTTAAGAGGTACATCAATTGGTGCCGGTTCCGGTGCCGATAGCATTTCAATAGCCGGTAATGCATCCGCCAGCACAGTTATTGGTGGATCAGGTAATGATTATTTGATCTTTAATTCAGCAACTGCATCGAGCTTGGTTGGTAACCAGGGCGCAGATTCTTTGTTGATTGGTAGTACAGCGGTGAATACAACTGTTGGTGGCGGTGAAGGAAATGACTATGTTTCCCTAGGTGGTGTGATGAGTGGCGGCGCCGTTTTTGGTGGTTCCGGCCAAGACACACTTTATGTATCAACCTTGCAAGGTGGAGCCAGTGTATTTGGTGGTGCCGCAAGCAACATTGATGATTCAGTAAACCTGATTTCTGTTGGCTTAATCAGCAGTGGTTTGGTTTATGGATCTGCAAACAACGACACACTTCAGGTTGGAGCAGGTGCCACAGCAGCAACCCTGGCCGGTGGTTTTGGTTCAGATTCAATCAGCATTAATGGCACCGTAAGTGCCGGCTTGATTGTGGGTGGTGATATTGCAAATCAAACCAGCAACCTTGATTCAGCAGATACGATCACCATTGGTGGTGGGTTAACTAACAGCACGATCAGTGGCCTTGTTGGTAATGATTCGATTGTGGTTGTAAATAGTGCTGCTGGTTCAATCATTTACGGCGGTGAAGATGCCGACTATGTATCCATTGGTGGTGTAATGAGTGCCGGCCAGATCGTTGGTGGAACTGGTAAAGACTCCATTTATGTGGGCGGCCAAGTGATTGGCGGTGCATCAATCTTTGGTGGCACCGATAGCTTCTCCGTTACCGATGATGTTAACTACATATCTGTTTCAGCCGTCAGCAAGGGTGCTTTATACAGCGGAAATGATGAAGACACTATCTTAGTTGGTGGTGCATTTACATCCGCTAGCATCAATGGCGGCGATGGCAACGACAGCATTTCTATTGTAGGTTCTGCATCAGCAGCTTTAGTGTTTGGTGGAAGCGGCGCAGACACAATCCGCATAAACGGAGATTTGCAAAAAGGCTCATCAATCTTTGGTGGCGCAGGTTCACCTGATTCCCTCGATCTTGCCGATTACATTTCCATCGGCGGAAGTGTTACCTTCAGCAGCATCTATGGAGCCGCAGGCAATGATTCAGTATTCATTGGTGGCATCGCAAATAGTACTTTTGTTGACACAGGCGAAGATAACGACAGC
>Ga0247833_1003959_pt1 | contig 19071 bp, 16 predicted proteins | sample LaCruzMarch2015__7_FD_187117 | JGI IMG/M metagenome (GOLD analysis project Ga0247833, IMG submission 187117) | Freshwater microbial communities from meromictic Lake La Cruz, Castile-La Mancha, Spain - LaCruzMarch2015_8m | ecosystem: Environmental > Aquatic > Freshwater > Lake | place: Spain... | reverse complement strand
TGAAACTCTTTGTTGCTCATCCCAGAAACCTCGTTGGCCCACTGTGGCAATCAGATCACACTTAGTAATTATAGCCGTGATTCCATCAGAATCAAGTCCACTTAGCAATTTTCGAGGTGCCCTTAAGTGTGGCTCCGCTTGCAAGAGCATGGGCAGCTTCTCAGCAATGGATGGAATTGTCCCAACAACCCAAACAGCACCTACCCATATAGAACCTACCAATGAGACCAATAGGAGCGCGGTCAGCAAACCGTACCAGCCTGTCGGAGATTGTCGAAGCAGAGTTCCGACAACGCCGATGGCAGCACTTTCAACAAGAATTAGGCCGCTACTCCAATCTCTTACTAGCTTCAGTGCCTCAAGATGGTTGGTTCCGTGTTGGTTGGACGAGTTCATCTGTCGAAGTTAGATACAGGGGGAAATCATCTAGTGGCGGTCGCACCGTCAAGCCCAGTGGCTTGGCTGTGGATTCCCCGTTGGCGATGAAGGCAACGGGGCGGAACTCTAGGGAGACTCAGGGAAAAAGGCTTGGGGTAAGTCTCCCGCAAGATTTCTATCTCGGCAAAATGTGTCAGGATTGAACTTAGTTCTTCTCGAACGCGCCTGTGGAGCAGAGTGGGGTCCTGTTGGAGATCTTTTAACATTCGAGTATGCGCCTCTTTGGTGAGTGAAAAAGTGTAGTCTTGAATACGATCTCCGTAAATCTCTCGGTACTTGGGTGTCAATTCCTCATGGTACTTGAGCATAATGGGAATCTTCACAGCATTAGCAGCGTCATTAACTTCCTTGTGAAATCTTTGAATCATTAATTCCCTAGGAAACTGCGGATGCCCGCTGAGCTCAAAAAAGAAAGGCGATTCTGTGCCATCAACTTCCTGCCTCACTACAAAAATTCTGTTAGTGGACTCCTCAGAGCTGGCTTTCACCAGCCGTCTCCAGGGAATCGTAAAATGTGCTGGATGCTTCAAACTCTCTGACGAGAATGCTTCGAGTACCAGTGGCGAGTCATCTTCAGATCTCCCAAATCCGCCTATTGCTTCACCTAATATAGGCAAGGCTTGACCAACGAAAGTCGCTACAGCCTTGGTCGATATCTCTTTACCTAGTGACCCTTGATTGTCTGGATCTGCTGGCAAGAAGACAATACCTTCTTTTGCAATGTAAATAATACCCTCATTCTCAGTCATGTCGACTCGACCTCCATTGGTTGTCCACACCCAGCTTGATTCAACCAAATCGGATGATGCTATCTCGGATTCTGATAGGCGGTACTCTTTTAATGTGCTCATGGGAATGGAGTAGCTTTCATTGTATGGATAGATCTTGTTTGCCGTTTTAGGCGCGTACGGATCGATTGGTCGGTCAATCGCTTTGCGCATGACGAATAGTGAACCAAGAAAGGCTGCATTCCCAGCTAGGACGGCTGCTAACAGAACAAAGAGATATTCAGGATCCTGACCGGCTGCGTTTAGGACGACAATGAAAGTGGCGAATCCCGTAACGATTCCGTACACCTTGGACAAGTTCAGGACGGTTGTTCTTGTCATCCGTTTGGCGCGTTCTCTATTGATCAGTTCTTCGCTCGTTAGAAGGGACGCCCAGGGGTATGGAAGGGTTGATGCATCCAATGCCTTCACATCTATTTTCGATAGATGCATCGACCCTTTGAATACAAAGAAAAGCCCAATCAGCAATACGCTAAATCCCAAATTGCTCGCGAACCGTAGCCATGAATTCGTCGCGAGTATAAAGATGAATCCGACAATGGTCGGTGTGAGCCCAATACTCAAGTAGTAACGAGCCGTTTCTTGCCGATTTAATGCCGATTCAAATGCACAATACCGTAGAGATATTGGTATTAGTCGGGCATCTAGGCCTGCCTTTGCGAACTCGTTAGGTAAACCGCTTTCAGGCTTGCCAATAATCTGGGACTGCTTCGTTAGGTTGAAAGCGGCAGCGAGGTCTTCTAATGCCATCGGGATGTTTTCCATTGCTACCGATAAGGGCTTGACTTCTTGTCGGCCAATATATCCGATACAGTCGAAAACGGAACGTTGGCATCAGCTCTGCTTATCTTTGTTCGATGGATCTTTGTTCTCATGGTTGTAGGTCATGAGTTTGGCTTGGAATCTCAAGGAATTCCCAAGTCAGCATGTGGGTGATTCGGCTTGCTTTCAAGAGGTGACTTTGAGCTGGCTGGATTGGCAAGACTCAGCGGACTTGTTGTTTGATTCATGGACCTGCTGACACTAAGCTGAGACTCTGCTTTTCATTGATTTTCAAAGACAGAAAAGCTGAAGGCTTGGAATCGCCTGGACGTTATGGATACTGCCTGAATTCCTTGAGGTCTTCAGTTCATCTCAACGCCTCATAAGCCTCTCCGTCTCCATTTCCATCCAAATAGGTATGCCTCTCCCCCAGCAGCTGCTGAGCATGCTCCCACGAGCGCACGTTTCGGCAGAAGCACCGCCTTCCTGAGCTTAGCCTCGATCCACCATTGATGATCGTGAGGCTCACCACCCGCTGCGGTCTGGCTTCCGGCTGGCTCCGGTCTCTACTCTGGGCTGCCCTGAAATCCCATGGGCGCTTGATTCCCCCGGCAGACCTCCAGACACCGAGCCGGTAACGCTCAGCGAGTTTCTCCCGATCGAGACACGCCCACTCGTCGCATGGCTGCAGGTACTGGCGTTATGCGAAGGCGTGGCCTTGTTGGACCAGGGTCAGCCCTGCGTTGGCTCCGTTAGGTGCGAACACCTCAGCAACGGTCCGCCCGTAGCGGTCTCTGGTCTGCACCTTGAGGGTGACTGTGGAGCCGATTGGGAGAAGAGCCTGGAGTGCCTGCCTTGCCTGCTGACCGTGGGCGGCTGCGCCATCTCGGGGGCGTCGATGCAGGCCACTCGGATCGTGAGCTTCCGTCCGGCTTCCTCAACCCGCAGGGTGTCGCCATCACCGACCGAGATCACATTGGCCGCTGCCGCAGGGCCAGCCAGGAGCGGCCCTGAGGCGTACAGACCAGGGATTCGACTAAGGCTTGGCAGCTTTTGCCCCATCACACTTCGCGTTCTTCTTGACCGCTGAACCTTTGGTCGACCGGCAGAGGTACTGGGTGCTGCCGTCGCTTTTCTGTACCTTCTGCCAATAGAAGCCGCCGGGACTGGGCTTTCCTTCGGCAACCACCTTTGCATCGGCTGGCAGCGGAACCAGGGTGAGGGTGGCCAAAGCCGTCGCAGCCAGAACTGAGAAGCGCATCGTTCAGACGTTGTCTTGCGGCATTCTCGCTGACTTCACCGCTCAGGGGAACCCTGTAGGCAGTCACTCCATCACCATGAACCCCTGCCTCTGGCACTTCGACGCCGACGGCGGACCCCACGAACGCATCGGCACAGTTTCCGGCGAGCACGTCCCGGTCTTCTTCCCTCGGACTGACGAGAGGCACCTCCCTCAGCATGGTGGGCGCCCATAGGCGTGCATCTTTCCGAGGGCTTCATGGGTGGCCGACTGGGACTGGGCCTAATGTCAGTCAGTAACGGGCGCTTGGGCGTGGTTGAACCTGCCAAACCATTGTCTGGCCGCATCCCTCCTTGGCGCTGGAGTTTGTGGGGGCCATGGCCGCCAGGTGCATCACAACGAAAGCCACCCCCGGCGGATGACGCGATCAGAGCCCGCGCTGAACAACTTGCTCAACGCCGCCCCTGGTGCACCGATGAGCAGAACTGGGTAGATGCCAGCCTGGAGCTGAATAGTCCATTCCTCCTCCGGTGGCGGCCACGTCTTCTGCGCTGTTTAGGCGCGTCTGAGAAGACGTGCTGGGACTGGATGGACCTTTCGCTAAGGCTCTCCATCCCGGTGACAATTTCGATCCTCGGCGTGGTTCTTCCTTGGTTGAATAACAAGCACCAAAATCAATTCGCCGAGAACAATAAGAAGGACTCAGTCCTCCGTGAATACATCAGGGATATGCAGGGGATACTCTTGAAAAAGGAGGTGGCTGAAGAAGTCACGGTCATTGGCTCTGAGGAGAATAGCCTTGCTCGTGCTCTTGCAGTTACCGCCCTAGTCCAGTTAAGGGGTGAGAGGCAAGAACGGAGGGACTTGCTATTTCAATTCCTGAGAGAATCAAATCTCCCGATCCTTGGAGGGAATGAAATGCATCAGGGAACCAACCTCAGCTTTGCCGACTTGAGGCAGACCAACCTTAAATCTACAGGCCTCAGAGGTACCGACATCCGAAAGGCCGACCTCAGCGGGGCCTACCTCCATGAAGCCGACCTCAGAGGCGCCAACCTCAGTGGGGCTGACCTCAGCGGGGCTGACCTCTACGAGGTCAAATGGGACCAGAAAACAAAATGGCCTGACAAGTCAGCCTTCGAGGGCGCAAGGAATATCCCTCGCAAGCTGAAGAAACAGCTGGGCCTGGATTGAGCATCGGGTCCTTTTCTGCGACTCCCTTGGAGCATGGCGCCGATGTGACATGAATGGCGAGCTTGCCATCGGACCCGATCGAGCCAGCTGGGGACACCCTTGGCGAGCTTGGTCTTGAACTCGGGGCTATGGGTGCTGCGTTAGCTCATGGGTGGGCGTCCACCTATCAGGGGGGGCGCTTGACAGGACAACAATGAGTCTTGTCCAGACAAATCAGATCGCCAGTGCATGCCCTTGGACCATACCCAGGCCCACCATGATCTGCTTCTCAACGCTGCTTGCTTCAGGCAACTCTCCCCATCCCTTCTCCATGGCGAAGAGCTTCCGACAGCCGATTGTTTCGACTTGGGCCTTGTAGCTATCTGGTTTCCCCGGTCAGGGGCACAGGCGTTCATGCAACTGGGCCAGGGAGCGTGGCCCAAGGTGTGTCCCAAGCCTGCTCTCTGACGGCCCTAAACCCGCTGCGGTGACTGACTTCTGGAGTAGGGCTTACCTGGTTGAAGAACGTCTTGTTGGCCAGGGCGGACATCAGATCCCGCAGGGGGATGGGGAGCTCGGCAGGCAAGGGCAGGGGTGGTGGCGCCGGTGAAGCATGGCAGTGGACGCTTCAAGCTGGAAGCTCACACCAACCGGAACATCACCCCTCAGCGTTGAAGGCTTCTGGGCTGAAGGCATCAGATGAAAGATTCAGCCCTGGGAAACTGGCGTTGTTCCTCTCAGTTGCTGGAGATCACCTGACCCACCACCACGGCCGCCACGGCCGAGAACAGGGTGATGCCGAGCGCCGTCAGGGGGCTCTGGCCCTGGGCCACCGCCAGGGTGGTGATCACGCCGGCCCCGAGGCTGGCCACGGCGAGCTGGGAGGTGAGTTCGCTGCCGGTGCGGGGGCTGGGGCTCGGGGTCACGGCGGCTTCTTCACGATTGATCGTCAGACGCTACGGGCGATGAATCGTTCGTCACCACCGCCCCCTCCAAGCTGTTACCAGGCGTGGTTGTTCTTCATGAAGCCGTTACATCGGGCCGCTTCGATGCATTGAAAGTCTTCCACTTTCGTGCTGATTCGCCTCAGGAAGGCTGCCCGGCGCCTGAAGCCGGCCGGGCCCGGCCGCTGCTGGCCCAGCTGCGCAGGGCCTCCAGTTGCTCCCGGGCCGTGCGCGACAGGGGCACCACCTGGCTGGCGGCGGCAATCAGATCGGCTTCCCCCAGCTCGCGGCCCTCGCCAAAGGCCAGGTGCATGGCCTCGATCACGGTCTGCTCCAGTTCGGCGCCGGAGAAGTCGGCGGTGCGGTCCACCAGCACCTCCAGCGGAATCGTGTGGGCCGGCCGTCGCCGCCGCAGCTGCAGATCCAGGATCGCCCGGCGCTCTTCAGCGTCGGGCAGTTCCAGCAGGAAGATTTCGTCGAAGCGGCCCTTGCGCAGCAGTTCCGCCGGCAGCCGCTCCACCGCGTTGGCGGTGGCCACCACGAACACGGCGCTGCTCTTCTCCGCCATCCAGGTCAGCAGGCTGGCCAGCACCCGCTGGCTGGTGCCGCCGTCGCTGCGGCCGTCGCCGCCGCCGAAGCCCTTGTCGATCTCATCGATCCAGAGCACGCAGGGGGCCATCGCCTCGGCCCGCTGGATCATCTCCCGCGTGCGCGCCTCGCTGGCCCCCACCAAGCCCGCGAACAGGCGCCCCACATCGAGCCGCAGCAGCGGCATGGCCCAGCTGTGGGCGATCGCCTTGGCGGTGAGCGACTTGCCCGTGCCCTGGGGCCCGATCAGCAGCACCCCCCGGGGCAGGGGCAGGCCGTAGCGCTGGGCCTCCTCGCTGAAGGCCCGGTGGCGTTGCTCCAGCCAGTGCTTGAGAGTCTCCAGGCCGCCGATGTCGGCGGGGGTGGCCTCGGTGGGGCAGTACTCCAGCAGTTCGCTGCGGGCGATGGCCTGGCGCTTCTCCTCCAGCACCTCGCTCAGGTCTTCGATCCCCAGCTGGCCCCGCTGGGCCAGGGCCCGGGCCGCCAGTTGACGCACCCGCTGCTCGCTCAGCCCGTGGCAGGCGGCCGTGAGCTGCTCCAGGACTCCCGGGGCCAGGGGCTGGCCGCTGGCCCCGGCGATCGCCCGCAGCAGCCGGCCGATCTCCCGCGCCTCTGGCAGGGGCAGGTCCAGCAGGGTGACGCTGTCCTCCAGTTCCCGCGGCATCTGCCATTCCGGGGCGCTGATCACCAGGGTGTGGGGCACCTGCCGCAGGCTCACGGCCAGGTTGCGCAGCCGGCGGCAGATCCCCGGATCGTCGGCATAGCGGTGGAAGTCCTTGAGCAGCAGGATCGCCCCCTGCTCGGCGGGGAGCCCATCCAGGCCGCCCAGGGCCGCCATCGGCTGACGCACCGCCTGGCCCTGCAGGTTGGGGGCCCCGGTAAGGCCACCGATGAAGTCCCAGCGCAGCAGGGTGCGCCCCCCCAGGCGCTCGGCGGCCCGCTCCAGCAGCCCCTCCACCCGCTCCTCCTCCAGGCTGCGGATCCAGAGGATCGGCGTGCGGGAGCGGATCAGAAGATCCAGCTGATCGCCCAGGTCGTGGACCATGGCTCAGCGCAGGGAGCGAAGGGCCGCCCAGCGGGGGTCACCGCCCCCTTCGCCGCCGGCGTCGCCGCTGGGCCGCGGCGGCCCGGGGCAGTCGGCCCCGCAGCGGTTCACCAGGGGCAGCTGCAGGCTGAGCTGCTCGAACAGCCAGCGCTCCGGATCGAAGCTGTCGCCGGGATCGAGGCATTCCACCGGATCCTCGGCGGCGAACACCACCTCCTCCTCCTCGGGGCCGGCCACCTTGATCTCCAGGAGCTCGCGGGCCTGGGTCGCCAGGGCGTGGTTGTAGGTCTGCAGGCAACGGTCGCAGCAGAGGGTGATGATCGTTTCGGCCGTGCCCTCCACCTCGAGCACGGTGCCGTGATGGAGGGCGCGCATCTGGCCCCGCACCGGGGTGAGGCTGGCCAGACCGGCGATGGGTTGCTCGACCGTCCAGCTGCGGCCTTCGCTCAGCAGCCGCAGCTCCTGCAGGGGCAGCGGCTGCAGCCGGGGAATCATTTCTTGGCCTTGGGCTCGAAGGGCAGGCGGCCACCACCGTTGCCGCCGCCGGCCGTGGCCGTGGCCGGCGTCTGGGCGAGTTGCTTGTCGAGGATCGCCTGCAGGTTGTCGGGCAGGGCCTCACGGGTGAGCAGGAAGGTCTGGACCCCCTGGAACACGTTCGCCACCACCATGTAGAGCAGCACCCCGGCCGGCAGCGGGAAGAACAGGAACATCGCCGTGATCATCACCGGCGTGATCTTGTTGGCGGTGGCCTGCTGGGGGTTGGCGGGCATGCCCATGCCCGAGAGCAGCTGGGAGGCGAACAGGGAGGCGCCGAAGGCCCCCACCAGGATGGCGATGTCCCAGTTGATCGCCCCATCGGTGTAAAAGCCCACCTGGCCGAGGGCCTTGATGAACAGGAAGCCGCTGCGGGCGGCCAGCCCGGGGATGCGCGCCTCGACGGTGGCGTCGCCGGGGGCCAGGGCCGTGATTTTGCCTTGGTCATCCACCTGCACCACACCCTCGCCCTTGGTCACCACCCAGCTGGGGGTGAAGCTGTCGCCGTGCTCCACCGTGCCCAGCAGGGAGGCAAAGCTGGTGCCGTCCTTGCCGTGCAGGGCCACCTGGGTGCTGTCACCGACGCCGAGCTTGGTGCCCCCGTCGAGGCTGGCGATCACGGGAACGTGCTCGGTTTCGCTGATGAAGATGGAATGGCTGGCGCTGTTGAAGGGCTTGGTCTCCACGGCCGCGATCTCCTCGGCCGGCAGCACCTTCAGGTTGATCGGGTAGGGGACATCGGCGAACGGCGATCCCCTCAGAGTGGCGAACAGGGCGAACAGGATCGGCATCTGCACCAGCAGGGGCAGACAGCCCGACAGGGGGCTGCCGAACTCCTTCATCAGGCCGCCCAGTTCCTCCTGCTGTTTCTGGGGGTTGTTGGCGTACTTGGCCTTGATCTCCGCCTGGCGCTGCTGCATCACCGGCTGGGCGATGCGCATGCGCCGGGCGCTGCGGATCGAGCCGGCGCTCAAGGGGAACAGGGCTAGGCGGATGACCACGGTGAGGGCCACGATCGCGAGCCCATAGCTGGGAACCAATCCGTAGAAGAAGTCGAGGATCGGGAGCAGCAGGTTGTCGGAGATGTAGCCGATCACGGCAAGGGTGCGCTGGGGTGGGGACTCTCGGCTGCCAGTGTGCCCGACCGGGGAGACCGGATGGGGGTCAGGTGGTCAGGCGCTTTCACGGGCCGGGGGGGCGAAGCCGGCGGGACCGGTGGCCCCGGGGGTGCGTGGGGCGGCCTTGCCGCGGCTCTCGCGGCGCTCCTCGATGTAGGTCTCGAGCTCGCGGAAGCGCGGCACCGCACGCATTTCAAGCTTGGCGCCGTCGTTGAGGACGAGCACCATGTCGCCCCAGGCGCCGAAGCCCCGCGGCACGGAGCGCACCTCGCGGATCTGGCTATAGACCACCTGGGTGCGGTCGCGGCCGAGCCAACCACCGCTGACGCTGATGCGCCGGCTGGTGATGCGGAACCGCAGCCACAGGGCCCGCACGATGGCCCCCACGGCGAAGGGAATGCCGATCAGCGTGAGGCCGAACAGCAGGTTGATGACCAGGTCGCCCTTGGCGGGTCCTCCTTCATAGAAGACCGTTTCATTGATCTCAAGCTTGTTCTCCACCCTGTCCTCCGGGGTCAAGGAGCAATCCTGCCTGGCGCAGCAGATAGGTGAATTCTCCCAGAAGCTGAGCCTCGCCGCGTTCCAGGCAGCCGGGCTTGAGCGTGATCAGCAGCCAGAGGGGACTGGCCGGCGCCGGTGGGTGGCGCAGCAGCTGGTCGTGGAAGAGGCGCCGCAGCCGGTTACGGCGCACGGCGAGCTTGCTGACCTTGCCGCTGATCACAATGCCACAACGCCAGGGGCTGGCGACCGGAGGAGTGCCCGGAGGGAGCAGGGACTGGTCGGCGGCAAGGATGCGCAGTACCAGGGCTGGACCCTGGAAACGGCGACCCTGGCGGTAGAGGCGATCAAACACCCGCCGGCCCCTGAGCCGGTGCTGCTGCGGCAGGGCCACGGCCCTTCCCGGTCGGCCTCAGACCGCCAAGCGGGCCCGACCCCGGCGACGGCGGGTGCGGATCACGCGACGACCCGTGTGGGTGCGCATCCGCACCCGGAACCCCGAAACCCGCTTGCGCTTGCGGCTTGTCCCTTCCAGTGTGCGCTTCGTCATGCTGCTGCTTGCTCAGTGGATCACCCTATCAGTTGGTGTTGTTGGGGACGATCTGGATCAGCCAGCTGCCCAGGTAGCCCGAAACCGGGATGTCGCCGGGGGCCTGGGCCAGGGCATTGAACTGATACATGCCGGCGTTGAACGGGTTGAACACGTTCATGTAGACCCCGATCGTGTCCTTGTCGGAGACAGGGGTTTCCGGGAAAATGTCGATGGATCTGCCATTGGCAGACACCTCGATCGTCGCAGGGATTGTTTCCAGGCAGCGGGTCCTCTTCAGCATCCCCCCTTCACTCATCCTGCAGAGCTTGACCTGCTTGGGATCGATCGTGGTGTCAAAGTGACTGGGAATGCTGATGCTCAACTTGAGGATCGCCGTCTTGCGGTCCTTCGGCCGCAGCATCAGGTAATACTCCGCCCGCTGCATGCGGACAGTGTCGGTGGTGAAGAAGTAAAGCTTGCGGTAGTCCTTGTTGTTTTCCCAGCGGAATTCCATCAGCCCGGGCGTGCCCTGGGCGAGGGAAGGCGCGGTGGCGACAGGGGAGAGGCCGGTGGCGGTGGCCACGGCCAGCGCTCCGAGGCCGGCGGTGCCCAGACGGCCGATCAGGCTGAGGTGATGGGACCGCTCACGCGGAAAGGAGGGCATGGCTGGAGGAAACGTGATCATGAAAGTCTCAACACGCCCATGCGCCTGTCGGGTCTTCAGTGGTCGGAGGGGGAGCTGGCTGGGGCCGAAGGCTCACCGCGATCGGCCCGATCGGGCCTCAACCGGGCGGCGTCCCGCAGGTAGGGATGCACCACCTCCCGACCGGTGTCCATCCAGGCGTGGGCCAGCAGCCGGATGCAGCGGGGCAGGTCTCCGGCCACCGCCATCTGCTGGCAGTCCAGCAGGGCCACCCGGCCCCAGTCGGCACGGCGCCTGGCGATCGCGGCCGGGAAGCAGGCATCCAGGTCGGCGGTGACGGAGAACGTCACCGAGAGCAGCCGATCCCCCACCAGATCGTTGCGCTGCAGCAACTCCTCGATCAGTTCAGCCACGGCCTCCGCGATCGCGTCGCCGGTGTTGGCGCTGGCGGTGGTGGCTCCCCGCAGGGCCCTCAGCTCGAGACCAGGCTTCATGACATCAGGGGCGATGGAGCCAGAGGGGCTGGCCGTTCCAGGCCAGTTCCAGGCTCAGGGACTGGGACAGCTGCAGCAGCAGTGTGGCCCCCGGCAGCAGGCCGAGCAGCTTTCTGGGCGGTTTGCCGAAGGTGATGGCCCGGGTTTTCTCCGGATCCAACCCCGCCAGTTCCGCCGCCAGCCGGCGGGCACTCTCTTCGTCCCCCAGGACGTCCACCAGGCCCAGGGGCAGGGCCTGGGCGCCACTGAAGACCCGCCCGTCGGCGAAACCGCGCACCACCTCCTCCTCCAGCCCCCGCCCCGTGGCGACCGCGGCGACGAACTGGCCGTAGCTGGAATCGATCAGCTCCTGCAGCAGCTGGCGTTCGGCCTCTGAGAGGGCGCGGTCGGGCGAAAGGATGTCCTTGTAGAGGCCGCTCTTGACGGTTTCGAAGCGGATGCCGATCCGCTTCAGCAGCCGCGAGAGGTCGTTGCCCCGCAGGATCACACCGATCGAACCGGTGATGGTGCCGGGATTGGCGACGATCTTCTCCGCCGCCACCCCCACGTAGACCCCGCCGGAGGCGGAGATGTTGCCGAAGCTGGCCACCACCCGGCAGCCCTTCTCCCGCAGGCGCAGCAGGGCCGCATGGATCTCCTGGCTGTCGCCCACGGTGCCGCCGGGGCTGTCGATGCGGAGCAGCAGCGCGGGGCACTCCCGTTGCTGCACCTGCTCGATGGCCTTCAGCACCCGGACGCGGGTGCCCCCGGCGATCGGCCCTTCGATGGCGATGCGCGCCAGGGTTCGTCGGGACTTGCGGCGCCAGGGCCAGGGCATTGTGGAGATGCGCGGTGGCTGGATCTTAAAAAGAAGGCCTGGAGAGGCCTGCCCCCGCGCCGCCCACCCCTCCACCTCCACCGACGCCCCAGGCCGCACTCCCCATGCCCCGGACCCTGCGCTGGGTGTTGATGCTTCTGCCCTTCGCCCTGTGGGGCACAGCGATGGCGGCGATGAAGCCGCTGCTGCTGGGGGCCTCCCCGGCGATGCTGGCCAGCCTGCGGCTGCTGCCCGCCGGGCTGGTGCTGCTGCTGGCGGCACGCCTGCTGGGGCGCTCCTGGCGCATCGATCCCGTGGATTGGCCCTGGCTGCTGCTGTTCGCCGCCGTCGACGGCAGCCTGTTCCAGGGCTTGCTGGCCCGGGGTCTCGGCCAGACCGGGGCAGGTCTCGGCTCGGTGCTGATCGATTCCCAGCCCCTGCTGGTGGCCCTGCTGGCCCGCACCCTGTTCGGCGAAGCGATCAATCCGGTGGGCTGGCTGGGCCTGTTGATCGGCCTGCTCGGCATCCTCTGCCTGGGACTGCCGGGGGAGGTGCTGCGTCACTGGTGGCTGCAGGGGCCTCCGGCCCTGCAGGGGCAGGCCTGGAGCCATGGCGAGGCCTGGATGCTGGCCGCGGCCGGGGCGATGGCGGTGGGCACGGTGCTCTGCCGCTACGCCACCCGTCGCAGCGACCCCGTCGCCATCACCGGCTGGCACATGCTCTTCGGCGGGGTGCCCCTGCTGCTGGTGGCCGGCGGCGAGTCCCTGCTGCGGCCTGAGGCTGTGGCCTTCTGGCCCCACTGGAACCTGGGTCAATGGGGCCTGATGGCCTATGCGGCCCTGCTCGGCAGCGCCCTGGCCTATGGCCTGTTCTTCTGGTTCGCCAGCAGCGGCGATCTCACCGGCTTCACCGCCCTCACCTTCCTGACGCCCGTGTTCGCGGTGCTCTGCGGCGTGCTGCTGCTGGAGGAACGGCTCGGTCCGCTGCAATGGCTGGGTGCCGTGCTCGCCCTGATCTCGGTGCTGCTGATCAACCAGCGTGGCCGGCTGTGGCAGGCGGGGGGCAGACCGGAGCCGGTGGCGCCATGAGCCGCACGGTTCTCTTCGTTCACCAGAACTTTCCCGGCCAGTACCGGCACCTGGCGCCGGCCCTGCAGGCCCGCGGCGATCAGCTGGTGGCTATCGGCGGTCCCACCAGCCAGCCCCTGCCCGGCGTGCCGCTGCATCGCTACGACCCGCTGCCGGCCGGTGGGGTGCCCCCCTGTCACCCCTGGACGGCTGATTTCCAGACCAAGGTGCTGCGGGCCGAGGCGGTGGCCCGCTGCCTGGAGTCCCTGCTGCAGGCAGGCCTGCGGCCCGATCTGGTCATCGGCCATCCCGGCTGGGGCGAGCTGCTGGTGGTGAAGGACCTGCTGCCGGACGTCCCGGTCCTGCACCAGGTGGAGTTCATCTACCAGCTGCAGGGGGCGGATGTGGGGTTCGACCCGGAGTTCGCCGATGCCGACTGGCGGCAACGGGCCCGGCTGCGCCTGCGGCGGGCCCCCCAGCTGCTGGCCCTCCAGGACCTCGACTGGGGGCTGGCCCCCACCCCCTGGCAGGCCAGCACCGTGCCGGCCCCCTATCGCCAGAGGCTGAGCGTGATCCACGAGGGCATCGACACCGCCGCCATCGCTCCGCAGGGGTCCGCCCGGCTGCAGTTGCAGCGGGCCGGTCTGAGCTTCGCCCCCGGCGACGAACTGGTGAGCTTCGTGGCCCGCAATCTGGAGCCCTACCGCGGCTTCCACACCTTCATGCGCATGCTGCCCCTGCTGCAGCGGCTGCGGCCCAGGGCCCAGGTGGTGATCGTGGGCGGGGAGGGGGTGAGCTACGGAGCCGCTCCCCCAGGCGGGGGCAGCTGGAAGGAGGCCATGCTCCGGGAGTTGGGCGATGACCTCGATCGCCGGCGGGTCCACTTCGTCGGCCGCGTGCCGCACCCGGTGCTGCATGAGCTGTTCCGGGTCACCGCCTGCCACGTGTATCTCACCGTTCCCTTCGTGCTCAGCTGGAGCCTGCTGGAGGCGATGAGCTGTGGCGCCCTGGTGATCGGCTCGGCCACGGCCCCGGTGCAGGACGTGATCGTCGATGGCCATAACGGCCTGCTGGTGGACTTCTTCGACCACCGGGCCCTGGCCCAGCGGCTGGCGGCGGTGCTGGCCGATCCATCGACCCATGGCGGGCTGCGGCGGGAGGCGCGCCGGACCGTGGTGGAGCGGTTCGATCTGGCCCGGGTCTGCCTGCCCCGCCAGCTCGAGCTTGTGGACAGGCTCATGGCCTGACGGCCGTCACAGGCCCGGCAGAGTGGGGAGCGATAGGTTCCCTCCGATTCGCCCCGCCGGTTTGCCCGCCCTGCCCCGCCCCCAGCGCCGCCGGTTGCTGCTGATCACCCTGCTGCTGGGCTTGGTGCTCTACGCCTGGCAGCTGGGCAGCACGGGCCTGGTGGATGAAACGCCGCCGCTGTTCGCTGCTTCGGCGCGGGCGATGGCGGAGACGGGCGACTGGCTCATCCCCCGGGTCAACGGCCTGCCCCGCTACGACAAGCCACCGCTGGTGTACTGGCTGATGGGGCTCGTCTACGCCCTGCCGGGCCAGGAGCAGTGGAATCCCCTGGGCACCTGGGCCGCCCGGTTCCCCTCCGCCCTGGCCGCCATCGGCGTGATGCTGGCCCTGGCCGACACCCTGCTGCGCTGGCCCCAGCCACCCTTCGCCGCCCCTCTGTCGGTGCGCCCGGGCCTGACGGCCCTCACCGCCGCCCTGGCCTTCGGTCTCTCTCCCCTGGCCCTGGCCTGGGGCCGCACGGCCGTGAGTGATTCCCTGTTCAGCGGCTTGTTGGCCCTGGCGCTGCTGCTCTGCTGGCAGGCCTACGCCGACCCGGCGCGGCGCTGGTGGCTGCCGTGGCCCGTGCTGGGGCTGGCCGTGCTGACCAAGGGCCCGGTGGCGGTGGTGTTGCTGGGGATCACCCTGTTGCTGTTCGGCTGGCTGCAGGCCGACATCGGGGGGCTCTGGCGGCGGCTGCGGCCCCTGCGGGGCCTGGTGCTCACCGCCCTCGTGGCCCTGCCCTGGTATCTCCTGGCGCTCCACAGCGAAGGCCAACCGTTCTGGGACAGCTTCTTTGGCTACCACAACCTGCAGCGCTTCACCGAGGTGGTGAACCGCCATCTGCAGCCGTGGTGGTTCTTCCTGCCGGTGATGCTGGTGGCCAGCCTGCCGGTGTCGCCGCTGTTGCTGGTGGGGCTGGCCCGGGCCATCGGCCCGCTGCGCCGCTCCTGGTGCCCCACCCTGCCGCAGCCGCCCGCCGCCTCCCTGGCCCGCTTCGCCGCCTGCTGGCTCCTGGCGGTGCTGCTGTTCTTCACCGCCGCCGCCACCAAGCTGCCGAGCTACTGGTTGCCCGCCACGCCCGCCGCCGCCCTGCTGATCGCCCTGGCGGCCCAGGGGGGCTGGGCCGGCGGTGGCGGAGAGGCTGGCGGCCGCCCCTGGGAGCGCTGGGCCTGGGGCCTGAGCCTGCTGCTGGTGACAGGGCTTGGACTGGGGTTCCTGCTGGCCCGCCTGTGGCTGCCTCTGATCAACGATCCGGAGATGCCCACCCTGGCAACGGAGCTCCAGGGCAGCCCCCTGGTGCCCCTGGTGGCCGCCTGCTGGCTGCTGGCGGCCCTTCTGGGCTGGCTCTGCCGCCGCCGTCGCGCGCCCCTGCGACTGCTGGCCCTGCAGCTGCCCCTGGTGCTGTTCGTCCCCACGGCCCTGCTGCCCCTGTGGAGCATCGGCGATCGCCTGCGGGGCGAGCCCGTGCGCCGCATGGCGGCCGCCCTGCAGCGCGAGGGCCGTCCCGGGGAGCCCGTGGCGATGGTGGGTGTTCTCAAGCCGTCGCTGCACTACTACGGGCGGCGGGTGGTGATCTACGAGGGCATCGGTGTGGAGGGACCCATCAACCTGGCGGACCGGCTGCGCCGGGAGCGCCGGGTGGGCCAGCAGCCCAGCACGCCGGACGCCCAGCCCACGGTGCTGGTCGTCATCGACCAGATCACGGCACGGGCCCTCTTCTGGCGCCACCTAGGGGCCCGCGAGATCACCAGTGCCGGGGTGTACCGGCTCTGGCGCCTCGACCGCCGACGGCTCGAGGCGTCGGTGGCGAACCTGCGGCGGAACGGCTTCACCCCTGATTGGCAGGCGCCCAGGCCGGAGCGTTACTGAGCCGCCGGCAGGTGGATGTGGAAGCGGCTCCCGACCGCGATCTCGCTCTCGACGTCGATCGAGCCCCCCATGGCCTCCACCAGCAGTTTCACCACCGACAGGCCCAGGCCCGAGCCCCGCTCATGCTCGATGGCATTGCGCCCGCGGTGGAAGCGATCGAACACCTTGGAAATGTCCTCGGGGGCAATGCCGATGCCCTGGTCCTGGACACTGATGCACAACTGGCCGGCCTCCTGGGACAGGTCGAGGCTGATCGGTCGGCCCGGAGGCGAGTACTTGTCGGCGTTCTCGATCAGGTTGAGCAGCACCTGCTGCAGGCGGTCGGTTTCGGCCACCGCCTTGATCGGCCCATCGGCGGCCTCCTTGGGCAGGGTGAGGAGCAGGGGGCGGGACAGCTGGCTGCGGGCGAGGTCGCAGGCGGTGGTGAGCACCTCATCCACCGCCACCGGGGTCAGCACCATCTGCAACTGGCCGGGTTCGCTGCGGGAGAGGTCCAGCAGGTCGTTGAGCATGCGGGTGATGCGGTGGGTCTCGGCCTCGGTGGTGGCCAGGGCGCGCATCTGCTCGGGGTCCAGGTTCTGGCCGCGGCACTGCAGACGGCGCAGGTAGCCGCCGATGATCATCAGCGGGTTGCGCAACTCGTGGGAAACCAGCCCCACGAAAAGGCGCTGCTGACTCCAGGCCAGGGCCAGTCGATCCAGGAGCCCATTGAAGGACCCCGCCAGCTCTTCCACCTCCAGGGGGGCCCGACCCAGTTTGAGGTGGCTACTGGCCAGACTTTCGGAGGTGACGCCGGCCGCCAGGCGATGAAGATCCTGCAGGGGCTGGAGGATGCGGCGCGTGAGGATGGAGATGGCGACGAGGGTGAGCCCCAGGCAAAGGATCCAGACCCCGAGCAGCGCCAGCAGGATGGTGTGCAGTGCCGCGATGTTGGGGCTGATGTCCTCCGCCACCCAGAGCTGACTGCCTTCAGCGGAGCGATGCAGGGGATGGCTGAGGTAGCTGTTGCCCGCCTCGTCTCTCACCAGGCGGTAGTCCGTGCCGATCAGCAGCGGGGTGATCGACGGCCCTGACCAGGAACCCTGGGGCGCCGCCATGGCTCGCTGGATGACGCCGGGGTTCGCCACGGGGTCCCCGGAGAACGGTCCGGGCAGCACCAGGGATCCGTCGTAGCGGTGCACCCAGAAGAAGCGCTCCCTGACGCTGAGGCGATCCAGCTCCTGGCGCAGTTGACTGGCGTTGACGGGGGATGGCTCGCGGCTGCTCCGATCAAGCCAGACCGTCAGGGAGCCCGCCGCCAGCCGCTGCCCCGACTGCTGCTGGCGCAGGAGACCCTGCTGGTTGATCAGCAGGGTGAAGGCGGAGGCGGCCGTGAACCCCAGGAACACCGACGTGAAGGCCGCCAGCCTGAGCTGGCCGAGCAGGCTGCCGAACAGGCGTCGTCGCCAGCCATGGGGAGGCGATCCAGCCTGGGGGGGAACGGGTGGCTGGGTCGTCACAGGGGGCCGTTCCCTGTCCTCTTGGGCAGGAGGCTCTGAAGCAGCTCGGGGAGACGGTCGAGCAGTTCGTGCTTGAGCACGTAGGCGTCGGCGCCGGCCTCCTGGGCCTGGCGGCGCCGTTCGGGGTCGTTCAAGGAGGTGAAGATCACCACCGGCACGGTGAAGCCGTGGGCGCGCAGATCACGCAGGCATTCGATGCCATCGCAATCGGGCATCTGCACGTCCAGGAAGACGAGGTCGGTCCCCCCTTCCCCCAGCATCTCCTCAAGGGCCAGGCCGTTGGTGAGGGAGTGGACCTCGCAGCCGGAGTCCGCCAGCTCCTCGGCCACCATGGCCCGGATGTGGGGATCATCGTCAACGATCGAGACGGTGGGGCGTCCGGATGTGGGCCGTTCAGGGCAGGTCATGACCTGGGTGGCGATGGGGACGATCGCCCGCTGTGCCGAACGTCCCTGAAGGGGACGGGGTGAGTTCATGGAGCCTGAAACCGTGCTTCATCTTGACGCGATCTGAGCGAATCGGCAGGACTTAACAAGTGGCTGAAAAAGCTGATCAGGCCGCCACCGGTTGGGGGCAGAGTTCCTGATAAAGCTTCTCCAGAGCGTCGATGTTGCCGGTCAGGGTGTAACGCTCCAGGGCTCTGGTGCGGGCCCGCCGTCCCAGCTCCGCCGTCAGTACCGGTTGGTCCCGCAGCACCGGCAGCAGGGTGCGCAGCTGGGTGGTGACCCCCTGGGTGCTGATCACGATGCCCGCACCGCCCTCCAGCACCTCCCCATCGGCGCCGGCATCGGTGGCCACACAGGCGGTGCCGCAGGCCATGGCCTCCAGCAGGGCCAGGGAGAGCCCCTCCACGAGCGAAGGCAGCAGGAACACCTCGGCCAGCTGCAGCAGGGCCACCCGCCGGGCCCGGCTGGCCTCGTAGCCCCACCAGATCACATCGGCTTCCGTCCCGTTCTGCAGGGAGGAGCGCAGGGGGCCGTCCCCCACGATGACAAGAACGCAGCCCTGGGGACGCACCAGTCGCCAGGCCTTCAGCAGGGCCTCCACGTTCTTTTCGGTGGCCACCCGGCCCATGTAGAGGAACACGCGCCTACCGCCCACCTGCAGCCGCAGCTGGGCCAGTTCCGGTTCGCTGCCTGGGGCCGCCGGTGCCCAGGCGTCGGTGTCCACACCGTTCGGGATCACCGCCAGCCGCTCACGACGCACCCCCAGTCGCACCAGCACATCAGCCTGCAGCTCGGAGAACACGATCACCCGGTCGAACTTCGCCAGGGAGGGGGCGTAGAGCTGGTAGGTGAGCTGCTGGGTGCCCGCGGTGAGGTTGCGCAGACCGGCGTCGAAGGGGGGATGGAAGGTGGCCACCAACGGCAGCCCCAGCTGCTGGCAGAGGTCGGGCAGACGGAAATCGAGGGGGGAGAGGGTGAGGCTGGCGTGCACCAGATCGGGCCGCTGCCGCTCCAGGGACTCCCGCAACTCCCTCTGGGCGCCAGGGGAGGGGATCGTGTACACCTGCGACTTCACCAGGTAGGGCAGGGCCACCTCGGGGTTCTCATCCGGCCGCCCGAGCACGCTCAGCTCACTGGCCCCGGCTTCCGGCCGGCCCAGGGAGGGTGTGGGCGTGTCGAAGTGAATGAAGCTCACCGAGTGGCCGCGCTGCCGGAGGGCTTCGGTGGTGCTCAGGCCGTAGGTGACGTTGCCGCAGAACGGGGATTTCTTGCCCAACCAGGCAATGTGCATCACCTGTATGGCATCACGC
>Ga0247833_1003952_pt1 | contig 19097 bp, 13 predicted proteins | sample LaCruzMarch2015__7_FD_187117 | JGI IMG/M metagenome (GOLD analysis project Ga0247833, IMG submission 187117) | Freshwater microbial communities from meromictic Lake La Cruz, Castile-La Mancha, Spain - LaCruzMarch2015_8m | ecosystem: Environmental > Aquatic > Freshwater > Lake | place: Spain... | reverse complement strand
ATTAATCGAAATTTTATTTGCTGTTCAATTTGTAAGAAATACCAATTCCTAGTACTGATTTGAATTGTGTGCGCGGACCAAAACCACCGTTTACATCTCGAATATTTATATCGTCGTCGTAGATTAAATTCCACTGAGCTGAAGCAGTAAACAAAGAATTAACTCTAAAAATCAATAGTAATTCAGCGTTGACATCAATATTCTGTGGGTTGTTCAAATAATTGCTAAACAACTCTAATTTCGATTTCATTTCGATATTTTTGGCAAGTGCTCTGTCGTATTTCATCTTGAAATAGGCTCCATATTCTTGGCGATAACGACTCCCACTTTCAACCCCAAAAGCACCAACTGCTGAAAGCGAATCATCCATTACAAAAGTTGATTTTGCCGCAACTAGAGAAGCAAAAATGGAAAACTTATCGCTTTTGATGTAGTCAATTCCTAAGGCAAGATTCAAATATCCAGGAGCCAAAAAAGTGGAAACTTTCACCGAATCGTTTGGATAATTGAAACCATCGGCCATTTGGGTTTTAAATCCAGCGTTAATTGAAGTATAAAAGTACTTTGAAAACTTCACGCCATAAGAACTCGATAAATCCAAACGATCGTCTGTTTTTTGAATCGTGTTGCCATTTTTCTTGTCCAAATACATAATTCCACCAAGTGCAATACTTAAATCATTCGACCATTTCATGTTTCGCTTTGTGTATAAAGCACTTGCTCCGATTGAAGCTATTGCAGAAATATTATTTCGTCCACCAGCATTCCAATTCACAAATGAATTTTGGGTCCCATTTAAGGAATACAGCGATTTTAACTTCCAAAAGCGATTGGTATCTTGCTGTGCGTGCACAGAATTATGTAACAAAAAAGCTACTGATAACAAGGTAAATAACGTAATTTTGTACATCAAAATTAATTTAAAAACGCAAAAATAATGTTCTCTAAAATTGTCATTACAACACTTGTTTGGAATCTTTTAACAATCCAATGTTTCTCACAACAAACAAACTATGCTGAAAAGTCGAATTGGGCAGTGTTTCCTGGGAATTATACCAAAGAATTAAGAAGCTACTTAAAAGATTCGAGTTTATTAACTAAAGTGGATGTTTTTTATGTTTACCCAACTGTTTTTTTGGATAAAGCTGATGAACGTTGGAACATTCCGTTAGAAGATGAAAATCAACGTAGAAAAATCCTCGATAATGTCATTCGTTTTCAAGCGTCAGCGTGGGTTGAAGCAGGAAGCATGTACGTCCCATTTTACCGACAAGCACACATTCGTTCGTATCGAAATTTAGAAACAGGAGGAAGAGAAGCGATAATGTTAGCTTATTCAGATGTGAAAGAGGCATTTCAATACTACTTAGATAATTACAACAATGGGCGACCAATAATTTTAGCAGGACATAGTCAGGGTTCAACACATTTGATGTTATTATTGAAAGATTTCTTCGACAATAAGCCACTTCAAAGTCAATTGGTTGCAGCTTATTTACCTGGAATTGGTATTAAGAAAAATGAATATCAAAGTTTGAAATTATTGACTGATTCTACACAAACGGGTGGCTATGTAAGTTGGAACACGTTTAAAAAGAAATTAAGTAAAGAAAAATACGAAAACTGGTACAAAGGCTCTTCAGTTGTGAATCCTGTTACTTGGGATTTATCAAAAACTGCCGAACGCAAACTTCACAAAGGATTTTTGTTCAACAACAACTCTATTTATAGGCAATCATTCACAACCCATTTAATTGACGGAGCGATTTGGATTTCAACGCCTCATTTCCCTTATCGCAGCATGGCTTGGACAATGGATGATTACCACATTGGCGATGTGAATCTTTTCTGGGAAGATGTGAGACATAATGCGAAATTAAGATCTTCACAATTTTTAAAAGATAAAAAATATTGATTACATAATAAGCCAGGTTCTTAAAGCTTCATACAAAACAAACAACTATTTTTGCAACATGACAAAGTTTGAAGCATGGCTAGAAGCAATGCGCTTACGAACCTTACCGCTTTCCGTTTCTGGAATTATTGCAGGTTCTGGAATGGCAGCTGTGTTAGAAAAATGGAATCCTTTGATTTTTGGCTTAGCTATGCTCACAACAATTGGTTTTCAAGTGCTTTCTAATTTAGCAAACGACCTCGGTGACGGTCAAAAAGGAACCGACAACAAAAATCGCGTAGGTCCAAAAAGAGCTATTCAATCTGGAACAATTAGTGTAAAAGAAATGAAAATTGGTATCGTTATCTGCACTATTATTTCGCTTATTTTAGCAACGCTATTAATCTATGTAAGTGCTAAGAATTTAACCCAAGAATTACTATTATTTTATGCTATTCTAGCTGTATTGTGTGTTGTTGCAGCAATTACTTACACTGTAGGTAAAAATGCTTATGGCTACAGAGGCTTAGGTGATATAATGGTATTTATTTTCTTTGGTTTAGTAAGTGTTTTAGGCGTTTTTTCGCTTTACGGAATAACTTTCGAATGGTTAGTTTTATTTCCAGCTTTAAGTATTGGTTTTTGGAGTGTGGCAGTGTTAAACCTCAACAATCTTCGCGACCATGAAAACGACGCATTGTCTGGAAAAACAACAATGGTTGTAAAAATGGGATTTCAAAATGGAAAAAACTATCATGCTTTTTTAATTCTTAGTGGAGTTGCAAGTTGGGCATTCTCCGTGTTTATGTTTTCTTTTTTGACATACAATTACTTCTTACTCCTCGCTTTAATACCTTCAATAGGTTTTCTTTTTCACCTTCAAAAAGTTTATCAAACTCGAATACCAAAAAAGCTTGATCCAGAACTTAAAAAAGTTGCGCTCTTAACCTTTTTTTCTTCGCTAATGTTTGCTGTGATACTAAATCTAATTTCGATTTGAACAAACCATACTGTTTTAATTTGTTGAAAAAACACAAAAAAATGGTGCTCTTTTGTTGTCTTATCTAAATTAATTCTAAATAAGAACCAAAATTCAAATGGATTGTTCTAAAAAGTAAATTTGTAACCGTTAACAAAAATTTTAATATGAGCAATTCTACATTACTAAAGTCTTCTATTGCAAAGAAAATTGCGATGGCACTTTCGGGACTTTTTTTGATTTCATTTTTATCATTGCATTTTTTCATCAATTTCATGTCAGTTTTTAGCGCTGATGTTTTTAACACGATGTCACATTTTATGGGTTATAATCCAGTAATCCAGTTTTTAATGCAACCGATATTAATTGCAGGTGTTATTTTTCACTTTGTAATGGGTTTTGTGTTGGAATTAAAAAATAGAAGCGCACGAACAGTTGCTTATGTAAAATTCAATGGTGCAGCTAATTCATCTTGGGCATCCAGAAATATGATTATTTCAGGTTTAGTTGTTTTGGCTTTCTTAGGATTACACATGTATGATTTCTGGGCGCATGAAGTAGTTTATAAATACATTGAAGTTAACCCAATTGATAGCACAAGATATTACGAGGAATTAGTTGCTAAATTCGAGAGCCCTGTACGAACAGGATTATATGCTGTAGCTTTTGTATTACTTGCATTACACTTATGGCATGGCTTTAATTCTTCGTTTCAGTCAGTAGGATTTAACAACAAATTTTCAAGAAAACTACATAAATTAGGTTATGCTTTTGCAATTGTAGTTCCACTTGGATTTATTTTCATTGCATTATTTCATCATTTCAATAATTAATATCAATAAAATATGAATGGAGCATTACTTATTTGAACTTTTAAGAAATGCGAAGACATCTTGACGATTAAATACAGATCATAATATGAAATTAGATTCAAAAATACCAGCAGGGCCATTAGCAGAAAAATGGACTGATCATAAAAATCACATGAAATTGGTTGCGCCTAACAATCGACCAAAAATTGATGTAATTGTTGTAGGAACTGGTTTAGCAGGAGCTTCAGCAGCAGCATCTCTTGGTGAAATGGGCTACAATGTTAAAGCATTTTGTTTCCAAGATTCTCCGAGAAGAGCGCATTCAATTGCAGCTCAAGGAGGTATCAATGCAGCAAAAAATTACCAAAATGATGGCGACTCAATTTACCGTTTATTTTACGATACAATTAAAGGTGGTGACTACCGTGCTCGCGAGGCTAACGTTCACCGTTTAGCAGAAGTGTCTGGTAACATCATCGACCAATGTGTGGCTCAAGGAGTTCCATTTGCTCGTGAATACGGAGGTTTGTTGGATAACCGTTCTTTCGGTGGAACACAAGTTCAACGTACATTTTACGCAGCAGGACAAACTGGTCAACAATTATTATTAGGAGCATATTCAGCGCTTTCAAGACAAATTGGATTGGGTCGTGTGAAAATGTACAACCGTCACGAGATGTTGGATTTGGTAAAAATCGACGGAAAAGCTCGCGGAATCATTGCACGTAACTTAGTGACTGGAGAACTAGAAAGACACGCGGCACATGCTGTTGTTATTGCTTCAGGAGGTTACGGAAACGTATATTTCTTATCCACTAATGCAATGGGAAGTAACGTATCTGCAGCTTGGAAAATTCACAGAAAAGGTGCGTACTTTGCCAATCCTTGTTTTGTTCAAATTCACCCAACATGTGTTCCAGTACACGGAACAAACCAATCAAAATTGACTTTGATGTCAGAATCGTTGAGAAACTCAGGTAGAATTTGGGTGCCAATGAAAAAAGAAGATGCAGAAGCAATTCGTGCAGGTAAAATGAAACCGACACAAATAGCCGAAGAAGATAGAGATTATTTCTTAGAAAGAAGATATCCAGCATTTGGAAACTTAGTTCCTCGAGACGTTGCTTCTCGCGCAGCTAAAGAAAGATGTGACGAAGGGCACGGAATCGAGGCAAATGACACAAACGAAGGAGTTTACTTGGATTTCGCTTCAGAGATAAAATCAAAAGGAAAACAAGCAGCTTATGGTTTGGGAGATCACAATCCAGCTGAAGCTCGAATTATTGAATTGGGTAAAAAATGGATCAGTGAGAAGTACGGTAACTTATTCCAAATGTATCAAAAGATTACAGACGAGAATCCGTATGAAACGCCAATGAAAATTTATCCAGCTGTCCACTATACAATGGGTGGCGTTTGGGTTGATTACAACCTACAAAGTACGATTCCAGGATGTTTTGTGACAGGTGAAGCGAATTTCTCTGACCACGGAGCGAACAGGTTAGGAGCTTCAGCTTTGATGCAAGGGTTGGCTGACGGATATTTCGTGTTGCCTTACACCATTTCAGATTATTTAGCTGATGAAATTCGTACAGGTAAAATCTCAACTGATTCTCCAGAATTTGTTGAAGCAGAAAATGCGGTAAAATCTCAAATTGATATGTTCTTGAACAATAAAGGAACAAAATCAGTAGATCATTTCCACAAACGTTTAGGTTTGGTAATGTGGAATAAAGTTGGAATGGCTCGTAACGAAAAAGGATTGAAAGAAGCAATTGCAGAAATCGCTGAAATTCGCGAAGATTTCTACAAAAATGTATTTGTTCCTGGAAGTGCTGATGAATTAAATCCTGAATTAGATAAAGCGATGCGCGTTGCAGACTTTTTAGAATTGGGACAACTGATGGCGGTGGATGCTTTAAACAGAAACGAATCGTGTGGAGGACATTTCCGTGAAGAATATCAAGACGAAGAAGGAGAAACATTACGTGACGATGAGAACTTCAAGTTTGTGGCAGCGTGGGAATACAAAGGAATGGACGTTACTCAATCGGAGTTACACAAAGAAGATTTGAATTATGAGTTTATTAAGATAGCGGCTAGGAATTATAAGTAGGCAATAGTTAAGGAGGGAATAGGCAATAGTGAAATAGGCAATAGTTGGAGTAGGAATTAGGCAAGAGTGAAATAGGCAATAGATGATTAGGCAATAGTTAAAGAGTAATTAGGCAATAGTGAAATATTCATTAGTTGAGGAGTTAATAGGCAATAGTTTAAATGAGATTAGTTTAGAGACAATAATAAATGGAAGGAATAAAATCATACAAAGACTTGCTTATATGGAAGAAAGGTATGGATATTTCAGTTTCAGTTTATACATTGACGAACGACTTTTCTGCCGATGAGCGTTTTGGTTTGATTTCACAATTACGAAGAGCAACAGTTTCAGTTCCGAGTAATATTGCGGAAGGTTATGGAAGAGGTTCAACGAAAAGCTATATACAGTTTATTAAAATAGCGAGAGGATCTCTTTACGAAGTTGAAACACAATTATTGCTAGCTTTTGAGTTGGGTTTTATTAAAGATGAAAAAAAATATAACGAAATATTAAAACAGATAACTGAACTATCAAAAATGATTAGTGCTTTTTTAAAGAAATTAGAAGTTTGAAATAATGGCCAAGCTAATGCCTTTCAGCTATTTGCTTGTGCCTAAATTTATGAAATATGGCAGCAAAAACAATAAACATTACGTTAAAAATCTGGAGACAGAAAAATGCTAAATTAAAAGGAGCATTGGAATCTTACAAATTAGACAATGTGTCAACTGACAGTTCTTTCTTAGAAATGTTGGATCAATTGAATGAGCAATTAGTAAACGAACAAAAAGAACCTGTTGCGTTCGATCACGATTGTCGTGAGGGAATTTGTGGATCGTGCTCGTTGTATATCAACGGTCGTGCGCATGGTCCAGACACGGGTATCACAACGTGTCAGTTACACATGCGTATGTTCAACGATGGTGATACGATTTACGTTGAGCCATGGAGATCGGCAGCATTCCCAATTATCAAAGATTTAGTTGTTGATAGAAGTGCATTTGACCGTATTCAACAAGCGGGAGGATTTGTTTCTGTTAACACTTCAGGTAAAACTATGGATGCCAACGCAATTCCTGTTCCAAAAGATGATGCAGATAAATCGTTTATGGCAGCTGCTTGTATTGGCTGTGGTGCTTGTGTTGCGACTTGTAAAAATGGTTCAGCAATGTTGTTTGTAGGAGCGAAAGTTTCTCAATATGCATTATTACCACAAGGAAAAGTGGAAGCTAAAGACCGTGTTTTAAACATGGTTCGTCAAATGGATGAAGAAGGATTCGGAAATTGTACCAACACTGGAGCATGCGAAATCGAATGTCCAAAAGGAATTTCTTTAGAGAATATCGCTCGTATGAATAGAGAATTTTTGTTCGCGTCTTTAACTTCCGAGAAATAGAACTTTTAGCATAAAATTATAAAGCACTCTTCGGGGTGCTTTTTTTTTGCAACCAAAGTGTTAAATGTTCGTCTGTATAGTGCTTTAATGCTGTTAAGCTACTTTGAATTCCTAAATTTGCACTGTTTCACAACAGACTTACCTAGTCACAACATACATTATGATAAAATTCATTCGCTTTTATTTATCTGTCCTTATTGTATTTGGCTCGATAAATTTTTTATTTGCTCAACCTTGTACAATTACAGGAAATAATTTTGTCTGTGTAGGTTCAACCTTAACCTTAACAGGATCTGGCACACCAGCTGTGTCCAGTCCTTGGGTTTCTTCAAATACAAGCCTTGCCACAATAACTAATAATGGATTGGTTAATGGTATTAGTCCAGGAACAGTAACAATTACATACACAACTTCTACAGGTTGTGTTATAACAAGAAATATAGCAATTCGTCAAGTACCAATAATGACGAGTGTAAATTCAAAATCAATTTGTAGTGGAGATAATGTAGCTATCAATTTAACCTCATCAATTCCTATTGGAACGACATACAGTTGGTTTGCAACAGCAAATAGTAACGTGACTGGAGAATCAATAAGTACGCAAAATTCCAATACAATAAATAATATTTTAACTCATAATTTAACAACAAATCAACTAGTTAGTTATACTGTTACCCCAACATCAAACGGTTGTATTGGCGCTTCTCAAAATGTTGTTATAACAGTAAGACCCAAATCAGCAGTAACAGTCAATAGTCCTACAATTTGCCAAGGTCAGCAAGCAACAGTTACTTCAAGTGTAGCAGTTGGAGGAGGAACATATACTTGGTCAACAAGTGCAAGCACTTCTTCAATTATTGTAAATCCAACTATATCGACCGATTACACATTGACTTATTCATTCGGCGGTTTTTGTCCAACTATTGCCACATCAACAGTAACAGTTAGTCCAAGTCCAGTTTTAAGTTTTTCAAACGCAACAATTTGCCGTGGTAATACAGGACAAATTACAGCGAGCGCTAGCACAACTGGAGGAAGCTACGTTTGGTCAAATGGAACAAATGGAGCAACTTTAACAGCATCACCAACTTCAACTACTAATTACACAGTAACTTACAATAATGGTATTTGTAACCCAGTTATAGGAACAGGAACAATTGTAGTGAATAACACTGCTTCAGTTAGTTTAAGTAGTACAACGATTTGTCAAGGAGAAACTACAACGCTCTCACCTTCGTATTCTCATTCTAGTGGAGGAACTTATTTATGGTCGAATGGAGCTACAACACCAACAATAACAATAAGTCCAAATATTACAACAGTTTATTCTGTAACTTATACCATGAATGGATGTACAAATATGCCAAATCCTATTGTATCGACCAACGCAGCAGTTGTTGTTAAACCAATTTCAATTAATCCATTTGTTACAGATACAATTTGTTCAGGGCAAACATTTACAATTAATCCTTCAGTTGCACCAATTGGTGGAACCTATTTATGGTCAACGAATGCAACAACATCTTTTCTTACAATTGCACCAACGGCTACCACAATCTACACTTTAACTTATTCTTCTAATGGTTGTTCGGTAAATGCATCAAAAACAATTTTTGTCAAACCAGTTCCAGTTGTAGTTGTCAACCCAGCATATAGTTGCTTGAATACAAATACTGTTTTTACAGCAACATCAAATCTTTCTAATAGTACTTTTCTTTGGTCAACTGGAGCAACCACAAATACATTGCAAGTTAACTCACCTAATCAAGTAAGTTACTCAGTTGTTGCAAGAAAAAATGGATGTAATTCTCTACCAAAAGAAGTTTTTGTTACACCTTTCATAACTTTAAATTCCAACATAAATGGCGCAAATGTTTGTCCAGGATCGCCATATCCAACAATTACGATAACCCCAACTCATTTAGGTGGAACTTACCTTTGGAACACAGGGGCAACCACAAATTCAATTACCCCTACGGGTTCAGGAAACTATACAGTTAATTATTCTTTAAACGGATGTTCAACTGCAACTAGAACCATTAGTATAACTGAAAATAATTGTGACTTTTCACAAAATAGTTGTAGCAATCCTAATTTGATGTGTTCAGAAACATCGTTTACTTATCCAAATGCTACGAATACACCAGACTTGGGAAGTGTTGATTGTTTAGGTTCTACACCAAATCCAACCTGGTTTTATTTAAACATCTCACAGCCAGGAAATGTAACTCTTAACTTGTCCCAAACTGCACTAACTGGTCAAGGTTTAGATGTTGATTATATCGTTTGGGGTCCTTTTGCTTCTCCATCATCAGTAACAGGTTGTTCAACAGGGAATTTTCCATCAGGTCCAGTTGCTGATTGTAGCTATTCTGCAAGTTTTACTGAGACAGCAACAATACAAAATGCACAAGCTGGACAAACGTATGTTTTAATGGTTACTAATTTCTCCAATCAAGCGGGAAATATTTCAGTAAATGAAGTAAATGGTTCAGGTAATGGTTCTGCTTCATGTTCCATAGTTTGCGACATAACCGAATTTACGGCAATCCCAACTTCATGTGTAAATAATCAGTATAATTTATCTGGAGTTCTAACTTTTGTTAATCCACCGTCAACAGGAACCTTAACTATAACTAATTCATGTGGTGGCTCCCAAGTTTTTAATGCTCCGTTTGCTAGTCCATTGACTTATAATTTAACTGGTTTAAATGCGAATGGCTTGGCTTGTGCATTAACAGCCACTTTTTCAGCTTCTTCATCTTGTTCTTCAACTGCTTCTTATTCAGCACCAGCAGCTTGTGTTTTACCTTGTGCTATTCAAAATTTAACAGCAATTCCAAGTGCTTGTTTAGGTAATCAGTATTCACTTTCAGGAAGTGTTACTTTTACAAACGCTCCTAGCTCAGGTACTTTAACTATTTCAAATTCTTGTGGAGGCTTTCAAACGTTTAATGCACCATTCACTTCCCCAATAAATTATTCCTTAACAGGTTTAACAGCCAATGGTGCAACTTGTACAGTATCTGCCACTTTCTCAGCAAATATGAGTTGTTCGGCTAGCACTAATTTTACTGCTCCAGCATCTTGTGTTTCGCCTTGCGCTATTCAAAGCGTGACAGCGGCTCCAAGCGCTTGTTTAAATAATCAATATTCACTTTCTGGATCTGTTACTTTTACAAATCCACCAAGCTCAGGAATATTAACAGTGACAAATGCTTGTGGAGGTAATCAAACGTTTAATGCGCCATTTACATCTCCTTTAAATTATACTATTTCTGGTTTAACTGCTAATGGAGCAAGTTGCACAGTATCTGCAACTTTCTCTGCAAACAGCTCATGTAATAGAACAATTAATTACTCAGCTCCATCAGCATGTGTTTTCCCTTGTTCAATTCAAAGTGTTACAGCCGTTCCAAGTGCTTGTTTAAATAATCAATATTCACTTTCTGGATCTGTTACTTTTACAAATCCACCAAGTTCAGGAATATTAACAGTGACAAATGCTTGTGGAGGTAATCAAACGTTTAATGCGCCATTTACTTCACCATTAAATTATTCTTTAACTGGATTAACAGCAGATGGAGCAAATTGTAGTGTTTCAGCAGTTTTTTCGGCAAATACAAGTTGTACGGGTAGTTCAAGTTATACTGCACCAGCATCATGTATTCTACCTTGTTCTATTCAAAATCTAACAGCAATTCCAAGTTCGTGTTTAGATGATTTATTTACCCTTTCGGGAAATGTGACGTTTAGTAATCCACCAACTTCAGGAGCTCTAACGGTTACTAATTCTTGTGGTTCATCCCAAACATTTAATGCACCCTTCACTTCGCCAATTGCTTATTCGTTTACAGACTTAACCGCCGATGGAGCAAATTGTACGGTTACTGCGACTTTTTCTTCTGCGCCGAGTTGTTCAGCAAGCACAAATTTTGCAGCACCAGTTGCCTGTGGAATAACATCTTGTGTTATTCAAAGTATTAACGCTGTTCCAAGTACTTGTTCGAGCAATCTTTACAATTTAGATGGAACGTTGGTTTTTAGTAATCCTCCATCGACAGGAACACTAACCATAACTGCTTGTGGAACATCGATTACATTAAATCCACCTTTTAATTCACCATTGAGTTTTAGTGTTCCAAATCTAACTGCAAATGGAAATAGCTGTGTAGTTTCAGCTTCTTTTTCTGATTTGACTTGTTTGGCAAGTTCAAGTTTTTCAGCTCCAGTTCCCTGTGATTGTAGCTTAAATACGATTGCCATTTCGGGAACCACAGAGGCGTGTATTGGTCAAAATTCTACTTTGACAGCAACTGTTGGTTTAGAAGGTGGAAGTTTTATTTGGTTCCCTGGAGGTGAGACGACCCAAACAATTACCATTTCACCAACGGAAATTACTACATACGAAGTATATTATTCGATTTCAGTTTGTCCACAAATTGGTGAGGTTTGGGATGTTTACGTTACAAATCCAGTAATGCCATTTTTTAATCAAATACCTGCAATTTGTATTGGTGAAGCTTTGAGTTTGCCTCCTAATAATTCATTAAATTCTATTCTTGGTACTTGGTCGCCATCAGCAAATAACCAAGAAACTACAACTTACACATTTACACCCAATCAAGGAATTTGTGCCAATACCACAACGATGACCGTTGGTGTAAATTCAGGACCAACCTTTACGTTACCGTATAATCAATCCATTTGTATCGGTGATAATTTTGCTCCAAGTGTATTTGCAGATGCTCCAAGTGGAACAGTTTTCACGTGGACAAACGATAATCCTGCAATAGGTTTAGTAGCAAATGGTTCAGGCGACATCACAGGTTTTGAAGGACTAAACACAACAACAAGTAACCAAACAGCAACTATTTCTGTGGTAGCTTCATTAAATGGTTGTTCAACTCCTGCTCAAACTTTTGATTTAACAGTAAAACCACGACCAACTGCAATTGCCTCGATTTCTAATCAAGATAATTGTTGTGGAAATACATCTACTGAAATAAACTTTACGAGTGATTTGGTTGGGACGACTTACAATTGGACGAATGACAATCCAAACATTGGCTTAGGAACTTCTGGCGCAGGAACAATCACTGCATTCACAGTTGTTAATCCAACATCAGTTGACCAAACAGCAACATTAACAGTGACGCCAGAGTTATTTGGTTGTACAGGAAGTCCAATTACAACAAGTATTTTAGCGCACCCTTGTTTGACGGTAACAAATAACTCATTTACTCCAATTTGCGATGGAGAAACAACACAGCCTATTCAACTTACAAGTTCCGTTGCTGGTGTTACTTTCGATTGGACAAATTCCAACACAAGTATAGGTTTACCAGCTTCTGGAAATGGAGTAATTCCTTCTTTCACAGGCATTAATACAAGCCAATCTCCAAATACGGCAAGTATTTCAGTTACCCCAAGTTTTGGAACTTGCACAGGTGATGCCGTAATTTTATCTTTGGTTGTCAATCCAATTCCTTCGGTGACAGTAAATTCTTTAACAATTTGCGAAGGTCAAAATGGAACATTAACGGCAATTCCATCGATTTTAGGTGGAACTTACTCGTGGACACCAACTGGACAAACGAGTTCTTCTATAACTGTTAATCCAACAACAAACTCAACTTATAGTGTTGTTTATACTTTAAATGGTTGTTCAAGCAATGCTGTAAATGCACAAGTTGACGTGACACCAGCCATTGCATTTGCTATTTCTGCAGGTGGCTCAACGACTATTAACCAAGGAGAATCGGTTGTTTTAACTTCATCTTACACAAGCGCTAATGCCTATGAATGGTACTACAACGGACAAGCAATTCCTGGAGCAAATACTATTTCTTACACAGCCAATACCACAGGAAATTACTCCTTACAAATTTCGGTTGGAACTTGTCTTTCTATTTCAAATACAATTCAAATTACAGTTCAAAATGAAACAGACACAGATGGTGATGGAGTTCCTGATAATGGCGAAGTTTTAAATGGAACTGATCCAGCAGAACCTTGTGATTTTGTTTTGGTTAATCAAACCTTGCCACCAACAACAGCTTGGAATCAATTGGATTGCGACTCAGATGGACTCGGAAATGGTACTGAAGTAACAGATGGAACAAACCCACAAAATCCTGATTCAGATGGCGATGGTGTAATAGACGGAACAGAAGTAGAAAATAATACAAATCCATTAGAGCCTTGTGATTTAGTTTTAGCCAATCAAACCTTAACTCCGAGCAACGCGTGGAATGTTTTAGATTGTGATACAGATGGTGTGACCAACGAAACAGAAGTCTTGAACGGCACAAATCCCTTGAATGAAGATACAGATGGTGATGGGGTAAGTGATGGGGTTGAATTGAATGATCTTACAGATGCAAACGATCCTTGTAGTTTTATTTTAGCGAATCAAAACTTAACTCCAAATGCCAATTGGTTAAGCTTAGATTGTGACGGCGATGATTTAACAAATGGAGAAGAAGGAGATTTAGGAACAGACCCATTAGATCCAGATACGGATGGAGACACTTTCCCCGATGGAGGCGAAGTTGATGCTGGAACTGACCCATTAGATCCGAATGATTATCCACAAGATGCAGATGGTGATGGAGTTCCTGATAATACAGAACTAGCTGATGGAACCAATCCAAATGACCAATGTGATTTTGTTTTGGCGAATCAAGTTTTAACTCCAAGCACTTTTTGGAACCAAACAGATTGTGATGTGGACGGTTTACCAAATAGTGAAGAAGTTTTACTTGGAACTAATCCATTAAATCCAGATTCAGACTCTGATGGTGTAATTGATGGTACAGAAATCGCGGACAACACCAGTCCTTTAGACCCTTGTACTTTAATTGTAGCATCTCAAACAATTCTTCCAGCAACCAATTGGAATCTTTTAGATTGTGACTCAGATGGTTTAACAAATGGAAATGAAATCACGGCAAACACAGACCCTTTCAACCCAGATACAGATGGCGATGGAGTGATAGATGGAACAGAATTAACTGACGCGACAAATCCTTTAGAGAACTGCTCTTTTGTATTAGCCAATCAAACGCTGACTCCTTCCACAGTTTGGGTGAATTTAGATTGCGACCTTGATGGCTTACCAAATGGAGAGGAAGTTACAATTGGTTCAGACCCATTAAATCCAGACACAGATGGAGATGGTGTGAATGATAGCCAAGAAGTTACAGACAATACTTCACCAACAAATCCGTGTTCGTTTATTTTAAGTTCACAAACTTTAGTTCCAACAATTAATTGGAATGATTTGGATTGCGATATCGACGGATTGACTAATGAGGAGGAAACAAATCAAGGGACCAATCCAACGAATGAAGACACAGACGGAGATGGAGTTATTGACGGAACTGAAATAACGGATGCAACCAATCCAATAGAAGCTTGTAGCTTTATTCTTAATAGTCAAACGGTTATTCCTAGTTTAGCGTGGAGCTCTTTAGATTGTGACGAAGATGGCTTAACGAACGAAGAGGAAGTCACTGGAGGAACTAATCCAACAAATGCTGATACAGATGGCGATGGCGTTATTGATGGAACAGAAAACACAGATTTAACCGATCCATTAGTAGCTTGTAACTTTATTCTCTCAAGTCAAACAGTGGCACCAAGTTTGTCTTGGAATTCGCTAGATTGTGATGAGGACGGTTTAACGAATGAAGAAGAAATAACTGGCGGAAGCAATCCACTCAATGGTTGTGATCCGAATAACACAGGGCCGAATTGCCAAGACACCGTTTTAATTCAGATTCCAGAAATATTCACGCCAAATAATGATGGAATAAACGAAACATTTGAAATTCCAGGAATTGAAGATTATCCAAATAATACGATTCAAATTTTCAATCGTTGGGGAGCTGAAGTCTTTGGTAAAACAGCATATCAAAATGAATGGAACGGAAGTACAACAAGTAATTTAGTAATTGGTGAAGGTGAATTACCAACAGGAACTTATTACTACATCCTTGATTTGAACGGCGACGGTTCAACGATTTACAAAGGTTATGTTTATTTGAAACGCTAATTAAGAAACTGATTATGAAAACAATAATATTATTTATTTCTGTCTTACTTATTTTAAGTTTCAAACTGACAGGTCAACAGCAAGCGCATTTGACGCAGTATTTTGACAATTATTTATACGCCAATCCCGCTTATGCAGGTAGTTCAGGAATGATGAATGTTTCAGGAATTCATAGAGAACAATGGGTTGGTTTTGAGGGTGCACCAAGAACCTCGATTCTTGGATTCAATATGCCATTGAAATATGAATCTGTTGGAATTGGTGCAAATGTTATTCGCGATGAAATTGGTCCAACAAGTAATACACAATTACAGTTAAGTGCATCTTATCGCTTAAAGTTCGATGAAAAAAATTCTTTGTCTTTTGGATTAAATGCGGGTTTTGGCTTGATGAGTTCCATTACCTCTTCGTTAATTTCTACAATTGAAAATGATCCTTCTAAACTCACGAATCAACAAAATCGATTTATGCCAAATATGGGAGCAGGTTTGTTGTATAAAAGAGAGCGATTGTTTGTTGGAATTAGTGCACCAAAACTTTTCCAAAGTTCACTTGATGGAACAGATAACAACTTGGAGAAACGCCATATTTTCACTCAAATTGGTGGATTAATTAATTTGGATGAAGCTTGGAAATTACGACCAACCACGCAATTGATTTTTATCTCAGGAGCACCGATTAATTTAGATTTATCATTGGCAACGATTTATCAAGAACGTTTTGTTTTTGGTGTAATGTATCGTTTACAGTCTGCTTTTGGTGTTTTTGTACAGTATCAAATCAATGAAAAGTTTAGAGTTAGTTTAGCTTCTGATTTTTCTACTCAAGCAATTCGAAACTACAATTATGGAACGTATGAGTTAGGTTTAACTTATGATTTATCCTTGAAATTCCATAAAGGACAGACATTTAGGTATTTTTAGTATTTGAAAAGTTGAATATAAAAAAAGGCGTTCAAAATTATTGAACGCCTTTTTTTTGATATTTTGATTGAAATTATTTCAATTGTTTTTTCTCAGCATTTTCTTTGTACCATTCTTTGTTATCTTTAATTTCAACAGGAACGTTAGAAGCAGCGTTGAACTTTCTTTGAATATTCATCCAATAAGCGAATCCGAAAAAACCTAAAATAATAACTGCATTATTAAAATAGTTACCAACTGCATCATACAACAAGAAAAATTTTTGAAATAAATCTCCTAATGCGTAAAAGAAATCTGTAGAGCTCATATTAAATGATTTTTATTGACTACAAAGTAAATCATTTATTTAAGAAAAAACAAGCGTTTTTAAATTTCACCAATTAAATGTAAAGTTTGTTTTGCAGCTTCTTGTTCGGCGGTTTTTTTGGATAAACCGATTCCACGTCCAAATTCTTTGTGATTGATGACAACTTTAATTTCGTAATTCCATTGACCATTTTCATGATTTTCTTTCACTACAATAAAGTCGAGGTTGAGTTTTTTTCGTTGACACCAAATGAATAATTTTGATTTAAAATCAATCTCTTCTTCAAGTAATTTATTGAAATTTAAATATTTACGAAAAACATAATTATTCAAGGATTGTTTTGTTTTATCGTAGCCGCCATCTAAATAAATTGCTCCAACTATTGCTTCAAACGCATTTCCTTCTAAGGTGGAAACATTTATTGTTCTCGTTTTATTGTAATTTAAAACCTGTCTTATTTCCATATTTTCACCAATATCGGAGAGCGTTTTTCGATTGACAATTTTCGATTTTAATTTTGTCAAATAGCCTTCGTCATTTTCAGGAAATTTTAAAAATAAATGTTCAGCAACAACAGCGTCTAGAATAGCATCACCCAAAAACTCAAGTCGTTCGTTAGAAACATCATTTTTTGAATCTGTATTGATAGATTTATGAGTTATCGCCTTTTGAAAGTAGGTGATATTTTTTGGTTTATAACCAAAACGCTTGAGAATGAAATGAATGAGCTTGATTTCATCCTCTGTCCTCTTACTCGAAAATAAAGGAATTTTCAGAACTAATTAGGATTTAAATTTTTTAACAATCACACTCGTATTATGTCCGCCAAAACCAAACGTGTTGGATAAAGCAATATTCACTGTTCTTTTTTGAGCTTCATTGAAAGTAAAATTCAACTTAGAATCTAATTCAGGATCGTCCGTAAAGTGATTTATTGTTGGAGGAATAATATCGTGAACAACTGACATTACACAAGCAATTGCCTCAATCGCACCTGCTGCGCCCAATAAATGACCTGTCATTGATTTCGTTGAACTAATGTTCAAATTATAAGCGTGTTCACCAAAAACTGCTTGAATAGCTTTCACTTCTGCAATATCTCCAAGAGGAGTCGATGTGCCGTGAACATTTACATAATCAATATCCGAAGCACTTATTTCTGCATCGTCTATAGCAGCAAGTATCGTGTTTCGTGCGCCAATTCCATCTGGATGAGGAGCAGTCATGTGATAAGCATCTCCTGACATTCCGCCACCGATAACTTCAGCATAAATTTTAGCACCTCTTTTTACAGCGTGTTCGTATTCTTCTAAAATTAAAGCTCCAGCACCTTCTCCAAGAACAAATCCGTCTCTATCCACATCAAATGGACGAGAAGCAGTTTCAGGAGAATCATTTCGAGTTGACAATGCCTTTAAAGCATTAAACCCACCCATACCCATTTCATTAACTGCTGCTTCAGAACCACCTGTTACAATAGCATCTGCCTTTCCTAATCGAATTAGATTGAATGAGTCAATAATTGCATTTGTGGATGAAGCACAGGCTGAAACGGTAACATAGTTGGGGCCACGCAAACCATATTTTATTGAAATATGACCAGCAGCGATATCAGCAATCATTTTTGGAATGAAAAAAGGATTAAACCGTGGAGTTCCGTCACCTTCAAAAAAAGCTTTTGATTCTTCTTGAAAAGTTTTAAGACCACCAACACCTGAACCCCAAATTACTCCAATACGATCTACGTTTGGATTTGACTCCATTAAGGCCGCATCAACCATAGCTTCAGTTGCAGAAACTATGGCATATTGCGAAAATTGATCTAGTTTTCTAGCTTCTTTTTTATCAATGTGGTCTTCCACATTAAAACCTTTTACTTCACAAGCGAATTGGGTTTTAAAAAGCGAGGCATCAAACTGAGTGATTGGAGCAGCACCACTTTTTCCTGCGATTAATGCATCCCAGTATTCAGTAAGTGTATTTCCAATTGGAGTCAATGCTCCCATCCCAGTAATAACAACTCTTTTTAATTCCATAATTTGTTTTTGTAGTAATCGTAATAATTAAACGTTTGCCTCAATGTAAGTGATTGCGTCACCAACAGTTTGGATACCTTCTGCTTTATCATCTGGAATAGAAATATTGAATTGTTTTTCAAATTCCATGATTAATTCTACAGTGTCCAATGAATCGGCACCTAAGTCATTTGTGAAGCTTGCTTCGTTTGTTACTTCACTTTCCTCAACATTTAATTTATCAACGATTATCGCGATTACTTTAGCTTTGATTTCTGACATCTTCTTTAATTTATTGGTTTCAGCCTGCAAAGAAAAAAACAAACATTCAAATAACAAAATAAATCTTAATTATTTATCAACTGAATTAAGTCAACCCCTCTAATTTACAGGGAATTATACTTTTGTTGACTTTATCTCTAAAGCACTTTTTTTAATTAAATTAGCGTTTTAAGCTAAAATTAAGTTAATATCAAAAATTGTTAAACTTTAATTCAACTTAACATTTTGGAAATAATCAAGCTAAATCAGCTAATAATTGATCGAAGAAATCGTAAAGTTCTTCTTTCGATTGATAATAGAAAGTAGGAAGTCCAGCATTTTTTGCTCCTTCT
>Ga0247833_1003949_pt1 | contig 19119 bp, 16 predicted proteins | sample LaCruzMarch2015__7_FD_187117 | JGI IMG/M metagenome (GOLD analysis project Ga0247833, IMG submission 187117) | Freshwater microbial communities from meromictic Lake La Cruz, Castile-La Mancha, Spain - LaCruzMarch2015_8m | ecosystem: Environmental > Aquatic > Freshwater > Lake | place: Spain... | reverse complement strand
CGACGGCACAGAAGCGCTCGTCCATCACCGCGGCGTGCGCGGTGGCGTTCTGCACCACCCGCACCAGCTCGTTCTCGAGCTCGACGAGCCTCCATGGCTTCCAGTCGTCGAAGACGTTCGCGGGCGTCGAGAGCAGCGCGGCCAGGTCAGGTCGCTCGGCGCGGACGTAGAAGCGGTTGAGGCCGTCGAAAAGGACGCACGTGTAGCCGGCGGCGAGCACATCCGGTTCCCACACGTCGGATGTGTCGACCGTCGAGTTCGGCTGCGTCGCCTCGATGACGAGAACCCATGGTCGGTGGCGGTCGAGTTGCGCCGCGGCGATTGCCGCCGCCTCGCCACCCTCGATGTCGATCTTCAGGATGTGGACACCGCCCGGCTCGAAACGGCCGAGGATGTCGTCGAGCGTGACGACCGCTACCTCGAACGGCACGAACTGCTGACCGCCGGCGGCGTATCGGTCGACGAGCTCGGGGTCCGACGTGGTGGCGCCCCGATTGTCGAGCGGTGCCTCGAAGAGGGTCATGGTGCCGGGCGCGTCGCTGACGGCCACTTGCAGCGTCACATCGTCGGGCCGTGTCTCGCGGAGCATCTCGGCTTCGCGTGACATCGGTTCGACGTTCACGCCGCGCCAGCCGTTCAGGTAGAGCCAGTAGGTGACGTTGTGCTCCACCGGATGGGCGGCACCGACGTCGACGAATCGACCGTTGGGAATGATCTGCAGCAGGCGACCGAGAACGACGTCCTCTTGGTTCTGCGCATACGAGATCACACGACCGAGTCTACGGATGAGGCCCCTTCGGGTGGGATTCGTCAGCGCTGCTCGAGTTTCGACACCCGTCGGTCGAGCTGTTCGAGTAGATCGCCCAGAGCGCGTTGCTGCTCGGTGAGTGTGGCGGAGATGTGTGCGAGGGATGAGCCCATCTCAGCCAGTGACGAGGTGAGGAGCTCTCTGTCGCCGGAGCGGTCGGCCTGGCGCGCCTGCTCGAGGATGGCGTTCGATCGCTGGAGAGCAGGCTCGATGGCGTCGCGTACGCGCCAGTTGATCGCTGCTCCGAAGCGGTTCTTCAGCTTGCGTGTGGGGTCAATCGACATCTCGCATCCTTCGCATCTCCTCGAGCCGTGCTTGCATGATCGCCCCGACCGCCTCGGGGCTGAAGTGTTGTGCCAGGTGCTGCGCCCCGGCTGCGCCGAGCCGTGCCGCATGAGCCGGGTCGTCCACCATGCGCCGCATGGCGGCGGCAGCTGCGCCGAGGTCGGGCTCGGCCCACGTGGCGGTGGGTGAGTACGGCGGTGCCTTCTTGCCGACGGACACCCGCTCCCAGGGAACGAGGACGGCGCACTCGTCGGTCATGAAGTCGACATTGCCCGAGTACGCCGTGGCGATGACCGGCTTGCCGAGCGTCATCGCCTCGGCCATCGTGAGCCCGAGGCCCTCCGAGCGATGGAGCGACACGTAGCAATCGCACGCCGCCATGAGCGCAGCGGTCATCGACGCATCGAGGTATCCGTCCATCAGGACGATGTCGGTGCGGTCACGGCACTCCCAGCGCAGACGCTCGAGCCAGTCCCTGCGCTCGGTGCCGTTGATCGTCTTCAGGACGAGTACCGGACCTTCGCCCGGCTGGAATGCCTGCTTGAACGAGCGAACCAAACCGATGGGATTCTTCCGCTCGAGCACGCTCATGAAGTCGAAGCTGAAGAGGAACGTGAACCGTTGGTCGAGGCCGAACGTCTCCTTGGTGGCGCCCGGAGCGACAACAGGGCGGACCAGCGGCAGTGGCATTCGATGGACCGAGACCCCTGGCGGCGCATGGGCAGCGATCGCGGCGCGCATGAACTCGGTCGCTGCCCACACCTCGTCGACCAGGTCGAAGGCAGGCCAAAACTGCTTGGGGAACTCGTCGAGCTCCCAGAACCACTGTCCGATGACACGACGGCCCTCGAAGAAGGCCGTACCGAGGTCGTGGCGCACCTGCGCGACCTGATCGGCGTTGATCGCCATCACGACGGTGTCGTGACGGGCTTCGGTCACGATCGGGAAGGGGTGTTCCTGGCGGTTCAGGGTGAGGCGGCACGCGATGGGGGCGACCTCGACGCCGGCGGCCCGCAGCCCGGTGACGAGGAGTCGGCCTGCCTCTCCCACGCCGAGCTCTGCCTGGAGGTAACCCACCACGTCTATGCCGTCCGGTGAGCGACCTGCATCGGTGATCATTCCGCGCGGCGCGGGCTGCCAATGTGCGTCGAGCAGTCGGATGCCGGGGTTCTCCCTCGAGCCCGACGTTCGTACCCAGTGTCCGAACTCGTCGAGGTCGCCCCACGCGACGCCGGGGAAGTGTCGCTGCAGGTCGTGGCGCTCGTCGTACAGGACCCCGAGGAGCCGTGGCAGACAGCGCGGGTCGTTCGGTGCCGTAGCGAGCAGCCAGTCGCAGAACGGCCCCAACCCGCCGGGGCGGAACGGCGACGGTGGCGGCTCGGCGCCGGTGCGTTCGGCTTCGAGGAGCTCGTTGCGGAAGAGACGGCGGATGCCCTTGGTGAGAGGCAGCCCGGGCATCGCCTCGGCCCATCCATACGACGCAATCGCAGAGCCGGCAGGACGGTACTGGCGTAGGTCGTGGCCGTACGAGGTGCACAGGTCGGCGAGCACCTCGTTCGCGCTCATCAGCGCCCTCGGCCGATGCGGTTGGTACTTGCTGAGCCAGTGCGGGTTGTCGGGGTCGTAACCCGAGAAGTGGAAGAAACGAAGGGTGTCATCGTCGACCATGTACGTGTCGCCGTCGCGCCACAGGCGGCGCTGGTCGATGTTCCAGTAGGCGACGTTGTACGAGGTGCTGCGCTCGATGTGGGGCGAGAAGATCGGCACCGCGAGGTCGATCCACCGCTGGTCGGTGAAGAGTTGGTTGGCCGGGTCGATGATGGCGTCGCGACGGAGCCGCTCACACCACCATTCGACGAAGTCCGAGGCGCTTCGCGTGATTCCGATGTAGCCGAGGTTGTAGATGCCGGCCTGCATGATGTCGTGCTCGGTGGGGCTGGTGCCGTCGCGCGTGATCGGCTGCAGGCAATGTGGGGTGAGCGACCAGCCGCCGGCGATCGTTGCATCGATGAGTGGATCGAGGCGGTCGAACAGTTTGATGTCGGGGTCGAGGTAGAAGACGCACTCGTGCTCGGCGAGCAGGTGGCGCAGGGCGAACGGCTTGACGGCGGTGGCGAACTCCGTGACGTCGTACACGGTGGCCATATCGGCGAAACCACCATCACCGAAGTCGATGTCGGTGACGGGCAGCACGTCGAAATGCTCGTCGCGGATGAGGCGTGCCTCGACCGGACGGTCGACCACCACGATGGTGAAGCTCGCTTCGGGGTGGAAGCGGTGGAACGAGTCGGCGAGGACGCGTGCGAGCGGCAGGTAGTTGTGCGCCACGATGGTGCACGCTGCGAATGAGGACACGCTTGTCACCTCCACCACACGAGGTTTGTTCTCGGAAGAGCTGGCAGTCTGGCAGCCGCTGAGAACGATGCGGAGGATGCGGTTGGACGACGCGGACCGGTCATGACACGGTCCACGTGGGCCTCATGGTGACGACGCCGGTGGTCTCGTAGGGCTTGCCGCTCATCACGTCGAACCGGAACGCGCACTGCAGGTGGTCGTATACGTGCGAGCGGTTGAAGTCGGTGAGCGACGTGTGGATGTCGTACGTGCCCGGCAGCAGCGACACCTGTCGAAGCGTGACGTCGATGGTGCCTGCGCCCGACATCGACTCGGGCACCAGTCCGACGTCACGTGTGCAGGGACCGGTGACCACCGACCCGCCAAGGCTCTCGATCTCGAACCCGATCACCGGCCGCGGTACGGCTTTCGCCGCCTGGTAGTGGAGGTGGAAGACGACGTCGTCGCCGGTGCGGAAGCGCCTGACGGCATCGGATCCACCGTTGACGAACAACTCGACCCGATCGATCTGGATGTCGCCCGAGCCGCGCCGGATGCTGCCGTCGGCCGAGCGCACGTTCTCGCCCAGCATCATCTCCGTGTACTCGTCGACCAACTCCGACGGATCACCCTCACCCGTGACGACGCCGTGTGTCAGCCAGATGGCGCGGTCGCACATGTCCTTCACGGTGTTCATGGCGTGGGTCACCAGCACGATGGTCCGCCCCTCGTTCCGGAACTCGACGAACTTCTCGAGGCATCGCTGCTGGAAGGTGACGTCACCCACGGCGAGGATCTCGTCGATGATGAGCAACCTCGGGTCGACGTTGATGGCGACAGCGAACGCCAGACGCACGTACATGCCGGACGAGTACGTCTTCACCGGCGCATCGATGAAGCTCTGGAGCCCCGAGAACTCGACGATGTCGTCGAATCGTGCGGCGATGTCGCGACGGCTCATGCCGAGGATGGCGGCGTTCAGGAACACGTTGTCGCGACCCGATAGCTCCGGGTGGAACCCGGCGCCGAGCTCGAGCAGTGCCGACATGCGCTTGTGGACCCGCACCGAGCCTTGGTTGGGCTGCAGGATGCCGGCCATGCACTTCAGCAGCGTCGACTTGCCCGAGCCGTTCTGGCCGATGACGCCGAAGACCTCGCCCTCCTTCACCTCAAAGCTCACGTCGTTCAGCGCGACGAAGTCGTCGTATCGGCCGCTGCCCTTCCCGGCGATGAGCTGCTTCAGCGAGTTGGCCTTCTCGTGGTGCAGCCGGAACGTCTTCGTGAGGTGATCGACTTCGAGCGCGAGACCGTTGCTCATCACATCTCCTCGGCGAACCGGGGCGACAGCCGGTTGAAGATCCAGGCCCCGATGAAGAACGTGCCGAACCCCAGCACCGCCAGCTGCAGCATGCGCAACCCACCCGGCATCCGAAGGTCGTACACCACGTTGTGCACCGCCGTGATGAAGCTGCCTGTGGGCCCGTACGTGGCCACCAGGCGGAGCACCCGTGCGTCGATGGTGGCAGGGCTGTAGATGATCGGTGTCGCGTAGAACAGGATCTGGGAGACGATGCCCCAGAGGTAGTTGATGTCGTGGTAGAAGACGTTTGCAGCCGACAGCGCCAGGGCAACACCGGTCGTGAACAGGGCGAGCAGGCCCAGGATCACGAGGAGCATGGGGATCCACGGCAGCACAGCGTTGCCCGCGATCGTCAGCGCGGTCACCAGGACCAGCAGCTCGATCAGCAGGGTGATGAACTGCGCAACGATCACCGAGAACACGAGATGTTCGTGCGGGAACTGCACCTTCTTGATGAGGCCCGAGCCGCCCTGCACCGAACCGATGGCCACGCCCACCGAGATCGAGAAGAAGTTGAAGGGCAGCACGCCGCTCAGGAAATAGAGCGGGAAGTTGCGGATGCCGCTCGGGTCGCCGGTGGGGGGCGACTGCGTGAACACGTACAGGAAGATGATCGAGAAGATCGCCATCTGCGTGAGCGGGTTCAGCAGGCTCCACGCCCAGCCCAGGACGGACTTCTTGTAGCGGGTGCGCAGCTCCTTGAGAGACAGGAGGTACAGCAGGTTGCGGTGTGCGGCCGCGGATCTCAAGGACATGCGCACCCGAGTGTAGGGCGATGGCGGTGGTGGCCCATGGGCACCCACCGCTGCCGCAGGACCGGTGGGCGCAATGTCGACGGGCTTTCCGGGTCGTGTGCGACAATCGCAGCCATGTCGGCAATCATCCTCGGACGCGCGCGTTCACGGTCCGCAAGGGATGCCTGTCGTGGCTGAGCACACTGTCTCGATCGTCGTTCCCGTGTACGGCGGCGCGGCCACCCTCGGCCCGCTCATGGACGAGATCGCGCCGATGGTCGACGGGGCGGAGTCACCCGCCGGCCATGCGTTCCGTGTAGCAGAGGTCGTCCTGGTGCACGACCGAGGCAGCGACATGTCCGACGCGGTGTGCCGTCAGCTGGCGGCTGAGCTGCCGTGGGTGCGCGTGGTGTGGCTGTCACGGAACTTCGGGCAACACGCCGCCACGCTCGCCGGCATCGCCGCTACCGGAGGCGCCTGGATCGTCACGCTCGACGAGGACGGCCAGCATGACCCGGCGCAGATCGGCGCGATGCTCGACGTAGCGATCGACCAGCGCGCGCAGGTCGTCTACGCCCAGGTCACCAACGCGCCGCCGCACGGGGCGCTCCGCAACGCTGCTTCAGGGTCGGCGAAGTGGATCGCAACACACGTCCTCACCGGCGGGAACCTGCCCACGTTCCACAGCTACCGGCTCGTGCTGGGCGAGGTGGGGCGTGGCATGGCCGCCTTCTGCGGTTCGGGCGTGTACCTCGACGTCGCACTCGGGTGGGTCAACGCCGATGTCGCCTACTGCCCGATGGCGATGCGCGACGAGGGCGACCGCCGGTCCGGCTACAGCTGGCGCCGTCTGATGTCTCACTTCTGGCAACTCGTCATCACCGCGGGAACGCGCCCGCTACGGCTCGTGTCCGTCGCCGGTGCTGCGTTCGCGCTGTCCGGGTTCGCGTTTGCGATCTGGACCATCACTCGGCGCGTGCTGAACGAGGTCGCGGTGCCCGGCTGGACGTCGGTCTTCGTGGCTGTCCTGGTCATCGGCGGGTTCCTGATGCTGGCCATCGGCATCATCGCCGAGTACGTGGCCGTGGCCGTCCGCATGGCGATGGGCCGCCCTCTCTACCTGACGGTCACCGATCCGGCCGACGGTCCACTCGGTCCGCTCGGCCCGACCGACGGTGCGGGCGGCCCGCCCGGATGAGGTCGTGGGTCATCGGCCGCGGCCTGATCGGTGCTGCAGTCGCCCGTCGGCTCGGCCCCCACCGCTGCTGGTCACCGTCGATGCAGATCACCTGGGACGACGAGTCCGACCGTGACGCTCGCATCCAAGCTGCGGCAGGCGAGTTCCTCGACGCCATGGGCGACGGCCCGTGGGAGGTCGTCTGGTGCGCAGGCGCCGGTGTGGCCGGCACCAGTGAGGCAGGCCTCCTCGCCGAGGCGCGCGCCGTGCGGGTTCTGCTCGACGCGCTGACGACGGACCGGCGGTCCGACGGCACCGTGTTCCTCGCGTCGTCGTCCTCCGTGTACGCCGGCTCGGTCGGTGCGCCATTCCACGAGGGAAGCCCGGTGGCGCCCCTGTCGCCATACGGCTTCACCAAGCTCGACCAGGAGCAGGCCGTCGCTGCATGGGCGTCGCAGACGGGGAACCGGGTCGTCATCGGCCGAATCGCCAACGTGTACGGGCCCGGCCAGGACCTGAGCAAGCCGCAGGGCCTTGTGTCGCGTGTGTGCCTGAGCCTGCTGCTCCAGACGCCGCTCACGCTCTACGTGCCGCTCGACACGATCCGCGACTACGTGTACGTCGAGGACTGCGCTGCGATGGTGGTGGCGGCGGTCGACGACGCAGCGGCGCAGCCTGCGGGTTCGGCCACCGTCCGGCTGATCGCCACCGGCCACGGGGTCACCGTCGGCCACCTCCTCGACGTCGGTCGCAGGGTCGTGAAGCGCCGACTTCCCGTCGTGACCGTGCCGTCGGGCCCCGGCGTGAACCAGGCCTCCGACCTCCGGCTCGACCCACGTCTCCCCTTCCGGTCGGAGCTCCGGTCGGTGTCGTTGCCGGTCGGCCTCCGGCGCACCTTCGACCGGCTCCTCGTTCAGCACCAGACAGGGTGGGCCACCGATCCCGTCGCCGAGAAGGCTTCGGTGCCGCAGCGGCACCACTAGCCTCTCAGGATGCCTACCGCCCTGATCACCGGCGTCACCGGACAAGACGGCCGATTCCTGGCCGACCTCCTTCACGAGAAGGGGTACACGGTGTACGGCCTCATGAAGGGCCAGAACAACCCGAAGACCGAGCTCATGCAGCGCGAGCACCCGTGGGTCGAGCTCGTGCAGGGTGACCTGTGCGACCTCTCGAGCCTCATCGGCGCCGTCCAGGTCGTGCAGCCCGACGAGGTGTACAACCTCGCTGCCATCTCGTTCGTCGCGATGAGCTTCAACCAGGCAGAGCTCACCGCCAACGTCACCGGCACGGGCGTCCTGAGGCTGCTCGAGGCCATCCGCATCGTCGGCGGCCCGAAGGACAACCCGATCCGCTTCTACCAGGCCAGCTCGTCCGAGATGTTCGGCAAGGTGCGCGAGACCCCCCAGACCGAAGACACGCCGTTCTACCCGCGCTCGCCCTATGGCTGCGCCAAGGTGTTCGGTCACGACATCACGGTGAACTACCGCGAGAGCTACGGGCTCTACGCATGCTCCGGCATCCTCTTCAACCACGAGAGCGAGCGTCGCGGTCTCGAGTTCGTCACCCGAAAGGTCACCAACGCCGTTGCCCGCATCAAGCTCGGTGTGCAGGACGAGCTCGTCCTGGGTGACCTCGACCCCCGTCGCGACTGGGGCTACGCCGGCGACTACGTCAAGGCGATGTGGCTGATGCTGCAGCAGGACCAGCCCGATGACTACGTGGTCGCCACCGGCGAGACGTATCAGGTGCGCGAGTTCGTGCGCCAGGCGTTCGAAGCAGCCGAGATTCCCAACTGGGAGCGCTACGTCCGCCAGGACAAGAAGTTCCTGCGCCCGGCCGAGGTCGACCTGCTCGTCGGTGACGCCTCCAAGGCCGAGACGAAGCTCGGCTGGAAGCGCGAGGTCAGCTTCCCCGACCTCGTCACTCGCATGGTCGAGCACGACCTGCGGGTCGAGCGCGCCAAGCTCTGATCAAGGAACCCGCGGCGGCCACGGCAGCCGCGGGTAGCGCTGCCTGATCGCGGCGATCGCCTCGTCGGTGGCGAGGTTGGTCAGCGCGATCATCGAGCCCTGCTGCACGCGGTACCGGCCGAGGATCTGGGGGACGAGCGTTGCCCTGCCGCCGCTGTCGGCGAGGCGCAGCCACAGGTCCCAGTCCTCCCACCCGTACACGTGGTCGTCGTCGGCCCGGTAGCCGCCGAGCGACTGCCAGTCGGCCTTGCGCCACATCGCCTGGGCGTCGATGTAGTTGGCGGCGCACAGCCGCGGCGAGTCCCACGCCACCGCGCTGCGCACGTTGCGCTGGGCGCCGAAGTCCTCGAGCACCGAGTATGCCGCCGACGCATCGGGCTGGGCGCGCAGCGCATCGGCAAGCTTGCGCAGCGCCGTCGGGTACACGTGGTTGTCGGCGTCCATCACCATCACGAGCTCGGCCCGGGCCTCGGCAAAGCCCGTGTTGCGGGCGCCGGCGAGGCCCTCGTTGGCGTCCTTGCCGAGCAGCACCATCGGCACATCCGGGTGCGTGGCCAGGAACTCGGTGATCACCTCGCGGCTGCGATCGGTGGCGTGGTCGTCGATGACGATGACGTCGAACGCGATGCCGGTCGAGGCGACGATGCTGGCGAGCGTCTCGGCCACCACGCCTGCGTAGTCGTAGACGGTGACGATGACGCTGACCTCGGGTGCGGCGTCGCGGTACGCGGGTGTCTCGACCCGCTCGACGTGCTGCAGGGCGCCGTGCTGCAGCAGGCACTCGAGCGCATCGAGCCGGCGCAGCTCGGCGTTCTCGGCGAGGGCCAGCCGCTTTGCCGACCGCTGCAGGTCGAGGTACGGGCGGAATGGTCCGAGCCGGACGGGCGGCTCGACCTTGCTCGCGCCCAGGCGCCACAAGCCCTTCGTCGGTCGGCCGGAGGCGAGGTGCTGCGCCAGGTGGGGGAGCACCTCGGCGTCGATTCGGTCGAGTGCCGGGCCGAGCGCCCGGTGCAGCGCGAGCTGCTCGGTGACCGCTGCTCGGGCGGCAGCTGCGATCGATTCGCGCTGCGCCGGGTCGTCGAGCAGCGCATCGATCGCATCGGCGATCGCCTCCCCCTCGGCCTCGACGAAGTGGACGCCCGGCACGAGCGGCTCGAACCCCTCGGACGGTTCGGTGACGACCACGCACCCGTTGGCCATCGCCTCGACCATGCGCGCCCACTCGAAGTAGTGCGCCACCGGTGCGCCTACGGGCAGGTGCATCGACCGATCGCGGTGGACGTTCACGAGCACCGACGATGAGGCGAGCAAGGCGTACTTGTCGGCGCCGAACACCACGCCGGGTGTGGCAGCGGTGACGGGACGGTCGAAGCGGAACAACCGCAACTCGACCTCGCGGTCGAACAGGCGGGGGGCGAGCTCGGCCAGCACGGCGCCGCGGTGGTCGTCGAGCCCGGCCATCATCAGCACGTCGATCGGCCGCTCGGCCGGCCCGTCGACCGACCCCTCGACCGACATGGACGGCACGCCGCCGAGCGGCAGGTGGTGGGCGTCGACACCGACGGCGCGCAGCGCGGCGACGCCCTGCGGGTTGATGTCGAGCGTCGTGAGCCCACGCCGGCAGGCATCGACCGACAGGTGGAACCACGGGGTGCCCGGCTGCTCGGTGCATACGCACACGCTGGCGGCGGCGGCCCGCTGCAGATCGGCGGTGGGGGCGTCGAACAGCTCGAAGAACTCGTGCGGCGCGACGACGAGGTTGATCGTGCCGTCGGCGCGGGGCGGTCGGTCGTCGACCAGCTCGGCCTCGCGGCCGGTCTGACGGGCCGCCTCGACGAGCCACGACGCGATGTCGCGCATGAAGGCGTTGCCGGTGGGCGCCACGAAGACGGCCACGGGCGCGAGAGGGGCGGCGTGGGTCATGGCGCGGTGGGCCGCAGCCGCTGCTTCAACAGCCGGGCCGCCTTGCGCGGAGCACGGCCGAGCTTGCGGATGCCGCGCCGCACGACACCAGCCTTGTCGGGGTGATGACGCACGTCGTGCAGCATCCCGGTGACGAGCGCGTGGCGGCTCATGGCGGTGGGCAGTGCCTCGGCCAACGACCGCACCTCGGCCCGCCGCTCGAGCGCCTCGGCGCGCAGCACGTCGATCTGTTCCTGAGCGAGGCCGATGCGCCGGCGGAGCTCGGCGTTCTCGGCCTCGAGGCGGTCGATCTCGGCAGCGGGCATTGTGTCAAGATAATCCGACCATGGCCGAGACCGAGCGACGCCCGACGAGCCCGTCGCCCGACGAGCGGATCGCTCAGTGGGCCGAACGTGATGCCGTCATCGGGCTCGAGGCCGAGGCCGAGCAGCTGCGGGCACAGCTCGCCGAGCGTGACACCACCATCGCCACCCTGCACGAGCGCACAGCGCAACTCGCTAATCGCGTCGCACAACTCACCATCGAGAACGACGCGCTCCGGCACCAGGTGGCAGCAGCTCAGCAGCCCACGCTGACGCGCCGGGTGTACCGCAAGGCCCGCTCGGTCGCCGGCCGCGTCGTCCCGCACTGACATGACGGCGCAGCCCGAGGTCAGCATCATCGTGCCGAGCATCGGCACCACCGGCGTCGTGCACGGATCATCACGTACCTTCGTCGTCGACGCGGTGCGCTCGGCGATCGCCACGGCCGGTGTGCCGGTCGAGGTGATCGTCGTGGCCGGCCGCGAGATGCCCGACGACGTCAGCGCCACGCTCGTCGGCCTGGGCCGCGTGCGCATCGTGCCCTACGACGCGCCGTTCAACTTCTCGGCCACGATCAACCTCGGTGCGGCACATGCCTCCGGCCGGCACCTGCTGATGCTCAACGACGACACCGAGGTCGTCTCGGCCGACTGGCTCGAGCGGATGCTCGACGCGGCATCCGACCCGCAGGTCGGCGCTGTCGGCGCCCGCTTGCTGTTCGAGGACGGCACGCTCCAGCATGCGGGGCACACCTACCGGACCTCGCTCGATCACGTCGGTTTCGGGCTCCTCGCCGACAGCGCCGGACGAACGGGACTGCTCGCACATCGCCGTCAGATCGCGGGGGTCACGGCCGCCTGCCTGCTGACGCCGGCGCACGTGTTCGACGCGGTCGGTGGCCTGTGCACCCGGTTTCCCGGCAACTACAACGACGTCGACTACTGCATGAAGGTCCGCTTCGCCGGCTGGCACATCGTCTACGAACCGGCTGCCGTGCTGCACCACTACGAGTCACGCTCACGCGTCGCCGGAATCCGTCCCGAGGAGATCGAACTCATCCAGCGACGGTGGCGCACGATGCTCGAGGACGATCCGTTCACCCCGGTCACGGTCTGAATCCGAGCGCACTGCGCTGCGGCACCGCGACCGCATGGACGGGGTCATCGCCGTCGGCTCGACGACGTAGACCCCCGGGCTCAGCCGTCGCAGGCGGCCGAGACGAGCCTGATACGCGAGGAGTAGGACGCCGACCACGGCCCTGCGGAGCCGAAGGCCGGAGATCTCGATGCGGTGGGGTGTCGACGCCATGACCGGTTGACGTACATCGGCGCGACCGGATCGGAAACGAGGCCGATCACCTGTGTCCCGCCGACGCACGCTGACGGGTCCGGATTCGACGCACGGCGGCGTGACCGGAGGCCACATCTGTTGCACGTCATTCAGAGCACCTTCCCGACGCCTCGCCCGATGGCGTTCTGGCCTCTGAATGAGGTGCAACAGAATCTTCTTGGGGGATGGCTGAGAAGGCTGCTTGCTGGCACGCCGTCCACGTCGACCATCTGAATGACGTGCAACAGCTTCGGACCCGGGCCCCGGGGCGCTGGCTCACCGGTCGATGGCGACGGCCTCGTCGAAGCGGGCGTAGGGCGTCCACAGCGTGCGTGCGCCGCGTGCGGCGAGCGCCGTCGACAGCGCTCGGCCGGCGTCATCCCAGAGGCCCCCGGCGAGGTGGCGGCACTCGCGCCATTGCGACGCGGTGACGGCGGCCGCAGCGAGCGTGACGTGGCTGCACTCGCGCTCGATGAGGAGGTCGTTCCCGGACGTGGTGGTGCCGACCCGCAGCCCCTCGAGCTCGTACCAGCGGTAGTTCGGCACGTCCCAGCCGGCGTGCAACACCGTGTCGTGCCGGTCGGCGATGAGCGATCCGACCAGGCCGACCCCCGGCTGGACGGCCAGGCCGACCAGCGTGTCGAGCCAGTCGGGCGCGAGGTCGGCACGTGGTACCAGGCCGGGGGCGATGCTGACGAGCACGTCTGCCCGGTGCAGGAGGAACGCACGGTCGAGCGCTGCCGCGACCGACCAGTCGCCGGCCACCGGGACGCGGTCGCTCGAGGCCGGCAGCACCTCGTCGAGCAGCGCGACCAGCTCGGGGCGCGCCTCGGCAGGATGGGCGACCACGACCCGCGTGTCGGGACCCAGGGCGCGCAGCGTCTCGGCAACGGCCAGGCGGTACGGCCGTTCGGCTGCGCCCTCGAGCCGACTGGCGATGACCACCGTCGCCGTCGTACCCGCAGGTGTGCGGCGCACCAGGCGATAGCAACCGGCGACGGGCCCGTGCACGACCTCGGCGTCGATGCCCAGCCGCTCGCACTGCTCGGCGACGGCGCGCCGACCGTTCGCGACCGCACCCGACAGCGTGCCGACGGCGCGCGACACCGAGCTCGAGATGTTGCGCCAGTGGTAGGCGAGCACGGGCACGTGCACCACCCGCCGGCCGTGCGCAGCGATGTCCTCGGTGGCACGCAGGATGAGGTCGTGATCCTGTGACCCGTCGAAACCGACACGGAATCGGCCGATGCGTTCGACCACCTCACGGCGCAGCACCGACAGGTGACAGGTGTACATCGAGGAACGGAACCGCTCGGGCGACCAGTCGGGCTTCAGGAAGTGCGCCGCCTCGCGGCCGTCTGCCAGCGTGTGCGCCTCGTCGGTGTACACGTAGTCGATGTCCGCTCCTGCGGGGCCGTCGAGGACGGTCATCACCGCAGAAAGACCATCCGGCACGATCGAATCGTCGTGGTCGAGCAGGACCACGAACTCACCCTGGGCCAGCTCGAGCGCGTCGTTCGACGCCGCCACGATGCCTCCGTTCGCGGATCGCCGGTGCACCCGGATGCGGGGGTCGCGCGCCGCTGCATCAGCGAGCGCGCGATGCACCTCGGGCCGTGTGGAGCAGTCGTCGACGAGGCACCATTCCCAGTCGCGATACGACTGCGCGAGCATCGCATCGACGCAGGCCAGGAAGGCCCCGAGCGGCGGGTCGTACACCGGTGTGATGACGGAGAGCCGAGGAGGAATGACTCGGGAATCTAACCGCCACTGGTACCGTACGGCCGTGATCTGGCGGGTTTTCGTGAGCGAGCACGGGAACGTGTTCATGCGAGAGATCGCCGAGCACCTGGTCGAAGCGCTCGCCGCCACCGGCCGCCCGGCCGAGCTCGTCACCCATGAACTGCCCGTCGGCGACCAACCGTTGCACAACCTGGTCGTGGCCCCGCACGAGTTCTTCGTGCTGTTCCCCGCAGGCGAGGTCGACCGCGTCGAGAGCGCAGCCCGATCGGTGTGCATCAACACCGAGCAGCCAGGTACACCGTTCTTCGACCTGGCGATGCAGTACGCGCGCCGCGGCCCGGTGGTGCTCGACATCAACCCGTTCTCGCTCGACGCCATCCGGCGCGCGGGCATGCCGGCCGTGCACCTGCCCCTCGGCTACGTGCCATCGATGGACCGTTGGCTCGGCGCGGCCGAGCACGCGCGCAGCATCGACATCGGGTTCCTCGGTGGCCGCACGGAGCGTAGAGAGGCGTTCATCGGAGGCGCAGCGAGCCAGCTGTGGGAGTGGCGCACCGACCTCCGGTTCTTCAGTTGGCACCGTCCGGCTCGCGCCGAGCACACCGCCACCTTCTCGGCCGGCGACGACAAGTACCGCCGCCTCGCCGACACGCGCATCCTGCTGAACGTGCATCGCAACGACGAGCCCTACTTCGAGTGGGCACGGGTCATCGAGGCGATCGCCAACGGCTGTGTGGTGGCGAGTGAGTCATCGAGCGGCCACGAGCCGCTCGTGAACGGCGAGCACGTGCTGCTCACTGGGCTCGACAACCTCGCCGAGCAGGCCGTGGCCCTCGCCCTCGACGAGCCCCGCCGCGCCGCCATGGCCGCCGCGGCGTACGAGGTGCTCACGGGACCGCTGCACCAGGCCGCCCTGCTCGACCGCTCGCTCCAGGCCGCCGGGGCGGCGGTCGCGCAGTCCCCGTCGCCGCTTGCGTCGGCACGGCGTCATCTGCCCGCACGCCGCCAACGCCGTACGCTCACCGCACCGCCGCCGCTCACCGCCGACCGCCAGATGATGGAGAAGACGGCCCGCGACCTGAAGCAGGCGTTCCTCCGCCAGGCCGACACGATCCGATCGATCGAGCGGGCGCTGGCCCACGTGCGCCACAGTGCCGCCGACCACGTCGACGTCACCTCCACCCCCGCCTACAAGGCATTCGAGCCGACCGTCACCGTGGTCATCCCGCTGTTCAACCAGGGCGAGTACCTCGACGAGGCGATCGACTCCGTGTTGGCGGCAACGGCACCTGGTGCGCCGGCCACCGATCTCGTCATCGTCGACGACCACTCCACCGACGACTCGCTCGCCGCGGCGAAGCGAGCACTCGCCGCTCGACCATGGCTGCCGGCCACCGTGCTCGCCCGTGCCGCGAACGGCGGGCTGCCCGCGGCGCGCAACACCGGCTTCACCGAAGCACGAGGGCGGTACGTGTTCGCCCTCGACGCCGACAACGTGCTCTACCCCAACGGCCTGCGCGCACTGACCGCCTGCCTCGACGAGGCACCCGACGAGGTCATTGCCGCCTACGGCCTGCTCGAGCGCTTCGACGAGCGCGGCGCGGTCGGCCTCACCAGCCACCTGCCCTGGGACGTCGACCTCCTGGTGCACGGAGCGTTCATCGACGCCATGGCCCTGCTGCGGCGCAGCGCTTGGACCGAGCTCGGTGGCTACGCCCAACACGACGGCATCTACGGGTGGGAGGACTACGACCTGTGGCTCTCGGCCGCCGAGCGCGGCTGGCGTGCCCAGATCGTCACCGCCATCGTGGGCCGCTACCGCGAGCAGCCCGGCTCGATGCGCAAGATCAGCGACATCGACATCGCCTCAAACTTCGTCACCCTCCGAGAACGGCACCCGAGACTCCCATGGCCGAGCTGACCCCCCAGACGGAGCGCGAGCTCCGCGCCCGCATCGCCGAGCTCGAGGCATTGCTCGACGCGCGCACCCAGACCATCGTCGGCATGGGCGCCCGGCTCGCCGAGCTGCAGGGCGATGCTCCACCCGCACTCGCCGAGCAGCTGCGCGCCACCGAGGCCGAGCTCGCCCAACTGCGGGCCACCAAGGTCATGCGGTACAGCAGCCTGCCTCGCCGGGTGTACGGCAAGCTCCGGAGGATGATCCGTGGCTGACCCCGCACCCCACCCGGCACCCGGCCCGGCACCCTCTGCCGACGCGCTCGAGGCCGAGCTCGTCGAGCTGTTGGCCGTCGCGCGCGCCCAACAGTCACTCATCCGGGCGTCCTTGATCACTCTCACGGAGTATCTGCACCGATAACTGCCCAATCGGGCGACATCGTCACTCCAGCCGGGCTGCGACGTGCCGATGACAGAGTCGACTCGTTCTCCGGAGGTTGATCGTTGAAGCTGCGCTACTGGGTGCTCGGACCACTGTTGTCATCTGTGCTGTGCGTGCAGGTGGCATTGGCGCATCCGAACGTCGACCCTGCCCCCATGTGGTCGCCCCCGGTGCTGCTGTCGACGAGCGGTGACTACGCCAGCGACACCTTCGGTGACCCCTGGGACTTCGCGAATGACGAGGACGTCCCCCCGATCCTCGTGGTGGGGTCCGAGAACAGCTACGGCATCAGCCGGAGCAACGCCGGCACCGGGTCGCTCACCGTCGCCTCGGTCAACAACTCCACGATCAAGCTGGTGCGCACCTGGGGCGTCGAGCTGCCGTGGGGGCGTGACGGCCTGCTCCACCCGGTCGATGCCGACCGCTACACCACCATCTCGCTCGGCATGTGCCTGGCCGCCGACCTCAACATGGCGGTCCACTACTGGAACGCTGCGGGTGACACCGGCCTGCGGCCGTTCTACCCGAAGGCCGGGTGTGCGACGTACTCCTTCGACCTGCGTGACACGAGCGGTAACCCCGACGGGTTCAAGGCGCCGTGGACCGGCAAGATGACCCGCCTCGAACTGCTCCGCGGTGGCGCATCGGCCGGCGGTGACCCGCTGGTGAACATCACGCTCGACTGGGTCCGCCTCCACCGGCCCGATGCGTCGGTGACACCGCCGTCCGGCGTGCCGCTGCCGCGGGTGTTGACTCCGAACGAGGAGGGCGGCGCCGACTACGCGAGCCAGACCGGGAACCCGTGGGACTTCAACGGACCGGACGACGTCGTCTCGATGGGCGACATCACCAATGTCTCCTACTCGGGCGGTGACCTCAGCGGCACGACCTACCGCAACGACTCGTTCGTCGAGCTGCCGCTGCGGAGCGAGACCAACCCAGACCGCTACCGCCGGGCCACGGTCGACGTCTGTTACGACGGGCCGATGAGCTTCGCCAACGCCCCCGGCGGGGGCATGAACGCCCGGTTCGCCTGGCTGATGCGCGGCCAGGCCCGGTGGAGCGAGACGCAGGACATCATCATCGTCCCAGGCTGCAACCGGATGACGGTCGACCTCTCCACGTCGCCTGCGATCGCCGTCAACGACGAGAACACGACCCTGAAGTCGGGCTGGCGCGGCCAGCGGCTCGAGCGACTGCGGTTCGACGTGAACGAGGACCCGGGCGCGCGCAACTTCACGTTGCGCGAGATCAAGATGGCCGACGACGCCGCGTTCTCCGGCACCTACGACATCAGCTTCCTCGACGCAGCGGGCGTCGGTGGCACCGCCGACATCTACGTCACGACGAACCGCGGCCAGTTCGACGGCACCCGGATCGCGCAAGGCATCACCGTGCAGGGAGGCGTGAACACCTTCCGCTGGAACGGGACGACGCAGAGCGGCACGCCGATGCCCAACGCCACCTATTGGGTGTACATCGTGATGAGCACGAGCGGCATGGTCGGCACGGCCACCTCGACCGGGCCTGTGCGCCTCGAGCGGCCGGTTCCGGCCACTCCCAGCTACTACGTCCCGATCTCGCCGTCCCGCATCCTGGACACGCGCACCGGCATCGGTGGCAACATCACCCCGCTCGGGCCCCAGGTCTTCACCGAGCTCGACGTCACCGGCGTCGGCGGTGTCCCCGAGACCGGCGTGACCGCCGTGGTCATGAACGTCACGGCCGACTCGCCGTGGACGGAGGGATACCTGACGGTGTCACCGTCCGGTGAGGAAAGGCCGGTCGTGAGCAATCTCAACTTCGTGCCCCGGCAGACCGTGCCCAACCTCGTGACGGTGAAGGTCGGCGCCAACGGCAGGGTCGACATCTTCAACTCGCAGGGCTTCACCAACGTCGTCGCCGACGTCGTGGGCTACTACACGTCGACCCCCGTCGCCGGCGGCCTGTTCACACCCCTGACGCCGGGCCGTGTGCTCGACACGCGCAACGGGACCGGCCGCGGTGGCGTGGTCGGGTCGGTGAATGGCGGGGAGTGGATCGACGTGACCGTCACGAACGTCGCCGGGGTACCGGCGACCGGCGTGACGGCAGTGGCGCTGAACGTCACCGTCGAAGGCCCGACGGCCAGCGGGTACGTGACCACCTGGCCGACGGGCGAAACCCGACCCGACGCGTCGAGCCACAACTTCACGCGCGGTGTGAACGTTGCGAACCTCGTGCTCGCAAAGGTGGGCGCCGGCGGAAAGGTGTCGCTGTTCAATTCGGCCGGCAGCACGAACCTGATCGCCGACGTGGTGGGGTACTTCTCGTCCTCCGGCGGAGCGTTCGTGCCGGTCACGCCCCAGCGGGTCGCCGACACGCGCACCGGAGCCGGTGGCGTGTTCGGGATGCTCGGGGCGCAGAGCAGCGTCGGCCTCGCGCTCGCCAACGGGAACCCCGTCCCGTCGAATGCGACCGGTGCCATCGTGAACGTCACGTCGGTCGATTCGACGACCACCTCGTACGTGACCGCATGGCCCACCGGCCCGGCCCGCCCCGACGCGTCGACCATGAACCCGCGGCCCGGCGTGCCCGTGCCGAACCAGGCATACCTGAAGCTCGGCAACGGCTCGCTGTCGATCTACAACGACGCCGGCGCCACCAACGTCATCGTCGACGTCTTCGGCTACGTGCTCTAGCGCTGCTCGGCGAGCGGCCGGTCCTGCTTGTCGCGCTTCGCGGCCTTGGCCGCCTTCTTCCACTCGCGTACCAGCGCCAGGCTGGCGGCGTCGTGGATGTCGGCGACGCTGCGCGGCTGCTCGTCGGCGAAC
>Ga0247833_1003945_pt1 | contig 19134 bp, 18 predicted proteins | sample LaCruzMarch2015__7_FD_187117 | JGI IMG/M metagenome (GOLD analysis project Ga0247833, IMG submission 187117) | Freshwater microbial communities from meromictic Lake La Cruz, Castile-La Mancha, Spain - LaCruzMarch2015_8m | ecosystem: Environmental > Aquatic > Freshwater > Lake | place: Spain... | reverse complement strand
CATCTCTGCCTACTCTTGGTAAATTGCAAAGTTCATATTTTTGGCGGGCGGGCGTTGGTAATTACCAGAGTAATGATTTTGTATCTGGCAATATTGAGAGTAATAATTTTGCTGATTTATGGCGCGCTAATTTTTATGGCGCAATCCGCGCTAATTTACCAATTTGGAGTGGTAAAGCTCTGCCGCTTAGTTCAGAGGGTGCCTACCGCTATTCCGGTGTTGCAGTAATACCCGGGCTTTCATTTAATTTCGTACCTTTTTTGAATTTATCTGCCTATGGCGGCGGCCAAAGCCAAAATCTAGTGGGGATTTCTGGTGGGCCTGTAATTACATTGGGCCATTTCAATCGGCCGATGTTTGATTACACCCGCCTTTCCTTATTTGGTAGTTTGGCTGCAAAATCAGGCGATAGCCCTTTTGCTTTTGATCGTTATGTTGATACAGCTACTTTAGGTGTTGGCTTAACCCAACAATTGGTTGGCCCATTGGTGCTAGATGGTGCCGTAAGTTATAACGTAGCTGGGGGCTCTGGCTATTATGGTGATGTAACTAATTCCTATGTTGAATTGCGCTGGCAACGCCGCGCCTATGAGGTGGGTTTTTATTACAGCCCTTACACAGGGATCGGTGGTATCAAGTTTAAATTAAACGATTTTGGTTTCCGCGGCCCCGGCTTACCTTTTGTGCCCTATGAACCATCAACTGGAGTTGTATTAGGCCCATAAATTATTTAGATAAGGCAGGGCAGCTGCAGTTTTATTCAGGGCCTCGTTATTAGCAACAAGTTGTGCTGTGCCATCCCAGCGGCCGCTTAAGAACATTTGCTGGATGCCTTTTTCTAGCTCGATAGCCCAGCTGCAGCCTTCACTACTGATGCTGCTGGAGGCAAGATCCAGCACAAAATTTGGATTTGTTGCCTCGTTTGCCAATGCCTGTAGTTCCAGAATCAGCGTTTGCTTTACCTGCACGCAGGGAATACCAAGCGCTAAACAATTGCCAAAAAAGATCTCAGCAAAACTTTCAGCTAGCACCGCCCTGATACCCCAACGCATTAATGCCTGGGGTGCATGTTCACGGCTGGAGCCGCAGCCAAAATTTTGGTTTGTGAATAAGAATTTTGCTCCTTGCTTTTCAGGTTGATCAAAAGGATGAAACCCAGCTGCGCCTTTATTTAATTCCTTGCGATCATCGGCAAATACCTGGGCGCCAAGCCCATCAAAACTCACACATTTAAGAAATCGAGCTGGGATTATTCGATCTGTATCGATGTCGTTGCCGCTCAGCACCACAGCCTTGCCGCTGATCTTTGTTATCGCACCGCTGGGAAAAATGTTATCCATGCTTTTGGTTGGAATTTTTTTACTATTAATTGGGGTTGTTTAACATTTTGCGTACATCGCTTACGCAGCCAGTGATAGCGGCGGCGGCCACCATCGCAGGGCTCATCAGCAGGGTGCGGCCGGTGGCAGAACCTTGGCGACCTTTGAAATTACGGTTGCTAGAGCTGGCGCTGATCTCTCTACCTTCCAATCGATCTGGGTTCATTGCAAGGCACATCGAGCAGCCCGGTTCGCGCCATTCAAAACCGGCGGCGCGAAATAACTGATCCAGGCCTTCTGCTTCCGCTTCCCTTGCCACCTGCTCAGATCCAGGCACCACAAAAGCTTTTATGCCAGCTGCCACCTTGCCCCCTTTTGCTACTGCCGCGGCTGCCCTTAGATCGCTAATGCGTCCGTTTGTGCAGCTGCCGATAAAGCACACATCCACGGCAACACCAGCAATCGCACTACCTGGTTTTAGATCCATATAGCGATAGGCCTCTTCAGCGAGGGGTCTTTCGGCTGTAGGAATTTGATCCAATTGTGGAATCATTTCATCAACGCCAATTCCCTGCCCTGGGGTGATCCCCCAGGTAACAGTGGGGGCAATGCTGCTGGCATCAATCAACACCTCATCATCAAAAACAGCATCGCTGCTTGAGGCAAGTGCGCTCCACCAGGCCACTGCCTTGCCCCAGGCTTCCCCTTTAGGGGCATATTCCCGGTTTTTTAGGTAACTAAATGTGGTGGCATCTGGATTCACATAGCCACATCTAGCGCCGCCTTCGATCGCCATATTGCAGATCGTCATGCGTTCCTCCATGCAGAGGGCCGCAATCGCAGGCCCTGCAAATTCATGGGCGTAGCCCACGCCTTTTTGCACACCCATTTGGCGAATGATGTGCAGCACAAGATCTTTGGCGTAAACCCCCGGTTGTAATGCGCCATCAACCCAAATCCGCCGCACTTTTAATTTCGCCATCGCCAAGCTCTGGCAAGCCAGCACATCGCGCACCTGGCTGGTGCCAATTCCAAAAGCAATCGCTCCAAAGGCGCCATGGGTTGAGGTGTGGGAATCGCCGCAAGCCACCGTCATCCCCGGTTGAGTGAGCCCAAGCTCCGGGGCAATCACATGCACGATCCCTTGGCGACCACTACCTAATCCATGCAAAGTGATGCCGTTTTCGCTGCAGTTGCGCTCCAAGGTGGCAAGCATCGCTTCCGCTAACGGATCGCTAAAAGGCCTTGCTTGGGAGCTGGTGGGCACGATGTGATCCACGGTTGCCACCGTGCGTTCCGGATGGCGCACCCCAAGCCCCAGTTCGCGAATGGCTGCAAATGCCTGCGGACTCGTTACTTCATGAATCAGATGTAAACCGATAAATAGCTGGGTGGCGCCATCGGCTAATTCAGCTACCCGATGCAATTGCCAAACTTTGTCGTAGAGGGTGCCAGCGCTCAAAATTTTTATTTCGCTATTTAAGTAGCCTAAATCTGTGGCTTACAAAGCCAAACGCAGTTGATCGAGGGCATCGCCAACACTTAAGCCGCGGATCCATTCGCGGCCGCGGCTGGCGCCGTATTGGCGCATAAAGCTAAAACTCACGCTGGGCCCGCTAACGGCAAAATAAACCAAGCCCACCGGTTTTTCGGCGCTGCCGCCGCCGGGGCCAGCGATACCTGTAACTGCTACAGCCCAATCGGCGCCAGTGCAACGCCTTGCCCCCTCGGCCATCGCTAATGCCACCGCTTCGCTTACGGCGCCATGGCTGGCCAAGGTGTCAGCCGGCACCCCAAGCAAAGCCTGTTTGATCTGATTGGCATAGGCGATTACCCCACCGATAAATACATCAGAGGCTCCAGGCACCGCCCCAAGTGCAGCCCCAACTCCACCAGCGGTGCAACTTTCAGCCACTGCCAGGGTTTCTCCCCTTTGCCTTAAAGCAGCAAGCACCACAGAAGCAAGGCTGTCGCTATCGGCGCCAAAACAATTACTACCGCCGATTGCCCGCAATTCTTTTTCTACCGGTGCAATCAAGCCATCGGCGTTCTCCGCGTTATCGGCCCAGGCCGTGATTCGTAATTTCACCTCACCACGGCCGGCATAGGGGGCAACAGTTGGGTTTTGTTGTTCTAAAAATGGCGCCACCTGTTCCGCCAGGCTGGATTCAGCAACACCCCAGAAACGCAACAGGCGGCTGCGAAAGATGCCGCTTGTGAGCCCTTGCTGTTGCAGCCAGGGCACCGCCGTTTGCTCCCACATCGCCTGCATTTCAGCTGGCACCCCCGGAAAGGTGAGCAATGAAAAATTGGCCAGCGGCGACCAGATCATCCCCGGTGCAGTGCCCAGTGGATTGCTGAGAACCGCAGCACCCATCGGCAGGAGCGCCTGCTTGCAATTGCTAGCGGCCATGGGCCGGCCCTTGGCGGTTAATTTCGCTTTGATATCCGCAAGCACCTCACTGCGTTCCTCTAAGGGGGCACCAAATGCTGCCGCGAGGGTTTCAGTGGTGAGATCGTCTGGGGTGGGGCCAAGCCCGCCGGTACAAATCAACACCCGACAACGCTTGGAAGCCTCCAACACCACTTCCGTTAAGCGCTCTTTGTTATCGCCCACCACGGTTTGGCGAAAATGGGGAATTCCAAGCCGCGCTAATTCTTCCGCTAGCCAGCGGGCATTGCCATTAACAATGTTGCCAAGCAACAGCTCTGTGCCAATACAAAGCACTTCAATCTGGCTTTGCTTGTTGTTATTCACCTTGATCTAAGGGTTCATCCCTTTGGCTGCGATGGCTGCGCACCACTACCCAAATCAGCACACCTGTTGCTAACGCTAACCAGAGAAAACGCAGTTCAGCATTAGCTGCCACCATCGCTAAAGCAACAAACCATTGGGTAAAGGCATAGATCAACACCACGGTGCGGCGATGGCTAAATCCAGCCCGCAGTAAACGGTGATGCAGATGGCGACGATCGGGATAAAAGGGCGATCTGCCTGAGCTAACGCGGCCCATGATCACCGCAGACATATCGGCTAAAGGCAAAGACAAAATCAATAAAGGCAGCAACAAACTCACGGTTGTGAGCTCCTTAGCCGGGCCCACCAAACTGATGGCCGCCAAGCTGAAGCCAAGAAAATAGGAACCGCCATCGCCCATAAAAATCCGGGCCGGATTGAAATTATCGCGTAGGAAACCCAAAGAAGCTCCTGCTAAAGCAGCAGCAAGAAGGCCAGCTCCCGTTTGATGCAGGCTAAAACTCACAGACAACAAACCAACTGCAGCAATACCGCTTACCCCGGCGGCAAGGCCATCAAGGCCATCAAGCCAATTGATTGCGTTAGTGATCCCCACCAACCAGATCACCGTGATAATTGCGCTTAGCCAATCCGGCAGGCTGAGGCTCAAGGTGCTGTCGAACGGCAGGGTGATTGAGCCGATCTTTACCCCTTGGCTCCACACCACAGTTGCCACCGCGATTTGCAGGCCAAGCCTCGGAAGGGGCGGTAATTGAAATAAGTCGTCGCTGAGGCCAACTGCAAAAAAGGCAACCCCTCCGATCAGGGTGCTCCAGATCAATTGATCGCGGCTGGCGGGCAAATTGCCAAATCCCCCCAGCAGCCAAGTAATTAAAAGAGCAAGGCAAAAGCCCAGCACGATGCCGATCCCCCCTAGTCGCACCATTGGTTCAAGGTGCTGCTTACGGGGATCGGGTTGATCGATTAAGCCCCATTTCAAGCCAAGTTGCCGCACCATCGGCACGATGGCTGCGGTAAATAGACCGGCACCCACCATGGTGGCGATCGCAGGGATCAGGGGGCTGGAGTCCACAGGAGGCCAAGGCCTATAGGGGCAGCTTAACCGCGGCTGCCATAAAGGGGAAATTGCTTGCAAAGGGCAGCTACTCGATCGCGGCAGCGCTGCTCGATTTCGACGTTTTCAGGATTTGTTAAGCGATCAGCAATCACATCTGCCACTTCACTGAAGGCAGCGGCTGTAAAACCTCTGCTGGTGAGCGCTGCACTACCAAGGCGCAGGCCGCTGGTAACAAATGGTGATTCCGGATCAAATGGCACGGTGTTTTTATTGGCGGTGATGTTTACTTCGCTCACCAATAGGTCGGCCACTTTGCCGGTGATTCCGATCGAACGCAGATCCAGCAGCACGATGTGGTTATCGGTGCCGCCACTCACTACTGCAATGCCGCGGGCCTGCAATCTTTCAGCCAACGCTTTGGCGTTAACGATCACCTGCTGGCAATAACTCTTGAAACCTGGTTGCAGCGCTTCGCCAAAAGCCACTGCTTTTGCTGCAATCACATGCTCGAGGGGCCCCCCTTGGTTGCCGGGAAATACCGCCTTATCAAATTGTTTGCCGAAGGCAGCATCTGAGCAAAGGATCAAGCCACCCCGCGGACCCCGCAGTGTTTTATGGGTGGTGGTAGTAACCACATGGCAGTGGGGCACAGGGCTGGGATGCACACCTGCCGCCACTAGGCCAGCAATGTGAGCCATATCCGCCAGCAGATATGCACCCACTTCATCGGCAATCGCGCGGAAACCGGCAAAATCGATCGTGCGCGGATAGGCGGAATAGCCGCAAATGATCAGCTTGGGCCGTTCAGCTAGAGCTTGCTTGCGAATTTCTTCAAGGTTTAACTGCTGGCTACCTGGATCAACGCCGTAATGCACCGCCTTAAACCACTTGCCACTCACATTTACCGGTGAGCCATGGGTGAGGTGTCCGCCATGGGAAAGATCCATCCCCATGATCTTGTCGCCGGGTTGAAGCAAGGCAAGAAATACAGCGAAATTGGCTTGGGCACCGCTATGGGGCTGCACATTGGCCCAAGCAGCGCCAAAAAGTTGTTTAGCCCGCTCTATCGCTAATTCTTCAATCGCGTCAACGTGTTCACAGCCCCCGTAATAACGCTTATGGGGTAAACCTTCGGCATATTTATTTGTTAAAACCGAACCTTGAGCTGCCATCACCGCAGGGGAGGTGAAATTTTCGCTGGCGATCAGCTCCAGGTGGGTTTGCTGGCGTTCAAGTTCTTTATTAATTAGCGCTGCCACCTGGGGATCAGCCTCCAGCAATGCATCTGGGGCGGTCATGGTGAGTTGTGATACGGCTGTTTGTGATAGTGCTGTTTGTGTCAAGGAGATGGGCCTATGGGGCGAAACATTGCAGTAATCGTAGAAACCTGAAGCCAAAAAAAACCGCCCTTTCAGGCGGTAACCCCGAGGGGTAAAAAAAACGCGCCTGGAGAGATTCGAACTCCCGACCCTCTGATCCGTAGTCAGATGCTCTAATCCGCTGAGCTACAAGCGCTTGAACTTTCCATTCTGCTCAGCAGCAGCGGGGTTTCGTCAAGTACCCATCGGTTTGGTTCAGAATAAAAGCTGCATCACAATTACCTTGCCCCTTGTTGCTACCAGGCCCCCAGACCCGCAAGACCCCGAATATCAGCAGCTGGAGCGCTGGGTCAATTTTGGCGTTCATGGGGCCCTGTTCTCTTTTGTGAATAGCGGTTTATGGCTGTGGCATGGCCTCCGCCCCGGTTCGTTGCAGCCTTTGCCGCAGCTGAGCTTGGTGTGGCTAGTGCTGTTGCTGTTGCATCTAGTTTGGTGCTACAAAAAATCAGCAAAACCTGCATGAGCCTCACTGCTGCTCAGCTGAGAGATCTCAGCGGGGCTATCGCTGATCGCATCTATATCCAAATTGCCGGTTGGCATTTGTATTTGGGTGATGCCAAGTTGGCCCAGCCCCTTGCAGAAGAGTTGGCTGGCTTTCTAAATCAAGGGGCAGCAGCAGCGGTGCGCTCAGCTTTGGAGCGATTACAGGTGCCCGTAGGCGGAGGCAGCAGCCGTTTCCCCCTTGCTCGTTTAATCCCCCCTGGCCAATTAATGGATCTAGAAGAAATTCTTGAGCCCTTCTGCAGCGATACTGGGAAAACGCCGCTGGCGACGGATGCTTGTAATTGAAGTAACGAACGCCCGTGAGGTGATGCGTAAAAGGGTGGGCAAATTGGGGGAAAGGCTGTTGGGCACTGTTGTGGATGCCGAGGCCCAGGTGGAGAAAGCTTTATTGCAGGAGCTGGAAACCGCTTTCCGCGAATTTGGCATCCAAGCCCGCATTTACTCCGTTGAAGGTTTGCAGATGATTGGCCGCAGCCACATAGAGCTGCCTATCAACGTGCGCGACCAACGCAGCGTTGAATAATGCTCCGGCCTAATTCCCGCGCTTCTGGCACGCCAAGCCCCCCCGCGATTAAGCCATAGCTAACGGCGCCGCTGCCACCGCAAATAAGCACCTGCAGCAATTTGCCAATTAAATGGGGCGGCCAGGCAATCGCAGTGGCAAGTGCCCAGGCCAGTAAGCCACCCACCAAGGCGGCAATGGTTAATAGGCCTGTGTCTTTTGCCCAGGCGCCGATCGGCAGGGCACCTAGTTTTTTTCTTAATGCGATCAACAGGGCTAGGCAGCTCACCACATTCACGCCAACTGTTGCCAGCACTAGCCCCGGCGCTTGGAAATTCAACTGGGGCAGCAGTAAACCCCCCGGCAGCGGACAACCCACCAGCAGCCAATCCAACCCTGCATTAAGGCCAATCCCCGCCATCGAAATGCGAAAGGGGGTGTTGCCATCACCTAAGGCATAAAACACCCGCACCAACACATCACGGCTGAGGTAGGCAGGCATCCCCACCCCGTAAGCCATCAAAATCCCCACCACCAAGCTGGCGGCATTGGCATTAAATGCGCCCCGCTCATACACCAAAGCAACGATCGGCCCGGCTAGGGCCACCATTAAGGCCCCCAATGGCAACATGCTGGCGTTGCTGAGCATCACCCCTTGGCGAATGCGTTGCAGCAGTTGGCCCCGATCTTCTGGCGCGGTGAGCCGGGCAAATACCGGCAGCAATGGCACCAGCAGCATGTTGGAAAGAATTCCTAAAGGGGTTTGCACAAGCAAGCCTGCATAGCCCAGGCCTGCTGCTGCGCCACTGATGCCGCTAGCAAAAAAGAGATCCACATATACGTTTATTTGCAACATCCCAGAAGAGAGGGTTGCAGGCCCCATTACCTGCAGCACTTCCTTTACCCCCGGTTGCTTCCAGTTGAAACTGAGCCGCAATTGGCCCAACCCCTGGCGCGCCAGCGCTGGCAGCTGGATCAACCACTGCAGGATTGCTCCCCCCAAGGTGCTTAGGGCTAACACCGCGCCGCCTGCTAATGCCCAAGGGGCGGTGCCGATGGCAGGGCCGGCTTGGAACCACAACAGCCCTAAGCCCAGCAGCACCGCCAGGCTGGAAAGCAGGGGGCTGATGGCTGGCAACCAATATTCATCGGCGGCATTTAAGGCGCCAAAACCCAGGCCGATTAAGCCGGCAAACAATGCCATGGGTGCCATCAGCCGCAACTGCAAGGCGGCGAGATCGTGCAGAGCGGGATCCAAGCCAGGCCCCACAAGGGTGATCAATGGATCTGCCAGCAGCACCAATAAAACAGTGGCCCCCAGTAAACCCAAACCCACCAGGGTGTTGATTGCAGCCAGCAAGCGGGCACTTTCAGCCCGCTCCTGCTTTGCCATCACGCTCACTACAGCGCTATGGAAGGGTCCGTTAATGCCGCCTAGCAGGATTAATAAAAACCCCGGTAATACATAGGCGTAGTTGAAGGCGTCGTAGGCGGCCCCCACTCCAAAAGCAGCCGCGATCGCCTGTTGGCGCACAAGCCCCGCCACCTTGCTGAGGGCAGTGGCAACTGCCACCACCAGGGCGATCTGCCGCAAATTTTTGGCAGGAGTAGCAATTTCAGCCATAAGGCATTTATTGAGCTGAACCGATAGGGCTGATTGTGGTGGACCATGGCCTAACCACTGGCCTGGCGCAATGGCTGCTGTTGATGTGTTGAAGTTTGAACCCCTTTTGGAAGGGGTATTGCTCAAACGCTGGAAGCGTTTTCTTTGCGAGGTGCAACTTGCTGATGGCGAGGTGGTAACCGCCCATTGCGCCAATACAGGCCCCATGACTGGGGTGTTGCGGCCGGGGGGGAAAGTGCGGATACGCCACGATCCATCCCCCAAGCGAAAGCTGGCCTACACCTGGGAGCAGGCGCAAGTGCCAGCAGCTGGAGGCGGAAATTGTTGGGTAGGGGTGAATACAGCTCTGCCGAATCGTCTCTTGCGGGCAACAATTGAGGCGGGTTTACTCGAGCCCTGGCTAGGCCCAATTGGCTCGATTCGCGCTGAGGTGGCCTATGGCCTCAATCGCCGTAGCCGGATTGATTTGTTGCTTACTCCTGCTCCAGAAGCGCTGGATCCTCGGCCGATTTATGTGGAGGTGAAAAACACCACCTGGAGTGATGGGGAACTGGCTTTATTTCCAGACACCGTTACGGAAAGAGGCCAAAAACACCTTGAGGAATTAATGGGGGTGCTGCCAGATGCAAGGGGGGTATTAATTCCATGCTTAAGCCGTGAAGATGTGCTGCGCTTTGCCCCTGGCGATAGCGCCGATCCTCGTTACGGCCAATTGTTTCGCCAAGCTCTTGCGGCGGGGGTGGAGATGCTGCCTTGCCGGTTTGGTTTCACTGATAATTCAGTGCAATGGCTGGGAACTGCACCTCTCCAGCAGTAACTAAAAGTTATTTTTAAACCTGATGACTGCTCCTTTTTTAATTGATTTTGGCTTGATAATAATTGGCATCTTGTTGTTATTTTGCGGCGGTGAATTATTTGTTGCTGGCTCTGTTGCACTTTCATTGCTATTGGGTATTCCCCAAATAGTGATTGGCCTCACAGTGGTGTCTTTGGGTACTAGTGCGCCTGAGCTATTTGTAAGCCTGCTTTCAACGCTTAAAGGCGGCAGCGCAGGTGATGCAATCGCTGTAAGCAATATTGTTGGGTCAAATATTTTTAATGTGCTGGTGGTGCTCGGTGCGAGTGCCGCTGTGATGCCACTGCGGGTGAAGAGCCGTTTAGTGAAACGCGATGTTCCCCTTCTCTTAGCTGTTTCTATGGCCACCTGGGGGATGGCCTCTGGGGGGCGAATTACTTGGATCGCAGGCCTCGCATTAATGGCGGGAACAATTATTAATTTGGTTTGGGAAATCGGTTCCGCTAGGCAGGAGCCTTCCGAACCGGCGGAAGACCTAGGCGCTGAGGCTGGGGGATTGCCTACACCTATTGCAATAACAAAATTAATTGTGGGTTTGGTGTTATTGGTGATTGGCTCCCAGGTGTTAGTGAAAGGGGCGATTGCAGCAGCCCAAGGCTTGGGAGTTAGTGAAACTGTGATCGGTTTAACGATCGTTTCGGCGGGCACTTCTATGCCAGAACTAGTTACTTCTTTAGTGGCCGCTTATCGCGGTAAACCAGATCTTGCTATTGGCAATGTGGTGGGTAGCAACCTGCTTAATCAACTTGTGATTTTGGGCTTGTGTGGATTGGTTTCCGGCAGCAGGGGCCTTGGCGTTGATCCGGTGATGATCAATCGTGATTTTCCAATCATGGTGGCAACCACCTTGGCTTGCCTACCAATTTTTTGGTCTGGTGGTGTTATTACCCGCAGAGAAGGCTGGATTTTGCTTGGGCTTTACGGCCTTTATGTGATTGAACAAGTTCTCACCAGCAGCGCTTCTTCAATTGCCGATGAATTTAGGCTTTTGGCATTGGTAGGAGTTCTGCCATTGGTGCTGGTATTCATTACCTGGAAAGCTCTGCGTTGGCGGCAGCAGCGCCCTAAGCGCGAGCTGGCTTAACTACAGCCCAGGCGGCTTCAAGATATTTCTAAGACGCAACTAAAAGTCTGCATTTTGCATCAATCTATACATTTTTATTATTCGACTGCCCCCAGTGTGGATTCAGATTTGAAGGTTCTTCAATTTGATTTCATCCTCTAGGTTCCTTCCCCCTTCGGCGATGCAAAGCATCGACCGTTGGCGATTACAGCAAACGGGATTTCTCCATTCCTTGCGCCACGACAGCAGTTTGCTGCGCACTGGTGTGTTTTTGTTGGCTGCTGGTGCTGGCTTGCTTCCCTTGATGGCCGGTTCCGCCAAGGCAGCCCTCACAAAAATGCCCACCGATGGGGCCGACACCCTACTAATGCTGATGGGTTCAGCTTTGGTGTTGTTGATGACCCCGGGCTTGGCATTTTTCTATGGCGGTTTTACCCGCGCCAAGAATGTGCTCAACACAATGATGATGAGCTTCTTCCTGATGGGTTTAATCGGGGTGCTTTGGGTTGTTATCGGTTACAGCTTGTCTTTTGATCTTGGCTTTAAAAGTCCATTTATTGGTGGCCTCGGCTCCATGTTTTTGAACGGGGTTGGTGGTGAATTAGGTGATGCGCCCCTTGCCGATGGCTTTGCAATCAGCGCCACTTCCTTTGCTTTATTCCAGGGCATGTTTGCGATCATCACGCCGGCATTGATCTCCGGTGCTGTGGTGGAACGCATCAATTTCAAGGCTTGGTTTTGGTTTTCCTTGCTGTGGAGCCTGTTTATTTATTGCCCCATGTGCCACATGGTTTGGGGTGGCGGTTATATCGGACCATTTGGTGAAATTGGCGCGATCGACTTTGCTGGCGGCACCGTTGTGCACATCGCTGCCGGTGTGGCAGCCCTAGTTTCAGCTGCAATTGTTGGACCTCGCACCAGTTATCCAGAATCAAAGCGGCCACCCCACAACGTGCCTTTCATCCTTTTAGGTGCTGGCCTGCTCTGGTTTGGTTGGTTTGGTTTCAATGGTGCTAGTTACTTCGCTGCTAAAGGTGCTGGTTTCTCTTTCCTCACCACCACCGCCTCTGCTTCAGCTGCCTTGCTCACCTGGTGCCTAATTGAGTGGTTCGCCGATGGCAAACCAACAGCTGTTGGTGCTGCAACCGGTGCGGTGGCAGGCCTTGTGGGTATTACCCCCGCTGCTGGTTTTGTTTACATGGGCCCCGCCCTTTTGATCGGTGCTCTTTCCGCTACGGCCTGTTTGATTGCCGTGCGGGTGAAGATGGCCACAAAACTCGATGATTCCTTGGATGCCTTCATGGTGCATGGCATCGGTGGCACCGTTGGTGCCTTGCTCACTGGCTTATTAGCTGCCCCAGCCCTTGTGCCCGCCGACTACTTCCCAAAATCCGCTGAAATCCTGGCCAAAGGCGGCAATATCGCCCTCTTTGGAGCCCAGTTCAAGGCAGTGCTAATAACATTCGGCTTTGTGGGCCTTGGTACAGCAATCATCCTTTGGATTGTTGGTGCTGTAGTTGGTTTGCGGGTTAGCCCTGAGGAAGAGGAGCGTGGGCTTGATTTCGTTGCCCATGGTGAAGAGGCTTACGACCCGATGACTTTTTGAGCTCCTGGTAAAGCCAGGGCTTCCTTACACCACCCGCGCCGGAGTTGCCCCATAGATTGGGTCGACTCCGGCTCTTTTGATAGCTATGGATACCCGCGCCTTTAAGCGTTCCCTGCATCACTCGGATCGTTATAACCGCCGCGGGTTTGGCCGGGCAGAAGAGGTGGCCAGCAGCCTTGAGGAGGCTTACCAGAGCGATCTGATCCAAAGCCTTCGAGATAATGGTTATCAATTGCAGCAAGGGCGTGTAACTATCCGCCTCGCCCAAGCTTTTGGTTTTTGTTGGGGGGTTGAAAGGGCCGTGGCAATCGCCTACGAAACCCGTCGCCACTACCCCGTTGAACGAATCTGGATCACTAACGAAATAATCCATAACCCATCGGTAAATGCCCATCTGCGCCAGATGAATGTTTTGTTTATTCCCGTGGAAGAGGGGGTAAAGGATTTTTCAGCGGTTGATAAAGGTGATGTGGTTATCCTGCCTGCCTTTGGTGCAACGGTTCAGGAAATGCAACTGTTAAATGAACTGGGTTGCCACATTGTTGATACCACTTGCCCTTGGGTTTCAAAGGTTTGGAACAGCGTTGAACGCCATAAAAAAGAATCTTTCACCTCTGTAATTCACGGCAAGGTGAAGCATGAAGAAACCCTTGCCACCAGCTCTTTTGCTGGCACCTATCTGGTGGTGCTTGATCTAGCGGAAGCCCAATTGGTTTGCGACTACATCCTTGGTAATGGCAACCGCAGCAGCTTTTTAGATAAGTTCGCTGGTGCCACCTCCCCTGGATTTGATCCCGATCTTGATTTGGTGCGCATTGGCGTTGCAAATCAAACAACCATGCTTAAAAGTGAAACAGAGGAAATAGGACGTTTATTTGAACGCACCCTGTTGCGGCGCCACGGCCCAAGCGAGTTAAACAACCATTTCCTCGCTTTTAACACTATCTGCGATGCCACCCAAGAGCGTCAGGATGCAATGTTTGCCCTAGTTGATGAACCTCTAGATCTCATGGTGGTGATCGGCGGCTACAACTCTTCCAATACCACTCATTTGCAGGAGATTGCCGTAAGCCGCGGCATCCCCTCTGTTCATATAGACGCTCCAGAACGTATCGGCCCAGGCAATTGCGTGGAGCACAAACCTTTAGGGGGTGAATTGATCACGATGAAACCATTTTTGCCTGAAGGTTTGCTGCGCATCGGGATTACTTCTGGTGCCTCCACCCCTGATCGGGTTGTGGAGGGGGTAATTGATCGGTTGTTGCAACTTTCCGAGCTGCCACCTGGATCTGAGCACTAGATTGCTTTTATAAATCAAGCGTATGGATAAAGATCAACTGCGCCGTTATGCCAGTAATTTTGCTGATGTAATGGAAATGAGGGCGCCAGCATCAGAAGTGGCCAAATATCTTGATGTTCATCAAGGCTGGTTTTTGAGGTGCGCTGCACCGATGCAAGCAGAACCCATAGGTGTGAATGGTTACCACTTGATTTTGGGAAAATTCGGCAATTTTGGCTTTGAGCTTGAACCCAGCATTGATTTGGAATTATTGCCCCAAGCAGAGGGGATCTATCGCATCGAAACTCTTCCTGTTTCCCCGCAAAGGGTGGCAAAAGATGGCTATGCAGTTGATTTCAAAGCCAGCCTGCAGCTTTCACCAGAAGGAGAGAGCACCTTGGTGAAGTGGGAACTGGATCTAGAGGTATCGATCCGTTTGCCCGCTTTTATTGGCCTCTTGCCAGACACCTTGGTGCAATCCAGTGGCGATCATTTGTTGCGTCAAATCGTGCGCCAGGTTTCACGGCGCCTCACCTGGAAGGTGCAAGAAGATTTCCATTCTCAGGCGGGCCTTAAGTGCCCGCCCCAACAAAAAGCTCAGTTTTAGCTTTAACGATTAGTCCAGATCTTGTTAACAATCTCCACACCACTCACCGCTTGCCAGAGGAAGAGGGTCATCACCAACATGTTCATGCCCACATGGGCTTTGCGAGCAATCAAATTGCCGCGCTTCATAAAAGGTGCAAGAGAAGCAGCCATTGCGATCAGGGCCGTCATGCTGAGGCCCGCCAGCAGGTGAGGCCCCACAAACAATTTGCCATTATTTAAATAGGTAACCGTCATACCTCCCAAGCTGCCAAGCACCATCACAGCAAGCACCAAGCTGCCAATTACATAATGACGCTCGGCAAATTTTCCTTTTATTAGTTCCTTACGTTGTTCTGGCGTGCCAGTGCGAGTTTTTTTTGCCTTAATGCCGAGATACAACGCGTAAGCAGATCCAGCCAGCAAACTCCACATCAATAGTGGATGCACAAAATTTAGATTGAAGGCAAGGGCCTCAGGCATGGCGATGAAAGGCAATAACGAATCCGATTCCAACTGTATGGGTCAAAGGCAGCAAGAGTTCGCTCTAATGCAAAAAGTGACGACTGCCTGTTAACACCATCGTTAAACCTGCCTGATTGCATGCGGCAATTGAATCGACATCACGTTTACTACCGCCGGGCTGGATAAAGGCTGTGATTCCAAATTCAGCTGCCTTTTCAACGGTGTCGCTGAAAGGAAAAAACCCATCGCTTGCCATAGCAGCCCCTTGGGCGGCGCTTCCGGCCGCATCGAGGGCAATCGCAGCTGAGCCCACTCGATTCATTTGGCCGGCGCCAATGCCAAGGGTTATTCCGTTGCGGGCAATAACGATGGCATTTGAATGCACTTGCCGCACTACCCGCCAAGCGAAGCGAAGGTTTTGCCATTCCTCCTGGCTGGGGGAACGTTCAGTAACCACCTGCCATTGCTGCTCGTCTTCTGGGGCATGGTCTTGCTGTTGGGCAAGCACTCCGCCCAAAATCGAGCGCAGCTGCAAATCAGCCCCAGCAGCGCAGGCTTGAGGGCTGAGCTCTAGCAAGCGCAAATTTGGTTTTGCCGCCAGTAGGGCGCGGGCCTCTGCGCTGATTTCTGGTGCCACTAAACATTCAAGAAATAAACCCGTAAGGCTTTCGCAAGCTGCTGCATCTAAAGGTTTATTCACTGCCACGATGCCGCCAAATGCCGAAATCGGATCAGCGCCAATTGCCCTTGTTAATGCTTCAGCAACGCTGCCCCCCAGGGCCACCCCACAGGGGTTGGTGTGCTTCACCACCACAGCTGCCGCGGCTTCACTGGCAGGAAAACGCAGCACGGCCGCCTGGGCTGCATCGAGATCAAGCAAATTGTTAAAGCTCAATTCCTTGCCTTGCAATTGTTTCGCGGCCCCCCAACCCTGCTGGGGTTTGCCATACCAACTAGCGGCTTGATGTGGATTCTCGCCGTAGCGCAGGTTTTGGCGTAAGGGCAAACAAAGCTGCAATGCTGCATCGTTCTCCCCTAGCTGAGTTGTGAGCCAGTTGCTGATCGCTGCGTCGTAGCTGGCGGTGTGACGGAAGGCTTCAAGGGCAAGTTTTTGCCGTTCAACAAGGCCGATTGGTCCTTGGGCTAGGGCCTCAAGGAAAGGTGCGTATTGGGCTGGATTTGTGAGCACCAATGTATGCAAATGGTTTTTTGCCGCTGCCCGCACCATGGCGGGGCCTCCGATATCAATGGTTTCAATCGCTTCGTTCCAGCTCACATCAGGCCGGGCCACCGTTTGTTCAAACGGGTAGAGATTCACAACTACAAGATCGATTTTTGCGATCTGCTGCGCTTCTAAATCAGCGAGATCAGCTGGTTCATCGCTTCTTGCCAGGATGCCGCCATGGATGCGTGGATGCAGGGTTTTAACCCTGCCGCCCAGCATTTCCGCTGCGCCGGTGTGGTCTGCAACTTTGGTAACGGGCAGGTTTGCAGCAGCGAGCACCCCTGCGGTGCCACCACTGGAAAGCAATTGATAGCCGTGGTTTTCCAGCAGGGCTTTGGCGAATTCCACCACCCCACGCTTATCGGAAACACTGATCAGAGCTAAAGGGGCCATGGGCAGTGGGGAGTGATGCCTTTATGGGAATGGTATGGGTAGAAGCTGCAATAGGGCCTGGTGCGATGCGTTTAATTCTTTTGCATGGTTGGGGTGCTGGCGCAAACGACCTTGAACCGGTGGGGCAAAGCCTGGTGCAATTGCTCAAGTTGGCGCCAGAAGCCGTAACCCTGCGCTGCTTGGCGGCCCCTGATCCCCACCCCGCTGGCGCTGGCGCTTTGCAGTGGTACAACCTGCAGCAAACCGGCTGGCCCGAGGTGCCCCAAGCGGTGGCAGCATTGAAAACACGCTTGCAACAAGAATTGTTGGCAGCTGGGGCTGATCCGGTGGTGGTGCTGGGCTTTTCCCAAGGGGCAGCTATGGCCTTAGAAGCAGCAACTGCAATGCCTGTTGCTGCGGTGCTGGCCTTTAGCGGTTATCCCCATCCCGATTGGCAGCCACAATTACAAAAAAATTGGATGCCAGTATTTTTGGCCCATGGCCGTAAAGATCCCGTAGTGCCGCTTACGGCATACGAAGAAGTTTGCAAGCGTTTAACAGCTGCAGGAGCAAGCCCTAGTGGTTATTTATTTGATGGAGAACACAGCATTCCCCCCGAAGCTCTAGCTGCTGCAGCTGAGTTCCTCAGGGGTTTGCGCTTAACAAATAAGGCCTAAACGAAGGCGTATTCGTATTCTTCCATTTCTTCCCAATCGTCTGCCACCGCTTCGAGGCCGGCAAAGATTGTTTCTTCTCCTACCGAATCAACGATGGAGCGTAAAGAAGGGAAAAGAAAATGATTTTCTTCGGCGTATTGGGCGCTGAACAAACCTTTTTCGCCCCAAAAGAAGCGATCGGTGGTGTGCTCGTTGCGACGCACATTGATCAAGGCAGGTGGCATCAAGCTTGAATCAGCGATATATCGCCGCGCTGCCGTTACCGGTTTGTGTTCACCGGTTTCAAGGTTGAAAGTTGGAACATGGGCCAATACCCGCTGACCGGCGAGGCGGCGGCGGCTGACGCGTTTGCGCTTCTTCGACATAACAAATTCCCCCATCTAGGTGGAGGCGTAATCGGAACAGGATTTCAAGTCGTTCGTGGCCGCAAAAGCGGACCGTTTTCGGCTCGGGAGCAGGTTTGCCTGCGGCGCCCAAACTTCTGTTGCGCGGAAATCGATCCTAAAATCAAAAACCAGGGGGTGGAATGAATCCGCCCATTGCTGTCGCGTAGCGACGAGCAACAGAGAGTGAACTACATCTGGTGTAGCCTTTTCACGGAAAAAGCGCCACGGAAAATGCAGTGTGTGCTGGATTCAACTCCGCTGCACCAGGGTTCCGGCACAAAAAAGCGTTGAATATATCAATGATCTTAATGCCTGCTTTAGATTTTGCAACCCCCGTAGCCCGTGATTTCTGAAGGCTTTCGCCGGCTGGTTAGCCAGCAATTGCTTCAGTTTTCAGATCGATCTGAATTGATTGCTTTGGGGGTGTATCTGGCAATTCCAGATGCCGCTGGTGAGTTGCAACTTCAGCCCGTGGAACTTTGGCCGGCCGGGGCTGAACGTATTGAACCTGCTGCTTCCGATAGGCCTCTATTGCAAACAGATCAGCAGTGCCGTTGGTTGCCCTTGCGGCGTGAAGCGCTGGTGCTTGGCGCTTTACGGGTTGATAGCAGCGCAATACCTTGGCCTGCAGCTCTTCAGGAGCGCTTGCTAGGGGCCACTCAGCTGCTTACAGAAGCAAGATTGCTGGATCTAGAGCAGCAACGTTTTCAAGCGCAGCTCCAGCAGGATCGTCGCCAGCGAGCTTTGTTGGTGCATCAGATGCGCAATCCGCTTGCCGCTTTACGCACGTTTACCCAACTGCTTTTAAGAAGGCTCGACCCAGCCGATGAACGCCGTGGCTTGGTTGAAAATCTCTTGCAGGAGGAATTAGCGCTCGATCGTTATTTAGAGGCGCTCGTTCAACCGGCAGCTCCCGCCACCCTGCCGGCAGCCAGTGAAGCGGAGGCACCTCTGCTGCTACCTCCCGCCCTCACCCCAGAACGGGCCGAACCGCTTGCCTCTGCTTTGCAACCGCTGCTGGCAAGAGCAAGCGCCACCGCCAGCTTGCAGGGGCGCCCTTGGCATACCAGCGCGCTGCCCGAGCTCAATTTGCCGGGGGCTGCTGCAGTGGCAGAAATTTTGGCCAATCTTTTAGAGAATGCATTTCGCTACAGCGACCCGCAGGCAGCACTGGGGCTCTGGTGCAAACAGAGCGATCAAACCCTTGCCTTAGCGATTTGGGATAGCGGCCCTGCCATTGCATTAAGTGAAAGGGAATTGATCTTTTGCCGCGGGCAAAGGGGCAGCAGCAGCTACCAGCAGCCAGGTTCTGGCCTTGGTTTGGCTCTAGCCCGCGATCAAGCCAAAGCCTGGGGTGGTTCCCTTGAATTGCTGATACCAGCTTCAGATCTTGATCCTCAATTGCCCGCAGGCGGCAATGCTTTTTTGTTGCTGTTGCCCCTTAAAGAAAAAATTGGCAACTAAACCATGTGGTCCA
>Ga0247833_1003932_pt1 | contig 19209 bp, 10 predicted proteins | sample LaCruzMarch2015__7_FD_187117 | JGI IMG/M metagenome (GOLD analysis project Ga0247833, IMG submission 187117) | Freshwater microbial communities from meromictic Lake La Cruz, Castile-La Mancha, Spain - LaCruzMarch2015_8m | ecosystem: Environmental > Aquatic > Freshwater > Lake | place: Spain... | reverse complement strand
CGACGAGGTGGCGCGTATGAGAAGGCACTTGTTACGATACCGCTCGATGATAATGAGGGAGTAGTAGTAGCGACGGTGACGATGATGGCAAGTATACCTGCCACATGGAATTGCATGGCTGAGTAATGGAAGGAGGTGAGAGGTGTGTGCACGTCCCGCCCAAAATTGACAGTGTGCGAGAAAAGAGAAAAGTGAGTTGAAGTAGAGATACAGAAGAAATCAATGTCAGAACTGACAGCGTCAGAATCCCCTGCTTCTGATTCTAGTACCTCAGACCTCAGTCTCAGGGCAGATAGTATCAGATGAAGTTGACCCTCTATGACATATGACGAGTATGAATGGGTAGGGTGTCTCAATCATAACCTACAGCATGATACAAGTGAGAAACCAAAAGAATCTCCTACTTCTGATTCTAATTCTACCTCTCTCCTAGAGCTCAGAGCAGATATCAGTGTGGGGGGTTGCATCCTTATACCACTGGCTGCAATAGCAGACACTGAAACACTTTGTACGGCATGTGTGCAGTGGATCTGATATGAGTAGTATGAAATGGGTGGGGTGCCTCAATCATAACCTGTATTAGTATGATCCAAGTGAGAAACCAGGAGAAATCAGATCGTCATCGTTTCGTCTAGTAAAAGGAAGGAAACCAGACAAACACAGCTGTGACTTTAATATTATCGGTCAGAGATCATATACAGAACAAAACAACTATTTTATGTAAGGTCACTATAATTCATTGTTGTCAAATGTCAAAGATGAGCCAATTGATTTCTGTTGGGCAATAAACCCATTTCACATAATGGTTTCACAAAAACAAAACTAATGTATTTGTCTCCATCTTCACTCCTGATCTACGCACAAGAAATATTGTAGTGAGCTGTGAAATTTAAGTTGAACAAAAAGCTTTCTTGACATCACCCTTGCATGCATCACAGGTTTTCCCTGTTGATTTTTACTTGTACTAATTGTTTATTACTTCAGGTCAATTGATAAATGCGCGGATGGCAGCATCTCTTGCGTCACTTCTTGTCTTAGCACAAAAATTATTGTTAGCAGAGAGGTTCATCCTTCGGCCTATGGACATTGATTCAAATACAATCCCATCTACTGTGACTGCTACCCACTGACACTGAGATCTGAGAGTAGGTAATCAGTGTGGGGTTGCAACTTTAAGACCTCTAGCCACAGTAGAAGGTGCTGAAACACTTTATATATATGTGAAGTAGACCTGCTGTGAGTATGAAGTGTGTGGGAAGCCTCAATCATAACCTGTAGTATGATCCAAGTGAGAAACCAAGAGAATCTCCTACGACCACCACTGTGATGTGAGACCAAGCAATATCAGATTAGGGTCGCATCTGTATGACAACCAGCCGCAGTAGAAGGTGATGAAACACATTACATATCTATTAAGTAGACCTGCTATGAGTATGAAGTGTGTGGTGTCACCAAATCAAAATCTAATTTTTATGCTGCTGAGGTCCCCACTGCCACTGAGAGACCTGATATTCAGTGTGGGGTCAATCTGTATCTCACAGTCACAGTACATCTTCTAATGTATGTCAAACTTCTTATATAAATTGGACATGGAATGTGTATACAGCGGAATGTCCCAAACACAACATATGGTTTATCTTTCTACCCAGCCAAAACCTTCAGTCTAATTTATATTGGTGTTTCATTCACTCCACACCATCACTCATCTGACAGAGCGTTGCTTACAACTTCATACTTTTTCACAACTGACTCGGCGACCATTTTATCCCTTGCAATTTCTGCAGTTTCATCAAGGCCAATCCATGTTGGAGGGTTATGAGACGGTAGTGAATCAATCCATGCAAACAATTCATCCTTCGAGCTACCTTCGGGTAACACAGGTGCACCTTTGACATCTGCTAGAGTGAAGTCAACATTAAATGCTTTTGAAACAAACGTCCTGTTCACCAAATTGTCAAGAATACTTTGATCGGAATCATTTATTACTCTTCCACCAAACACACCCTTGCACAGAGTAGATCGTATGGCCTCCCAAGGCAGTTTTTCTGGATCTAGATTCTGCCTTTTTCCACATGCATCATCCACAAGTGAATCAATAACATCAAGGGCATGTGTCGCGTCTGCCTCCGTGAATTCATACTGTTCACTCCAACCAGTAGGCATGAAGCGAAGGCGCTCTTGGATTACAGCATGCACCCAAGCCAAAATCAGGTAGAGTCTATTTTTAACGCTGTTGCGGAATCGGTCACTTGATATGCTGGAGAAAAATCTCGATAGAGATGCCTTTATCCCAGTAGGAGACTCTGCCACAATTGTATCACAAATTTGGAGGAGCGACGTTGGAATCTTGGGGCTAATTTCGGCTGTGATAAATAAACGAAAATCACCATGGGTGCCTGCATTTGTTGACTGAAGAATTTTGACCAGCGTATCTTCGAGCCATTCCGTACAGAGATGTACATTCTTGAGCATCACCCAGGTCCCCCGTTTCGATGCAGTGGCAATGAAATTTTCAGCTGTCCTGAATCCCTCCGAACTACCCATGGCAACAGAAAATAATTCTTTCGATTCGGATTTCGCCATCGACTCTACCCTCCCACTGACATCATGACCAGGCGCACTACAGAGAAGTAATGGAACCGAAGAGTCAATGTCTTCAAATGTCACCTCCCTTAGGCTGTTCAATCCTTTCCCTAACCATGGAAAGTTTAGTCCCATCGCTTCATCAATCATAGAAGTGATGTCATCAGTTGAGAGTTCCTTTACAACCTTTCCATCAAGCATGCTTGTTCCTGTGGCGATTTCGGCAAGGAGTAGAGCAAAGACCATCTTATCTTCCGTTCTCAAACCTCGACCAACCCTTGATGCAACCTCTTGATACAACTGAGTCTTCAACCATGATATGCGCTCTTGTCCTTCGCTAGCACTTTTGCTGATGGTGCCTTTGAGCACACTCAACAATACACTCATGAATGATTGCGCAGTGAACTCGTACAGGAAATCGAGCTCCTTCATGCCAGAGAATAGAATAAATAGTTGCTTACAAACTAAACAAAAAGGCTCAAATACGGCAATCGCACCCTGAACTTCAGACATGACCTTGGCGCTATTTGTAATCTGCTCTTCTACTTGAGCACCCTCTTTCATCAGACGCTCCATACCCTCTACAACGCTATCATTATCAAGGATACTACCCTCAATAGCGCTTATTTCTCTCAACATCTGTTCCTCAAGATTTCGCAATTTGACATTCTGTTCGCCTTGTAGCTTCAATATATTGTTCCGCTGCTTCTCAATTTCGGGTTTCTCACACTCCAAAATGCGGCTTAGACTTTGGCTCTGAAGGCCAGCGGGAGTTACTGTAAAATTGACAAGTGTTACTCGAGAGCATATATCTGGGGTCAATTTGACCGAAGGATTTTTTGTGGTTAAGACGATTTTGAACTTCGGGCTGTAGTCGACGTCTTCCGTTCCAATCCTAACTAAACATCTGCCACCAGTTCTCTGTATTTCTTTGTTCAATATAGGATTCAGCACCGGGTCGAGTTTCTCTACATTTTCGACCAAGAGAGTTGTTCCAAATCGCACTGCTCCAGCAAGGGTCTTCATGAATGCTTTGTCAAGAAATGAGGTCTTCTGAACTTTCTCACCCTGATACTTGTTCATGATGAAATCAATGGCGTGCCCCGATGGGTCGATAATGAAAGGGAAACGAACACAGCTGTGTAAAATGACTCCATTCTCTAAACTGAGAGAGTCAGATGGCAAGCTCTGTGATTGCCATGTCAGCCTATCTGACGCCTTACTAAGAGATTCCACCATGCTCAAATCATCCCGAAATTCAATACCAAGACAATCAAGGGTGTCACGCCATTGCTGGAGCAGTAATCGCCTTGTATTAAACGTGAAGAATCCTGAGTAAGTGAGGAATGCAGCCATTTGCAATCCATCGCCAACAAGATTTCTCAGAATATTTTGGAACCCTTCACTGCTCTTGAACCAGCGTGAACTCTCTTGACCGAGACTCTTCATCAGACTTTCTGCACGAGAAACTTTGGTAGTAACAATTTCCATTTCCCTCTTGAGAGCTTCAACGTCTCTGATAAGAGTTGCGTATTCTGCCTTGTAGTTTGCAATCGACGATTCCAACTGTGCTACCTCAGACTCGAGTTGTTCCTTTTGTTCGTTTGCCACTGCAGCTTCTTTCTCCAACTGTTCAACTTCTTCACGTAATGGCTGTATGCTATTGTAAATAGATGAATACTTGATCTGAGATTCGGCCCACTGATAGAGTGGACCACATGCTTTACTGCTCCTCATTACTTTCTCAATTGACAGATCAGGATTTCCATCTAGATACTTGTCATTCACAATTTTAATTTGCCTTGACGTCAGCTTGTCGACGTCGAACGACAATATACTAGGAATGAATTCAGATTTGGCCAGGAGCTTCCTCACATCAGCCCATTCAACACTCGTCTCGCCAAGCATGATCGCCACACATTCGAGAGTCAGTACAACATTCGCAGGCGGACGGCCTAAATTTCGGATTTCATCCAAGTCCTTCTTTTTGATTCCCTTCACGCTGTCTCTTGCACTTATCAGTGCAGGTTCGGCTTCATCAAGTTCGACCTGAGCTTTTTGCTTTCGTTCGGCGATGGCAACTTGCTGACGCTCAACATCGACACTCATCTTTTCAGCGTCTTCTTTCCTCTTTTGAGCTTTGTTCTGGTCGGCGACCATTTGCTGCAATTTGCTATTGGCAAGTGTCTCTTTTTCTTGGAGCTCAAGTGTCTTCGCCGCCAATCCTGTCTTTAATTCAGCCACAATATCTTGAGTTTGTCGAAGCTTGGAGAGGCCAGCATTTACGTGCAATTGTTCGTCTTCAATTTTCTCTCGTTGGGTGTTGACACACGTTACAAAGTTGTGGATCAACGCTAGATAGTCTCTAGGTGACAAAAATGTGCGGTTCGTGCATGACGCTGCCTCTGCATCATCCGAAACGTTCTTTGTAATTGTGTGCATCTGAACAAGTGCGGCAACAACAGCTTGGTGAAAACCTCCCTTGGCAAGTCCTCCAAAAGCCTCTTCAACTCGCGACATAAGATCTTCTCCGGCCCCGATACCCCAGGAGCCTCCAACACTTTCAGCATCCCCCATGTCTAACCTCATCGTAAATTCCTTCCCAACTTCAGCCATGGCCTTCGCGCTCCACGAGCCAAACCAATCGACGACACACCTGTTGAATAGTGCCGGACTTGTGGTTGATCGATTTTTCCACTCTCCCCCACTGGGATTCATCGTGAACACAACGTGAAGATTGCGTTGGACGATCCCCGTAAAGCGACGCCATAATTCATCCTCACTGTCAATAATCACACCCTCACGAGCCGCACTTTCTCTACAGGCTCCCATCAATGCCGTGTAGTCGTCGCCATCAAAAAGACCTGGAACTTCACCTGAGGCTAGAAGAGCATTCATAGCTTCTAAAAATCCACTGCCCAAGACATTACCTTCGTCAAAAATGAAGCATATCTTTTCCCCGTCGACACCAACACGTCGCATAACGCCACGCAAATCCTGATTAAAGTCATCAATGGAATACCGAGAGTGAGCTTTAATCTGAAATATCTGCAGCCCGTTCATCCACGACACGAATCTTGACAAGACAGTTTTCCCCACACCACTATCTCCAACAAGCAATAGATGCCCCATGGGTTGACGTAGAACCCGATCGATTCTCAGCACATGATCCAGCACCTGATCAAACACTACCAATGGGACGTCAAGTTCTTCCTCATAAAAGACCTTTAATCTGGCAATAAGGAACGACTTCAGATCATCTCGATTTACACGTTTTGTATCTTTGGTCAACCACGAAGAGTAAAACAAAGGCCTCTCTAGCACGTCATCGTGGTCGATTACAGGAAACATTTGCTTCGCGACATCATCAATTTTATTCGAGCACCATTCAATCTCATCGTCACCTACTAGACGGTCTGAAAATAGACGGAGAGCTTCATGAGCCCAGATTCGAACAAGTTCGTCGCGAGTGAGCCCTTGGTCCATATTCACTACTGCCTCGTATATTCCACGAACCCATCGGCTGAGTTCACGAGGGGAATAAAAGTATTGTGGTTGCATTGCAGGAGTGAATTTCTTCTGGCAGGCCGTGAATACCTCAATCATTGCCTCAGTGATGGTGTCAATTTCACCCTTCAAGTTAGGAAACAACTTCATTATCCCACCATTAAAAGTGCGATAAACTAAAATTGTCGTAGAGTTTGCAAACAGAAAAGAATTCGGTGAGACTATGCTGCTAAACTTTGTCGAATCTCTTCCCATTCAAATATATGTAACTCACTCTGTGTCAAGGATTGACCATCGGGAAAATCGACAAATAGCAACGATGCATGGCGAAGAAATCTAGACGACATCTTCACTCGGCCAGCATCAGTTGGAGGATTACATGCTCCCACGAATTGAATCCGGCTAGTTTTCACCCAAACATTATCCTCTCTCCAAAAGCCTCCTATAAAATGAAATAAATCATGCGGCGTGAGACATAATGATTAGTTAGTCCTGATTGCAATACACACGCGGCAAACACAAAAAAGTGTACTCACCCTGCTCTACAAGCTGCCTCATGAACATGATAACACGTTGGGTCCCGTACGAATCTTCCTCGGGAAGGTTGATCTCGTCACAAAATATGACGAGCCAGCTACTCGATCCAAGACTCTCATCTGGCTCAAGTACGACGCCTTTCCCTTTTCTCACATAGGTGCAGTACTGAGCAAAAGTCTTCATTATTATCTCAGGTGTCGTCCGAGAAGAGAAGTTTAGGCTCGCAAGGACAACCCCTTGTACCGATTGCAAGACGCTTGTAAGTGTCATGGTCTTACCGCTGCCGGGGGGGCCACATAAAATAAGAGGGGAACGGCTATCAAGCCAAGCACTGAGGATTTCTGAATTGCGAACTGTATCAGTGGTAGTGACAACTACATCCGTAGCAGTCACTTTGTGACTTTCAATTTCTACTCTGGGAACGCTGTCGCTCCACAACTCCAGTTCTCCTTTGTCTACTCTAACTCGATAATCTGCAAGAGACCCACCAGAAGGCAGCATGATACCACTCAGCCGTAACAACAATTCAGCAAGTTCATTGCGAATTTCCCATGTCGCGGAACCTGCCATTGACCATAGTACAGAGTACAAGAGCCAGCGCTTTCCGAAATTTTCAGCGTGTTGTCCAGACATTGGAAAGTCAGGGTGATTCTCATCATACTCGATTGCCAGCCGAATGCCCTTGACGAGGAGCGATTTCAAACTGTTGAGTAATCCTTCTCTTGATATCTCCATGATATGTGACTTGGATAAGGAAAACTCAAGTGAGTCTGCCACAAGAGAAGTTGACCTTGAATCTTGGGAGATTACTAATTCTTGAATGGCATCAAGAAATGAAACCTGACTCAAAGTGATTGTTTCACCTGATGAGAGGGTATCATCGGCTAAATTTTCTGTTCGAAGCTCACGCATGAGGTGCTCAAGGCACATCGTCGAGGTAATGGTGTCTGAGCTAAACCAAATCATGCCGCAACGACTAACAGTTGCTGGGGTTGCCTGAGCAAGGGAGTCGACCTCAAGAATTATGCGTACATTGTCAGGAATGCTAAGACGCTCCCCACTCGGCAGTGTAAGCAGCTTGTTATCGTCCAGCACACTATTCAAGTTCTCGGCCCATTCTGGATCGACATCACCATCAAACACAATCCAATGCCTTCGATCTGCTTCGCCACGTTGATTGGCGATGATATTTCGCAGCAAGCAAGTGAAGATACCGTCTTTCCACTCTAAAGTTGTCCCATCAAGAACTCCAAACAATGCTTCTTTATTGATTGATTTAGGGTCAATAGTATATATTTCATTCTTTGTCCCATCATACATTTCGTAAATAGCATTCAGCGTCCGTAGTGCTGACGTCTTCCCAGCGCCACTTGGTCCAACAATCATAACCCCATGACGCATTTCAAGCACCATTTTCAGCTGAAGAATCTTTTGAACCCAATTAGGGTGAGGAATGTAGTTATGAGTCAGACATATTTTCTCGAGTATTTCCATATGATTGGCGTCTTCCATTTTGCTGACCTCCGCGCCTGGAAACACCTCCTCCAGTATGGACGAGAATACATCTAGATCATCCGCGACAAGTTTTGGCAAGATATTGTTGCAAGCACCTTGGATTAGAACTCGTCGTTCTAAAATCGCAAGCTCTTCGCCTTCCACTTTATCTGTGTCCTTTATTGCTTGCCGCTTCAATCCTCCAGCAGAAACGAGAAGAGTTTTCAATGCTCGTAGGCCAAAGTCATAATGGCTTTGCTTGGACATTCGCTTCTGACTCATGATGAAAATATCCACAACTTTACCAGCCAGCTTCTCCGCGCTCACGATGCCTTGACTGTATAACATGACCTGCGTAATCAACTTGCGATCAGGTACGACCATGGCAACAGATCTGAAAAGCGTCTTCAAGTTATCTGGGAGGTTGCTCCGCCCAGCATAGCCAGGATTCATCGTGACAAATATTCCCACATTATCAGAAAGACGAATTGACTTTCCTAGTATCTCGATGTGCTTTTGACGTTCAATCAAACCTTGCTGGATAGCAAGAATTTGCTGACTCACAGCACTCAGAATGCGCTCTTCAAGTCGATTGAACTCGTCGAAACAACCCCAAGCGCCAACCTGACATAGACCGCAAAAAATCCTACCCATTGCCCCAAAGTCAAAGGTTTCATCGCAGTTCATGACAACGACAAACCTACCAAGCTGGGCACCTAATGCTTTCACACTCTCAGTCTTTCCTGTGCCTGCGGGGCCAAAAGGATTTCCTCCCATGCGGAAATGTAGAGCTTGGGTTAGCGTTAGATAGCATCGATCAGTCAAGGGAGTTTGTACAAGTCTTTCTCCAATGCCGAGATACTCAAATCCATAATAAAATGAAGCATTAGATAGACTGATGCGCAGTTTCTCGATGAGTTTCTCTGCTTGCGGATTAAAGTCATATCTGAGGTGGTACAACCAACGAAAGTCATTTACGTCTGACACCCCGCTATCAATCATAGCTCGTGTGACATCGCGCTGGTGTACGAGTTCTGTGATAAGCTGCTCGAATTTCTTTCTAGACTCAGCAGGCAAATCAAGTAACACCGTTTCTGCCATGATCTCAAGCTTTCCATTGATCGATCCAAAAACTATCTCCATCTCATGCTTACTGTCACCATTTCGAAGTGCGGCATCCATCGACATACTCCAATCAACCAAGCTAGCTAGAATCATAACCTGCGCTGGAAATTTGCCAGCCCAAAGGACAAATTCAGTCTTACCCTCAAGACCAGCAGTCGAGGCTCGAGCCGCTTGCACCGCAAGCACAGCCTCTTCAAGTAGCTTTGCAAGGGTCGTGTGCATTCTATTTTCAAGCTCTTTAAGCCAATCTTTGACGTTCATCTTGTTGGTTACTGTAATGGCAGTATCGAAGGACACCATTTCGCCGTCTTTTGAAATCATGGCATCAAATCTAGTGAGCACCCCTTCTTCTTCACATGGAGCAGAGTTTAGGGTAGCAATGCCTGCAAACATTTTCCCAAGATGTGGTAACACCTTGCCTGGCTCAGAAGCATTTCCGATTATTTCAAGCAAATCATCATCTCCTAAGAAGTAGAATCGAGAAAAGTCGTTCCGTTGTGTTTCCAGGTATGCACCTAAAGCTTTCTGGATTACTGTCATCAAGTTTGACAACCTCTCAAGAGTACGCTGTAGATTTTCAATGTTCAAGGCTTCCATTGCGTATGGGCGGTTGGAGATTCGCCGCATCAAAGTAATGAATTCACCATCGACGCTCTTGAATCTGGACCATTCGGCTGGTAATTGAGCCTTGATGTCTGCACTGCCAAGGAAAATTCCTTCGAGGTAAACCCACCGTCTCTGCACATCAATCCATGCATCAAATGCGGCCCTTAGCTTGGTTAGGCGGTCTTCCCAGAGATTGCCTTCTTCCTGAAACTCTCTCACAGCGCGGTAATATGGTGAACTTCGCATGAGCACGAGACCTCCGGTGTGATCGTCTAATGCAGTGAAGAGATCATCCCATCCGCGAATCAACCTAACTTTATTTTGATACAACACCAGATCGAGCTCCTGTTTCATCCAGCGATCGCGTACTTCCGTCAAGAAATTTTCTATCGCCATCTCTCCCTGCGCAACTTGAAGTACTTCGGCCATATCCTGTTTCCTCTCAAGAAGACCATTATCCCAAAGCATACCCACCGTGAGCTCTGAATATGACACGTGGATATTCAATCGTTGAAGAATGGTCTTCCAGTGTCGATCCTTGAGTGCATCTGTCTTCATATCGTTCAAAGTCCCATGACTAGCGAGTAGAGACTTAATCTTGTCATACAAAGCAGTGCACGCATCATACTGACGGATCCTATTTGGAAGGGAACGTAGTTCAATCAACAAGTCATCCAATGTCTTGCGGACACTCCTCATCGCAGCATTTGCCCAGAGAGTCTCTTTAACCGCTACGAGAGCAGCGAACGGTTTACTTACTGCATCCCAGACCTCCTTAAGGTCAACTAATTCGTCGAGACAACTGGACATGTCATCCATGCTCGGACCTCCATCCAAGCCTAAAACATCCTTTGCCTTTCTTGCTAATTGATTATCCAGCTGAGCCTTCTTCATGTTGAATTCAAACTTAGTCAAAGTTTCAATCGCCTGATTAGGGTTAATGTTGCCCATCAGCGGTCTGTTCTCTCTCCAATCACTGATCAATTCGGAAACTCTCTGAGATATTGCCTTATCCTCAGCAATGACTCGTGACTGCAGGAGAGGAACCTGCTCTTGCATGGTACTGTTTCTCTTTAGCAGCAGCTGCTCGACTTGTTGCAACTGCCCAACAACAAGGCTAGATTCGACCCAGTCGACTCGAAACGTATGACGCTGCCTTTTCAACAACTTCTCAGAATCCACAAGCTCTTTGATCGTCTTTTGCCAGCCAGCAAGCTGCTGTGTCGATTCCTGCAAGAAAGTAAGACCAAGCACAATGTCGCTAGTTGCGGAAGAAGTCCCTTCGAGTGAAATGCCTTCTAAACGAGTCTTTGTATCGGATACCTTGCCATAGCTTTCGTTAATACGTTCCGCAAGAATCGAGGAAAAGCATGTTTGGAGATCTTTCTGCCATGAGTCATACTTCAAGTTAACTTGTGACTGCACCTTGTTATATCTGACGACAATAGGCCCGAATTCAGCTGTTGTGGCAGAAGAATCAAGAGAGTTTCTGCTTGCAGTCACTTCAAGAATAAGCTCATGCCATTTCGCAAGATCATTCCCAATTGCCACAGCAACATCTGAAACTTGAGAGTCCCATAAAGTCTGGTAGGCAAGCCACTGATCTACAAACTGAGAAAGGTTCTGTATATGACATTCCACTGCAAAGTAGGCATTGGAGAGGGTTTCTGGAGAAACAGAGTTGGACAAGTAGTAAAAGGTTTCCGCTGCAAAACCTGCACTTGATTTGTTTTCAAACACTTCGAATCTCGCACTGTTCAGGCAGGGCAAGTTGCATACAATACCCATGTAATTATGCAATTCATTCAGAAAGATCGATCGAGTTGACAGGACTGCGGGGAAGGCTGAAATTTCCTGATTCTTCAAGAGGATTTCCACTCCTATTTTTGGTATTTTAACCAGCCTCTTGTGTCTCGCTTTCTTTGAATTGGACTCGGTTGATGGTTGGAAGGTCTTGCACCATGTTACAAGGGCTTCATCCAAGCGAATTCCCAGTACGTCTCCCATCTTATTATTCATTTTACCAACCCACGTGGCTAGATCAGAATACCCTGCCATACTCAACTCATCCACAACTTTTTGAACTCTTTCAACGGCGTCACAAAATTGCTGCCATTCGAATCCGACATTGCCAATGGCGTCAATAGCAATGTCGATGTTATAACACGCACGCAGGAGAATCTCCACTCTCTCTTCGAATCGGGACACATGCTCATTAAGAACAGCCACCCAAGAGCCGATGTCCTTCGAATCCCAGCGCACGCGATGTCTCGTAGTCTGCTTAGAGCTTCCTGTAGACACATCAAATGCCTCAGCCATGGATTCTCGGATAAGTTGTAGCTCCTGCGCTACCAATGGCTCTAAGTCGGGAGTTACGAGGCCTCGTGCTGCTGCGTAGGATCGGAGTGCAGTCTTGAGAGTCACTAAGAAATGAATTGTAAGTGACACAATTGAGTCAATATCAGAGATGAAGAGGAAGAAGAACGGAGTTGAAAAGCACCCGGAAACTTACTGGCATGCGAATAACGAGCATTGGCATCCTCGGACACAAGAGCAATCGTACGCGGGATGTCACGTTCATACCCGAGCCACTTTAAATTACGAATCTCACGTGACAGATACTCGTATTTCTCATCAAAGTTTGCCTTGGCAACAATGACCTTCCCCTCTCTAACCACAATTATGGGGTATGTTACAAGCTTTGAGTTTGTATCCGAGGATAGCTCTCGTTCCCATTCTTTCACCCAATTTCGGAAGTAGGTCCGTGAGTCCAATTTGCTCAACAACTCATCACATGAACGCCGAAGTTGTCGTCCCTCCAACTGCTGTCCCCATTCTTTACCAAGAACATCACTCATGCGTTTCATTAGCGCATGCACCTGTCGTTCCATTTGCTTTGCCCAAAGGATCTTTCCACTCACGGGTGGTATACCCCGAATGGTGGCAATAATCGACGCCGATGATGATTCATACTTGTGCATAAACTTCGATTGGAGCTTCTGCACGGCCAAACCGACTGTGTTAATTAGCTGGAGCTGGAATTCCTTGACGGCCGTGCGAACACGGGATCGCGATAGTAGTGGGTTGAAACGTGCAAATACACGAAACATATCCTCGGCATCCTGTTGTGGTGGTTGAAGGAACGTGATGATATACAATATCGATAAAAAAACGAAGAGAAATGGGGGTTGGGATAAGAAGATGAGAGAGAGAGAGGTGACAGAGGAGTAAATAAAAGATATAACTAACCTGACACGAAGATAGCTTATCTCTCAACAACCTTGCGAGATGCTCCTCAATGGCATCGACCTTACGATCATATCCCTCTAATGCATTCGTGAACATCGCCTCGCCACGTGTGCTGAGGTCGAGTACATCTAGTGATGCGAATAATGATACGGGTGCATCGTCAACCTCCTTTAATGCCCACGTTGAATAATCCTCTCCCCCACTCCCCAACAAAACCGCCGAAGATGTAAGATTTGACGAGGAGGTCCCAATAGTCTCGCCTCCACCACCACCTGTTAGTGCCTCGGCAACAACACCACGAAGCTTCTCATGTTGTGTCCGGAAGTAGTAAATAGCATCAAGACGTTCTCGTAATCGTACATGATATAATCGTATACCCTTTAATACCTGTGCAGGCGTGGTTGTTTCATCACCCCGTCGACGCATCCTACCCTGATCCAAGAAGAATTCTGCAAATTCAGTATACTTTGTATCAAATAGTACAAATATATCCTGTGTGGGTATACGAACGAACTTTTCATACTGCATATAGTCAAGTCCAAGTATAATATTCTTCCCTCCTCCCATATTATTATTATTATGTCGATTATTATTACTACTACTACTACTACTACTACTACTACTACTACGTAACATGCTCTCAATAATACGTTCACGTAATGTTAATGTCATAGCCTCAACTAATCTTGCTAATCGATCAAGATCATAATATCGACTAGTACGTATTTTGGGATAATAATTAAATATTGATTCGACTGCTATACATATATGATCACAGTCATTTGCTGATAATAACATTTGGATAGGATAATCACGTAAAAAGTTGACAATGTCGGTAGTATGTGATGTAGCATTAACAATTCCTGTATTATTTTCTAATGCAATTGTTGCAACGAAACGTTTGGCGGCACGTAATAATGCAATTGTTAATAGTACAGTTGGCTTGCATAGTTCGGATTGGATATGCTTTAGTGCCTCATCTAAGCTTAGCCAGAATGTAACCTCCTCAAGGTCGGCATTATTATTCTGTCCTCCACCAGTAGTAGTAGTAGTACTACTACTAAAAGTAACCTCCTTATTACTACCAACACCGTGTTGTTGAAATGATGAGGCAGTGACAGCAGAAATGGAGGAGGAGGATGGGAGGGTATCAGGATCAATAATAGTAGGAAAGGGTGTCGTACCTGGTAATGATGTCACCTTACGTATTTGACTAATCCATACATTAAGTGAACTTTGTACCTCATTCAATATAGTATCATTATTACTATATTCCGTTAAACCGACATTATCAATGTCGAGTGCAGTTGTTGACGATGTTGCAGCAGAAGCAGCGGCGGCAATTATTATTGGATGAGCCAGTAGCACAATATGTGGTATCCCATGTCCTCCTCCCATGAATGATGATGAGCGTTGACATTGACCTAATGCAATATCTAATTCACGTAATTTATTTTCAAGTGTTTCCATTTTACTCATCATACGTGATGACTCATTACTACTACTATCATAATTCTTCTTACTCTCGAGTGCCTCCATGGCGCGTACTGCCGGTAGGAAGCAATGCCGTGCATACAGTTGTAATGATAGGTAAGTGGTAGTGGAAGCAGGATTGCTACTGCTGTCCTGCTCTGCTATTGTTGATGCGGCAGCTGCTGCCTCTACTACGCTGTCATCATTGGTTTCAATATAAGTATCAAGATAGGTACGTGGAGTAATAACCATACATTGTATCATACTCCTTATTGGAGCTACTACTGTTGTCTCTGTGTTGTTGTTGGTGTTGTTGTCGTCCTGCTCCACAGTAGTTGTCGTTTTAGTTGTCATTGCTGATGACGAGGAGGGCGAGGGGGTACTTGACGATGACGAGTCGTCGTTAGAAGGAACAGTAATAAAGGCAAGCAATCCCAAATTCCGTCCATCGGGTATATCAGTGGATGCTATTGCCTCATCGTAGCACTCTTCCTCTGTTGTACTGTCGTCATTGTTATTATCATTATTGGCGCTCCCACTAGTATTATTCACCGCGCCACGGGGGACCCAAACAAACAGTCTATTACATCCCCCCTCCTCCTCCTTCTTCTCCTCCTCCTCCTCATTATTCACAGTACTGACATTATCATTCCCACTCCCCTCACCTCCGCCCACCCTGACAATGACATCATTTTCTTCTTCTGTAGCACCGCTCCTCCCCGAAGCGGCAAGGAAACGACGGACTGCCAATAATGATTCCGGGGATGATATTTGTGCTTGTAAATGTAATTTACATGCACCTTGGACATATTCTACTGTGTTACTATTGGTCCCTGCATGACGACGACGACGATTCGTACTACTACTTCGTCGACTGCTGCTGCTGTCCATCCTTCTTCTATTGGAATGATTTTGTTTTTTTCACGTTGGTATTTTGATCGAAGTATGATATTATTACCACCACAGAAAGAATGTGTTTGGACCCCTCTACCCGTTGATGATAGTACCGCAAGGAGACAATCAAACAGTGGTTCCAAGTTCCAAGATGGAAGGACTAACGTACCTGACAGGATTTGGCGGGACTCACAGGGTCGTTTCAAAGATTGCCTTGCTGATCTTGTTGCCCCACTGTCATTGACGATTGCCTGGCTGACTTGTGATACTGTGGACATAGTCTCTGATGAACGGTTGTCCAACTTTACCAAGGAAGAAATAAACTGGTTCTAGAACCCAGTCAATATGCCAAGCCTCGTCATATCTTGCATTAGATGTTGGAGACTAGAGTGTCATTTTGTATGTCCTCTTCCAGGTAAAGATTCCAGTGATAAGTTTGCTCCATACACATCAAGAGGGGTTGCATTTCTTACAAAGAATCGGCAAGCGAGGTGTTACAGTAGGGGTTTGGCTGGCCTAGGTACCACATGACAGATGATGGTGTTGCATTAGTTGATGCCATACTCAAGTATGCCGGATCGGACGTACGAGGACCAGGATTGTACGGCTCGAATCAAGACATTACAAGCAAGTTAATGATTAATGAAAAGCTTCATGACGAGTGTTCAGGGGGTTAGTAATGTATATTCTCAACATTCTCCAGTGCTAATGGATACCATTGAGGGTGCATCAAAGGGGAAGCTTCTGGGACAGACACATCCGTTGATATTGTCTGGCGGCGGGAGTTCCACGAACGTTGAGGGTATGACAATACCACAGGAGATATTAATACTTATGGTTGGTGGGGTGACATATGAGGAAAGTACAAAGGTGAATCTATTCAATATGGCGAATGTTGGCAAAGTTCGTGTAATTTTGGGTGGGAGTACAGTGCACAATAGCACAAGCTTCCTTGAAGAGTTGAAGCTATTGATGATAAATGGACGTTAACAATGGAAGTCAAAACGGTATTGTTGTAAATAGTTGTGGATGAGTAGCAACATCGCATGAGTAATGAAGAGTATTACTAGTTGCGCATTCATCATCAACAATTGGCAGATCAACTTCGAATCTGCCATTCCCATTCCCCTACTGTCCCTTCACACTACTACTCCAACCATATTGCAATATGATGCATATCTCATTCCCCAATATGATGCATATCTCATTCCCCATTATCAGGCAAATCTTCCATAGAATTGGAAGGCGCTGGCAGCATACTAGTTTAATAATGCTTCCAGATGGGACTAGGTTTCATTAAACAAACATTCAAGCACAGTTGAATTACTATCTTCGACCCTGTATCTTGCTACATTCCTATTTGCAGATACCATCTGGATATAATGGAAAAGAAAGATTTTCAGTGAAACTTGAGATGAACAGGAAACCATGACCTCAATCCGTCCACTTACATGTTGATAAATAAAATTGGAAAAATGATTGGCCATGCACAAATGCAGAGCATGCCATAGCCAACTCAAACTCAGCCAATAAAAAGATGGTCTCGAGTGCAGGATTCCTGGATGGTGTTTGATTTTCCCACCAATGCTGGCAAAATGTTGGTGTTGCTCCTTGCTCCAGCATAACAACAGCGGGTGCTACTACTCACCATTGTGTTCCTCCAGCAGCGGCATGAGTTGTTGTATGCGTGTCACGTTTGTTAGAGATGACAACATGAGCACCTGTATTGTTGCCAGTAAATTTGAATAGAAATATGTACCTCTTGACCGGCAGACGAAGTGCGATGATGGCGAGATTTGCTTCTTCATTTTTCATATATTGCCATAAGCCATTAGTAGGGTGGTGGTTTAATGAAAACGGCTTCGCCCGGGCTTTTGGAGGTGATGGTTACGTGTGAATGACAGGGGGGAATGCCCCCGCCGGACCCCCCCTCTGTTGGTGACATCACGGGCTCTCTGGTGACGTCATGGGCCCATCGTTTAAGGAAAGTTTTTGGCGAATGAGCAGGAAAATATTTTTGGCGAGGAACCGTTAAGGTCTGGGGTCTGGCCTTGTAGGCTCATAGCCTCATGAGTTCCACTTGTATGCACGTGACAACCAGCAGGAGAGAGACAGGGGACAGGACAATGAAAACGGCTTCGCCCGGGCTTTTGGAGGTGATGGTTACGTGTGAATGACGGGGGAGAATGCCCCCGCGGACCCCCCCTCTGCTGGTGACGTCATTGGCTCTCTGGTGACGTCATGGGCCCATCCGTTTCAGAAATGTTTTTGGCGAATGAGCAGGAAAATATTTTTGGCGAGGAACCGTTAAGGTCTGGCCCTTGCCTGGTCCGCATCCTCAAAAGTTCCACTTGTAAGCACGTGACAACCGACAGAGAGACAGGGGACAGGACTATAAGGGCTGCCGGGCTTTAGGAGGTAAACCTCCAAAAGAATAAGGGCTGCCGGGCTTTAGGAGGTAAACCTCCAAAAGAATAATGAAAGAGACTCAACAGAGGTAACTATGCGCGACCACTATGCGCAACCACGAACGACCACGTCGACCGACAGAAACTCTGTGTCACAACGACACCGTCATCAAATCTCGGAGTCACAAGCCACAGTCCGAAGCACCCAAAAATAATTGGCGCTCACATGAGACACGAATGACAAGGGACTCATACAGGGAGAGATAACACCATCCCAAATGAAGCCAAAAACTTATGGGGGATACAATAAATACAGCCCCAACTACAGGGGAAACCCGGTAGCTTTGGGCTCAACAATTGAACAACTTTCAGTCAGTGAATCTGATACAATGTCTGAACAATAATTTTAGATTTTTTGTGAATGAATTAATGTTGGCACCCAATTATTTATACCAATCTTGTTCTATTATAATGGCAGACCATACTCGTCAACATTTTGTCCCACGGCACCTGCAGACAACGAAACTTTCGAAACTAATGGTGCCGTCGGAATCGATGGCATTGTTGCAGTCTCTTGTTGTTGTTGTTGGAGGTAGCTCGGTAAAATAGAATTCCCCAATGATGTAATTGTTGTTTCCTCCTCTAACTCATCAGCTAACATATCCAACTCAGCCTGTAATTCTGCCTCGTCAATATCAGCCGGCGTGGACCAATTGCTTGCCAATGCCTCATTAATTTCATTAAATTCATCCATCATTTCGGCCATATCATCCGCGAGTTCATCTACATCACTAATATTTAAGTCATGTTTCATCGTACGTTTCATTTCGACACTCGCCGCCTTCATTGCCGATACTGTGGATACGGTCGCCTTGGCCGATTCAATACCGAATGCTGCCTGATCGATATTAAATTGTTGCCCGGCCAATTGATCGCGTTGATTTTCGTACATTTTTTTACGTTTCAATACCTCCATGGCACGTTTTTGCAATGAACTTTTCGTACTAGCATTCATTGTTGTGGCCGCCTTTAACTTATCACGATATAGCTTTAACTCTTTATCAAGCTGTGATATGCGTCCATCTAGTGTGTCAATTTGACTTGATACAGCAGATGATGCATCATTTAGACTTGGTGGTGGTGGACCCGGAGCCTTCTTTTTACCAAATACTCGATTCATGCCGCCCTCCTCCTCCTTGCCGCAATCGGCACCAGAATCACTAACTACAAAACGCTAAGTACAACGCAAACTCATCACACGTATGTAGCCCCCATACAAATCTAGAGGTATGATTCCTACTAGTAGGAAATAGTTCGCTGCGCATGCGGAGCG
>Ga0247833_1003924_pt1 | contig 19246 bp, 14 predicted proteins | sample LaCruzMarch2015__7_FD_187117 | JGI IMG/M metagenome (GOLD analysis project Ga0247833, IMG submission 187117) | Freshwater microbial communities from meromictic Lake La Cruz, Castile-La Mancha, Spain - LaCruzMarch2015_8m | ecosystem: Environmental > Aquatic > Freshwater > Lake | place: Spain... | reverse complement strand
CGAGGTGGAGCTGGTGGGCGACCTGCAGGGACGCAGCCTGCTGCACGTGTGCTGCAACAGTGGGCAAGACACCCTGTCGTGGGCCAGGGCCGGCGCCGTGGTGACGGGCATCGACTTCTCCGACGAGGCCATCGCTTTCGCCCGGCGACTCTCGTCCGACAGTGGCATCAGCGCCACGTTTGAGCAGAGCGAGGCAATCGCCTGGCTCGAGGGCTCCGCCAACACGTACGACGTCGTCTGCGCCACCTACGGCGTCCTCGGCTGGTTCAAGGACCTGCCTCGTCTGCTGCGGGGCATGGCCCGGGCGACGCGGCCAGGGGGACGACTGGTCCTCGTCGAGTTCCATCCCCTGGTGTGGACCTTCAGCGCTGGCCTCGACACCCCGAAGGACCCCTACTTCGCCCCCGGCCACGCCTTCCACGAACCCGTCGGCGACTACGTGGGCGCCGCCGGCGGCGCGTTGTCGCCGTCAGGGCACGTCGGTGGCGACGAGGTGTTCAGCAACCCCCACGACGCGGTGTCGTGGCAACACACGGTCGGAGACATCCTGCAGGCCGCCATCGATGCGGGCCTTGTCCTCGACGTCGTTCGTGAGCTGCCCTGGGCCAATGGCTGCAAGGTCATCCCCGAACTGGAGGCCGTCGACGGCAACCGCTTCGTCATGCCCGCCCACCGGCCGAGCCTGCCCCTGATGCTGGCGCTGACGGCGTACCGGCCAGTCTGATCGCGCAACCAGCTGAAAATAAACAGATTCAGGTTCAACCTCAGGCCGCCGCCTCCCCTGGGCAGCGTCGCCCCGGGGCCGCGACCAATGCCCATTCGTCTGTGCGAAACGGAGCGGCCGGGTGTTTGCTTGTGCACACCATTGTGCGCGGAAGCAGGTTCTGACGCGGGCCAGGGCCCGCGCCGCGGGCGCGCGAATTGCACCTCGGGTGAGGGGCTTGAGCCCCTGAGGGGTGCTCATGTCCAGAGGCTGCTTCCTGTCGATTGGCTTTTTCGGGGCGGCTGTCGTGGTGAGCGCTGGCCCTGCGCTCGCCGGCACGGTTTCCCTCCCCCCGCGGGCGGACGAGCCATTCACCGTCACCGATCAATCGTCGGGGGTATCGATCCGGGTTTCCCTCGTGGGGGCCCAGCCGGTCCGTGGGAAGTTCACAGAGAGAACGGCTGTCTATCGACGAGGCTACCTCGGACGCGCCGACGTTGAACTTCACGTCACCGCTGACGGTGTCGAGGACGTCATCCTGTTTGAGGATGCATTCGCAGGCAGCGAGGTCACGTACCGTGTGGTCCCCGGACCAAAGGTGGCGGGGCTGCGACTCGTCGCCAACACCTTGGAGTTCCTCGATGCTGGGGGCGCCCCCCGGTTGCGGGCGGCGCCACCGTTCGTCCTTGACCGCCATCGCACCAAGCACCCTGCCCGCATCTCGATCGAGGGGTGCGCGTTCGACGACGATCCGCGGCCACCGTTTGAGCGGGTGCCCGTGCCGCCTGGTGCCGCAGCGTGCGATGTGCATGTCACCTGGAATGCCACCGAAGTGGGGTGGCCCGCTGCCCTCGACCCGGTCTGGAGTTCAACGGGCAACATGAGCGTGGCCCGGGCTTCCCCCAAAGCCGCACGACTCCACGACGGACGCGTGCTCGTCGTCGGAGGGACCGACGACCCGACCACCGAGGTCTACGACCCTGCCAGTGGCACCTGGAGCGTCACCGGCACTGCTCTCGCGGCGCGATCGCGGGGACTCACAGCAACGACCCTCAACGATGGGCGGGTGCTGGTGACCGGGAAAGGGAGCGTGGGCTGCTGCTCCACAGGCTGCGAGCTGTATGATCCGGGCAGCGGGAGTTGGCGCGCCACCGGCGAATTCCGCCACGCACGGTTTGGACATGGAGCCGTTGTGCTGGCCGACGGCACCGTCCTGGTCGCGGGCGGCAGAGGCGGATTGGGCGCGCCACCGTCCCGCGTACCGACCACCGAACGCTACGATCCACAGAGCGAGACCTGGTCTGAGGTGGGTGAGGTATTTGGGAGTACTACCCTCGTCGGACTCGCGGACGGGCGCGCCCTTCTGGTCGGCAGGGCCATTTTTGATGCAGCAAGCGGCGCCTGGACGCCAACAGCTGCCTTCGCCGATGTGGGAGAGGACGGGGAGGCAGCGACACTCCTCGCCGATGGTCGGGTGCTCGCTTCCGGTGGGCTGGCGTGCCGCTTCAACTGCAGCGAGTTCGCTGCAGCGAGCATCTACGACACCGCGATAGACCAATGGACAGCAATGCCACCGATGGCCGCCCCGCGGTCTTTCCACAGTGCCACCCTGGTTGAAGACGGGCGGGTGCTCACCGTCGGCGGTGACGTCGTCGAGTTGTTCAACCCGGCTGCGTCAACCTGGGAAGCTGGGCCAAGCCTTGGCGTGGCGCGCTCGAATCACGCCGCGGCGCTGTTGCAGGACGGACGCGTCCTCATCATCGGTGGCGTCGAGGGCGATGACGGCCGCACCGTGGAAGTCTTCTTGCCAAGCTGCCTCGACCCCGGCGCTGATACGGATGGTGACGGCAGCCCCTGCAACCTCGACTGCGACGATGGCGATCCGCTGCGCCACCCCGGTGCCACCGAGACCTGCGACGGGCCGGACTTCGACTGCGACCTGGCCAACCAGTTCGACGCGGACGCGGACGGGCAACGGGTGTGCGCAGGGGACTGCAATGACCACGACCCGCTGCGCTTCGCCGCTGCTGCCGAGGTGTGCGATGGCGCCGACAACGATTGCGACGAAGAGATCGACGAAGGCTGTCCGAGCGAAGGAGAAGGCGAGGGCGAAGGCGAGGGCGAGGGCGAGGGCGAAGGCGACGGCGGCTGCGGCTGTGGCACCGCGTCAGTGGCGTCGCCCGTGTGGCTCCTGGCCTGGGCGCTCGCACGCCGACGGCATCGCCCTGAACAGCCTCAGTCGAAGCGGCGGCTCACGCAGCCCACCAGGCCGGGGTCGCCGGGGCGCAGCAGGTAGCCCGAGAACTTGCGGCCGCGGGCGGTGACCCCGCCCCAGATGGCGAGGGCCGCCATGCGCTCGTCCTTGTCCCAGCCCCAGGCGTCGTATTGGGCAGCGAGGCGGCTGTCGGCGAACTCGGCGGCCAACCAGGCGCGCTCGATGAGGGGCAGGTCCTTGGCGCCGACGATGACGTCGATGGCGGCGCGGTCCGCCCGGCCCACCGACAGCAGGGCCACCAGACCGCGCTCCACGGGGCCGTACAGGCTCGCCTGGAGGGTTGAAAACGGCACCGTGCCCTCGGGCAGGTTCTTCAGCGCCGTCGCCGTGGCCGCAAGCAAGGGCCCGCGCAAAGCGGCGGCCTTCTCGGCGCCGTTTTTGCCCTTCACGACCCGCTCGGCGGCAATCATGCCCGCCACCACGACGCGCTCCGTCGATGACGACAACGCCATCACGATGGGGTCGACGCTCAGGGTTTCGGGGCTGACCGTGGACAAGCCCGTGAGGGCGAAGGCGCCGTCGACAGTGTCGATGCCCTTGGCGAGGGCGTCGTTCATGGCGGCGATGGCGACGGCGGTTTCGATGGGGACGAAGTGGGTGGCGTCGTCGGCGCGTTCGGCGCGGCGGGCCATGCGCACCAGGCCGGGGTGGAAATCTTTGCGCCAGGGGTTCTTGACGGACTCGGCAGTCGTTGTCGTCGATGTCTCGACCTTGCCGAGGGCGCCGGCCTGGGCCCGCACCCGGTCGGCCAGGGCGGGGTCTGGATCGCGGACGTCGATGGCCCCCAGGATTTCGCCGTAGGCCCGGCGCAGTCCCGAGAGCCAGGCGCCCAGGGTGGGTTCCACCAGCGCCGCGCTGTCGACGTCCTCGATGCTGTAGGGGGGCGGCATCACCACCGTTCGATAGTTGGGGGTGCCCAGGGCCATGCGGGCGATGTCCTCAGACAAGCGCGCGGCGGCGAAGGCGGCCCGGCGAGCCCAGAAGCGGTCGGGCCCGCGGGCGGCGGCGGCGTAGCGGGCGCCGACTTCTTCGAGGACGGTCTGTCGGGCGGCGTCCTCGTCACGGGCCAGCCGACGAATGCCCAGGACCCGCCCACAGCCTTCGCCAAAGAGCCTGGGCCGGGCCCGGGCCTCGACGACGGCGGCGCGAAAAAACCGGATGGCCTCCCGGAGGCGACGGGCCTCTTTGACCTCCATGGTGGTGCTGTCGAGGGTGGCGCTGGCGTCGCGCAGCTGGGCGTCGGCCTCGTCATGGCGCCCCTGGAGCAAGGCGATGCGGGCCCGCACCAGGCGCAACAGGGGCTTGATGGCGGGGGCGCTGCCCACCGCACCGTCGGGGACCCAGGCGTTGGCCGCAGCCTCCAGCCTCCCCAGCAACGCCTTGGGGTCGGCGTCGTCGAGGTCGTGGAGGGCGGCGGTCAGGGCGTCGAGGACGGCCTGGGCTTTCTCAGACGGTGCTTTGGGTGCGCTGCCCGCGTTCGCAGGCGCAGGCGGCGCTGCCACCGACGGAGCCGGCGATGACGACGGCGCTGTGGTCGTCGCTGGCGCTGGTTTGGGCTGGGGCTTGCCCGGCGGCGGCTCGGGTTCGGGCGAGTCCACGCCGAGGTCGGCCCCTGTCGGCGGCGCCAGGGGTTGGTTGCCGAGGTCGTCGTCCTGCGCCGAGACGCCCGAGGCGCCAGCGACCGCAGCCACCAGCACGACGGACGCCCAGCGGCGACGTTCGACGACGAGACGGCTCACTGGCCGGCTTGGACCTTGGCCTCACCGGGCTTGAGGCGCTTGACCTTGTACTGGGCCTGCTTGCCCTTGACGTGGACGATGCCGGCCATGCCGACGGACTCGGTGCTGTCGAGCATCACCCAGCGCACGCTGTCGATGGGACCCGGGTTCAGGTAGAGGCTGTCGGCATAGGTCTCGGGGGCCACCCGGACGTCGCCAGCGAGGTTGGTGGCGTAGCCGCCGGCCTCCTGGATGTTGCCGAACATGCCAAAGGCAAACAGGCCGCCCTTCATGACCTCGGAGAGGGCGGGGTCGCCGACGTTGGCACCTTCGTGGATGCGGTCGATGGCCAGGGCCCCCGACTGCAGCGGCGGACCGTGGGAGATGAGCAGCCGCACCGGAGCGGTGGTCGCCTTGGCGATTTCGGGCAGGGACTTGACGTCGTCAGCCGTGTACTCGCAGCCCTCGGCGCAGTGGATGTAGGACTTGTTGAAGTAGCCGGGCATGGAAACGATCGAGAGGTCGTCGAAGTTGACGACGCGGACCTGGTTCAAGTTGATGACGTTCTTGAACTTGACCTGCGCGGCCTTGACGCCGTCATCGAAGTGCTTGGCACATTCGCGGTTGCCAACGATGGCCAGCACGGGAACGCCGACGGCGGCGGCATCTTCAACCACGCGCTGGACGCTCTCGGCGCTCTCGCCGAGGTCACCCGTCAGGGCGATGGCGTCGACCTTCTCGGCCTTCATCCACTCAAAGGCGACCTTGAGGTTGGCAGCGTTCTCGGGGGTGTGGTCCTTGATGTCCGACACCTGGCCGATGACGAATTCGTCGTCGGCGTCGGGACCTTCCTGGGTCAGCGTCGAGCCCTTGCGGGAGTAGGTCTTGCCAGCGATCTCGAACTTCTCCTCGGGGCCGTCGGCGGGCTTGCCGACGCAGAGGGGGTTTGAGACGGGCTTGGGGGCCTGCACAGGAGCCGGAGTCGGCGCCGGCGCCGGTGCTTCCACGGGCTTGGAGGGGCACGCGGTCACGGCGAGGACGGCAGAGGTGAGGAGGGCTGTCTGAATCGAACGCATCATGGCTCCTGGTCGGAGGCGGCAGGCCGCCTCGTCGGTGGGGCGGCCCGTGAGGCGACCGCAGGCACGTCGGCATCAGCCAACGCGCACGTACTCGGGTGACGCCCGACGTCAGTCGTCGGCTTCGGCTTCGTCGTCGGCGGACTCGACCTCGAAGGCCCCGAGAGCCTCCAGGAGTTCCTGGAAGGTGTCGGTGGTCTGGCTGGTCTCACAGGTGATGTTGATTTTCGGTCCCCGGACCCGGGCGCGGGGCGCCTCTGGCCAGTCGATGTCGTCCTCGTCGACGACGAAGTCGTCGGTGGTGACACCGAAGTCCTCAAAAAACGTCGGAACGTCCTCCGAGCGGTCGCCCTCCATGAGCCACACGAAGAATGCGTTCAGCACTTTCGCGACGCTGCGGGCGGTCTCTTCGCTGTCGAAGGTGCCAATGATCTCGACCTCTTGCATGCGCTCCTCGCAGTGACGGTGGACCCCGTCGACGGCGGCGGACAAGAACACGACCGGACAAGACTTCGCAACACCGGATTCGCACCACGGCATCACCAACCGCGCTTTTGCCGGGTGCCTGAGGCAGCGACCCACACCGGGTCGCCCGACACAGTCGCTCGGCCAGAATTTGAACACCAGCGTGTTCATATTGCACATATCCAGGCCGGGTGTGGCGTTGGCAAGGGTTCAGCTCTGGCACAGAGCCTGCTTTGCGCACACGATGCCATCACCACGACTGCCAGTGCGGGCCGTTTCCCGGGCTCCCGACGGCCCCGACGCGGGGCATGAGCCCCCGCCCTCCGCCCAATCCCGGCGAGATCCGACCCGGGAGACAAGCCCCCGCGTCCCAAGCGCCGCGGTCAAAGACGCTGTCGAGACGTGCCGAAATCCGACGCGGGGGGAGCCCCCGGGCGACCCCACATGCCAGCGAGATTCGCCGCGGGGGACAAGCCGCCGCGGCGACTGGACTAGGCTCTTGACCATGCGCTGCCATCGCCCTGCCCGGTCCACGTGTCTCTCCCTCCTCGCGATGGCGGTGGTGGCGTTCGTTGGGCCCGCCTGTGAGGGGGACCCCGTCGCCGCCCAGGTGGTGGACCTCACCGCCACGCCCACGACCCTCGCCTTCGGCACCCTCCCCGTCGGCGTCGCCGACACGGGGGTCATCATTGTCACCAACCGGGGCAACGCACCCTGGTCTCCTGCCGGCCCTCCCGAGGTCACTGGCGCGGGGTTCCGCTGGCAGTCGGGCTGTGATGTCCCGGTGGCGCCCCGGACCGCCTGCGAGGCGAGGTTTGCCTTTGCACCGGAATCCGTCGGCGAAGCCACTGGCGCCGCGGTCTTTCGGGCGACCGGGGTTGGCGTCGAGGGCACCGATGTCGTCGTCGAAGCCCCCCTTGCTGGTGTGGGAGCGCCAGCGACGTTGCTGTTGTCGCCGGCGACCATCGATTTTGGTGACGTCCTCGTCGGGGAGTTCGCCGTCGCCGAGTTGACCGTCGAAAACGTCGGCGCCGACAGTGTCGTCGTTGACCTGGTCGTCTCCGAGCCGACCTTCAGCATGGCCAACCAGGCCCGGCGGACCCTCCGGCTGGACCCGGGGGCCGTGGAGCGCGTCAACGTCACATTCTTTCCTCGACAGGGTCTCCCCTTCGTCGGGAGCATCACCGCCGAGCTGTGCGGACCAGGGTGTGGACCCGGGGTCACCCTGCGCGGTGCTGGTGCGGCCCCGCGCATCGACGCCAACCCTCGTTTCGTGGCCCTCGGCGCCGTCGACATCGGCGATGTGGCCACGGCCCGGGTCACCATCGGCAACATCGGCACGGGCGTGTTGCGCCTCGACGATGTGGAGATGTTGTCCCCCTCGGACGACGTCAGCGTCGCCGTGGCCGACGAGCTGCCCCTGGCCCTGGCGGCTGGTGAGACCGTCGACGCCATTGTCCGCTATGCCCCGAGTCAGGGCCGCGCCAGTCTTGGCGCCATCCTGGTGCTGCATTCGTCAGACCCCTTGAGCCCCGAGGTCTTTGTTCCCGTCGACGGCAGCGCCCGCGGCGTCGGCCTCGAGGTGCTGCCCACCGTGGCCCACTTTGGTCGGCTGGCCCCGGGGGAGTCCCGCGAATTGACCCTGGTGGCCCGCTCGGTGGGGACGGCCACCGTCGACAACGTTGTGGTCCGCTTCCAGGGCGCCGGCTTTTCCCTCGGCGAGCCACTGCCCGCTGCGGTGTCGCTGGCCCCCGGCCAGGCCGTGACGGTGCGGGCGCGGGCCACTGCCCTGCCAGCCACCGTCACCGCCGGTGGCAGCAGTGGCGAGGTCATCGTCGAAGGCGGCGGCGTCGTCGCCCGGGGAACGCTGGCCTTCCTGGCGGGCGTCACCGGCTGCATCCCCGACGCGTCCATCGCCCACAGCAATCTGGGCTTCGTGCCCCTGGGCAGCGGGGCCGCCGGCAGCGTCGTCATCGACAACATCGGCGATGCCCCGTGCCAGCTGGACAGCTTCGAGCCCGGCGGCAGTGGCCTCGGCTTCGACGCCGACTTCACCGTCGCTGGCCAGGGGCTCACAAACCTCCTGCCCGGTGAGAGCGGGCGGGTGCAGTTCGGCTTCACGGCCACCCGGGAAGGGCTGCGCACCATGGTGGTCGAGCTTGGCTTTGTCGACGTCGCCGCTCCTCTTTTCGTCAGCGCCAGCGCCACGGCCATCGATGGCTCCATTGGCGCGGTCCCCCCCACGGTGCGCATGGGGCCGGTGGTGGCGACCTGCGCACCACCCGAAGGCAACTCCGCCCTCGTCAACGACGGCGCCGTCAGCCTCGACGTGACGGGCATGACGATGGACCCTCCCGGCGCCCCCTTCGCCGTCGACGTCGGGGCACTGCCATTCCAGCTGCGCGCGGGTGCGTCCCGTGGCATCACGGTCCGCGGGCTGCTGAATCAGGCCGCCGTCGGCGTGAGCACCGCGACGGTGACGTTCACCACCAGCATCAACGTCAGCGCGTCGGTGCAACTGTCGCTGGAGGTCACGCCGCCCGGCGAGCTCGTTGAGGAGCGCTTCACGGCGGCGCCGGCGTCGTCGGTGGACATCCTGTTCGTCGTCGACAACTCCGGCTCGATGCAAGACGACCAGACCTTGTTGGCTGCCAACTTCGCGACGTTCTTCGAGCAGGGGCTCATCGGTGGCGCTCCTGATTTTCAGCTGGGCGTGACCACCACCGATGTGTTGTCCCCCGACAGCGCCCGCGGTGAGCTGGTGGGGACCCCCAAGGTCCTGACGTCGGGGACACCGGACCTGGCCCGCACCTTCGAGGACCACGTGCTCGTGGGTGTCGAAGGCTCGGGCCTCGAACTGGGGCTGGAAGCCACCCGCCTGGCCCTGGAGCACCCCGCCAACGCCGGCTTTCTGCGCCGTGACGCTGCCCTGTCGGTGGTCTTTGTCACCGACGAGGAAGACGCCGGTGCCACACCGGAGTTCCTGCCCGATGCCTCGTTGTCGCGGGCCCCGTCGGAGTACGTGGCCCTGCTGGAGTCCCTGAAGGCCGGCACTGTTGGCAACACGCCGATCCTGGTGTCGGGCGTGCTGACGCCGGGGGCGGCCGCCCGCTACGAGACGGTCGTGCGCCACTTTGGCGGATCCATCCTCGACATCACGACCCCCGATTGGGGAGCGCGCCTGTCGGAAATCGGGCGTGACACCTTCAGCCTGGCCCGCAGCTACGCCCTTGAGGAAGCCCCCCGGGCTGGCACCGTCGAGGTGCTGGTCGATGGTCGGCCGGTCACGGCCTTTGTCCTCGACGTCCAGCGACGAACCATCATCTTGACAGATGCCCCCCGGCCCGGCGCCGAGGTCATCGTTCGCTACCAGAGTGGGTGCTGACCAATGCCCGTTGCCATCACACACATACGCAAAACCCTCGCGTCTCGTCGGCCACCAGCGCTGTGGTTCTGCATGGTGGTCGGCCAGGTCGGCGCCGTGCTGTTTGCCCTCGGCGGCGGGGCGGCTTGCGGGGTGTGCGCCACCGATGATGACTGCCCCTTTGGTCAGGTCTGCGTCGAAGGCGGCAGCGGCTGCGTCGAAGCCCCAAAGCCTGCCCTGCAGGTGTTGACCCCCCGCAGCGGCAACGTCGTCGACGGCTGGTCGTTGACGGTGGAGCTGGGCTTCCGGGGCGACAGCGCTCTCATCGAGGTCGAGCGCGCCATCGACGACCCCGGCGCCCCCTGCATCCCCTTTGGCACGGTCCGGCGCGTCGTTCAGGGCAACACCAACGAGTTCACCAACCACATCGTCACGATCCCCGGGATGCCCGCCCTGGGCCCCGCCTTCTCGATGGCCGTGCGGGCCACCATCGGCAGCGATGTGATCTTCGCGCGGACCACGCTGTCAGGCCCTTCCGTCGACGAGTCCTTCACGGGCATCACCATCGACGAACCCCTTGGCGGAGACGTCGACGTGGTTTTCGATCCGCTCATCCCCGTGGTGGCCTCGGGGGGCCTGCGGGACCCCTCGGTGTTTGTGGAGGCGTCGTCGGAGACGTCGGCAACGTCGACGGCGGCGACCCTGGCGGGCAACAGCACACCAAGGCAACTGCTGCGCGATGGGCGTGGTGAAGTGCCAGCCCTGCGGGGGCCCCACATCGTCTGGGTCGAGGCCACCGTGGGCTCGGGGGACACAGCGCAGGTGCGACGCTGTGGCCGCGCCATGCAAGGTGGGCCAAACGACATCGGCGCCGACGAACTCGAGGTGTACCTGCTGACGACGAGTCACGACGACAGCGATGCCCATCAGGTCGAACTCTCCACCCGGGTGGTATCCGACGCTGGCCAGACGATTTGTGACGGCACCTCATCGACAGAGGCCGTGCCCTGCCGCACGCGGGTCGGTCCCACCGTCCCCGCCGCCCGGGGGCGCAACAGCCTGCAGCTGGTCCTTGTCGACGGTGTTGTCGAGGTGGCGGTGGTGCCCCGCATCATCTCGGGGCCCGTCGATGCCATGGTGCGCTTGAGCCGCGGCGGCACCCACCTGGGGATCCTCGGTCCGGTCACCCTGCGTCCCGAACTGGGGGAGGTCTGGTTGGCGGGGCGGGTGGTCATCGACGACGACATCGTTGTCGCCGTCGTCCCGACCACGACCCCGCCGTCCCCCGGCTTGCCCTGGTAGGCAGGCCATTGCCGGCGGGACCGATGGTTGGCATTGAGCCCCATGGCCCAAGCACCCGATGACCTCGTCGCCCCGGCTCCCTCTTCGCGCAGCGCGGGCTTTCGCACCGCAGTCTTCGTCGCCGTCGTCGGCGCCGTGCTGGGGACCTTCATCGTGCTCGGTCGGCAGGGCACTCCTCCCACCATGCCCCACACCGACCCACATCATCTCCAGCTCAACCTGAAGGGCGAACTGGTGGGCGTCGTCGGCGAAGCAGGGCTGGCGGAAGCGATGCTGCCGGGGGTGGAGCTCGACAAGCGCGGGGTCGAAAAGCGGGTCAACACCGGCTGCACCACCTGTCACGGCAGCCCCGGCCAGGACCCCACCACCCACGCCTGCGGCGTGGCCGGGCGCTGTTTGCCCAAGAACCATCCACCGAAGCCCGAGTGCATCAAATGCCACCGGATGCCGCCGCCGCCGCCGGTGGCGCCTTCGCCCTGACCCGTCAGCCATCGACCTGCAGGCGCCGCCACAGGGCCCAGGTGACCTCGCGGTCAACGTCGCGCACGGTCTTCAAGGCGGGAGGCGCGCCCCCCTGGACCAGGGCCCTGAAACCCCGCTGGCGAAACGCCGTGGCCGGTGCCACCGCTGCCAGGGCCCGGGCCACCTCGGCGAGGGAGCGGGGCCCACCGGCGCGCACAATGAGTCCGTCGGCGTCGAGGCGCAGCCGTTCGCCAGCCACCACCACGTCGAGCACCGTGGTTTCGCGCTCCACCATCGTTGTCGTGGGCATCGCCTGGGCCCGGGCGCGGCCATCCATGGCCCGTCGCAGCATCTTGCCACCGGGGGCAAGGCTCATCAGGGAGCGCCCCACGGAGCCGCCCTCGGGGGGCGGAGGCCCCTGGCCCCGTTCGGCGACGACGACGCGGGCCCGTGCTGCCACCAGGGCCACCACCCCCGCCACCGGGACCGACCGGGGACGCCCGAGGGCGTCAGCGACGCCGAGGACGCCGTCAGCGACGACGATTTCCTTGGTGCGCACCGCCGGGGGCGCTGCCAACGCACCGGCGTCGACCACGACCGCCCTCCGCCCGCGCCGTGTGAAGGCCGCAGCGATGGCGTTGGCTTCCTCGACGGTGCAGTCGTCGGCGGCGATGCCACCACAGGCACGCGGCATCATGCTGCGGGCATCAACGGCGGTGCGGAATCCCGCTGCCTGCCAACAGGCCACCAGCAATTCCACCTCATCGTCACCCAGTGGCTCGAGGAGAAACACCGAGGCTCTGCCCCGGGTGCCCGCCGGGCGTGGCGGCAGGGGGCTGGGTGCCTCCACCGTCGACGACATGGCCATCGCCGACGTCACCGGCGTCACCGGCGTCACCACTGGTGTCACGGGTGTGGCGTCTGCCAGCAACTCCTCGACGCGGCCGTCGGACAAGCGGCCCAGTTCGCCATGGTCGAGGTAGAGGGCACCACAGCCCCCGCAGAGGTCGACGTGGACCCCGCGCACGGGGACCAGGCTCAGGCGCCGCTGGCAGGCAGGACACGCCAGGCTGCCGACGTAGTGGGCGCACAGTTCGCCCACCAGGGCCCGCGGAAGGCCGCAGAAATCCTCAAGGACCCGGCTGCTGGCGCTCTGGTCGAACAAGCGCCCCTGACAGCGGGGGCACACCGATTCATGCAGGGCGCCGAGGTCATCGACGAGATCGACGTCGGGGCAGCGGAGGCAGCGCATTGTCGGAGTGTAGCGGGTTCGAGGCTGGCGGGTCTGGGCCTCGGGTGCCGGGCGGCCATGATTCTCCGGCCGGCGTGGAGCCCCAACCCGACTTGCTGGCACTGGCTTCGACGGGCATGCCGTGGCCATGACATTCGATCCAGACGGTCCCGCCCTGTCAGACGCTGGTCCCTATGGCCTGCCCCACACCCTCGACGAGGCGACCACCATCCTGGTGCCGGTGCCCTTTGAGGCGACGGTCAGCTTTGGCACGGGCACCATGCACGGCCCCGCCGCCATCGCCCTCGCCAGCCATCAGGTGGACCTCCTCGACGCCGACATGGGCCACGTCTACCGCTGCGGCATCGCCATGGAAGAGGCGCCCGCCTGGATCGCCGAACTCAACGACCGCGCCCGCGTCGCCGCCACCCGCGTCATCGAGGCCCACACCGGCGGTGCCGTCCCCGACACTTCCGACATCGCCGACGTCGACGCCGCCGGCGACCGCGTCAATGCCCATGTCTTTGAGCGGGTGGCCGCGGTGCTTGGCCAGGGCAAGCTCCCCGTCGTCATCGGCGGCGACCATTCGGTGCCGCTGGGCGCCATCAAGGCCTGCGCTGCCCACCTGGGCGACAAGCCCCTGGGGATCTTGCACCTCGATGCCCACCTCGACCTGCGTGACGCCTACGAGGGCTTTCGCTGGTCCCACGCCAGCATCATGAAGAACGTCCTCGATGCCGTCCCCACCGCCCGGCTGGTGCAGTTTGGCATCCGCGATTTCTCCCTCGGCGAACTCGGTCTGGTGCGTGAGCAACCCGCCCGCATCACCACGTACTTCGACAGCCAGCTGCGCGAGGCCCGGCTGCGCGGGCGCTTTCTCGACGTCGCCAAGGCCATCGTGGCGGCCCTCCCCGACGATGTGTATCTGTCCTTCGACATCGACGGGCTCGACCCCGTGCTGTGTCCGTCAACGGGGACGCCGGTGCCGGGCGGACTGTCGTTTGACGAGTTGGTGGCCGTGCTGGTGCTGTTGTCCCAGTCGGGCAAACGCATCGTCGGCCTCGACCTCGTCGAGGTGGCCCCGCCCGCCGACGCTGACGACGACGATGCCCGCGCCGACTGCTGGGACGCCAACGTCGCTGCCCGCTTGCTGTACAAGATGATTGGCTGTGCTTGGCGCACCCGTGGCGTCGTCTACGACGAGCCCCTGCCCCGGCCACCGGGCCTGTGATGCTCCAGCACGTGATGTGCCGGTCGCCGTGGACCCTGCCGCTGCTGGCGGTCGCGTCGTTGACCGTGGGCGGCTGCGCCAGTGTCGAGGGACTCGTCGCCGACAACCGCCTCGGCGACGCCTGTCGCCTGGCCCACGACGACGGCGGCCTGTTTCGGGATCGGGACGCCGAGGTCGCCCTGCTGCGTGAGGCGGTGTTGTCCCGCATCGACGTCGGCCTGGTCGCCGTCGACGATGTCGAGGTCGCCACCGTCGTTGGCGAAGCGCTGCGGGACGGCAGAACCCTGCCCCTGGCCTGGCTGACGGTCGGCGCCACGGCGGACATGACCTTGCACGAGCAGGCGGTCGCCGATGCCGACGTCGACGTCGATGTCATGAAGCGCCTCGACGCGGCCCTGCCTCCCTTGCTGAGCCCGCCGCCTCCCCTGCTGCCGCCGGGCCCATTGGAGATGCCGCCGGCCCCAGACCCCACCCCACCACGGCCGTCGAGTTCGTCGTCGTCGTCAGGCGGTGGCTTGTTGGGAGCCTTTGTCGAACTGGTGACCCTGCCGTTTCGGGCGGCGGCGGCGGTTGGCGAAGCCTTGATCACCATTCCCTTCGACCTGTTCGGCGCCCGGGCCCCGTTCTTCGACCGTGGGTCGTCGACGTCGACAACCAGGCCTCCCGCCGACCCTCGTTTGCCAGGCGAGGCCGTGCTGCCTGCGGAGGCCTGGGCTGCGGCCAAACAGCGCATCCTCGACGAGCATGCCGCCGCCAGCGCCGCCGTCGACGCCGCCCGTGTGGTCCGCCATCAGCGGCTGGTGGCCCTGGCGGACCGGCTGCGCGAGCGCTGTGTCGTCGTCGACGGTGCCCCCTGCCGCCGTCTCGTGCTGCTGTCGCGGCCGTCGTTGACGACCCGCCTGTCGGTGGCCCTTGGCAGCCAGGCCGCGCCCTGCGGCCTCGATGACGACGTCGCCGTGACGGCGGCCCTGGAGGGGCCCGCGGTGTCGGCGTTCACGCCCGTCACGCCGCTGGACGACCAGGCCGCCCCGCCCGACCAGCGGGCTGCGCCCGGCGATGTGGCCGTCCTCGACGCCGCCACCGTTCGCGCCTGCTTCAAGGACACCGTCAAGAACGTCGACGCCCTTGAGACCCTTGCCTGCCACATCGAGATCAAACCGCGCTGGCGGCGACTGGTGAAGACGGCGATGTCCCTGCAGGTGCGACTGGCGGCCGGTGCCCTGGCAGGCCGGGGCGCAAGCGTCACGGTGCCGTCGGCGGCCATCGTCGACGTGGGGATTCGCCAGGCCGTCCTGAAAGGCGATCACGTCAAAGTCGTGGTCGGCAGCGACGACGGCTTCATCGGCGGTGCGATCGGCAGGTTCGACGGCGTCCTGCCCCTGCGCCTGGAGGGCGAGAGCCTCACGGCGACCTGCCGGTAGGGTGGGGTCGGCCCGTCACCAGGATCATGCAAGTCCTCCGTCCAGGTGGTCATTCCCGCTCCGGATCAGGTTCAGGGCATCAGAACCGACCTTTCGAACGGCACTGGGATGCGACGGAAGACCCTTTCACACTGGTTGTCGCCGTGGGCTTCCCTGCCCGCGTTCCGGTTGATACCGTGAGGTGCGTCACCGATGTCGTCGGTGTGAGGAGGCGACGACATGCGATGGGGTGGTTGCCCGCTGGGTGACCTGGTGTGCGTGTCGCTCCCACCCCTGGTGGCCGCGGCGTTTGGCCTGGTGCGGGCTTCGGCCCAGTGCGGAGTGGCTTGGTGAACTTGCGACGCAAGACCGTGGTCACCGTCATCAGCAAGATCGGCGATCGTCGCCCGAAGGCTGACGCGTGCCTTGTGGTCATCTACGGCCAACAACTTGGCGCCAAACATCCCCTCAAGGCTGGCGAGATGATCGTCGGCCGGTCGTCCCAGGCCCAGCTGCAGATCGACCATGAGAGCGTTTCTCGCCGTCATGCGCGCATCGTGCTGACCGAGAGCGGGGTCCTTGTCTCTGACCTCGGCTCCACCAACGGCACCTACGTCAACGACGACCCGGTCCAGGAGCGGACCCTCGCCCACGGCGACCTCATCAAGGTGGGCCGCACCATCTTGAAGTACCTGTCCACCGACAACATCGAGGCCGCCTACTACGAGGAGATTCACCGCCTCACCACCGTCGACGGCCTGACCCGCTGCTACAACGCCCGCAGCCTCCGTGAGCACCTGATTCGCGAGGTCAGCCGCTCGGTCCGCTACGGTCGGCCCCTGTCGGTCTTGATGTTCGACGTCGACGACTTCGCCCGCATCAATGAAGAGTTCGGCCACCTCGCCGGCGACGCCATCCTCGCCCAGTTGGGCAAGCGTCTGTCCCGCCGGGTTCGTCGGGAAGACCTGCTGGCCCGCACCTCCGGCGGCGAGTTCGCCCTCGTCACCCCTGAGATCACCAAGGAAGGCGCTGCCTATCTCGGCAACCGCCTGCTGCGCTTGATCGGCGAGACCGCCTTCGGCTTTGACGACGTGCAAATCCCCGTGACCCTCTCCATCGGCGTCGCCGCCATCGAAGAAGTCCAGATCCCCGAGGGCGACATCGAGACCACCCCCGGCGCCAAGCCCGGCCGGACCGAGACGCCCACGGGCGGCGTCCCCGACCCGTTCTCCCAGGTGGGCAACGCGTCGTCGATCACGAGTGAGTTCTCCATCTACGAGACCTCACGGTCGGGGGAAATCGTCGACCGCTTCCACGTCGCCGCCGAGAACATCCTCGGCCTCGGTCGGCAGCGCCTCGCCAGGGCCAAGGCCGATGGCAAGGGCCGCCTCACCAGTTGAGCAGCCGGTTCGGTTGACGAGGTTCGGTTGAGGCCGTCAACGCCCGGTGACGGCGCACAGGCGTTCGTCCATCTGCTCGGCGCTGAGCCCCACCACGGCGATGTCTTTTTCGCGGGCACTCTCCCCACGCACAATGGTGACGCGCGAGCGGGGCACCCCAAGCAGCTCCGCCAGGACTTCCCGCACCCGCTCGTTGGCCTTGCCGTCGACGGGAGGCGCGTTGATGCGCACGACGACGACACCGGTGGCGGCGTCGATGTCGACGCCTTCCTTCTTCGAGCGTGGCTTGGCGCGCACCACCAGCCGGGCGCCACCGTCGACGTCGCGGGCGACGCTCATGCCTTGAGGGTCTGGGCCAGCCGCGTCGCCAGCAAATGGGACAAGCCGTAGATGGACATCTGGGGATTCACGGCCACCGACGTCGGAAACAGGGAGCCGTCGATGACGTGGAGGTTGTCCACCTGGTGGTGGCGGCCATCTTCGGCGCGGACCACGCCGAGCTTCTTGTCGTCGCTCATCATGCAGCCGCCCATCTGGTGGGCCGAGAACACGCCCACCCGACACGGCTCCCAAGGCATGGCGTCAATGCGAGCCATGTCGTCGAGGGACGCCATGTGCAGCGGCGGGTCGTGCCCCGTCCAGACCTCTTTGGCGCCGGCGGCGAAGCCCACCTGGGCCATGGATTTCTGGGCGTCGCGGAAGGCACGCCATTGCCGTTCAACAATCGGGTAGTCGAGGACGGGGGCGCCGTCGCCGTTGACGGAGACGGTGCCGCCAGGGACGTCGTCATGATGGCCATCGATGGTGATGGCGAGGTGGGCGGCGACGTTGGCCAGCCGCTGCATGCCCCCGCTGTGGGCGGCGCCAAAGCCTGGCATCGCCGTCGACGACAGCATGGGGTGCACGGGACCGGCCTCCAGGAACCAGCCAACCTCGTCGCTGCGGTGGGCGAAGTGATGGCTGGCCACGCTCTGGGGAGCCCCGCGCCAGCCCTCGATGGGGGTGTCGAACAGGGCCATGCTGGCGATGACCGGATGCACAAACGTGCGCTTGCCCAGCCGCCCGTTGTCGTCGGGAGTTCCCGAGCGCAGCAACAGGGCCGGCGAGTTGATGGCGCCGCCGCTGACCACGACGGTGCGGGGCTTGATGGTGATGGTGACGCCCGTGCGTCCCAGGCCGAAGGCATCCAGGGCGTGGCCGACGACGGCGACGGCGCGAGAGCCCTCGTAGACGATGGTGTCGACGCGGCAGCGGGACAGCACCGAGGCCCCCGCCTTCATGGCGTCGGGCAGGCAGGTGACGAGCATCGACTGCTTGGCATCGATGGGGCAGCCGTGGCCGCAGTTGCCGGTCTGGGCACAGCCGAGGACGTTGCGCTTGGTGGTGTCGACGTCGTGGTTGAGGGCGCGGGCGCCGTCCCACACCGTGCGGTTGTTCTTGTTCACCAATTCGAGGGGCGTCTTGTTGACGCTCAAGCGCTCTTCGGCCCAGGCGAAGTGGGGAGCGAGGGCGGCGTTGTCGACGGTGCTGACGCCGTGCTTGCTGCGCCAAAGGTCAACGACGTCGTCGGGGGTGCGAAAGCAGGTGGTCCAGTTGATGACGGAACCACCACCGACGGCCTTGCCCTGCATGATGGTGATGGCCAGGTCCTTCGTCGTGCGCTGGGCGCCGTCCTGGTAGAGGTAGGGGTAGGCCTCGTCTTCGCGCTGGCGGAAGCGCGCCTTCGTGAAGTAGCCGCCCTCCTCGACGACGACGACGGACAGGCCCTGTTTGGCCAGCACCGCGGCGGTGACGGCGCCGCCGGGGCCCGAGCCGATGATGCACACATCGCAGCCGACCTCGACGTCGCCGGTCAAGGTCTGGGCCTCGGTGACTCCTGGGGGCAGTGTCTTCATCAGGGCATTCCTTCCACCGACGGCGGCGCGTCGGTGACGGCGAGGGGGGCCCGCGCCGCCATCGGCGGCGGCGGCGTCTTGGTGAGGCTCGGGCCGGGGTAGGCGACCTCGGCGAAGCACTCGGCGTTGGCGTAGTGGGCGGCCAGACAGAGTTTGCGCAAGCCGTGATAGGCGCCCCGCAACAGGCCGACACTGCTGTCGCGCCAGGCATTGAGGGCCGCGTCTTGACCGGCTTCGTCGAGGAGGGTGAAGGGCGTGCCCTGCCCGCGCAGCAGCAGCCCGCCGAGGGCGTTTTCGAGCAACTTCAGGACCTGGTCGAGGTCCTTCTGGCTCTGCCGGGGGGCGAAGCGCAGGGCCTCGTCGACGCGCTGGGCAATCTCGATGGGGCTCGCCGACGTTCCCCGCGTCACCCGGGCGGCGACGGCCACGAGGACGGGAAAGGCCGCCTCCGAGATGACGTTGAGGGGACGGGTGGGCCGCACCGAGCGGTCACCGGGGCGCAGACCAATGGCCAGCCCGCCACCGATGGCCAGCAGCAGCCCGCCAAAGACGCCGACTTTGAGGAAGGAACGCCGCTCCATGTCGTCGTCGTAGCATGTCGGGCGGCGCAACCGAAGTGCGACCAGCCAGGACACAGGCGGGACACTGCCAGCACCTCATCGACAAACGCCTCAGTCGCGCTTGGCGCGTGTCGCCTTCGACCCATGCATTTTGCGCCCTGTAC
>Ga0247833_1003917_pt1 | contig 19283 bp, 23 predicted proteins | sample LaCruzMarch2015__7_FD_187117 | JGI IMG/M metagenome (GOLD analysis project Ga0247833, IMG submission 187117) | Freshwater microbial communities from meromictic Lake La Cruz, Castile-La Mancha, Spain - LaCruzMarch2015_8m | ecosystem: Environmental > Aquatic > Freshwater > Lake | place: Spain... | reverse complement strand
CAGGGCTTGGCACGCCTCCCAGTGAATAGGTAAAGCGCACGCCGACCCGCCATTCCTGGCCAATGTCACCGCCGTTCTGCCGCCATTCAGCACCCACACGAACATGCCTGCCAAGCTGGACATCACTCCGAATCTTTACGCCATCGACGTCATAGCCGCCGTCCCAAAAGCAGTAGTAACCCACGGACAGAAGCGCTTGCAGGAACTTCGGATACTTGAACAATTCCATCCCAGTCTCGACGTCCCAACCACGCATGGCAATAGTTTCCATATCTACCGTCTCCAGGTAGCGAGATTGCTCATTCCCGGCGGATTCACCCGCTCCTTGATGGCCTTCATCCTGGGTCACCGTCCGCGTATGGCTGGAGTGCTCCGCACGATCACCCACCGGCAGATAGCCATTTGCATTCATAACCCAGCGGCCATGAGACACTTCCAAGCCCAATCCCAGTTGCGAGTATGAGAAGCCCGTCTCATCTTCTAAGGCATCATAAAATGTATTCACCCCGATCACGGTCTGACCATTGGACAGGAGCCGTCGCAATCCGAGACCGGCGCTGAGCATGGCAAAATTGGCGTCACCCTTCGCCACCGAAACTTCGGCGAAGGCCAGCGTGCGCGGACCGAGGCCATAATTGGCATGCCCACTCAGGCCACCCATGCCTTGATCGTCAACCGAGGTATAATGCGCATCCACCGAGAGGTTGTTGGAAATAGGCGAATAATCTACTTCCGGCTGGGCACGAGGCTCAAAACCGAACTGAGCAAAACAAGTGCCAGCCAAAAACAGCAGCATGGCTGGTAAAAATTTGGTTACACAACCTAGGCTCATATAATCTGAATAAATGCTGGGAAATTGGTTTTGAGGGGAACGGATCGAGCTTGGGCTGGACGAGGCGTAGGGACCGGGTATGAGCGGGTCTGGCGGGAAGAGGGGGGAGTGGCTTTATCCGAATGTAAAATGACGAACGGGAACCCCGAATGTCGAATTCGCAACGAATATACCACGTGTTTGAATAAAGTAAACACTTGTTAATAAAAGTAGTACAAAGACTCACTTTGAAAAATCAAATTACGTAAGCCCCGACTTGATAGCTGATAAAGGCTGTTCGGTTCAGCCGGGTTCAATCGGCATCGAGGACGAGGATGTGGTCATCTCCGAGCGCGATTCCTCTGGGCTTCCATAAGGATTCGTTGCTGTGGTGGCGTCTTTCCACTGGAAGCTGGGCTCATCGTTATCGCGACTGAAACAACCATTGACTTAGCGAGGCTGGTTGCGCAAACGGACGACCTATATCCAGTCGTTGACACCGTCTCACTGGAGTGGAGCAAGCCAGAACAAGCGAAGATAAACGCATCGCGGACGGGCATTCCCGCTGATCTCGCCAAGAAGCTCTTGAGTCGCGACTTCGCCAACCTCGCCAAGCGCGGCGGCAAGCTCAGCCGCTCCGAGCGCGCCATGTTGCAAGGCGTGTCCGCCAGCGGCGGTCACGAGGCCACCGTGGCCGAGAACTACGTGGAACTCGCGAAAATCCTCGGTGCGACGCGCCGGATGCTGCAAAACTGGCGCAAGCGCAAGGATGCCCCAGCACCGGCGGCGAACGGATTCCATGACGTGGCCGCCTGGCGGGAGTTCATGCAGCGCAACGACCTGCACGGCGAGCCTGCGACGACTGATGCTGAGACTGCCTAGCGTGCGCGCAAACTTCTGGCCGAGGTGGAAGAGCACGAGCTGCGACTGGCCGTGAAGAAGCGCGAATACGTGGCGCTTGATGAGGTGTGGACCAAGCAGGTGGCGCGCGCGAAAGACCTATTGCGCAACAAGTTCGAGATGGAACTGCCGCCGATCCTGTCGTGGCTGGACGTCACAGCGATTCAGGAAGAGTGCCGGAAGGCGATTGATGAGGTGCTGATCATCCTTCACACGGCGGGCGGTGGGGTTGGGTGAACCCGGTCTTCGCTGAGCAACAGCGCCAGCCGCTCGATGTTCGCCATCGTGATCTGATCCGGCCCAGGCGGAACACGCGCCAGCCGAGCAACCCTGCTTCCAGATACTTCTCCAAGTCGGCGTTGAAACCTGCGGCGCGGTTGTGACGGCCGTTCACCCAGATGCCGCCCTCGATTTCGATCAACACACGACCGAGTAAATAAGCGAAGTCTGCACTCCACTTGCGTTTTTCATGGAGTCGGAACTCGCGTTGCAGTGGCGGTCCTTCGGCGGCTTCCCAAAGCATCAAAAAGCGTTCTTCGAGTCGAGAGGGAGATCTGGGAGCACGATAGCGAAGGCGGGGCATGGCCTGCGCGGGCGGTCAACTCCAGTACACCTGCAGTGTTGCGCGGAGCAAGGTTATTGCTTCACCCTCACCGTCCCTGCGCTGAGGTCTCCCTCCTGCGCTCCTTCGATCCATGGTAGGAGCGCCTTGATGCGATCCTTCGTCAACTCGGTGAGATACATGGCTTCGAACAAGGGCTGCACGCTCCCGTAATAACCCGGTTCCCGGTCGGGGTATCTCATCTTCAGTTGTGCGTCGCGGAACGCAATCCAGCAGCGCTGCGCTTTCTTGAAGCTTGCGATGAATACCGGATCATCCGCGTAATCCTTGAGGATTTTTTGGTAAAGCGAATTGAGCTCTTTGTCCGCAGCTTTAAAACTGGCGGACGCATCCTCGTTCATGTCCCGCTGGGTCTGGGCGCTCGCTTCGCTCCATGGCAGGCAGATCAAAGTCAGCGCAATCATCGATAATATGAGTTTCGTCATAGTTCATCCAAATCGGTCGAATCAAAGGCTGTGTCCAATGATGTTTGTCGCTTCTGGAATACCTCAGAACTTTTGACCCTATCTTCACAGCAGATGAAGACAAGAAGGCAAGGCTGCAAGAAGCCCTCGCGCTCAACGAACCGCTCACGATGGCCTAACCTGAAGGAAGAAGTGCGCACGCTCTGGGAGTGCCGCAGCGCGAGGGCAGGTGCCGCGCATTTGCAGAACGGCATCCTCAAAGCCATGGCCAGCGGCGTGAGCGCACTCAGAAGCCTGGGACCATCCTTGCTCAAACACGCCAAGCACATCCTGAGCTACTTCCAGGTCCCCATTACCAGCGCCATGATGGCAGGCATCAACAACAAGATCGGCAGACTGCAACGCACCGCCTACGGCTAGGCTATCGAGATGAGTCCTTCCTGTTTCTTTGCCTCTATGCCTTTCATGAATCCAAGATCACCCTATCGGGTGCTTGATTGTGCTCCGCATCAACTTCCGTGATGAACCGAAAGTGCTGCTTGATTGCTTGTCAGTTCACCCTCGTCAAAATCGCATTGAACGTCGCGCTCGGGCGCAGCGCAGCATCGGCTTTCGCGTTGTCGGGCTTGTAGTAGCCACCGACATCGACCGACTTGCCTTGGACGGCGAGCAGTTCGGCGACGATCTTGGCTTCGTTGGTGGTGAGGGCTTCGGCGATGGGCTGGAACTGGGCTTGCAACTCCAGGTCGGACGTCTGAGCGGCGAGGGCCTGCGACCAGTAAAGGGCAAGGTAGAAGTGGCTGCCACGGTTGTCGATGGTGCCGAGTTTGCGGCCGGGGCTGCGGTCATTCTCCAGGAACTTGCCGGTGGCGGCGTCGAGGGTATCGGCGAGCACTTTGGCCTTCGTGACGCCGAAGCTGTCGGCAATGTGCTCGAAGCTCGGGGCAAGGGCGAAGAACTCGCCAAGGCTGTCCCAGCGCAGGTAGTTTTCCTCCAGGAACTGCTGAACGTGCTTCGGCGCGGAGCCGCCAGCGCCGGTTTCGAAAAGGCCGCCGCCTTTCATGAGCGGGACGATGGAGAGCATCTTGGCGGAGGTGCCGACTTCGAGGATGGGGAAGAGGTCGGTGTTGTAGTCGCGCAGGACGTTGCCGGTGACTGAGATGGTGTCGAGCCCTTGGACAACACGCTCGAGCGAGAAGGTGCAGGCTTCAGCGGGCGGCAGGATGCGGATGTCGAGGCCGACGGTGTCGTGATCTTTGAGATACTTCTCCACCTTGGCGATGATCTGGGCGTCGTGGGCGCGGGCTTTGTCGAGCCAGAAGACGGCGGGGGTCTGCGAGGCACGGGCGCGGTTGACGGCGAGTTTGACCCAGTCTTGAACGGGGGCGTCCTTGGTCTGGCAGGCACGCCAGATGTCACCCTGATCGACCGCGTGTTCAAAGAGCACGTTGCCCGAAGTGTCGGTGACTTTGATAGTGCCGTCGGCGGGGGCTTCGAAGGTCTTGTTGTGGCTGCCGTATTCTTCGGCGGCCTGGGCCATCAGGCCGACGTTCGGCACGCTGCCCATGGTCTTGGGATCGAGGGCGCCGTTCTTTTTGCAGAAGTCGATCGCGGCCTGGTAGATGCCGGCGTAGCTGCTGTCCGGGATGACGGCGAGGGTGTCCTGCTCCTTGCCAGCAGAGTTCCACATCTTGCCACCGCCGCGAATCATGGCGGGCATGGAGGCATCGACGATGACATCACTGGGCACGTGGAGATTGGTGATGCCTTTGTCACTGTTCACCATGGCCAAGGCGGGACCGCTGGCGTAGGCGGCCTGGATGTCGGCCTCGATCTCGGTTTTTTTGTCGGCGGGGAGTTTGTCGAGCTTCGCAATGAGGTCGCCGAAGCCGTTGTTAAAATTCACACCGATCTCGGCGAGTGTGGCGGCGTGTTTGGCGATGAGGTCTTTGAAGAAGACGCTGACGGCGTGGCCGAAGATGATGGGGTCGCTGACCTTCATCATGGTGGCCTTCATGTGGAGCGAGAAGAGCACGCCATCGGCCTTCGCCTTGGCGATCTGCTGCTCAAAGAATGCAACGAGGGCTTTCTTGCTGATCTTGGTGGCGTCCATGATCTCGTCGGCTTTGAGGGCGAGTTTGGGCAGGAGGACTTTCTGAGTTCCATCTTTGGCGGTGAAGGTAATGCTGACCTCAGTGACCTGATCGACGGTGATGGATTTCTCGTTCGAGAAGAAGTCATCCTTACCCATGGTGCCGACGGTCGTCTTGGAATCGGCGGACCACTTGCCCATCGAGTGCGGATGCTTCTTGGCGTAGTCTTTGACGGCTTTCGGAGCACGGCGGTCGCTGTTGCCTTCGCGGAGCACGGGATTCACGGCGCTTCCCATGACCTTGGCGTAGCGGGCCTTGATGTCCTTCTCCTCGTCGGTCTGCGGAGTCTCGGGCAAGTTCGGCAATGCGTAGCCTTTGGCTTGCAGCTCAGCGATGGCCGCCTTGAGCTGCGGGACGGAAGCAGAGATGTTCGGCAGCTTGATGATGTTCGTGGTCGGCTCCAGGCATAGCTTGCCCAGGTAGGCGAGATCATCCGTCACTCGTTGGTCTTCCGGAAGTAGGTCGGAGAACACGGCCAGAATGCGTGCCGCGACGGAGATATCGCGCGTCTCTACCGCGATCCCGGACGACTTCGTGAAAGCCTGCACGATGGGCAGGAACGAATAGGTGGCCAGGAGAGGGGCTTCGTCAGTGAGGGTGTAGATGATCGTGGGAGCGGACATGGCAGGAAATAAGTGTGGCAGTGCTAGACGCACCTTGGCGGCTGCGCAATCGCAAGGTGCCTGCGGATATTGGCCCGGCAGAGAGCCGCTTGGGCGCAGGTTTCATGCCGGGCAGGGATCAGGGAATGCCGTGGCCCTTCGCTGCGGTCCAGAGGGCATACCAGTCCTCGCGCTCCAGCTTGATTGTGGTGGACTGGGCGACGGCTTCCAGGCGGTCGAGCTTGTTGGTGCCAATGACTGGCAGCGGGCCGGATGGATGCGCCATGATCCAGGCGTAGGCGAGCTGATCGACCGTGGCGTCGTCATACTTCGCCGAGAGAGCGGCGCAGGCTTTGCGGATGCGCTGACCGGCTTCGTTTGCAGGGTCGAGTAAACGACCACCCGCGAGCGGGCTCCAGGCCATGGGCTTGAAGCGAAGCTTCTGGGCTTGGTCCAGGCTGCCATCGTGGATCGGATCGGTGTGCAGCAGGTGGAACTCGATCTGATTCGTCACCAGCGGCTGGTCCATGCGCGAGTTCAGTGCGTCGAACTGATGCACGTTGTAGTTCGAGACACCCGCACTGCGAATCTTGCCATCCTTGAGCAGCTTGTTCAGGCCTGCGGCGGTCTCGTCGATGCTGGTCAGCCAGTCGGGCCGATGCACCAGCAGCAAGTCGATGTAGTCCGTGCCGAGGAAGCGCAGTGATTTCTCCGCGCTCTTCACGATGCGCTCCGCCGTGGCATTGTAGAAGGCGGTCTTGCGGTCGGGATGAAATTCACACGGGATGTAGATGCCGGACTTGGTGACGATCTCCAGCTTCGAGCGGATCGACGGATCGAGCTGCAAGGTCGTGCCGATGAACTCTTCCACGCGATACACGCCATAGATCTCGGCGGTGTCGAGGGTGGTGATGCCGAGGTCGAGACACTTTTGGAAGCGCTGCATCAGGTGCTCGGGCGTGGCGGTGGCCTTGTCATCCAAGATGCGCCACGTGCCATAGACGAGCTGGGAAAAGGAAGGGCCGTTGGGGGAAAGCTGGACGCGAGGTGTCATGATTGGGGAAGAGTGCAAAGAGTTGAGTGCTAAGTGTTCAGTCGAGGGAAACTCGATCGCTTAGAACTTCGCAATCAGCACTTCTGCTTCATTTCTGCACAGTCAATCGAAAGGAAAATGCGGCTACTCCGTTGCTGGGGGATGCGCCTTGCTATTTACTCCCTCCTGCTTGCCGTCACTGCTGGTTTCACCTTTGCCCAAAGTCCGGCTCCCAAGCCAAAGGCGAAGTCAAAGGGCAATGCCATCGCCGCCATGGCAAACCCGAAGGCAGTCGATCCGAAACTGCCGAACGTGCTGATCCTCGGCGACTCGATCTCCATCGGCTACACGGTGGCAGTGCGCGAGCTACTGAACGGTAAGGCGAACTTGTTCCGTCCACCGACCAACTGCGGACCCACGACCAATGGTTTGAAGGGCATTGATGCCTGGATTGGTGATGAGAAGTGGGATGTCATTCACTTCAACTGGGGCCTGCATGATTTGAAGTTCGTCACGGATGACCCAAACAAGATTGTGCCGGTCGAGACGCCGGGGGCCAAGTGGCAGGTGAGCTTGGAGGATTATGAAAAGAATGTCCGGACCTTGGTTGAGCGGATGAAAAAGACGGGGGCCAAGCTGATCTGGTGCACCACCACGCCTGTGGTCGCAGGCACGAGTGGCCGCAAGACGGAGGACGTGCTGAAGTTCAACGAGGCCGCGGCTCGCGTGATGAAGGAACTAGGCGTGGAGACCGACGATTTGTATGCCTACGCACTGCCGAAGCTTGCCGAAATCCAGTTGCCCACGAATGTGCATTTCAAGCCGGAAGGCTCGAAGGTGCTGGCGCAGCAAGTGGCTTCGGTGATCGCGAAGGCGCTGGTGAAGTGACTCACATGGTGGGTGTTCACGCTGAAGCGTGAACACCCAACATGCCGACGGCCTGCCACACACGTTCGGGTGTCCAGCCACTCTCCCGCAGGCTTTGAATCGAGCGCGCATTGTCGCGCTTGGCGAGTCGGCGGCCTTCCTCATCCACGATCAGTCGATGGTGCCGATACTGCGGCACGGGCAGGTCGAGCAGGTGTTGCAGCAGGCGATGCAGATGCGTCGCCGAAAGCAAATCCTCGCCGCGCGTTACGAGCGTGATGCCCTGCAGCGCATCGTCCACCACGACAGACAGGTGATAGCTCGCGGGCGTCTCTTTGCGCGCCAACACTACATCGCCAAAGATCGCGGGTGAGGCCACGAACTCGCCGTGATCCAAGTCACTCCAAGACAGCGGCGAACCCGCCAGTTGCACGGCCTTCTCGACATCCAACCGCAGCGCATAGGGCACCCCGCTGGCGATGCGGTCTGCGCGGTCTTTGATGTTGAGCGCACGACAGGTGCCAGGATAAAGCGGTCCATCGGGACCCTGCGGAGCTTGGCCTGCATTGGCGATGTCGCGTCGCGTGCAGAAGCAAGGATAGAGCAGACCCAGGGCCTCTAGCTTGGCCAACGCGGCGCGGTAGTCGTCGAAGTGTTCGGATTGCCTGCGAACGGGCTGCTGCCATTGAAACCCGAGCCAGGAGAGGTCCGCAAAGATGGCCGTTTCGTAGTCGGGTCGTGATCGCGTGAGATCAATGTCCTCCAGCCGCACCAGAAACGAGCCACCTGCCGCTGTCTGATAGGCGAATCCTGCTGCAAAGGCATGTCCCAGATGCAGCAAACCGGTGGGTGAGGGGGCGAAACGAGTGACGGGCATCTTGATCAGTGCTTGGTATCGAGTGTTTAGTGATTAGTTTCCCCCAACTAAACACCAAGCACCGAATACTCCGCCCTTTTTCCAAACCATGCCCATTTACGAGTTCTACAGCCCTGACACGAACAAGGTTTATCAGTTCCTGGCCCGCACGCTGGCGTATCGCGACAAGACGCCGCGCTGCCCCGATGGTGCAGAATTGAAGATGGAGCGCCGGGTGTCGCGCTTCGCCATCATCGGCAAAGCCAAGGAAGACACTGGCGATGATCCTTTTGCCGGTATTGACGATAGCAAGATGGAAGCCCTGATGGCGGACATGGAGCGTGAGATGGGCGGCATGGATGACAACAATCCTGACCCGCGTCAGCTCGGCCGTCTGATGCGCAAGATGACGGACCTGATGGGCGACAAAACGCCCGAGACGCTGAAGGAACTGGTCGTTCGCCTGGAGGCGGGCGAGGACCCCGAGAAGCTGGAGGATCAGTTCGGGGGCTTCGATGGCGAGGAAGGCGAAGGCGGTGACCCGGCCGCGGCAGACGCACTCTGGGACACGGTCAAAAAGCGTATCAAGTCGCTCAGAGATCAGCCTCACCGCGATCCGAAGCTGTATGATTTCGCCGACTACGTGGCGTGAGCTAGTTCGGTCCGCACAGGAGTCGGCCCCGCGTCTCGCGCCCCAGCTTCAGTCGGGGCTTCTTCTTCTTTGTGACCGGGAACAGCAGGGAAACCTGGAAGCCAACGGTGCCATCGGCCCGTCGTGCGGGCTTGCAGTCGACCACAAGACCCTTCAGAAAAACCCAGCCACAGCGGGCTTCGAAAGAGAACTGCGGGGAGGCTTCATGCACGGTCGATTCGCAGAGGCGCACCTGCAACTCAGAGGCGATTTCAAACGGCTGTCTCGACCAGAAGACTAGTCCGCAGTGGCTGATGCGGATGAGGTCCACCACGCTTTGAGCGACTGAGGTGCCCGACCTCGCAGGCAGGGCGGCATCGTTTTCCGGCTGGGGCTGAGCTTCCATGGCGTGTGGTGGGTGGGCAGACCAGGGAGAATGGTGCTGTCTCTTGTGCGTGTGTCAAACAGACAAGTGGGAGGGGCGCGACGTGAGTGCGCTCGCCCCTGGCGGCGGGATTACTGTTTTGGCGATGCTCCTACCGGCCACGCAGGTGCCGGAATAGACGAAAAATTCACAGCTCTTTTATTTCAGGGCACCTCTGGAAACCTCCTCTCGCAGAGGACTTGACTTCGCCCCGCGCTGGTAGGGCGCTATGTCCCCATAGCGCCGCCGCCGAAGCGTGGGATGTGGCGATGCGGCACTCTGACGCGAAATCCCGTCGTGTATCCGGCGCGTTGATACAACGCGCCCTACCGATCATGGACACTTCGACGGCAGTCGACAACGGGTTTCCAGAGGTGCCCTTAATCTAAAAAAATAAAAAAATTGGCCTTAAATGCCACACGGAGACCTCTTTTCATGGCTTCCACAGTTCGCCCTACCGCATTGCATGACTGCTCGCCCCGCAGTGACCGAACCTACATCGGCTCTCCAGCATTGGTTCGGGCGTCTGCCTGGCGACCAAGGGCGGCAGCGTGCCTAGCCTCCAGCACTTCTTGCGCTTTCATTATTGTGCGGCAGACTGTGCGCCCACTTTGCCCCTGATCACCGTGAGCCAGACCCATCCCACCGACGACCTCCGCATCGAGCGCATTCGCCCGATTGTTTCTCCAGCCCTGCTGATGGATCAGCTGCCTTTGGGGGAAAAGGAGTCCGTCTTCGTCGAGGCTGCGCGCAAGGTGGCGGAGAGAATCATGACCGGCAAAGACGACCGCCTGCTTGTTGTCGTAGGGCCTTGTTCCATCCATGATCGTGCCTCGGCCATGGAGTATGCGCATCGCCTGATCAATCTGCGCGAGAAGCACGCTGCGGACTTGGATGTCGTCATGCGCGTCTATTTTGAGAAGCCGCGCACCACGGTCGGCTGGAAGGGCCTTATCAACGATCCGCATCTCGACGAGTCCTTCGACATCAACACCGGCCTGCGGGTCGCGCGTGAATTGCTGATCGACATCATCAAGCTTGGCCTGCCCACGGGCACGGAGTTCCTTGATGTGATCACGCCCCAATACATCGCTGACGCGGTCGTGTGGGGAGCCATTGGCGCACGCACGACCGAGAGCCAAGTGCACCGCCAGCTTGCCTCCGGTTTGTCCATGCCGGTTGGCTTCAAGAACGGAACCGATGGCGGCGTGCAGATCGCCCTGGATGCGATCCAGGCGAGCCAGGGGCAGCATCACTTCCTCAGCGTCACGAAAGAAGGCGTCGCTGCCATCGTGACCACACGCGGCAACAACGCGTGCCACGTCATCCTGCGCGGTGGCAAGCAGACCAACTTCGACGCCGAGTCCATCGCCAACGTCGTCAACCAGCTCACCACCAAAGGCCTGCCACCGCATGTCATGGTTGATTGCAGCCACGGCAACAGCCTGAAAGACTTCCGCAAACAACCCGGCGTCGCCACCCGCCTGTCCGAGCAAATGGTCGCCGGTAGCAAGGCCATCACCGGCGTCATGATCGAAAGCCACCTCGTCGAAGGCGCGCAGAAGAAACCTGACACCTACGGCCAAAGCATCACCGACGCCTGCATCGGCTGGGAGACCACCGAGACGGTGCTGGAGGAGCTGGCAGCGGCAGTGCGGGGACGTCGACAAAATTGAAGCACATGGACTTCGCCTGCTTCAAGCATTTGCTTCTCGGTGTCGGCTTGTATGCCCTGACCGTGGTTGTCGGAATGTCGGAGTATCGAACTTCAGAGATCTCAGTTCTCTTCAGCAGCCCTCGTTTCCTCCGCGGATTGGCACTCTACTCACTGCTGTATTTTGTTGGTGCTGTAGGGTTAAGCCTTTTCGTAAAACACGGGCAAGTGCTAGCAGGTCGCTCCATACTTTTAGCTTTGGGAGGCTTGATTTCTATTGTGGTGATTTTCTTCGGTTTGATTGGAGTTTTGGCTATGGAAATCTTATGGTTGAACAAGGTTAGATGAACTCCGATTTGCAGTCTTAATCCGCCCTTTTCTCAAGTGTCTCCTGTCCAACTCCAAAGCCTTTCCAGCGCCCGCATCCTCGTCATTGGCGACGTGATGCTCGATCACTTCGTGTGGGGCAATGTCCGGCGTATCTCGCCGGAGGCACCCGTGCCGGTGGTCGAAGTGGTGCGCGAGGACTTGTTCCCTGGCGGTGCGGCGAATGTGGCGCGCAACCTCGCTGCCTTCACTTCACACAGCTTCATCATGGGCCGTGTGGGCAGTGACAGCGCGGCACAGCAACTGCGCGGCCTGCTCGAGACCGAAGGCGTGAGCACTGACACGCTCGTGGTCCACGACACGCTGCCCACCATTTCGAAGACACGCATCGCTGCCCGTCAGCAGCAGATCGTGCGCGTTGACCGCGAGACCTTGGCCCCGCTGTCCGACGGGGAGCTAGCCGAGGTCGAACGCATCGTTCGTGCGCGTTTGCCGGAACTCGACGCCCTGATCATCGAGGACTACGGCAAGGGGTTCATCACACAGCCGTTGGTCTCAATGCTCACGCGTCTGGCACAAGAAGCGAACAAGCTCATCACGGTCGATCCCTCGCCGCGCAATCCGCTCGACTGGCGTGGGGCCTCGCTGGTGAAGCCGAATCGTCTGGAAGCCTTTGCTGCGGCAGGCATTGATGATCGACATAATGCTGGCCACGCAGCCCGAGACCCGCAGTTGCTCGAAGTCGGCAAGCGCTTGCTCGACAAATGGCAGGTGCCACACGTGCTTGTCACGCTGGGCGAGCAAGGCATGATCATCTTCAGTGCCGATGCGCCACCGCATCACATCCCCACGCGTGCTCGTGAGGTGTATGATGTCTCCGGTGCTGGTGACACGGCCATCGCGCTACTCACTCTCGCCCTCGCGAGTGGTATGAACTTGCATGATGCCGCCGAAGTCGCCAACCACGCCAGTGGCATCGTTGTTGGCAAGCTGGGCACTGCGACATTGACGCCTGCTGAATTGCTGGAAGCCTTCAAGCCCGCATGAGCACCTTCGCCGACACCTTCACTTCTCAGCTAGCCGCTCATCACGCTGCCACCGCGCGGCTGCCGGAATGCCTGCCAGTGATCGAGCAAATGAGCACGGCAATCATCGACGCACTGCAGGCAGGGAAGAAGGTCATCTTCTTTGGCAATGGTGGCAGCGCGGCGGATGCCCAGCACCTCGCTGCGGAGTTCGTCATTCGCTACCGGGTCAATCGTCGCTCGTTGCCCAGCATCGCTCTTACCACGGACACTTCCATGCTCACGGCCTGCGGCAATGACTTTGGGTTTGAGACGATCTTCTCACGTCAGATCGAAGGCCTCGCCATGGCGGGCGATATCGCTATTGGCATCACGACGAGTGGCAACAGTGCGAATGTCATCGCGGGTCTGCAAGCCGCGAAGGACAAGGGGTGCGTCACGGTTAGTTTCACAGCAGAGTCAGGCGGTAAGGCGGCGGAGATCGCAGACATTGCCTTCAAGGCTCCTTCAATGGTGACAGCTCATGCACAGGAATGCCACATGATCGTGGGGCACATTTTGTGTGAGGCCGTGGATCAAGTCTTCTCGTCGTAGCGATCACACGCTGCGGATCGCCTTTTCATGCGGGAGAAGCTACAGAGCAATCTGCGCATGGCTGCCTTTGCTTGGCGAATCGGGGCGGCGCTGCGTGACAGGCTTGTCTTGTTGTAGTTGCTGACCAAGCACATTCTCGTCAATCGTGGGTAGACGCGTTGCACGAGCGAAGTCACCGAACTTCACTGCGTGATCCAAGGGAAGCCATTCACCGTTCATCTGCGGGACAATGGTACCGACATCATTATCTTTGAGGACGTTTTCAATCGTCAGTGCTACGCGCTCGGTGAGGTCTCGGTGCGGCACATTGTAGACGCTGGAGCCAATATAGGGCTGGCATCGCTGTATCTCTCTCTGCTGCACCCTGCGGCTGAAATCGCGAGCTTTGAGCCCGTGGAGAGCGTTATGTGTGCTCGCAATGTGCGCAAGGTCTTCAAGCTCGCGCTGGGCAAAGAGGAAGGCAGTATCAATATCCTGATTGACCCGCAGAACAGCGGTGGGCACTGGTTGGAACTGTATGATGCCCACCCTTCTTTGCAGCGGTTGGAGGTGCCGCTCAGACGGCTGGACACCTTGATTGCTGAGCGCCGGATCGCAGCGCCAGATGTGCTCAAAATCGACGCGGAGGTGGCCGAGTGTGACATTTTGGAAGGGCTCGGTGAGCACATTTCATCTTTGCAGCACCTGGTGGCTGAGTTGCAGTCCGCTAAGAATCATCAATGGATAAAGGACTACTTGCTGACGCATGGCTTTGCCAAGATTGAGGAGCACATCTTGCACCCAGATGCCAGCCTCAGTGATGACGCTGCCGGTGCCGCTGGTGGCGTAGAGGGTGAAGCCGAGGTCCAGGCGCAAGCAAAAAACGCAATGCTGGGACTAGGGAAAATCAAACTGTGAAGTATACCGCCGAGTTGCGGAGCTAGATCATCCCCAGCTTCATCTTGCCCTCGACGCTGATCATGCCTTGGTTCCAAGCGGGATCCCAGACGAGTTCGACAGCGGCGTTGTCCATGTCTTCGATGGTCATGATGCGGCTTTGCGCATCCGCTGCGATGGTGGGTCCCATGCCACAGCCGGGGGCGGTGAGGGTCATCTTGACCAGAGCTTTCTTTTTGCCGTCTTCCTCGACGATCTGGCAATCATACACGAGGCCGAGGTCCACGATGTTGACGGGGATTTCGGGGTCATAAACGTTCTTGAGTTGGCCCCAGACTTCCATGGTCAGGTCGTCGGCATCGGTGGGCACGTTGGAGGAGCTGTCGGCTTCAGCTTTCTTCTCAGCTTCGGGATCAATGCCCAGCGCATCGGCGTCTTTGGAGTTGATGCGTGCCAGGCCGAAGTCGGTGGCGACGGTGTAGGTGCCGCCGAGGGATTGGGTGATGATCACCTTCAATCCCTGGGGCAGCTTGACCATGTCGCCGCTGGGAATTTGGATGGCATCGACTTCGCGAGTGAGTTCGAGGGATGAGTTCATGGGGAAATAGGCTTGGAGCTAAGGGCTGAGGGCGAAGACGAAGAACTAACCGATATAACCCTGTTCGGCATAGCGACGCAGGGTTTCTGGGGCGATGTCATAGCCGTGCGGCCAGGAAAGGATGCCATAGGCCAGGAAGGCTTCGGCGAAAAGGGTTTCATCGCGCAAGGCTTGTTTGAGAGGGCCGCCTTCGGTGCCGTAGTCGCTGAAATCAAGCTCTGTGACGAAGCTGTCGCGGAACCGCAATGAGAGCCGATGCGGGCCCGTCTGCGTGAAGCTGACTAGTTCGCAGTTGGCTAGAGACGTGGTTGCGGAAGCGAGTGTGCTCATGGCAGTAGATCAATAGGCTTCAGCTTCTCATGCTGTGTGGCCAGAAGCCAGTTTTCCTCAAGCTCGGGCAAATGCAATGCCGCCCATTCGCGGATGAGTCGATGGGCTTTGGCTGAGAAGTCACCATCGTTGGCAAGACAATCGCCGTCGAAGGTGAAGGAAGCGCGCACACCGCCATAGCGGGCATGAAAATGCGGTGGTGCATGATCGTCATGAAACATCTCAACGCGGATCCCGAAGAAACGACTGAGTTCCGGCATAAGATCATCATCGTTAAGACTGTAGCACGATCTTGATCTTGCCTGCGGACTTACCCGCTGCGGAAAGAGAATCAACCAATGTCGGGCCACGTGGTAGCGCTGGTTCGCTGCTCGGTGCTTCCAGCGCCTTGCTCTCGGCTTCCAGCGCCGCCTTGAGCGCGCCTTCGACCATCTGGCCGCAATGGATTTTCATGGGCGGGAGTGGGCCGAGCGGCTGGCTGAGTTCAGCGGCGGACATCTGAAGCGCTTCCTCGCGGGTCTTGCCACGGATCAGTTCCGTGGCCATGCTGGCAACGGCGATGGCGGTCTGGCAGCCGAAGCTTTGGAAGCTGGCCTTGTCGATCACCTTGCGACCGTCCTGCTCTTTGTATTTGACCCACAGGCGCACCATGTCGCCGCAGTCGGGGCTGCCGACGGTGCCCACGGCATCGGCGTCGGTCATCTCTCCGAGGTTTTTCGGGTTCGCGAGGGCGTCCTGGAGGGCGGTTTCGTTCATGGGGGCAATGGGTTACGTGGCTGGCTACCCTTCGATCTCCACGAAGTAACGTGGCAGCGATGGATCGACTTCGGTGCTGTAGGCGTTGATGCCACCTGCGAGGCACTTCGTTTCGCTGAAGCCGTGGCCGATGAAATACGTGGCCGCGTCCAGTGAGCGTGTGCCCGTGTGGTCGTAGATGACGATGGGCTTGCTCTTGTCCGCCGTGTCGAAGGTGCGCTGAATGATATCCTGCGTGACCAAGGTGGAGCCTTCGATCTTCACGGCCTCGTGCTCCTCGCGGGTGCGGACATCCAAGATCGGCAGGTCGGGGAAGGACTGGCGCAGGGCGACGAATTCTTGCGGGCTGATCTGGATGCGCACGTCGGCTTCGTGGCTGGTCTGCACGTGCTCGATGACCTCGGCCACAGGCACGTCGTCGTTGCGCGCACAGACTTGGGCGATGGTTTCGTTCGGGCTAAATCCGCAACTCTGGCAGCCGCCGATATGATATTTGGCAAACAACGCGCGCTGTGCCCCAGGGAAGGCCTGGAGCAGCTCGCTCATGGTGGAATCGCCGGAAAGGGTGGTCATGCGGCGGATGGTAGGGCGGATAAGGCGGTGTGCAAGGCCTGCACTTCTCGCTTTCGCAGTCGATGGCTTCGCTTACACTTCCGGCCCATGTCCGACCACGAACCTCGCATTCCCGTTTTGCCCACGCTGATGACGGCCGGGAATATCCTGTGCGGCTATATCGCCACCTTGCAAATTTTTGATGGGCGGCACTTGTCGGACCACACGCACTACCATTACGCCATCCTGTTCATCCTGTTGGCTTGCCTTTTCGATGCGTTGGATGGTCGAGTCGCCCGCATGGGCGGCACGGAGTCGCCCTTCGGTCGCGAGTTGGATTCTCTGGCGGATATTGTGTCCTTTGGTGTTGCTCCGGCCCTGCTGGTTCACGACATCGTTTTGAAGGACCTGGACACGCCGAAGGGCCTCGGCTGGCTGATTTCCTGCGTGTATCTGGTCTTCGGAGCCGTGCGGCTGGCGCGGTTCAATTGCATGGCGTCGATGGATTCCAAGAGCAGTAGCAAGAGCTTCTGTGGCTGCCCGATTCCTGCGGCGGCGGGCGTCATTTCCTCCATCACGCTGCTCCTTCTATGGCTGGACAGCAACGAGCGTGAGATCGGCAATTGGAAGTATGCGCTCGCGGGCCTGATGGTTCTGCTCTCCGGGCTGATGATCAGCCATGTGGAATACCCGAGCTTCAAGAGCGTGAACTGGCGCACCAAGCGCTCGGTGAACTGGGTGCTTATCACCATCGTGGTCATCATCTTCACGGTCATGAATTGGCAGTGGATGCCGGCGGTGCTTTTCGTCAGCTACCTGTTGTATGGCCTGGGGCGTCCTTGGGTGTCGCGGCGCTGGCGGCAAGAGATCGAGCAACTGCCTGCGGAGGAGGGCTCCGACACTGAGATGCTGCTGGCTGATGAGTCGGCGGATCCAGCGGCCAAAATCTAGCGCCTCATCAAGGAAAGCATGAGTGCCAAGGCATCGGCCAAGATTCGTCGTATCGTGCTGACCGGCGGCCCCGGCGGCGGCAAGACCACGGCGGGCGATCTGTTCCGCCGCGAGATTGGTCGCCGCGTGGTCCTCGTTCCAGAGGCCGCGACCATGCTCTTCACCGGTGGGTTCCCGCGTTCGCATGAGCCCGAAGCAGTGAAGATCATCCAGCGTGCGGTCTATCACATGCAGCAGGAGTTGGAGGATCTGCATACCGTTCTGCATCCTGGCTGCCTGCTCTTGTGCGATCGTGGCACCGTGGATGGCGGAGCCTACTGGCCGGAGTCTGGGGATGAGTTCTTCAAGATGCATGGCACCAGCTTGAAGAAGGAACTCGCCCGCTACGACGCGGTCTTGTTCTTTGAAACCGCTGCCGTCGGGGGCATGTCCATCAAGGGCGGCAATCCGGTGCGCGATGAGACCGCGCGGGAGGCCATCGCCCTTGATCAGCGGCTGCGCGCCTTGTGGTCCCAGCATCCGAACTTTGTGCTGGTGCCGCACAATCCCTCGTTCTTCAAAAAAATCTCAGCCGGACTCGCCGCCTTGGAGAGCCTGGTGTCCCATCTGGAAGAGAGCTAACCCTATGTTTACCGGACTCGTCGAACGCACTGGCTGCATCGAAGCCATCGAGCCTCGCTCTGGGGGCGCTCGCTACGTCATCAATGTCGGAACCATTGCGCCCGAGGTGCGTGAGGGGGACAGCATTGCCATCAACGGCTGCTGTCTAACGGCGACAGTCATCGCGGGTGACACGGTGAGTTTTGACCTGCTGGAGCAGACGCTGCGTGTGACTAGCTTGGGTGATTTGCAGGTCGGTGATCAGGTCAATATCGAACGAGCCCTCGCTGCTGGCGCTCGCATGGGCGGGCATTTTGTCCAAGGCCATGTTGATGGTACAGTCGAGCTTGTGACATGGCGACAGGACGGCGCGGACTGGCGCCTCGAAGTCGAGTTGCCTGCCGAGGCGCGAGGGCTGGTCATTCCGAAAGGTTCCATTTGTCTGGACGGTATCTCCTTAACCGCCGCCGAAGTCAGCGCGGATCGGGTCACCTGCTGGATCATTCCGCACACGCGGGAGGTGACTCATTTATCCACCCGCCGTGAAGGCCAACGCATGAACGTGGAGTGGGACATGCTGGCCAAGCATGTGCGCGAACTGGTGCGTGTCGAGTTGGCCGCGCAGTTGAAGGTCTAGTCTTGCTCCTGTTAGCGATTTGCCGCAGCATGAGGCGATGAATGCAACTCCTCCTCCGTTTGGTGATCCCACCAAGGTTCAGGCCGAGAATAGCGCTGCCGTGGGCAAAGGTATTCTCTTCGGGTGCAGCGGCTGCTTGCTCGTGATCATCGCCCTAGTGCTTTTTGCCGGCGCTATCGTTGGCGTGGTCATGTATGCCATGCGCAGCAGTGATGTGGCACAGCTCACCCTGTTCACGGCGCAGGCATCGCCCGTAATGAAAGCCGAGCTCGGTGAACCCATGGAGATCGGTTGGTTCATCACGGGCAGTGTGAAGTCCAACGGCGGCAATGGCCAAGCCGATGTCCATCTGCCCATCGCTGGCCCCAACGGTTCAGCCTCGGTTCATGCCATCGCTAGCAAGAAGACCGGCGGCGTGTGGGAGTTCACGGAGATGACGGCCCTCATTGAGGGCAAGGGCAAGACAGTGGACTTGCGGCGGAAGTGAAGGGTGCGACAGCGAGGTGCCGTGACGCCTCACAACTGCGCCAGCAGCTTCTCGTGCATCCCATCGAAGCCGCCATTGCTGAAGACAATGATCACGTCGCCCGACTTCGCGCGTTCCTTCAAGCGTGCGATGATCGCGTCCGTGTTTGGCTCATAGTAGCACTCGCGGCCACTGGCCGTGACATCGGCAGCGACTTGATGGGGATCGAGGCGCAGTTCCACGGGGACCTTCTCAATCGCGTTGATCGCGGCAATGATCGAGCCATCCGCTTCCTTCAGCGCGTTGACCAGTTCCTCCTGCAAGACCTTGCGGCGGCTGGTGTTGGAGCGCGGCTCGAACACGGCCCACAGACGGCGGTCTGGGTAGCGCTGGCGCAGCCCTTGCAGGGTCACGCGGATGGCGGTGGGATGATGGCCAAAGTCGTCGATGATGGTGATCCCGTTCTTCTCGCCACGTTCGGTCTGGCGACGTTTGACGCCTTTGAAGGTGAGCAGCCCAGCACGAATCTCGTCATCGGTTAGGCCGCCGAAGCGCGCTGCACACACGGCCATGGCGGCATTGCGCACGTTGAACTCACCGATCATGGGCAGTGT
>Ga0247833_1003899_pt1 | contig 19373 bp, 19 predicted proteins | sample LaCruzMarch2015__7_FD_187117 | JGI IMG/M metagenome (GOLD analysis project Ga0247833, IMG submission 187117) | Freshwater microbial communities from meromictic Lake La Cruz, Castile-La Mancha, Spain - LaCruzMarch2015_8m | ecosystem: Environmental > Aquatic > Freshwater > Lake | place: Spain... | reverse complement strand
GTTCGATCAATCGTTCTGCGCCAGGTCAGTGAGGATTTATTGTGAATTGATATTTCCGCTCAACGTATTAAATACGTGAGCCAATGAACATCATCTTTCTGTTCAAGTTTCAATTTAATTCAACTGAACATTCGCTTCTTTAGCGACCTTACCCCATTTGTCCACTTCATCTTTCACATACTGTGAAAACTCTGCGGGTGAGCTACCTACGGGTGTGGCAGCGATTCCTGCAAACCGATCTTTGATTTCTTGCGTTTTGAGAATCGCAATCGTGGCATTGGCGAGTTTGTTGATGATGGCGGGAGGCGTACCGGCTGGCGCAAACAAGCCGTTCCAGGAGTCTGCTTCGATACCTGGCATACCCGCTTCGGCCATGGTGGGGACGTCAGGTAATTGAGCCAAGCGATGGCTACCTGCTACAGCGATTGGCCGGACTTTACCGCTCTGAATGGCAGGCATCACGCCGCTTGCAGTTTTAAAACCCATGTTTACTGTTCCGCCAATGACATCCGTCAATGCGGGTGCTGCGCCTTTGTAGGGAATATGCAGGACATCGATACCTGCGCGTAACTTGAGCATTTCTCCTGCATGGTGTTGCATACCGCCGGCGCCAGAGGAGGCGTAGTTCAGTTTGCCTGGTCGGGCTTTGACATAGGCAATGAGTTCATCCAAGGTCTTTACGGGCATGTCAGTATTGACGACGAGGACGCTTGGGGAGGACATAATCTGCGTGATCGGTGCAAAATCTCGTACGGTGTCGTAGCCGAGGTTTTTATAAATCCCCATGTTGGTCGTGTTGGCGACTGTGCCCACCAACAGGGTATAACCATCAGGCTTGGCTTTGGCAACAAACTCTGAACCGATGTTGGAGCCTCCTCCTGGTTTGTTTTCTACAATAATGGGTTGGCCAAGTTCCTTTTCGAGTTTGGAGGCAACGAGACGTGCAAAGACATCCGTGGGACCGCCGGCGGCAAAGCTGACAATTAAGCGGATGGGCTGAGAGGGGTAGTTGCCTTGACTCGAGGCTTGCGTAGCAAGGCAGGCGCCGAAAAACAATAGGGAGAGTCGCAAGTAAATCTTGGACTTCAGGTAAGAGCGGGTCATGAATTGTCTCCATTTTTTAAGTTATTCTCTTTAGATTAACGGTCTATCAAAAAAAATGAAAGCAGAGACAAGGCAATGAGTGAAGAAATCACGATCGCACAGTTATTGGTGCGTAAGTTCGGGCAGAAAGGCGTTAAGAAAATATTTGGCCTGCCCGGCGGAGGCTCCTCACTTGATGTGATCGCTGCCGCCTCTGCTGAACAGATCGAATTTATCCTTACAAAAACTGAGAACGCAGCCGTCATGATGGCGGGTGCGCTCTCTGAGACGACGGGTGTGCCAGGTGTGGCGCTCATGACCAAAGGTCCTGGTCTGACCAACAGTGCCAATGGCGTGGCCTACGCGAGTTTGGATCGCGCGCCTGTCGTGGTATTGACCGATGGTTTTACCCCCAAGCAACTGTCCTACATTACGCATCAGGTTTTTGATCAAAAAGCGGTCTTAGCGCCGATCGTCAAGGCAGTGAGCCGACTTGAGTCTGATGACCCTGAGGCAGAGATTGACGCGTTACTGGCCCTTGCTTGCACTGAGCCAATGGGCCCCGTGCATATTGAGCTGGCTTCTGAGACTGCGCGCAAGTCAGTCTCTGTGCGGCTGGGAGATCGTAGTCATGAGGCGCGCACCTTGGTGCAGCCTGTTGAGCCTGATGCATCGACTGCGGCGCAAATCAAGGCGCTTGGGGTGAGACTGAAACAGGCGCGACAGCCTATTGTTGTCCTGGGTTTGGAGGCGCGCGCGCACGCAGAGGCGATCAGAAAGTTTGTCGATGCTTTAGATTGTGCTGTGCTGACAACTTACAAAGCAAAGGGCGTGGTACCTGACTCGGACCCCCGCGTAGTGGGTATTTTTACGGGTGGCTCGCTCGAACAGGAGGCGATTGCTGCGTCTGATTTAATGATCTTGATTGGTATGGATCCTGTCGAATTGATTTTGCAACCTTGGCGTTATAAGACGCCTGTGGTGGATATCGCCGCCTGTGCGCATCCTGTTCATTATGTGAAACCTGAAATAGGTGTGGTGGGGTCGTTAACGGACATCCTGCACGCGCTGATCTCGTCGGGAGATATTGAGCAAAGCGCCTGGAGTCTGTCTGCGCTTGACGCGTTGCGCCAGGGTGCACAAAAGCAGCTGACGTATTCGCCTGTGAAATACGGTGTTGCACCTGATCGGGTCGCACAACTGTCTGCACAATGCTGTCGGGAGGCTGGAGTCAAGCCTATGTTTTCGATTGATGCCGGTGCGCACATGTTTTCTGTGGCGGGATTTTTCCCCGCAGAGCGTGCAGGTGATGTACTCATCTCCAATGGTTTGGCGACGATGGCCTTTGCTTTGCCTGCTGCGATCGCTGCCGCCGTGCAAGACCGACACGCACCGGTCCTCGCTTTTACAGGAGATGGCGGGTTGATGATGTGTTTGGGCGAACTTTGCACAGCGGTCGAGCAACAGGCCAAGGTGATTGTGATCGTCTTTAACGACAGCGCACTTTCTCTCATCGATATCAAGCAACAGAGTCGTTCGATGCAATCAGAGGGCGTGAGATGGCGTCACCACGATTTTGCTGCGACGATGGGCGCACTGGGTGGTTTGGGGATCCGCATCACCTCTGAGCAAGGGTTGATAGAGGGCATGCAGCAAGCGTTGGCCCATAACGGTCCCTCATTACTCGATGTTTCGATTGACCCCTCCGGCTACCCAGAACAACTTAAGGCGATGCGGGGTTAAATTCACTTCAGGAGGTTCACCGTCATGATTCACGTTTCAACAAAGCAAGAGTCCTTAAGCAATAGAAGACTATCTCGCATGGAGAGTGGCGAGGTGCACTGGAGGACAGATTTTCTCAAGCCTTCGGATACGCTACCTAAAGATGGTCAGGCCATCTCGCCGCAGGCGTTTTTGATCGAGATGACGCCGCAGGAAATCATTCACCCGCATTTTCATGAGGTGGAACAATTTCAGGTGTTTTTTGAGGGAGAAGGGCAGATGGGGAGGACCGAGGGCAAGTTAGGTCCTTCAGTGGTGCATTACACGGATGCCTATACGGGCTATGGCCCCATTACGGCGAGTCAGCAAGGGCTTTCTTATTTCGCATTGCGTCCACGCAAGGATCAAGGCGCGATCTATCTCCACAAGGAAGGCTATCGTGAAAAACTCCGCCCTTCGAAAAAACGGCATTTTTCCATTCCCTTTGTGAAAAGTACCCAGGCTGTGCTGGGTCACCTGGACAAGCCCATCGTGGAGCAACTTTTTGACAATAGTCACTACTCGCTCGATGACGGTTTATCCGCTTGCATCGTCAGGCTGGGTCCCCACCAAGTCTTCACGATTCAGTCCACCACACAAAGTAGCGGTCAGTACTTGGTCAATATTCAAGGTGTTCTAAAGTATTCCGATCGTGATTTCGGTGAGTCCTCGGTCTTTTTTAGCGAACCTGCCGAGGTGTCGTTTACGGTCGAGTCAAGCGAGGCGGGCGCAGAGTTTTTGCTCCTGCAGTTTGGTCAACGTACCTAAGTTCTAAAAATCATAACAATCAATCCACACCAAGGAGACGAAATGAAAGCAAAAGATGGTTACCTAGAAATCCCGTCCCTCAAAGGCAAAGTTTCTGACGCCGAGTGGCAGGCACGCGTCGATCTGGCCGCCTGTTATCGACTCGTCGACATCTATGGTTTGTCAGACATGATTGCCAACCACATCTCCGCGCGTATTCCGGGTGAAGAGAGTGTGTATCTCATCAATCCCTACGGCATGATGTATGAGGAAATCACTGCGTCGAGTCTGCTAAAGATTGACTTCTCAGGCAAGGTATTGGGAGGCCCGGATTTTGGCAGCCTCGGCTATGGCGTCAATCGCGCAGGTGCAGTGATTCATAGCGCGGTGCACGAAGTGCGTCACGACGTGGGCTGTGTCTTGCATACGCACAGTTGGGCCTCGATGGCTGTCTCCTCTCTGGAGTGCGGTGTGCTGTCTATCAATCAAACCGCGATGCGGTTTCTCAAGGTCGCCTACCATAACTATGAGGGCGTTGTGCTGCTCGATGATGAAAAGGCCTCTCTTGTCAAAGATCTCGGTGACAACAATGTGTTGATATTGCGTAATCATGGGGCACTTGTGGCGGGTGTGACAATCGGCGAAGCCTTTAACTGGATGCACCGCCTAGAGCTTGCCTGTTATGCACAACTGGCCGCCATGGCGTGCAATTCGCCCATGGTAAAGGTGTCTGAAAAAGTATTAGAAGAAACGTGGAAAAACTACCAAGCCAGTACGCGACGTCGTTTTGGCGATCTGGAGTGGCCTGCGTTAATTCGTAAACTTGATCGGACGGATCCGACGTATAAAAATTAAGCTTTGTCATCACGCCGCATATTCTTTTATATCTTGAATACATCTCGCAGTATCGGCGGTGCTGCGAGTAACAAGAGAAAAATGGCAATCGGTACAGTTGTGAAATGTCCGACCTCTTTGAATGCCAATGCTCCAAAAATAGCGCCAATCAAAAATGCAGAAAAAATTAACAGATAGGCTTTTAGTTTTTGCCTGTTAACGCGCACGTTTTCATCGGGCGGGAAGTCTTTACTTCTATTCCAATAGATGAGTCGACCGAGCTCAATGCCAAGATCTGTGACCACACCTGTCATGTGCGTGCTGCGTATTTCCCTATGAGAGATTTTAGTCGTAATAGCATTTTGCAGCCCCATGATGAAACAGAGTAACAAGACGGTGGTGGGGACAAACACCTCCACCAACACATTCAGGTTGGCACCTAATAGGCCAAACATCATTAATAAAGCGGCCTCGAGCGCGAGCGACAACGCATACTCGCTATGCAGTTTTTTACGTCGCGCCCAATTGATAAAAATAGCGGTCGTCGCGGCACCAGCGATGAAGCTCAAGAGCGCAGCGATGCCCGCTAGTACGACGGTGAGGTCGCTTACGATCAGATCATCCGCAATTCTAGAAATGATCCCGGTCATGTGGGAGGTGTATTGCTGAATCGCCAGAAACCCGCCTGCATTGACGGCACCGGCGATGAGCGCCATGATGCCGCCCAAAATCAGATTAGACCGGGGGTTCCGGTCTTTACCCGTGAGTTGAACGAAAGAGGCGAAAAGCATTTAACTCCCTGATACGACTTGCTTGATCATTGGATATTAATGTTATACACATAAAAAAATATTTTTATTAATATTTGTCGAGAAGAACATCATTGAAATGATTTAAAAATATAACGAGGAGCCATGTAATGAGAGGGATCGTATTTGCGGGGGATAGCAAGATTGAGTATTTGGATTTTCCAGATCCTACACCGGGTCCGGATGAGGTTGTGCTGGAGGTCAAAGCCTCAGGAATGTGTGGAAGCGATCTTAAGTTTTATCGTTCCCCGCGTGGCGAGGCGATCAGGGCGCTCGGCTATGGTGATGCGCCTCCAGTAGTGGCTGGGCATGAGCCTTGTGGCGTAGTGGTCGCTGTTGGATCCTCAGTCAATCCGAAACGCTCCTATCTGGGCCAGCGCGCCATGGTCCATCATTACAGAGGTTGTGGTGCGTGTCCCCATTGCTCGACTGGATGGATGCAGCTTTGCGATGAAGGTGTGAAAGAAGTCTACGGCGTCACGGGTCATGGCTCACATGCAAAATACATGAAATGTCCAGCAAGTACGATTGTTGAATTGCCTGAAGTGTTGACGTTTGAAACAGGTGCTGCGATTGCCTGCGGCACTGGGACGGCTTGGGGAGCTCTAAACCGACTTGAATTAACGGGTGATCACACGATTGCGATTTTTGGACAAGGTCCAGTTGGACTCTCGGCGACGCAGTTGGCTCATGCCTTGGGTGCGCGCGTGATAGCGCTGGATGTGAGTGAGGAGCGGTTGGCGCGAGCCAAAGAGCTAGGCGCTGATGCTGTGATCAATCCCTCCAAAGATGATCCTGTGCAAGCCATTAAGCAGTTAACGCATGGCTTGGGTGCACATGCCTCCATTGATGCTTCCTCTTCCTCCTTGGCACGCAAACAGTCTGTTCAGTGCGTGCGGACGTGGGGCAAGGCTTGCTTTGTGGGTGAAGGGGGGAGCGTATCGCTCGATGTGAGCCCGGACTTGTTGCGCCGCCAAGTGACGATCATTGGCTCATGGACGTTTTCAACGGTTGGTCAAGGTGACTGCGCAAGATTCGTTGCTGATCGTGGCGTTGATGTGGATGCACTTTTTACGCATCGCTGGGGGTTTGAGGATGCGGTGCAGGCCTATCAGCTTTTCGACAAGCAAACTTCGGGCAAAGGTGTATTTTTGTTTTGATGATTACTGACGCAATATAGGACGTGTAGGGGAGCTAGCTGAGATTAGCCACAGATTGGTTCAGTTCCTCAAACAGCCATTCACGGAACGCTTTCATTTTTTGAATATGCCCTTTGGACTTGAGGTATGTCAGTTGATGACAGACGATTTGAGGGCCCTCTAGGCCAAAGGGCATCACGAGCTTTTGACTTTCCAACTCTCGTTCGATGAGCAGGGTGCTTTCCAATGCCACTCCGAGGCCGTCAACCGCACAATTAATAGCCATAAATGAACGGTCAAATCGTGGGCCGCGTTCGAGATCCAAATGGTGTTCCGGGTGTTCCTTGGACCAGTCTCTCCAAGTGTATTTGTTGACCTCTGTGTGAATGAGTGTTTTACCAGTCAGGGTAAATGTCCCCTTTGCTTGACGACGCCCCGACAACATTGAGCGAGAGCAATTCACTACGATTGTTTCAGCAGGGAAGGGTTCGACCATCACACCGGCGTCTGGAAAAAAATGGCCGTAACGGATATCGAAATCTGCCTCTCCTGCAGCAAGGTCAACGGGTGCGGAAGACGCGTTCAAGCGCACATCGATGTCCGCATGCATGGCAGAAAATCTGGAAAGACGGGGCATGAGCCACTGAGCTGCGATGCTGGGGACGCTATGAATCGTCAGAATATCGCTTTTTCCAGCTCTCTCAATGCTGCGAGTACTGGACTCGATGAGATTGAGAGCTTCGGACACTGACTCTGCGTAACGACGTCCGATATCTGTTAACTCTATGCTGCGATGGGCGCGATGAAACAAGGCGATCCCAAGTCTCTGTTCAAGTGTCCGAATTTGGTGACTGATCGCTGAGGGGGTTAGATGCAACTCGTCTGCAGCGGCAACAAAAGATCCAAGTCGCGATGCGGCCTCGAAGGCTTGAACTGATTTAAGTGGAGGAATTTTTCTCATCAATAGTTTTTAACATGAATTAAATTCACCTGTAAGACTAAATTATTCATTTGTTTTCGTTCTGTTGAGTTGATAGTATTAAAAAACAACACGAATGCTCTGAGATGACTCAGGCAAGCAATCGGAGACAAGCAAGCCCAAACGGATTTCTTTATTGCAGCCATGGCCCTATAAGGCTATCGCCATCCAAAGGTATCCAACCATTTGATTGAAAGAAGCAGAGAAAGCTCTGGTCTTGATGTTTACATGACGAGGAAGTTCAACCGCGATGAAGCAAAAACCAACTGATCAAGCTTTGGCTGGTAGCGCCTATAGGATTCGGCGCTATTCCGTGCAAATGGGTGAAATCCAAGGCCAGGGTTATGTGGGTCAAGCGCTCGGTTATGCGGATGTGCTCGCCGTGGCGTATTGTCATGCCATGAACTTCAGACCTGAAGATCCGGATTGGGAGCACCGCGACCGATTTTTGCTTTCTCATGGTCATTATGCAATTGCGCATTACGCAGCGCTCTTAGAGGCAAAAGTCATTTCCGTAGAGGAAATGGATACGTATGGCGGCGATGACAGTCGACTTCCCATGTCTGGAATGGCCACCTACACGCCTGGCATGGAAATCTCTGGTGGTTCTCTTGGTCAGGGTCTAGCGATAGGGGTGGGAATTGCGCTTGGCTTAAGGCACCAAAAAATTGATGCCTTTGTTTATAACTCCATGTCAGATGGTGAGCTGGACGAAGGTGCTACTTGGGAAGCAGCTCTTGGTGCGAGTCACCATCAACTATCAAATCTAATTTGCTTGGTTGATATTAATAATCAGCAAGCTGACGGTCCTTCCGGTCAGATTATGGGTTTTGAGCCTTTGGTTGATAAGTGGCAAGCCTTCGGGTGGCATGTGCAGCGCGTCGATGGCAATGATCTCTTTGCGGTACGTGATGCGTTTGATATTGCACGCGCACTGAATGAAAAAAAGCCTCGTGTCATTCTTTTTGACACGCTAATGGGCAAGGGCGTACCTTTTCTGGAGGCGCGTGAAAAAAATCACTTCATTCGCGTTGATCCACCCGAGTGGCAACAAGCCTTGGAAATTCTGGATTCAACCTATGGACATGGAGAGCGGTCATGAGCGCTAATGCACCCACTAAGCCGCGGTTGACGACCTCCGCCATGATTGCTTCAATCGCATCCGAAGGTCAGCGCGTGCGCGCAGCGCCCTTTGGCAAGGCACTCGCCGCTCTCGCCGAGTCGCGGCCTGATATTGTCGGGATGACGGCGGATCTGAGTAAGTACACAGATCTGCATATTTTTGCTCAAGCCTATCCTGAGCGATTTTTTCAGATGGGCATGGCGGAACAGTTACTGCTTGCAGCAGCAGGCGGCATGGCAAAAACAGGACTCACTCCCTTTACGACGAGCTATGCTGTCTTTGCGACCCGTCGTGCATATGATTTTATTCATCAGGTGATTTGCGAGGAAAATCTTAACGTCAAAATTTGTGCTGCATTGCCGGGCTTGACGACTGGTTACGGTCCTAGCCACCAGGCCACAGATGATATCGCCATGATGCGAGCCATTCCTGGCTTAACCATCATCGATCCCTGCGATGCGTTGGATATTGAGCAAGCTGTCCCGGCAATCGCGGACTATCAGGGTCCAGTGTATATGCGTTTGCTCAGAGGTAGTGTGCCGCTCGTGCTCGATGAATACGACTACAAGTTTGAGCTGGGCAAGGCCAAGCTGCTTCGCGAGGGCCGAGAGGTGCTGATCATTTCCTCAGGCATCATGACGATGCGTGCACTAGAAGTTGCTGAGCAGCTACATAAAGACAACATTGGAGTGAGTGTTCTGCATGTTCCGACTATTAAGCCATTAGACGAAGAAGCGATTCTCCGGGAAGTGAGGCACTCTGATCGCTTGGTGGTTGTTGCAGAAAATCATTCGGTCATCGGTGGTCTAGGTGAGTCGGTTGCCAGTTTGCTGCTGCGTTCACGCCTCGCACCCAAGTATTTACCTATTGCACTACCGGACGCTTTTCTGGATGCTGGTGCATTGCCGACGTTGCATGATCGTTATGGCATTTCAACGGAGTCGATGTCACAGCGTATTCGTCACGAACTCTAAATGATCTAATTAAAGGAGGAAGCCCCAAACACGTATGAGTCATATGGATCAAGCCTATTTACGTACTGTGCTTATCAGCCCAGTGCAATCAAACTAAAAAGCTATTTTGGAGACACAACATGAAAAAACTTCTCGTCGCAGCTATTGCAGGTTTAGCGCTTTCAGTATCCGCAGTATCTGCACAAACAGTGCTGCGACTCTCTCACAATGCAGCCCCTGGCAATCCGAAGGCTGTCGCTTCTGACAAATTTGCAGAGTTGGTTGCACAAAAAACAAATGGTCGCGTCAAGGTGAATGTGGGTGGTAGCGCCCAGTTCGGAGATGATGCAGAGTCCATTACAAACTTGCGTTTGGGTACGCTAGCCTTTAGCGCGAACTCTCAAGGTACGACTTCTGCAGCAGTACCTGAATTTGCGGTGTTAGGTCTTCCGTTCCTATTTAAAGACTTGCCCCATGCATATAAGGTTGTGGATGGTCCGGTGGGTAAGCAGTTAGCAGAGGCCGCAGACAAAAAAGGTCTGGTTTTGTTAGCGATGTGGGACAACGGTATTCGCCATACCAGTAACAACAAACGCGCGATTAACAAGCCTGAAGATCTGAAAGGTATTAAGGTTCGCACTCCACCCGATCCAATGACCTTGGACATTTTTAATGCCTTAGGCGCTAATCCAGCTCCTCTTGCTTTCTCTGAGCTTTACATTGCTCTGCAGCAAGGTGTGTTTGATGGTCAGGAAAATCCGCTCGTCAACATTCATTCCTCCAAACTGTTTGAGGTCCAGAAGTTTATATCTTTGACGGGTCACAAATACGAAGCAACTCCATTGTTCGCGAGCAAGTTGGCATGGGCTGGAATTTCAAAGCAAGATCAACAAGCCATCCGTGAAGCTGCAGCAGAGTCTGCGAAGCTCAACCGTGATCTTTCTCTTGCTGCCGATGCAGATCTGAAGGGTAAGTTGGCAGCTGCAGGTGTTCAGATTAACGCTGTAGATCAGGCTCCGTTCATTGCTGCGACCAAGCCTGTTTACGACAAATGGCGTAAAACCTTTCCTCAGCTAGTTGACGTTGTTGTGACAGAAGCTGCCAAGCCTTAACTAACTGGAAATCATCCATGAGCGCAAGAGAACATCATTTAACAATGCATCTGGTGAGCGGAGTTGATCGGATCATTGAAGTCATCAGCATGATCGTCGCTGTGACCGCAATTACCGTGATGTTTTTCTCGCTCATGGCAGAAGTGGTTGTCCGTTACATCACTAATCAAGGAATGGGTTGGCCGACTGAGATGCCAAACCTACTATTCCCATGGTTAATGATGAGCGGCATTGTGCTCGCTGCACAGTTAGGCAAGCATATCGCTGTTGAAACGATCAAAGGTTTTCTAAGTAAGAATGTTAATCGAGTGCTGATGATGGTCTTGCAGTTGCTTGTGATTGCAACCTTCTTTTATCTCGCTTGGATTGGCTTATTTGTTATTGAAATCACAGGCTCTGAGGTCTACCCTGTGACAGGTGTTTCAGCAAAGTGGGCATATATGTCTATCATCGTTGGCTTTGCAGCACTTGGTGTGACCGGCATTACCACCTTCTTTCGCCTGCTGTTCGCCGAAGACCCTTTGTCAGTGCGATCAAACACCCCTGAGGACAGCGTATGACTATTCTGATGCTCGCTATTTTTTTCGCGCTGCTCGTACTGGCCTTTCCAGTCGGCTATGCCCTTATTGTAAGCTCTGGCATCGCTGCGATCACAGCAGGGGGGATGCCAAGCGCAACGGTTGTTGTCAAGATTTTTCAACCCTCTCAAAGCTTTCCGCTATTAGCGATCCCATTTTTTGTGCTGTCTGGCAATCTGATGATGGGTGGTACGCTTGGTAAAAAGCTGATTGAATTTGCGACCGCCCTAGTTGGACGCATGCATGGTGGGCTCGCTCAAGTTAGTGTGGTGGGTTCTACCATTTTTGGAGGTGTCTCTGGCTCCGCAGTCGCGGAGGCTTCTGCACTTGGATCGATGCTGATTCCCTGGCAAAAAAAGGAAGGTTATCCGGCACCTTTCGCAGCCGCTACGATCGCCTCCTCTTCAGTGATTGCAGGGTTGATTCCTCCATCTATTCCCTTAATCATTTATGCAAGCGTTTCTGATCAATCCATTGCATCGTTATTTTTAGCGGGATTCGTACCAGGACTGATGCTTTGTTTTGGATTTATGTTGGTCTGTTATCTCTCTGGCAGATTACGTAATTTTCCAAGATTGATGAACAAAATTACATTGCGTGAATTTGCCAAAATTACTTTTTATGCATCACCGGTATTGGCGATGCCGTTGTTTATTGTGATCTTGCTGAGAGCCGGTATCGCCACACCTACCGAGGTGAGTGTGATGGCTGTGTTCTATGGACTTGTCATCAGTCTGTTGATTTATCGTGACTTGAATCTCAAACGTTTGATCGATGCGCTCGTACATACAGCTATTACGACCGGTATCGTGATGTTGGTGATATCGGCATCCAATATGGTCGGGTATGTATTGACCGTTGAAGCAATCCCAAAAGCAGTTGCAGAGTGGGCACTTGAAACTCTTAAAAATCCGCTCATGATTCTTCTCATGTTGAACGTGATCATGCTTATTGTTGGGATGTTTCTTGACCTCCCTGCGGCCATCCTGCTCCTGGGCCCTACCTTTGTTGCAATCGGGAACGCGATTGGTATGGACTTGATTCAACTCGGGATCATGATGGCCGTTAATCTGAGTATCGGGCTTTTTACTCCACCGGTCGGCACGACTCTTTTTGTAGCGGCAGCTATTTCAAGAGAGTCAATAGGAGCGATTGTTCGAGAGCTTTGGCCTTTTTATCTTGTTGCGCTTTTGGTGCTCACACTTATCACTTACATGCCTTCACTGACCCTTTATTGACATGAAAACAATCGCATTTGCTGGGCTGGGAGCCATGGGTCTTCCTATAGTTAAAAATTTAATTACTGCAGGATATGGCGTCCATGGGATTGATATTAATCCCGACTCTCTCAATGTACTGAGTGGTATGGGTGGCAAGGCGTTTACGAATGCTAAAGAGGCATGCGTGGGCGCCGATCTGTTGTTGATCTTGGTGGTGAATGCCTCACAGGCCAAGCAGGTGTTATTTGAGTCTGGCGCGATTGATGTGTTGCCAATGGGTGGAATCGTCTGCCTGATGTCGACGTGCCCGCCTGCTGAGGTTGAAGAAATTGCCAAGCAGGTTCAGGCAAAGGGTCGCCGTCTTGTTGACGCGCCTTTGTCTGGTGGGGTTGTCGGTGCGACCAATGGCTCGCTCACGGTAATGGCTGCGTGTGATCAAAAAACATTCGACGATTTACAGAATGTTTTTAAAGTGATCGGCGAGCGTATTTTTCATGTCGGTCATCAGCCTGGTCAAGGCGCGATGTGTAAAGCGGTCAACCAGCTCTTGTGTGGCTTACATATCGCAGTCGCTGCAGAAGCTTTTTCTCTGGCGAAAAAAAGCGGTCTCGATCTAGCAATGTTGCTTGAGATCATGAGCGGGTCTGCAGCCTCGAGTTGGATGCTCAAGGATCGGGGCCCACGCATGCTTGAATCGGATCCAATCGTCACGAGTGCCGTCGATATTTTCGTCAAAGACTTAGGGATTGTGATGCAGGCGGGGCGCGATGCAAAAGCGGCTCTACCGCTGGCAGCTGCTGCGTATCAGCTATTTCTATCTTCTTCTGGAAGGGGGGAAGGGCGACTCGATGATAGTCAAGTCATTCGGAGCTATGACTTACTTAATGGGTTGGGTAAGTAAGTCCCACGCTCACCATAATTTTTTTATCCTGAGTGTGTGAGATACATACTCATTCATCACGTCAGAATCAACGGAGAATTTAATCATGTTGTTAAAAGATAAAGTGGCGATCATCACAGGCGGTGCGGGTTTGAATGGGCTAGGCTTCGCTTCGGCACGAATGATGGCAGCACAAGGAGCCCGTGTGGTGATACTCGATTTAGAAAAGGCACAGCCTGCTTCTGTTGCAGCTTCGCTTGGTGCGCAACATATGGGTGTAGTCGCTGATGTGACCAACAAGGCTTCGTGTGAAGCGGCAGTCAAGGCAGTATTGGCCAAAATGGGTCAGATCGATATTTTGTTTAACAATGCCGGTATCACCCAGCCCCGCAAAACGATGGAAATTACCGCAGCAGATTACGATGCAGTGCTAGATGTGAGTCTGCGTGGAGCACTTTTTATGTCACAGGCCGTTTTGCCTGCCATGCGTGAGCGTAAGCAAGGCTCGATCATTTGTACTTCTTCTGTTTCCGCTCAGCGAGGTGGTGGTATTTTGGGCGGTCCTCATTACTCTGCCGCCAAAGCTGGCGTCTTGGGCTTGGCGCGCGCCATGGCGCGAGAGTGTGGTGTCGACAATATCCGAGTCAACTGTATCACCCCTGGATTGATTGAAACAGACATCAATAAGGGCTTGATTCCTGAGGATCGCCTGTCTGATATTTTGTCTGGCATCCCTATGAATCGAATTGGCGAGCCCAATGACGTGGCTGGTTGTGTCGTTTTTCTAGCGAGCGATTTGTCAAAGTATTGCACGGGCATCACGCTGGATGTGAATGGTGGCATGTTGATTCACTGATCCTGAATGACTGACATGACAACTGCACCCACGGCACCCGATTCTCAGACGCTTGCCAACGCGATTCGCTTTCTATCGGTCGATGCCATCATTCGTGCGGGCGAGGGCCATCAGGGCGTACCGCTAGGCATGGCAGAGATCGGCACCGCGTTGTATATGGACCATCTCAAGCATGATCCTGAACACCCTACATGGTGGGATCGGGATCGTGTGGTGCTATCTAATGGTCATGGCTCAATGTTGTTGTATTCCCTACTGTATTTAACGGGATACAAAAAAATCACGCTCGAGCAAATCAAATCGTTCCGTGAACTCGGGTCGCACTGTGCAGGTCATCCAGAGTTCGATCCTGAGGCTGGTATAGAGGTCACGACAGGTCAGCTCGGGCAAGGTATCGCAAATGCGATGGGCATGGCAGTTGCCGAAGCATTTTTACGCGCACGATTTGGCAGTGATCTCGTGAACCATTTCACCTATGCATTTGTCGGTGATGGTTGTTTGCAAGAAGGTGTTGGTCAGGAAATGATCAGTTTGGCAGGACATCTCGGTCTGGGCCAGTTGATTCTGTTGATGGATGACAATGCTATTACCGATGATGGGAGTACTGAACTCTCAATTAGTGAGGATGTTGCCAAACGTTTTGAGGTAGCGCACTGGCATGTGCAGCGTGTCGATGGTCACGATATCCAGTCTGTCTCCGCTTGTATCGCAGCGGCAAAACAGGATAGTCGTCCATCTATCATTTTGGCTCGCACAACGATCGCCAAAGGTATTGCTCGGCTTCAGGGGCAGCGTGGCGGGCATAGTGCCAAGCTGTTTGATACGGACGCTGCTCAGATGCGTCAGGATCTACATTGGCCTCATCCTCCATTTGATGTGCCAGAGGCGATTTTAAATACATGGAGAGAGAGTCCCTCTGCAGGTCAGTCTGCCAGATTGCAATGGCTGGGAAGGCTCGCCGCACTCTCTCCAGAAAAGCGCGTTGAATTTGAGCGTGTGATGAAAGGCGAGTTGCTGCTTTCGCTTGAGCATGCTCTTGATGGATTGAAGGCCACTCTGCTTGCCGAGCCTCCCAGAGGTGGTATCAATTTATCTGCTGCGATTAATGATTGCATAACAGATTATTTGCCAGAACGTGTGGTGGCCTGTGCTGATCTTGAAGCACCCACTGATCATAAAAGACGTTTGCTTGCTTTTTCTGCTTCGGATCAGAGTGGCGCCTATATTCATTGCGGTGTGCGTGAACATTTGATGGGCTCTATGTGTAATGGCATGGCAGCACACGGCGGAACTGTCCCTGTGAGCGTGACGTATCTGGCGTTTTCAGATTACATGCGACCGGCCTTGCGTAATGCCGCACTCATGAAACTTCCTGTCAAGTTCGTGTTTAGTCATGACTCGATCGGAATCGGAAAAAATGGCCCGACGCATCAACCGGTCGAGATCTTAGCGTCGTTGCGTGCCATGCCGCACATGCTCGTGATGCGCCCCGCAGATGCGGTTGAGGCGGTAGAGTGCTGGCAGACGGCGCTTTCATATAAGCAAGGGCCAGTATCTTTTATTTTTTCCAGGCAAGCGCTTCCTCATCTCCGTACGCACTCTGTAGCAACAAATCTTTCATCACGTGGAGCCTATGTGTTGCTTGAAGGGAGCTCCTTGCCGCGTCAAGTGACACTACTTGCTACAGGCTCTGAGGTTGATATTGCTATGAAAGCCCGCGAACTGTTAGAGGCTCGGGGTTTATCCACTGCCGTGATTTCGATGCCGTGCTGGGAATTATTTGATGCGCAGCCGGAGACTTATAGAAATCAGGTGTTATGTCCAGAAACGACAACCGTGGCGATAGAGGCTGCAGTCAAATTTGGCTGGGAACGATATCTTGGGAGTAGGGGTAAATTTGTCGGGATGAGTGACTTTGGATTATCAGGTCCGGCCGATGAACTTTACCGACATTTCGGTATTACACCTGAGGCGGTCGTGCTGGCTGCATTGGGGTCAAGTCTCACGGGATAGGGTAAACCCATGCATTTATTACAGCCAAAGCCAATCGTGAGTAGAATTGAATTAAATAATCCTAAATCAAAATAGATCATTCATTCGTCACGTTTAAGAGAAGCAATATGAAAATTGTGAAAGTGGTGCCTTGGCATGTGGGTCAGTTCATGTTTGTGCGGGTTGAAACGGACGAGGGTATTACGGGCTACGGTGAGGCCGGAACCTGGGGACATATTGAAGCTGCTGGGGTGTGTATCAAGAGATTCGGTGAGTACTTGGAGGGCAAGGATCCATATCCCATCGAGCATCACTGGAATGTGATGCATCGCTTCAGCTATTTTCAAGGCCTGGCGGAAAATGCCGCGATCTCGGCCATTGATATGGCGCTGTGGGATATCAAGGGTAAAGCTTTAAATGTGCCTATTTATGAGTTGTTAGGTGGCGCTGCGAGAACTAAGGCCCGTATTTACGGCCATATCTACGAGAACACCATCGAAAAGATGCTCGTGGAGTGTGAGGTCAAAATGAATGCCGGCTTTACCGCCTTTGGGCACCTGAATCCTTTTCTGGACGAGGGCGACGATCAGGTGTACTTCAAGACCCACATCAAGAAAATGCGCGATGCGATCGAGAACACAGAGCGCATGCGCGAGGTTGTCGGCGATCGCGTTGATTTGCTTCTGGAGATTCATCGTCGTTTGACACCTGCGGAGGCGATTGTGTTCGCGCGCGGCATTGAGCATACGCATCCGATGTTTATTGAAGATCCGATTCGTCCTGAGAGCAATGATGCGATGGCGCGTGTCGCAGAAAAAATCCATGTTCCTATTGCGACAGGTGAACGTTTCTCCAATATCTATGAGTTCCAAATGCTGATGGCCAGAGGGGGCGTTGAGTACGCTCGCGTCGATTTATGTCTCTGTGGCGGTATCACAGGCGCAAAAAAGGTCGCAGCGATCGCCGAAGCGTATCAAGTGCAAATCGTGCCGCATAACCCTCTGTCACCGATTGGTTTGGCGGCATGTTTACAGCTTGCGGCTTCTATTCCAAATTTCGCGATTCAAGAGTATGCGACTGGTTTTGAGTCTGGTAAGTTTGAGTCTCTGCCGATTCACTTGGGCAGTAACGTGGTCGACAAGGTGCCATTACCCAAAGATGGCTTTGTCGATATCCCCAACGGTCCTGGTTTGGGAATGAACATCTTGCCAGATGCTGACAAGATCAGACCCCCTCTCGTCAAGCCAATCTCAATGCGTCCGCATTTCGATGGTTTCATTGTTGATCAGTAAAATTTGGTATGTCTTGATGCCAAATAACGTTGATTTTAAGTAGCAGTCCGTAAAACAAAGCACCCGCGAGGTTCCAGGGCTTGGAACCCTCTTCGGGCTGCGTCTTGTCGCTTGGGTCGTTGGGCTGCGTCATATCCTTCTTTATTATTTTGATATTGATAATCTACATCTTAAACTAATATCATCAGATGATATAATTTAAAGATGAAAGATCATGAAATTCGTACGCTTTTGGATTTGCATGATCAGATCATCGACCAAGAGGACGGTTATTGGCTCAAGATAGAAGCTTGGGAGGTCGGACTCAGCAAAGACATACCGCATGGTGTTCGGTACTCGTTAACTTTACACGCACCAAGTGGAAAAAGGATTCTGGGTTATGACAACGCTCATGCCGTCAAGGGCAAGGGTAAAAAATATTCTGGGCAGCGACTGCCGTTTGATCATAAACACAGGCATGTTGCTGACAAGGGTGTCCCCTATGACTTCCAAAACGCGCATTAATTGTTATCAGATTTTTTTACTGAAGTTGACTCGGTTTTAAAAGAGGCGAAGTCAAAATGAAAATTATTAAAATTGGTATTGCTTCACAAGAGAAAATTCGTGAGCGGATGTTAGCGATCGCTAAAGGTGAGCTAAAGCCTAAGCCTTCAGATCCCAAAATTTGGTTCACTTCTATGCGTTCGCTGTCTCAAGTCCTCAGCGATGAAAATCGGGCACTTTTGGATGTTATCCGTACCTCACGGCCAGCCTCGATCAGCGCACTTGCACTACTGACTGGACGCAAACAAGGGAATCTTTCGCGCACGCTCAAGACCATGTCCCGGTATGGTTTGGTAAAAATGGAAAAGCACGAACGCTCAGTGCGACCGATTGCCCGTGCTGAGCGTTATCAGATTATGGCCTGAGTGCATTCAACTGATTGTTAATACGTCCCCATATAGTCTTTTTTACCAATCTCTACGCCGTTGTGGCGCAACAGGTTGTAGGCAGTTGTCACATGAAAGAAAAACTGTGGCATGCCGTATTTCAGTGCATAGTCCTCAACTGTTAGCTTTTTCTCCTTTGGCGTGCCGGGACGTAAAACGACTTCCTTGACGGCACTGCCATTGAGCTGCTCTGCTGTCATCCCTTCGATAAGTGCGAGTGTTTTGGCGATGCGTTGCTGCAGTTCGGCAAAGCTTTGTTCGCTGTCTTCGTAGGCGGCGACTTCCACACCCGCGATACGTGCTGGGACGCTTTTGGCAAAGTCGCAGGCGATCTGAACTTGGCGGACCAGTGGCAGCATGTCGGGAAACAGGCGCGACTGCAGCAACACGGCAGGATCAAATTTACGGTTTTGTGCGTGTTCTTCGCCTTTTTTGAGCACGTCGCTGAGTGCCAACAGCATTTGTTTGAAAACGGGGACGGTCGCGGTGTAGAGGGAAATTGACATGATTTTCTATCCTGTGTGGGCTGCGTTGGGGTTGATTAAAGCATGTGTCTTGTTACATCTTAAATGTTGTACTCGGTCTTTGTCCTTTTAGCGTCTGTGTGACCTGTTCCAGATAGGCGCTCATCAAGTTGCTTAGGAATTTCCAAAAATCATCGGAATGAATAGTCTCCCTGACAATTTGGTTGGATAAGAAGCGACTCATCTCATTACGAAACTCTTTTTCAATGGCTGGCTCCGCTGAGAGTGAATGCGTTCGTTGAGCAAAGGCGTCTAAATATTTTTGTGTAGGTGAGCGATGATCTTTCAGCTTTAGATCGATCAGTTCTAACGCCGGCTTGACCTGTTGTTGATACAACCACGCGATATCCCAGAGGTCGCGATTTTTAAGCCGGTTAGGCCTCAATGCGAACGCGACTAACTTGTCGGCAAAAATTTCCTCGCGTGATTGTGCGTTGAGGATGAGACCACTTGTGCCTCGTTCCACGCCATAAGGATTAAACATCACCATCGGACGGGGTTGGTAGCTAGGGATAGCGCAAACATCGATGTTGATACGCTGCGCAGGCAAATCTTTCCGCCC
>Ga0247833_1003897_pt1 | contig 19376 bp, 7 predicted proteins | sample LaCruzMarch2015__7_FD_187117 | JGI IMG/M metagenome (GOLD analysis project Ga0247833, IMG submission 187117) | Freshwater microbial communities from meromictic Lake La Cruz, Castile-La Mancha, Spain - LaCruzMarch2015_8m | ecosystem: Environmental > Aquatic > Freshwater > Lake | place: Spain... | reverse complement strand
CATTGTATTTAATACCGTAAAGATTGCACCAAGACTCAACCAGAGGAAGAGTTTTCGTCACATGGGTCGTGGTGAAATACGGTTCGTTTGCGCAGATAATGGTGTCGCGTCCGTCAATGAACTCCTCATAGAAGTACGGAGCGTTCCCCAACGGGTACACCCTGTGAACAAAGGGTAGGGAAGACCATAGCTCTGGCCATGAACACACAACCACCAGTTCTCTGTCTGGGTAATTGTTCTTGATGGCTTGGGCCACTGCTGTTGCACAAATTGATTTTCCAAGACCACCTTGCAGTTGGAATACGACGTACTTTTTGTCGGGATGAGACATTGTGAATGAAGTTTGTAAAGTTAGTATAGTAAAGTTGGTGCGTTTGTAAACTTAAAGGATACGAACGCGATTTTCTCGGCCATGGGGGTACCCCCTTGATCGTTGCATAGTAGCAAGAACGGGGGCGGCCCGTTCACCTAATTCAGGGTGATCTGGGTCAATGTATCTCAATGCCATTGATTTCTTGCCCATCTCATGTTTTTCTTCCGTAGTTTGTAAATGAATGCCTTTCTTTTGGTCTCTCTGCAGAATGCCGACTGCGCGACTTGTTTCGCTGTGCTCTTCCGGAGTGCGAGCAAACATTCCAAGTTTCTCATCTCTTGCTTTGACACCATTAGCATGTTTCACCACGAATGGTTGGTTTTTACCGCCAATCTGACCCATTTTAATAGCATGGAGACTTTTGCCCTCTAAATCTTTCTCACGGTGCATTAAGTTTTTCAAATTAACCGCATTTTTCCGCGAAATTTCCAGAGAAACTCGAGGACCGCAGCCCTCATTTAGGCAAAGAGGGTTATTTAAATCAGGACGTATCAGCCTTAACTCCACTGTGCCTGCCTCCTTCCACCCCTCGTCTGTAAAGGGAAACAACTCAAGTATCTGCATCTTTGGTGTATAAAACTCCCACATCCACTTATGGGTCACAGGAGAACCCATGTACCCGTCGTTATACCTTTTCTCTTTGTGAACCCCCCAATACCAATGAGGAATTTCTTCAAATGTAATCTTGTACGTATAAATACGCGGTTGCATAATACTGATAGCGAGTTTGTTGGGAGGTTGGGAAACTCGCTAAAGAAAACCAACCAACCCGGATAGTTTTACCCTATGTTTGTGACAGAATCGCAAAAAACTGCCACTCACCCTTAGGGGTATTATACCCTTTACTCTCTCAAAGTAAACTACCCAATATTGTCAATTACATTAGTTACAACAACAAAGGTTGGCGACACCACTGTAAATTGAATTAAAGTCACAGAGCTGGCGACAGGGTTACCAGGGTAAGGGGTGCCATTTGCCCACTTCCAGTAAGTATGCCAAGTTACATTGTAAGGGTTTATCGGATTCTGAATCAGAAGCAACGATCCTGTTTGACCAGAGGTTGAATTTATTGGTGCTTGGATTGCAGTGTTTCCTTGTAGAGTCCATTCCCAGAACAAGTTGTTGTCTGAGAAGTCAAGAACTAGGTCAGGAGGTGCCGTCACCGTAGCAACTTGGAACTGGGAATAAGGGTTAGCAAGGCCGTACGAGGTTACTTGCCCTTTTGAGTTGACTGCCAGAGTCGGTATGAGAGCAGTGCCCCCCAGGGTTGCCGCTGCTACACCAATATCAGATACGGAAATTGTGACTGAGCCATTCGTTGAAACAGAAGTTATCCCAGGACCAGCAACAATTTGATTGACACTACCTGTTGAAGTCCAACCTACTTCACCTGTAACTTTATCCTTCAGGGTTAGGACCTGTCCGTTTTCACCAGGTGCCGCAGGAACAGGAGAAGCAGGAGCGGGCCAAATGTAGGAGTTATAAGCGTAAAGGTTGTTTGTCTGGAGAACACCAGTGGTGCTGATCTCGCCATCTACTTGAATGCTGATATTGGCCCCTGCCTTAACTCCACCAATGATTGAACCGTCGGAGGAAGGGGGGAGCAACCTTATGGTTCCCGAAGTTGTGATGGCGTTGCCAGAAACCGGAGCGCCAAGACCGACTCCTGCTGTGACTGAGGTTACAGTACCGTTGTTAGTTGTTGTAAGATAACCACCGGCGCTAATTGCAAGTCCCGTACTTGGAATGACAACACCCGGAGAGGTTGCAGTTGCCAGGGGCAGAGAGACACCTGGAAAAGTCTGCCCGGGAGCGAAGACCACAGGACCCGTGAGTATGCCACCGGAACGTGAAAGTGCTGCGTTTGCAACGATGCTTGCTGAAACAGCAGCGTTGAATGCCACCTTAACTGAGTTGGGTGTTGCTGCTGTCGCTACCGAAGTGCTGCTGGTTGAGTTCTCGAGTTGCACCAGACCCGCACGGCTCGTGTTACCGGTTAGGGTTGCAAGTGTTGCCGGTGTGACCGCTTTCTCAGTGTCAACACCAATAATAACTTCAGAGGAGGAAGCAAGGAAGACTGTACCTCGCTGACCCAGAGTGGCGGGCTTGACCCGTAGGTTAGCTCCTACGATGATGAGGCCGTCCCCAACAGAGACACCGCCTATGGTTGTCTCAGTGGCTGGAACCATTCCCAGAGTTACACCGTTAGATGTACCTCCCCCGTTAAGACCAGCACCAGGAAACACACCGGTTATTGTACCAATACCAGGAGGAGTTGCGGATATTGTACCATCCGCAGAGATCGTAATGTTATTTCCTGCTTTGACGCCACCAATGCTGCCGGCAACAGGCGGCAAAAGATTGATTGTTCCGGAAGAAAGAATTGGCCCTCCCGTAAGACCTACTCCTGTTGCTACGAAAATAACAGCCATTTCACTTATTGGATCCTTTGAATGGTTTTACCCGTCGCCACAAGGCAAAAAGAAGGGGGACCGAAGTCCCCCTCTGTCATCAGCCAAGTTTGGCTTTGAGTTGTTCAACTTCCTCTGCAAGGTCTTGGATTGCCTTGACGAGAACCGGAATGAGGCGACCGTAGGACGCTTCGAGTTGATCGGGGTTTTCGTCGTGAACCAACTGAGTGTGGCTCTTGACGTTGTGCTTTATTTCGGTTTCTAGCAAGTCTTGAGCGATGAATCCCATATCTGGGAAACCGCGACGTGAGGTAACCTCAGGGTCACGGTGATCCCACTTGAAAGACACTGGCTTCAGATCCTTGACGAAGTCCAGACCGATCGGCAGTGCGAGGACGTCCTTCTTATCACGACCATCAGATAGTGCTGTGATCGTGGTGACCTGAGCACGAATGATGGTGTTGTTGGCGTTGCCAAGAACGATCTGGTTGCTGGAAGCAGCGGTCGAAGTCTGAGCATTAAACCCTAGAAGGGTGTTGTTACTAGCCCCTGAGGATGAGGAGGTGCCGGCTTTAGTTCCAATAATAGTGTTACACGTTGTTCCAGCCGCTTGATCGTAACCAGCACAGAATCCAACATAAACGTTGCAACTGCGGGCAGTGGCTTTGTTTGTAGTGACAGTTCCGGCACAGAAACCGAGAGCAGTGTTAGCGATGTTAAATCCGCAAGCTTCAAGAACATCATCGTCGGATCCGAGTGAGTAGGCACCCACGGAAGTGTTGTTGTCCTCTCCAGTGCACTTACCCGTGTGGTTTCCGGAGTTGAAACCTAAAACTGTGTTATTAGCTCCACTGCCAAAGGTGGGTCCACCTGCATTAAGACCTAAAGCAGTATTTTTGATTATGCCAGCACCGTTGGTGTAACCCAGGATCGTACCAAAGGTAGATGTTGTTGCTTGGCTCGGGGTGAATGTGCTCCATGCAACCCCGTTGCCCCCGGTGGAAGACAGAAGTTGACCGTTTGTTCCCGCACTTCCCGCACAGTCTAGGATGCCGCGACCTGGCTGAATGTTGCCGTTCGAACACCCGGTAAGCCAGTACAGGTTCGCAGTGGGGCTGCCCAGGTTGTACCCGATGGCAAGTTGGTTAGACCCCGCAGCGGCAGGTGCAGACAAGCCGGCCCCGATGATAACATTTCGTGTAGCGCCAGAGGCAAGGTTAGGAGCACTGCAAGTACCGATAACAGTGTTGCAACAACCAGTCAATCGCAGTGTCGTATCGGACGCAAGATAGTTATCCACTCCCAGGGCGCAAGAACCTATAACAACGTTACCTAGCGTGCAACATGACCAAGGAAGGGCTTCGTACCCCATCACCGTGGTGTCCGTGCTGGCGGGACAATAAAAACCAATCCCAATACGCGACCCAATAAGCGTATTTCCAGCACCGGGTGAGCTCGGTATGAAGAACCTGGGGGTGCAGTATCCAAGGTAAGTGTTAGGTCTAACCGCAGTGTCAGTGCAACCGTAAACCGTACCAAAGGTGGTCCTGGTGGCCGTGGGAAGAGCAGTCCAAGTAGGAGAATCAGCAACGCCGCGAGACTGCAGGAATTGACCGGTGGTACCATAGCAACCGTCGATGGTGTTGATGGCACTTGAAGTTCTGAAGGCGATGGCGCCGCAAGCATTCCCGTAGATGAAAGGAGCACCGCTGTTTGTACCGGCGACCTCAACGGCAGGGGAAGCCAGAAGGAACATCCCGCTGCAACCGGCGAAGGCGAAGGCGTTCGACCCAATGATGAGGTTGTTCGCTTCGGAACCAACGAGGCAAGTACCAGCGTTGTTGCCAATGAGTACGCTGTAGGTGCCGCAGTTCAGGGCACCGGCACACTGACCGACAAAGGTGTTGAAGCCGTTGCCAGCCGCAGCCAGACCTTGGCAACTACCGGCACGGAAACCGACCGAAACGTTGCCGCAACGGTTGTTGGTGCAGGCGATAGTTGTACCGCCGGCACAAAGGCCAACGCCAAGTCCTGTGGTTGTTGTTGCAGAAGGGGTTGTACCGATGAAGGTACCGAGGGCAGTTGGTGTAGAAGCGGCAGTTGCGGCAGAACCCCAAACTGGAGGACTACCGGCACCCTGAGACTGCAGAACTTGGCCATTGGTACCGAAACCGCTTCCCGAGAAAGCAAAGGACCCTTGGTCGTTAACTTCGAGGCGAACGTTGCCGGCACCGTTGGCAATCCAAACGTTATTAGTGCAACCTGCGGTCCCAGTGAAGTTGCCGAGGAGAGTGTTACCGGACTCGATAGTCAGGGCACTACCCGCTGACAAACCTCCGATAGCAATGTTATTGCTACCGGTTGTGAGACCGACAAGTGAAGTGAAACCAATGCCAATGTTTGAGCTACCTGAGGTAACTTCACAACCGGCAGCGGGGCCAAGGAGTACGTTTGTACCGCCGGAAGTAATTTTCTCGCCAGCAGACTGACCAAGGGCAATGTTACCGGCACCAGTCGTGAGCGACAGCAGCGAGTTGCAACCTATGGAATCGTTTCCGTTGGCGGTGTCAACCTTGCCGAACACGGTGCCAGCAACGGTAGGAGTCGCCTGAGTTGTACCAGAGGCAGGAGTTACCCAAGTTAAACCGGAAGCGCAACCTGCGCAAGCAGTCAGAACCTGACCGTCGGTACCTGCTGCTTGAGAAACAGGTGTGTTAGGAGTGACGCTGCCAGAAGCGAGGGAACCTTTGGTAGGGTACAGACTGAGAGCAACGTAGGTGGCGGAAGCACCAGCAGGAGTTACTGCCAGGCTGGTGTCGGTGCCGGTTTGAGTCTGGACAGTGGTGGCAAGTTGAACGATACCTGGAATGGTTGTGGAGGCAGACGGGGCGTCATACCCAGTGTTTAAATATTGCCAAGCAGTCCCGGTAGATAGGAGCCAGTCACCTTGAGAAGCATTGACTGAGGAACCTGCACCAGGGGGGGTGTAAATACCACCGGTTGTTACAATAACGAAGTAGTCGGCGTTACCGGCAGCAGCGGTTGGAATATTGCTACCAACTATAAAACCAGCTGAAGTGCCGGAGGTTGTCACGGTGGCTATTTGGCTGGTCGTGGCGTTGAATGTGCCTGCCAGAGTCAGACCTCCGCCAGAAAGCAGACCGTTGATTTGCTGTTGCAGGGCGTAACCCTGAGCAGAAGTCAGTGCTTTAGTACCGTCATTGGTCGTGGTGTTGTTCACTAGTTGGACCACGCCAGGGGCGGCAGTGGTGCCGGTCTGCACAGAAATTACAGGAGTGGTGGTGCCAGTGGCAACCACGATCGGTGCAGAACCGCTGACACTGGTAACTGTACCGGTGCAAGCAGCACACCAGCGCATACCGGTTGCTTGGGTGGAGTCAGTTGTCAGAACGTAGCCGTTCGGCGAAGCACCAACGGCGAGAGCAGAGTAAGTACCCGCTGTTGTACTCGCCAGAAGTTGACCCTTAGCTGTGAAAGCTGTTGGGGGAATGACGCACGAGGCGTTGAGTGCGATGGTACCCGCGCTTGTTATCACTCCACCAGTCAAACCTGAACCGGCGATAACCGAGGTGACAGTGCCTGTTGCCAGAGAGGAAACGGTATAAGTGCCAGCGGCAGAGGCGACTGAAATTCCAGGGCCAGCGGCAACGCTAAGGGCGCCAGTGTTGCAGATAGTTACGTTGCCAAGACCGGAAACAGGGTTGAGGGCAATGCCAGGACCAGCAGTTACTTGGCTGACGCCACCGCCACCACCACCGCCGGTAGCGTAGAGAACCCCCAGGGTGGCATCAACACAAAGCCCGGACCCCGTGATAAGTGGGCCGAGTGCACTCTGTATGTACCAAGTCTCCGGGTAGGAGAAAGGGCCATTCGGAATTGGGAGGATTGGATTAATAGGAGTCGCCATTTCTAATTGCTACGGAGAATTGCTTTAACTGGTTTTACCCGTCATTAAGTATCAGGGTGTGGTTACTTGGAAGGTGAAATTGGTTCTGATCTGGTCCCAACCCGCGACGGAGTAATAAGTGGAACCCCAGGGTTTAATAGAGGAGCTGCCGTCTACCGAGACTGGAACCCTAAACTGAGTGGTACTCCAAGGGACGATAAACAAACCATACTGGGCGTAATTCTCGGCCACACCTGGCTCCAAGGCATAGAATGTGGTGTTGGAGTAAGGTATTCCGCGTCCGTACCAGGCGAAGACGTTGCCGCCGATATTGCCGTTAAACACCGTCTGGAAAGGCAAGGTAGTGTCCCATTGCAGACCTGTCGGCAAAGTAAACAGGTAATCACCGCTTCCATTGGTGTACCCCGTGTTGACGGTTTTTTCAAAGCTATACATCACCTCCCACGCCTTCGGACCCAGTTGACGGTAGTACACGGCATTTGACACTACTGTGCCGATTATCGGTGCGGTTGTCGTAGCACCCCATCCAACGCTTTGGATTGTGCCGGCGTTGATCCAGTTGCCCACGGCACCTGTCTGCCACTGCATACCCTCCGCACAGGAGGAATTTGCCACGAGGACCTGACCGTCAAGACCGACCGGGAGTGCCTGAGGGGTGTTGGGAGCGGTTCCCGTGAGTAGGGCACCTTTACTAACGATACAGGAGCAGGGGATACCAGAAGCAGGGTTAACGGGAGCAAGCGTCTCCTCATACTTGATACATGGTAACATCGCCACGTTCATTGGGCGAGTTTGGTCTGCAACCCTGGCAACATTACTGACTACCAAACACTGGCAAGTGCCCCAGCTACCGCCAGGTCCGCCTTGAAGCTCTGGGTTGAATCGGCCAAAAGTACAAAAAATGCCTGCCTGACTGGGGGGAATAGCATTACAGCGGTCGAATCCTTTGAAAACCCCGGTAAAGTTTTGAAGGGCATCTTGCTGAGTGCTACCAAACGCCCGTCCAGGGTCACAGGTTCTAACAGTACCTCCCGCAGCGTCCCAACCCCGGGCAAACATACCGCGAAGGTCAGGGACGTTGAATGTCGTTGTACCGTTACCCGTGCCGTAGGTTGTTCCTACGACTGCAAACAAATCGGCGTAAGAAGTGCGACTGATTTCACGACCGTCCGCAACTAACCAACCAGCAGGTGCAGTGGTTGCAGCGAACCAAGACACAAGGCCAACTGGAGTGTCCTGAAGAGTCAGCACGTTGCCCCAGGTGAGACCCGTAGGACAGACAGAACACGCACGAAGATACTGTCCGTCCAGCCCGACGTTTGTGACGGAGGGGGTGTCAAGGGCGGTGGCAGAAAGAATGTCGCCCTTTGCCGTCAGAACAGAGCAAGGAATGTACGAGCTGTTGACCCACTCCAGACCCAGGGCACAAGTGGAATTCGCAGTGAGCAACTGACCGTCCGCTCCTACGGTGAAGTCTGCAGGGTCACCCGCAGCACTCGCAGAGACTAGGGAACCCTTGGCAGTGAGCAGAGCGCAAGGAATAGAGGGTGTGGAAGCCGCTGCCCAGAAAAGTCCTGTGGAGCAGGCAGCACAAGCAGTCAGAACCTGGCCGTCAGCACCAACGGAGAGAGCTGTAGGAGTGTTTGCCGCCGTGCCACTAATCAGGGCACCCTTGCCAGTGATACAGTCACAAGGAATGGCGGGAACTGTTGCAGCAGACCAGAACAAGCCAGTTGAACAAAGGGCGCAAGCAGTCAGAACTTGCCCGTCAGCACCCACGGGCAGTGCAGTCGGAGTGTTGGCAGCAGTACCACTGATGAGAGCACCCTTGGCAGTTACGCAACAAGTTTGAATGAACGACCCAGGAGTACTCCAGGCGAGTCCGTTGGCGCAGGCAGTGCAGACCACCAAGACGTCACCGTTGGTGTTGCTGGATGCCAGAGTGGCAGGAACGCCAGGTGCGCTACCGGTGATAAGTGAACCGATTGCTGTGATCTGGGAGCAAGGAATGGACGCAGCAGGCAATTCTGCCCACTTAACTCCGAGGGTTTCAGTGGAGCAAGCAGTGAGAACCTGACCGTCAGTGCCGACCGAAAGAATGTCAGGAGTTGAAGCACTGGACGCAACAATGACATTACCTTTCGCCAACAGCGAACTTTGCAAAATCGGTAGAGAACCGTAGGCAACACCAAGCGGGTCAGTGGAACAAGCAACCAGGGGTGCACCGTCAATGCCACTGACCGAAAGTGCGGAGTAAGCACCTGCACCAGTTGCAACAAGAAGGTCCCCTTGAGTTCCATAGCAAGCGTTTGCTACATAGTTGGAACACAACGTCAGCGGAGTAACCGCCAAAGTGTTGTCAGTACCGGTGACAACTTGCGCATCGGTTGCCAGTTGAATGATGCCCGGTGCAGTTGTTGAAGCATAGTCCTCATCGTAACCGACATTCAAGAACTGCCACTCTGTACCATTACTCAGCAGCCAGTCACCTTGACTTGCGGTGTAAGGGCCACCACCACCCGGAGGACTGTAGGAGCCACCGGTCGTGACAATGACGAAGAGGTCAAGGTTACCCACTGCAGGAGAAGGAAGGTTGGACCCAACTGTGAAACCGGCAGCAGTACCCCCCGCAGTAACTGTAAGTAACTGTGAAGTTGTGGCGTCAAACGTGCCAGCGAGGGTTAGGTTAGAGGCAGAACCCAGTGCATTAATTTGCTGTTGAAGTGAGTAACCCTGGGCAGCAGTAAGAGCGGTTGTATTGCTATTAGTAACAAGGTTGTTAGTAAGTGTGACCACGCCTTTCTGAGCTGTGGTTCCATCGGCAACAGAAATAGCGACTGACGTTGCAGTACCAGATGTAGAAATGGGGGCAACACCCGTGACCGCAACGGACAGGTTGGTGGAAGACGCAGTGGAGATACGACCGTAGGTATCCACGGTGAAACTCGCCAGGGTGTAGTTGCCCGAAGAACTTGGAGTGACGGGTGCCAGGGCGATGGTCCCGGTTGACGTAATCGGACCGCCAGTGAGTCCGGTTCCTGTAGAAATACTTGTGACTGCGGAAGCAACTGAGGCAGCGGTGATACGACCTTGGGCATCGACAGTGATGCTCGCTGGGTTGTAACTGCCGGCAGTGACGCCAGTGTTTGACAGGGAGATGGTTCCTGTGGTTGTGATCGGACCGCCAGTGAGTCCGGTGCCGGTGATAATGTTCGTGACGCCACTACTCCCAGAGTTGATCGCAGTGATGCGACCCTGTGCGTCAACAGTCAGAGAGGGGACAGAATAGTTGCCCGCAGTGACTCCGGTGTTTGTCAGGGAGATGGTGCCAGAGGCAACGATGGGGTTTGCTCCACCGCCAGCAACGCAGATACCGTTCGTCACACCGAGAACGGAGATGGCGGTGCAACTGGTTGCGCTGAGGATCTGACCTTGCTCGTTAAGGGTTAGTGTTGGGAAGGAATATGTGCCTGCTGTAACGCCAGTGGGGGCAATGGCGACTGTGCCACTGGTTGTGATGACGCCACCCGTCAGTCCGGTGCCTGCTGTGATGCTGCAGATGGTTCCAGGGACTGGGCTAGAGGAAATTGTGGTGATGCGTCCGTAGGGGTCAACGGTGACGTTCGCCCGTTGGTACAAACCGGGAATAACTCCTGAAGTTTGCAACGCAATTGTGCCAGTGGTAGTAATCGTGCCACCAGTTAAACCGGAACCGGCGGTGATTGACGTGATTCCGCCACCACCTCCGCCGCCCGTCGCACAAATGATTCCCGCAGAAGCATTAACGTAAAGTCCTGACCCCGTAATAAGCGGGCCGAGTGCACTCTGAAGGTACCAGGTTTCGGGATAAGTAAAAGGACCGTTTGGAATCGGTAGTTCCGGGTTGATCGACGTCGCCATCTTGACTACTACGGTATTAGTGTTAACTGGTTTTACCCGTCGCCGTCAATGGAACTCAGATGATGCGGGTGATGCAGATGATATTACACCGGAACCCATCTCCAACAATGCCTGTAACATTGTAAGCACAAACATAATCGCTGTTGGCGTCGTTTATTGCAACCATGTATGTTACGCAAGCCGCCAGGGAGGTAAAGTTGAACGAAGTCAGGGGTTGAAGAGTGGTGTTTAGGGTAGCGTTGGAGTCTGTTTGCGCACCAAGCAAGCTATTTTGGGAGAAAGTTCCTTGAACATCGACGACCGCGGTTCCGCTAACTGTGCCGAATCGTAGGTTCCTGCTCCCGGGAGTTGCAGACCAATCAACCTTGAGGTTGTCCATGCAGATTGCTTGAGTCGTCCCCACGATTTGGCTGCGGGTTTTACCAACGTCCGTGGACTGAATGCCGAGGGGGCAAGCTGTGTTGATACACACCGCCTGACCTGTTGAACACCCGGTCGGTAGTGCCGAACCCCACTGCATTCCGGTGGAGCAAGCAGAGTTGGCAACGAGGACTTGACCGTTGCTACCCACTGGCAACGCAACAGGGGTGTTAGGAGCAGTCGCAGTGACGAGTCCGCCACGAGCTGTCAGGCACTGGCAAGGAATGCCGCAAGTTGACGGTCCGGGAGGAGGTGTTGTAACCAACCACTTTATACAAGGCAGCATCGCCACGTTCATCGGGCGAGTCTGGTCTGCAACCCTGGCAACATTGCCAATAACTAGGCAATTGCAAGAACCCCAGTTTCCGCTGGTGCTGCTGCCGGGCACCTCGGGATTCCATAGACCGGAAGTGCAGATTGCGCCGGTTGACGGCCAAATACCACGGTTAAACGATCTAAACGTTCCGGTAATATTTTGCAAGGCGTCTTGCTGGGTGCTACCAAACGCACGACCAACATCGCAACCGCGAGCAGTACCACCGGCCTCATCCCAACCTCGTGGGAACATACCCCGCATATCTGGCAGGTTGAAGGTAGTTGATCCGTCACCGTTTCCATAGATTGTGCCAATCTGGTCGAAGAGTGTATTGTAAGTTGTCCGACTGACGGCAGAACCATTAGCAATCAACCAACCGTAAGGAGCACTAACGCCAGCGAAGAACGAGACGGCGCCGACAGGAGTGTCACCCAGGGTGTTTGGCGTGTTTGACCAAGTTAAGCCATTTGGACAGGAAGCACAAGAGACCATCCAATAGCAGTCATTGGTGGAGGCACCGAGCGCAGAGAACGTACCAGTGCCAGTACCACCAAGGATCTCGCCTTTTGCAGTGAAGCAGGCACACTCAACAAAGGGTTGAGACCAGGAAACCCCTTCGGTGCAGGTGTCACAAGCAACAATTACCTGACCATTGGTGCCCACGGGAAGGGCAGTAGGGGTGTTTGCCGCAGTGGCAACAACCATATCACCTTTCGCAGTAAGCACCGAACACGGAATGTCGGAGGTTGGTGTTTCCCAAACCAAACCTTCAGCACAACCTGAGCACGCAGTTAGAACTTGACCGTTGGTACCGATTGCAAAGTCAGCGGGAGTGCTGGTAGCAGATGCAGCAATGATAGAACCTTTGGCACTCAAGCAAGCGCAGGGAATTGCGGGGACGAAGGGAACCCACTCCATGCCACCACCGCAGGAGCTGTTGACAGATAGGACGGATCCGTCACCACCCAAAGGCAATGCTGCGGGAGTGTTGGTGGCGATACCAACGACTAAGGAACCTTTGCCCGTGATTATGGCGCAAGGAATGGACGGAGGGGGAGGTGTAACCCAGCACAGTCCAGTTATGGCGAGATCACATGCAACAAGATATTGATTGTTAGTACCGATGGCAACGGAACTCGGGGTAGACGCCGCAGTTCCAACAACAATAGCACCTTTTCCGCTAATGGCCGAGCAGGGGATAGCAGGGGGGTTGGGACACCAAGTGAGACCGGTGCCAGCAGCAGCACACGCAGTCAGAACGTAACTGTCTGCGCCTACGGTAAGAGCGGTGGGTGAGCCGGCAGCAGTGCCCGTGATTAGGGATCCTTTACCTGTGATAAATGCACAGGGAATAAACCCCGTAACAGGCGCCCAAGTGAGACCGGAGGCGCAAGTAGTGCAGACTTGCAGAGTGTCACCGTCATTGCCACTGGAGGCGAGTGCCACTGCTGCCTGAGAGGCAGTCGCAGTCACGAGGACACCTTTGCCAGTCAGACAAGCAAGGGGAATCGAAGGAACAAGAGTGAACCAGCACAGTCCCAAAGATTGAGACGAGTCTGCCATCAAGACTTGACCGTCGGTGCCGACAGCGAATCTAGAGGCAACACCGCCACCGTTGGCAGCGATAATGTCACCTTTGGTCGTCAGAAGACTTTGAGGAATGGGGATATTTCCATACGCAAGACCAGTTGTCGTAGTTCCACAGGAGACAATAGGGTACCCGTCACCGACCGCCGGGGGAAGAGCACTGTAGGTCCCGACTGCGGTTCCAGCGACGATGGCACCCTTGGCGGTGTACGCAGTGTTGGCAACGTAAGACTGAGCGAGAGTGTCGGGAGTAACAGCACGAGTTCCGTCCGTGCCTGCCACAACCTCGGGCAGAGTGGCGATCTCGATGATGCCTGCGTTCAGTGTAGTGGCGTAGGGTTCATCGTAACCGACGTTCAGAAACTGCCATGCTGTCCCGTCGGAAAGCAACCAGTCGCCCTGGTTTGTGTTGTAGGGTCCGCCACCTCCAGGGGGGGAGTAAGTTCCGCCAGTTGTGATGATGACGTAAGTGTTTTCGTTCGCTGAGCTCGGGGCAACTAGGTCATTTCCAACGGTAAAACCTTCAGTGGTGCCGTCAGATGTCACGGTCAGCATTTGACCCGTGAAGGCATCAAATGTTCCCGCCAAAGTCTGGTTGGAGGTTGCCTGAGCGAGAATGTTGACTTGTTGCTGCAACGAGTATCCCTGAGCAGCAGTCAGAGCAGTGGTTGCGGAGTTTGTGTTCAGGTTGTCCGTCAGAGCAACGGCACCCGCAGCAGTCGTAGAGGCACTGTTAATGGCAACGGCGACGGAAGTATCGTTGCCTGTTACCGTAATCGGCAGAGTGCCAGTGATTGCGGTGCAGAGACTACCGGAGGTAGCAGTTACAACACGACCGTAAATATCAACGGAAACGTTCGAGAAACTATATGCACCTGCGGACGACGGTGAAAGAGTCTGGAGGCAAATGGTGCCGACGCCAGTGATCGGTCCGCCGACGATGCCACCACTTGTGGAAAGGTTGGTAACTGCGGAACCACTGGTAATCGCACCGATGCGACCTTGGGCATCAACAGTGACGTTCGACAGGGTGTAGTTTCCAGAAGTTACACCAGTGTTTGTAAGGGCAATTTGACCAGTTGTTGTTATCGGACCACCCTGAAGTCCGGTGCCAGTGGTAATGCAAGTTACGGCAACCCCTGCGACTGCGTTGGTGATTTGACCCTGAGCATTGACATCAATTGTTGGCAGGGCATAAGTGCCGGCTACCACCCCTGTGTTCGTGATGGAGATTGATCCAGTAGAAGTGATAGTGCCGCCCGTCAAACCTGTGCCGGCAGTTATGGCGGTGACAGGAACATTTGAGGAGGCAGAGGTGAGTTGTCCCTGGGCATTGACGTCGAATGAAGCGTAATTATATGAACCTGCGCTAACCGTTGTCGGGGCAATTGAAATTGTTCCACTGGTGGTGACTGGACCGCCGGTGAGGCCCGTCCCGGTGTTGACCGTGCATACAGTGCCTGGGGCAGGGTTGGCTGTGATTCCTACGATCTGGCCCAGAGAATTCAGTGTCAGAGTTGGCAGGGTATAAACACCCGCAACCGCACCCGTAGCCGCAAGAGCAATTGTTCCCGAGGACGTAATAGTACCCCCAGTGAGGCCCACACCGGCAGTAATGGAAGTTACGAATCCGGTGGGAGGTACCGCGTTAATTGTCCCGAGTGCAGGGTCAACAGAAATATTAATCCCCGTGATTAAAGGTCCGTTTGGACCCTGCACAAACCAGGTCTCTGCATAGCTGAAGGGGCCATTAGGAATAGGGGAATTCGGATCGTATGAGAGAGCCATCTCTATTTGCCACAGGTTCTGTTAACTGGTTTTACCCGTTGCTCTCTAATTGTGCGATCCTGTGTTTGATTTCCCGATTTTCCGTGGAAAGTTCCTGAATCGCTTTAACCAGGACCGGGATCAGTTTGGAAGGACTTGCTTCGAGTTTATCCGGGTTCTCATCGTAAACAAGACTCATAAACTCAGTGATTCCAAAGTCATCTTGTGCTTGCTTCAGATCCTGCGCGATGAACCCTGCCTCAGAAAGGCCGTCTTTGACCTCGTTTGCTTCGCGCATCTGCCAAGTGAACTTGACGGGGCGAAGAGCATTTACAAAGTCCAGACCAACGGGTAGTGCCGTAACACCGGTTTTGTCTCGTGCGTCAGAGAGGGCGGTGATGCTAGTGACTTGAGCACGAAGTACGGTAATACAGGAGTTTCCGAGAGTGATTGAGTTGGAAGTCGCAACCGTTGCGGGCCTGGAGGCATTACCAACAGAGGTGTTGTTGTTACCCGTGTAGCTGGTGCTGCTGACATTAAACCCGAGAAAAGTGTTACAAGAACCGCCGGTACCGGTCTGAGACCCTACAATAACATTATAAACCCCTGTGCTGCAACAACTAGAAGCACCATATCCACCCATAACTGTGTTTCCGGACCCGCCGGCCCTGGCACCTATACCTACTTGAAGATTGCGCTGGCCGATTGCGTTCCCGGCACTCGCTCCAATAGCTACCGAGCACAGGCTCGCAACAGAACCTAGTCCAAGTGACGTCGCAAACTGGGGGTCTGTTAGATTGTTGGTAGTACACCCAAACAATGCACCAGGAACGGTTGAGCTTCCTGGAGCAGCAATTGGTACCTGCCACTTCAAACCAGGGGCACAAGTGGAGTCCGCCGTGAGGACTTGCCCGTTGGATCCAACTGTCAAGGCAGTAAAAAGGTCGTTTGCCGTACCGGCAAGTAGATCTCCCTTGGCATTGAAACAAGCGGGTAGAAGCGGTGTAACACCATTGTTGGACGAGGTTAAACGCCCTTGTTGATCAACTGTGATGCAAGCATAAGTGTAAGTCCCAGGGGCGACAGTGGTATTTGACAGGGCAATTGTACCACTTGTTGTAATAGGACCCCCACTAAGCCCAGTTCCCGTAGAAATCGAGGTAACTGACCCACTACCGCCACCCGACGGTGCCCAAGTTAGACCCTCTGGGCACGAAGAACATGCAACGAGGGCGTAACCGTCTGTCCCTGCTGCCAAAGAAACGGGGGTATTTGGAGCAGATCCAGTAAGGATACTCCCTTTACCGGTGATACAGGAGGTTTCAATACCAACAGAAGGTGGAGACCAAGTAACACCAAGTGCACAGAGCGAGTTGGCCGTCAAAACTTGACCATTGGTGCCAACACCTAAACGCCTGCCGCAAGCATTAGATTGCCCAACAAGAAGATCCCCTTTAGATGTGAAACACGTTTTCGGGACCGCAGGTAAACCAAAATCAAAACCGGTATCTGTAACATTCGAGGTAACAAGAGGGAGGTTATCGCCGGAAGGGTAGGGAATAGCACTGACGAATCCCTCACCTGAGCCCGCAAGAAGAATACCACGATCAGTGTAACAAGATTTAGAAACATATGTTTGACAGACTCCTGCAGGTGTCACTGCGAGAGCGGTGCTTGTACCTGTGCGAGTCTCGGGTGTTGTAGCTAAACGAACGATTCCAGCGGTGGTAGTTGTGGCAGACGGGGCATCAAAACCCACGTTAAGGAACGTCCACGCAACCCCATCAGAGAGGAACCAATCACCCTGAGTAGTATTGTACGAAATATCCCCGCCAGTAGGCGTGTACAAACCTGACGTAGTAGCGATAACGAAATAACCATTAACCGTATTTGGTTGTGGAAGAATACCACCCTCACTAAAACCCCCCGTAACACCTTCGTTAGTAACAGTAATCATTATGCCGTTTTGAGCATCAAATGTTCCCGCAAAAATTAATCCCGCAGCGGAACCAATAGAAAGGCCGCTGATTTGATTTTGAAGTGAGAAACCTTGGGCGGCAGTTAAAGAAGTTGTGGATGAGTTCGTTGTAAGATTATCTGTCAATGTAACTACACCTGGAACAGATGAGGTAGCATTGAGGATAGAAAGATTAACAGTTGTTGAATTACCCGTCAAAACAAGCGGGGAAACAACGGTAAATGCGGAGCAAAGACTGTTAGAAACTGCGTTTGTAACTCGACCGTAAGCATCTGTGGTAAATGACCCAAAAGTGTATGTTCCTGCCGAACTCGGTGTCAGCGCAGCAAGAGCGACAGTTCCTGTGGAACCAATGGGTCCACCGCTAAGACCAAACCCTGTGCAAATACAAGTTACTGCACTTCCGTTTGATACAAAAGTAAGTTGGCCTTGGGCATTTACAGTTAAATCCGCTTTAGTGTATGACCCCGGAGTAACCCCTGTGCTAGAAAGCGCAACAGTTCCAGTGGAGGTGATTGGTCCCCCTGTGAGACCTGTCCCCGTGTCAACCTGTGAGACAAAATTATTACCGGTTGCTGCTGTGACCCTGCCGTAAGTATCTATGGCAATGTCTGGAGCAGTGTAGTTGCCAGGAATTACACCCGTGGGGGGTAAAGAGATAACCCCGGAAGTTGTGATAGTGCCCCCAAGCAAACCGCCAGAAGCAGTGATACTGGAGACAGCAGTGTTGGAGAAGGCGGTTGTGATTTGTCCTTGAGAATTTACCGTAATGGTGGGGAAATCATATGAGCCGGGTACAACGGATGTGTTCGAAAGACAAATTGTCCCGCTGTCGAAAATTGGGCCACCCTCTAAACCGATTCCTGTTTGTACAAGGCACACAGTTCCGGGGGCAGCGTCAGACGAAATATCAGTTACTCGACCAAAACTATCTACGGTTACATTTGCACGAGCATAAGATCCGGAGATAACCCCGCTATCTCCCAAAGCTATAGTACCGGAAGTGGTAATGGTACCCCCCGTGAGTCCAGCACCCGTGGCAATGGAAGTTACAGTGCCCGACCCACCCCCACCTCCACCGGTTGCTGAAATTACTCCAGTACTACTGTTAACACAAATTCCCGAGCCAGTAATCAGGGGTCCTAGAGCACCCAGGATAAGCCAAGTTTCGGGATAGGAAAAAGGACCGTTAGGAATGGGCTGGTTAGGATTGACGGACGGGAGAGTAGCCATGGCTGATTACGAAACAGTTGAAGAGGATATTTGAGTCCATTGGGTTGTGGAACCATCGTTGTAAAGCACATACATTAGGCCCGTTCCGGAATTCCACCAAAGCGTACCGGGTGAATGATTGGCAATAACTGGAGGGGTGTCTGAAACAATCGTATTAGCATATCGGTATGGCATTGCATCAATCCAAGTTGTACCGTCCCAAACACGGAGAGCCGGTCCTGGGTTATCTAAAGTGCTGGTTGTATCAAGCCACAGTTCCCCAAGTGTGTTCCCGAGTTGCCCTGGGGCACCAGCTGCCCCTGTGTTTGGGGCTAATACACCAACCGAACAAGGGCCAACCTTGAACAAGGTTGACCCCGAGTCGTCAGCGAAAAATAAACCAGGTTGGTCACCGTTTATATTTACTGCAGGTTGTCCTTCCAATAACTTAGCGGGGTCTGGCCGTTTATTTAATACTTCTGAGCGCAGAAGTTTTACAGGTGTGACGCGGTTCGTTGCCATTTTGTGTCAGTGACTAGATGTCTGATACGACTCGGTAGACCCGAGAAGGTTTGATAAGTGGTTTTACCCTCCCCTCCCTCTAATAAACTAACTAATAAGTCCAGAGTCAATGTCTATGATTTGTCCTTCTGGGTTAACAGTTATCCCAGGACCTAGTACCAGAGGTATCTCACCTGCTCCAAAGGGTAACGGACAGGTTATAAACTCGTTTCCAATACCGGTAATCACACGAATGTTGCAAGTTGTACCAAATTGAGGGGGACTTGCAAATGTTATCTGGAACTCCTCAGCAACTGTATTGAAGGCAACGATATAGGCTAAACCTGCGAGAGGACTTCCCTCAGAGGCAATTGGTAACTGCATTACACCGCCAAGGCTTACAAACATATTTTGAGCATTTACAACGGTAGGGTCAAGAGGTCTACCTTCAACGGTAAGAGGGAAGGTAACTGAGGCGCCGTCAAACAGAGCTGAAATGTCGTCAACGGAGTTAACAAACACTGACCTTATTCCTGAAGGTCTATACTTAGCCCCTGACAAGATGCCACGAATATCGCTAACTGACCCTGATTCAGGAGTGCCACCAAGGAAGCTCAAAGTTAATACTCCACCAGTTTCAGAGAGAGAGTAGGACCAATTTGCCTGATACAACCCGGCAGGATTTTGTTCAACACCCCCTACAAACACAAACGAGTTAAGATTTGTAAGAGTTAATTCGTCAGGGGAAAGTACAAATGAACTTGTTGATCCGTCAAAGGCGGGGGTTTGATTAAAGGCAACAACCTCAAGAGTTTGGCTCTCGTCCTCTGAAGTTACTATACGAATATCACAAGATGTGCCAGCCAGAGGAGGTTCGCTGAACTGAATGAAAGGTATTGCACCTCCAGCAACATCCGGGATTTGATAAGCAACGGACGGAGCTTGTGTAACTCCTCCCAGGAAAACAAAGGTTCCGAGAGTGG
>Ga0247833_1003895_pt1 | contig 19377 bp, 19 predicted proteins | sample LaCruzMarch2015__7_FD_187117 | JGI IMG/M metagenome (GOLD analysis project Ga0247833, IMG submission 187117) | Freshwater microbial communities from meromictic Lake La Cruz, Castile-La Mancha, Spain - LaCruzMarch2015_8m | ecosystem: Environmental > Aquatic > Freshwater > Lake | place: Spain... | reverse complement strand
GTTCTTCCAGCGCCAGTTCTTGATTACATTGCCCAGACTGCTTCCTTCATTCGCTAATGGCCTCTTTTGGCATCACCGATCTCTCGCCAGAACTTGAGGCAGATCTTGCCTTGCGTATGGCAGAGGTCGAAGTGCTCTTGCGCAAGCAGATCGAAGGAAAGTACCCGCTCGTTGTCGAAACTTCACGTCACCTTGTTGAGGCAGGCGGAAAGCGGTTACGTCCTTTATTAACTTTGATTACCTCACATTTTGGAAATCCTGCAGCTAAAGGGATTATCGAAGCCGCTGTCGTCTGCGAACTCACACATGTTGCAACCCTTTATCACGATGATGTCATGGATGAAGCTCCACTTCGACGAGGAGTTGCTAGCGCCAACAGTCGTTGGGGAAATACAGTTGCAATCCTTACTGGAGATTACCTCTTTGCGCGAACATCAGATCTCTTGGCAGATCTCGGCCCTGCAGCCGTTCACCTACAGGCGCAAACTTTTGAGCGTCTTGTCATTGGGCAGATCATGGAGACTCAAGGTCCTGCACAAGGCGAAGATCCACTTTCACATTATCTTAAAGTTGTCGGCGACAAGACTGGCTCTCTAATTGCAGCTAGTGCGCAATTTGGTGCAATGCTGGCTGGTGCTCCACGCGAGCATATTGATGCACTTGCAATCTTTGGAGAAAAGATCGGCGTGACTTTCCAACTAGCTGATGATGTTATCGACATCGCAAGTGAGTCAGCAGAATCTGGAAAAACTCCAGGGACTGATCTTAAAGAAGGCGTTCCTACTCTTGTCACACTCAATGTCATGAAATCAACTCGGGCTGAAGATAGTGAACTCAAGCATCTGCTCTCAGCACCGATTACTGAGCAAGAGACTGTAAACCAAGTACTTGCAGCGCTGCGAAGCCATCCAGCGCTGGAACAATCACGCGAACAACTCTTAGCAATTGCAAAGGAAGCGCGATCACTTCTTGGTCCACTGCCCGTTAATGATGCAACAGCTGCACTTTTCTCGCTATGTGATGCTGTGATTGATCGTTCTGCCTGATTTCACAAGGTCGATCGCAAGACTGATAAGAGCAACCCAGATAATAAGAAATCCTGCCCATCGTGCCGCAGGCATATCTTCGTTGTAGTACCAAACACCGATACAGAATTGAATAGTTGGGGTGATGTATTGCAAGAGGCCGATCAGAGTTAATGGAAGTCGGTTTGTGGAACCGTTAAAGAGCAGCAGCGGAATTGCGGTCACTGCGCCACCACCAATAAATAAGAGTGTGAGCGAGAGTGAATGAGAAAATTGACCTTCACCACGATTGCCTAACCAGATGAGATAGCCGAGGTAGGCACCACTTGAGAGGAGAGTTTCGATGGAGAGACCTTCAAGTGCCCCTAAACCGAGTTGTTTCTTTACCAATCCATAGCTGCCCCACGAGAGAGCCAAGCCGAGTGCAATCCATGGCAGGCGACCGTAATCAATTGTGAGTACTCCGACTCCAATTGTTGCAACACCGACTGCAAACCACTGCAATGGGCGCATCTTCTCTTTTAGGACGATGACACCGGTTGCGATTACAACTATGGGATTGATGTAGTAACCCAGAGATGCTTCAACGACATGTCCGGTGTTTGCGGCATAGATATAGATAATCCAGTTAATTGAAATCAGTATTGAGCTAAGAAATAGACCAGCGACAATTTTGGGTCTTTTAAGTAACGAGAGCGTTGATTTAAGTGTCTTTGTAAGAGCGAGAATGATGAAGCAGAACACTAAAGTCCAGACAGCGCGGTGGGAGACAATCTCTAACGGATTAGCTGGTTTTAGAAGCGGCCAGTAGAGAGGAAAGAGTCCCCAGAGCGTGTAAGCGCTAACTCCAAAGAGGAGGCCAAGGCTTCGAACCTTCGCCTTTTCTTCAGTCATTGCTATCTAAAGTTCACAAATTGAACTGCGAAATCCCATTTTCCATCTTTAATCATGGCAATTGCATCTTGCAGATCATCACGACTCTTACTAGTCACGCGCAATTCATCACCTTGAATCTGGCTCTTAATCGACTTGGGACCTTCATCGCGTAAGAATTTTGCAATCTTCTTTGCATTCTCCGTCGAGATACCCTCTTTGAGAGGGCACGAAATCTTATAAATCTTTCCAGATAGTTGTGGCTCACCTGGATCTATATGCTTGAGCGAGACTCCTCGCTTAATCAGCTTATCTTTAACAACATCCAAGGTTGCCTTCGCGCGCTCTTCTGTATCGGCTTCGATATTTATCTTTTCGCCAACTAGCTCAATTTTTGCGCCAGTATTTTTAAAGTCGAATCGAGTATCAATCTCACGAATTGCCTGATTGATTGCGTTATCGAGCTCCATCCGATCAATCTTGGATACGACGTCAAAACTGGAATCTGCCACAGGAAGTTCCTCTACTTTCTTACTATCGGACTAAGGAATTCTCTTTAGAATCTCTTGCGCCTGCGTTGGTGTTGGATAAGAAGATTGAGTGCCAAGTCTAGTGACACTATCGGAGGCGCAAGCGCATCCCAGTGCGATTGCCCGCTCTTCAGGCAGGCCTAACGCTAATCCGACTGCAAAAGCCCCTACAAAAGCATCACCCGCCCCCGTTGTGTCGATAGCTTTGACTGTTGGGGCACTTACTCGATAAACATTTCGATCTTGGGTTGTAAATGCAGCACCCTTGTCACCAAGTGTTACTGCAAATCGCGTCTTCAAAGTTGCAGAGAGTTCAAGAATTACTTGATCACTCGTCGGCTCTAAACTTTGCGGATGCATTCCTGCAAATTCACTTTCATTTGGAATGATCCAATCGCACTCTGCAATTAATTCTTGCGAGATGGGTGCAAATGGGGCGGGATTAAGAATTGTGATCGCGCCATATTTGTGGGCAGTTTTAAAGGCCTCAAGCGTTACTTCCTGTGGAATTTCAAGCTGGCCTATAACGATTTGATAACCCTTTAAAGTCTCAAGTGCAGATTTAGCCTGTGCCGGAGTCATCGCATTATTGGCTCCTGGCACGCAGATAATTCGGTTTGTGCCATCAGGTTCTACCCAAATTGGTGCAACGCCACTGGCTCCGGGTGCACGTGCGACAAATGTGACGTCGATCCCTTGCTCTTGGAAATTTGTAAGAGTAGTGTCTCCGAATACATCGTCGCCAAGAGTGTTCACCATCGAAACTGTTGCATTTAAACGTCTTGCCATCACTGCTTGGTTTGCACCTTTCCCACCAAAACCAAGTGCAAATGAATCACCAATAACAGTTTCGCCTGCATTCGGAACTTTTTTAACGTAAGCAACCATGTCAATCATTGTGCTTCCAACAACTACAACATGTGGTTGCGCTGACATTTAAGCTCCTTACGACACGAAGAAATAAAGGCTGATCTCTCTAGACGGAATCTACTCCACGAGATAGATTATCTGCAATCGTTCTCAGTAACGAGATTCTGAGAGAAAAGGGGACGGCGTTGTCTACTGTAACAATCACTGATGTTGCAAAACGCGTCGGTGTTTCGGTAGCAACAATTTCTCGTTATCTCAGCGGCTTTACAGTTCGTAATCAAGAACAAATCCGCGAAGCAATTATCGAATTAAATTATCGCCCGAGTGCAGCAGCGAGAAACCTTAAATCAGGGCGCACCGGGATTATCGCCATCGTTGTTCCGGATATTACAAATCCTTTCTTCGCCTCAATTGTTGAAGGTGCCGAGAGCGCAGTCGGTGAAGACCGAATGATTCTTCTAGTAAATACTGGGGACTCTCGGGAGCGCGAAGAGAAAGCGCTAAGCCAACTCTTTGGACGCGTCGATGGGGTGATCATGGCCCCACTTACTGAAGATGAGCAAGGACCATCATTTTTTAGCCAATTTGGTTTGCCGATTGTCTTTGTCGATCGAGTGACTAAAGATGGTGAAAAATTCAGCTCTGTCCTTACCGATAACGCCAAGGGCGCTCAGATTGCAACCGAATATCTGATCAGTCATGGCCATCGAAAGATTGCAATGATTGGTGGGCCCTGCAGCACGACTCCTGGAAAGAGGCGTGCGGATGGATACCGAGCCGCGCTCACAAAGGCCGAGATCGCTTCATTGAACGAGCATTTCATCGAATCTGATTTCTCTGAAGCTGGTGGTTACGCTGCAATGTACCAATTATTAGAAATTGATTCTCCGCCTACAGCTGTATTTGTTGCAAATAACCTCATGACTATTGGCGCACTTCACGCACTCCGCGATCGAGGCGTGAGCATTCCAGGTGAAATTTCAATCATCGGTTTTGATGATCTTGAATGTGCAGAGCTGATTAACCCACCGCTTACAGTCATCGCCCGAGATGCGCGCCTTCAAGGGTCGCAGGCGATGGATCTGATGATTAAGCATCTCAATGACGGGGGAGCAACCCCACCAGAGCATTCAATGGTCGATGTACACCTTGTTGAGAGAGGGTCGTGTGCGCTTCCTCGTGAATCGCAAAAGATCCGCTCCAACAAGATAGACCATTGAGTAAACGAGTGATCACTCAAATAACCAAAAGGAGAAATACCGAATGCAGAAGAAACTTCTAGGTCGTTGGGGAGTATTTGCAGTTGCTGCAACCCTAGCCGCTTCAGTTGTTACCGGTTGCGGTAGCGACAGCGAAGATGCAGCATCAACAGCTGAAGGCACCATTGGAATTGCCTACAGCCTCGGTGGACGCGATGTACCAGGCTTTAACCAGCTTGCATACATTGGTGTAGAGCCACTACTTGCAGCAAACGAAAATCTTGAACTCATTGAGTCACAAGACAACCCAACAGCTACAGATGATCAGCGCGCAGAGCGTCTTCGTCTTATGGCACAAAAGGGTGCAAACCCAATCGTTGTCGTTGGCTTTACATATGCCGCTGCACTTGGCAAGGTTGCGCCAGAATTTCCTGACACAACATGGGGCATCGTTGATGACTCATCTGTAACAGCACCAAATGTTCACAGCATTGTCTTTAAAGAAGAAGAAGGCTCATACCTCGTAGGTGTAGCAGCTGCTTTGAAGAGCCAGACAGGTAACGTTGGATTTATCGGTGGAGTTAACACACCTCTTATCGCTAAGTTCGAAGCCGGCTTCATTGCAGGCGCTAAGGCTGTAAATGCAAAGATCAAGGTTCAGTCAACATACATCAGCAACTTCCCAGACTTCTCAGGATTTAACGATCCTGCAAAGGGTTACGAAGCTGCTAAGGGTATGTACGAGAACGGCGCAGATGTTGTTTACGCAGCAGCTGGCGGAACCGGAACTGGAATGCACAAGGCTGCATCTGAGCTCGGAAAGTGGTCAATCGGCGTAGATGCTGACGAAGCTACATATCCAGCTCACGCTGACTACGTGTCAACAATCCTTACTTCAATGCTCAAGCGCGTTGATGTCGGTGTTGGAGCATTTGTAGCGGATGCACTTGCAGGAAACCCAACCGCAGGAGTTAAGACCTGGGGATTCGCTGAAGGTGGAGTTGGATACACAACCACTGGTGGATACATTGATGACCTCACTTCAAAGATCGATGAGTTCGCAGCAAAGATCTCTTCAGGTGAAGTTATGGTTCCTACAGAAGTAACCAAGTAAAAATCAATTATGTAATGCGAAGTGCGCCGCTGACATGGCGGCGCACTTCGCACTTAAATTAGAGAGAGAAGCAAAGCGTGGGAAATATCCTCGAAGTAGCAGGAGTTGAAAAGAAATATCCCGGTGTAGTTGCAAACCGTGATGTCTCACTTCTCGTACGCGAAGGATCTATCCACGCTATCATCGGCGAAAACGGTGCCGGAAAGTCAACGCTTATGAAGACTCTCTACGGCTTGATTCGCCCAGATGCTGGATCAATAAAAGTTTTTGGTAATGAGGTTTCACTCAAATCCCCTCAGGATGCGATCGCACTTGGAATTGGCATGGTTCACCAGCATTTCAAGTTAGCTGATAACGCAACAGTTTTAGAGAACGTCATTTTGGGCGGGGAACCATCCCGCTTTGGTTTTGTCATTAAATATGATGAAGCTCGCAAGAAATTGCTGGAAATCGCAGAGACGTATCACTTGGATATTGATCCCGATGAATCAGTGGCCAATTTAGGTGTGGGAGAGCGTCAGCGAGTAGAGATCGCGAAGGTGCTTTTCCGAGGAGCAAAGATTCTCATCCTTGATGAGCCAACCGCAGTTTTGGTTCCACAAGAAGTAACCGAACTCTTTGCAAACTTGCGTGACTTAGTTGATAAGGGGCTGACAGTTCTCTTTATCTCTCATAAATTAGATGAAGTCCTCTCTATCGCTGATGACATTACGATCATGCGCCAAGGCACAACAGTTGCAACGAAGAAGCCTGCTGATACTAATAAGAAGGAACTCGCAGAACTTATGGTCGGCGGAGAGTTACCTAAGCCGATCGCCGGAGTTTTAAAGATCAGCGAGAAGAGCATTCTCTCGATCAAGGACGCTTCATATTCTCGCTTTGATGGAAGAGAGATTCTCCACCATCTCAACCTAGATTTACATGGTGGAGAAATTCTTGGCCTAGCCGGAGTCGAAGGCAATGGACAGAGTGAACTCATTGAGTTGATTATGGGTCTCCTTCCAGCAACATCCGGAAGTGTTGAGGTTCTCGGCTTAGATGCATCAACGACTCCGACAAAAGATATTCGCAATGCCGGAGTGGCCTATATTCCACAAGATCGCCAACGCGATGGATTGCTGATGTCAGCACCACTCTGGGAGAACAGAATTCTTGGTCATCAATTTGCAACACCGATGGCTAAAGGGATGTGGGTGAATAAAGGCGCGGCCGCTGAAGATTCAAAGCGTGTGGTTGAAGAGTTTGATGTGCGAACACCAGGTGTGAATGTCTTGGCCAGTGCGCTATCAGGTGGAAATCAGCAGAAGTTTATTGTCGGCCGTGAGTTAAGCGGAGATCCTAAACTGATTGTTGCAGCCCAGCCAACAAGAGGCGTTGATGTAGGCGCACAGGCAATTATTTGGGATCACCTCATGAAGGCGCGCTCTGCTGGCGCTGGAGTTCTGCTCGTCTCTGCGGATCTGGAAGAGCTCTTCTCCCTCTCAGATCGAATCGCAGTTATTTATGGTGGATCTATTGTTTCAATTCTCAATCCATTGAAAACCACGCCGGAAGATCTCGGTCTAGCAATGACTGGAGCAAAGAGCGCATGAAGAAAGTTCGTATTTTCTGGGGGACTGTAGCTCCACTTGCTGCAGTAGTGAGCTCATTGCTTTTGGTTTCTGTAATCCTTATTCTGCGCGGTGCTAATCCCATCGATATTTTCCAAGTTATGATTTCTTATGGATTTGATCCTCGCAACTTAGTCTCAGAACTCAATCAGACAGTCTCCTACTATCTTGCAGGAGTTGCGGCTGCGATCGGCTTTAAGATGCTCCTCTTTAACATTGGTATCGATGGCCAGTACCGCATGGGAGCATTCTTTGGCGCTGTTGTTGGTGCCGCTGTCAGTCTTCCGCCAGTTCTGCACGTTCTGCTTATTGTTATTACTGCGATGCTCGCCGGTGGCTTGTGGGCAGCTATTGCTGGATATCTCAAAGTTCGACGCGGTGTCTCAGAAGTTATCAGTAACATCATGCTCAACTTCATTGCAGCGGCGATCATTGCCTTCTTATTAGGCGAAGACCTGCTTGGAATTCTTCCTGAAGGTTCTCAGAATGTTCAGACTAAGCCGATTCCATTAAGCGGTCAGATGCCAACTTTCAAAATGTTCAATGGAGAGATTTACTCATTTATCTTTGTAGCAATCTTTGTTGGTATTGCCTACTGGATCATGCTTAATAAGACAGTCTTTGGCTTTAACTTAAGAGCAACTGGTCTATCTTTCCGTGCAGCGCGATCAAGCGGTGTCAATGCTCCAGGAATGATCTTCATTACAACAGTTCTCTCTGGTGCGATCGCAGGTCTGGTTGGACTCGGAACTCTGCTCTCGGATACTCACTCTTACAGCATGGCATTTCCGTCGGGCTTTGCCTTCACTGGGCTATCACTAGCGCTCTTGGGTAGAAATCATCCGGTCGGAATCTTCTTTGCAGCCTTCCTCTGGTCTTTCCTCGAGCGCGCTGCACCAGTGCTTGAGTACGAGGGCGTACCGCCAGAAATCGTAATCGTTATGCAGGGAACAATCGTTCTCTCCATCGTGATCGCATATGAAGTAGTCGCACGTATTAATCTGGGCCAACAGCAGCGAGCTGTCGGTAAGGCAAACGTTGAACTTGTAAAGGAGTCTAAGTAATGGCTACCGAATCAAAGTTACATGTGAAGAAAATCGGCAAAGCAACCTTGCTCTTTAAGTCTCCTGCTCGAATAACGCTGATGATTGCTGGACTCTTCTTTATCCTGGCACTTGTCGAAAGTTTGACTGGCGCGACGGATATCTCTTCACCAGGTACATCTGGTGCAACTCTGCGCTTTGCTATTCCACTTCTTATGGCTGGTTTGGGTGGACTGTGGGCAGAGCGTGCCGGTGTTATCAACATCGGTCTTGAAGGAATGATGATTGTTGGAACCTGGACCGCCGCTTGGTTTGGCTACCTACATGGCCCACTTATGGGCTTTGTTGCTGCTGCAATCTTTGGTTTAGCATCTGGATTCTTTCACGCAATCCTTACAGTCAAGATTGGTATTGATCAGGCTGTATCTGGACTAGCGATCAACCTCATTGCAGCTGGTGGCGCGAGATACCTATCCGGTGTCTTCTTCCCACCTGTAGGCGGGGACCGAACAGTTTCACCTCCAGTTGATTCCTTCCCTACCTTTACCATTCCAGTAATTGCGCCGATTCTTGAAAGTATTGATGCGCAGAACATTTTCTTCATCTCAAATCTTGCAGGAATTCTTCACGGTCTCACAAAAGAAGTATCTCTTGTAACGATCGCGCTCCTTCTTCTTGTGCCATTGACCTCCTGGATTCTCTGGCGCAGCAAGTTTGGTCTAAGGATGCGCTTCTCTGGAGAAAATCCAATGGCAGCAGAATCACTTGGTATCAATGTGTATCGCATTCGTTATATCGCGATTTCTGTCTCAGGAATGCTCGCATCCCTTGGCGGTGCCTATCTTGCTCTCGTTGCATCCTCTGTCTATCGTGAAGGACAGACTGCAGGTCGAGGCTTCATTGGTTTAGCTACCGTCATCTTTGGTAACTGGAAACCGGGTGGCGTCTTTGCTGGCTCCATTCTCTTTGGATTTACAGATGCACTTCGCGTGCGCCAAAGTGAATCGGTGATGTCACTGATTATGGTTGCAGGAATTGTTGCGCTAGTTCTATCAATCTTCTACTCGATCAATCGTCGCTGGAAGCCAGGACTTATCTCAGGAGCACTTGCACTACTTGCTTGGTGGATTCATCAGCGCGTAGATGTAATCCCACAAGAGTTTGTAACAGTCTTCCCTAACTTTGCAACGCTGATAGTGCTTACCTTCTTGGCTCAACGATTAACACCGCCGGCCATGGCAGGCATGCCTTATCGACGCGGCTCTGAATAGTGATGTAGATGACTGTAAATTGGAATTCACCTGTCTTAGCGAGCCTGCAACCTGTTGTTGATGGTGCACAGCTCGTGCATATCAATCATGCCAAGATCACCGAAGTAGCAAATTGGATGGCATATGAAGAATTTGCCAAGCCAGATGGGTCGATGCTCTTTGACTTTGGAAATGATCCAGATGTCCTGATGGATTTCACCTTGGTTGTAAACACCATGAACTTTGCCTTCACAGACTTTTCTACCGGTGTTAAATTTGAAACGGATTACATGGGCAAGCGCTGGTGTGATTCTGAAGGCATGTTGGCTTGCCTACATCGTGCCATCAACGCAGGAATCCCGTTCTTTAGTGGTGAGTATCTTGCAAAGGTCACACGGAGAGATCTGGAATCAGTATTTGCAGGAACAATCGAGATGCCGATGCTCGATGAGCGTGTGACGCTCTTTAATGAAGTAGGTCGCGTGTTGGTCGAGAAGTACCAGGGCCGTTACTCCAATTTTGTTCGTTCCTGCGCTCCACGTCTCTATGCCAATGGCGATGGTCTCCTTGAACGTTTAACCACTGAGTTTCCTCGTTTTCGTGATGTCAGCATGTATCACGGCTCAGAAGTACACATTTTTAAATTAGCTCAGCTTGGAATCTGGGGAATGCACCTTGCCCTCTCACCAAGAGGAGCTTGGAAGTTAGAGGATGCAGATAATCTCACCGCATTTGCAGATTACATTGTTCCGGTTGGTTTGCGTGTGATGAATATCTTTGAATACGCACCAGAGCTTGAAAAGCAGATCAATAGCTTGGTGGAGGTTAAGAGAGATAGCGAGGCAGAGATTGAACTTCGCGCTAGCTCAATCTACGTCATTGCCAAACTCACTGAAGAAATTAACAAGCGTCGCCCTGGAATGGAGCCGCTATTGCAACCACAAGTTGATTTCCGTTTCTGGAAGACCTATCACGCAACACATTGGCCACACCACCTAACAAAGACTGTGATGTATTAAAAAATGAAGATCTACTTTGCAGGTCCACTATTTACTCCTTATGAGCGCACATATATCGATCAATGTGCAAAGCGAATGCGCGATGCCGGTATGGAAGTCTTTGTCCCACATGAGATCTCATTGCCAGATCCTGTAACCCCTAAATTCATCTTTGATACCGATGCGCGTGAAGTCCTCGGCGCAAACGTTGTTTTAGCTCTCCTTGATGGACCTATGGTCGATGATGGGACAGCCAATGAGATTGGTATTTTCTGGGCCGAGATGCGCCAGGACAAGAGTAAAAAGGGAATGATTGGTTTGGTTACGGATACTCGTGTAATTCGTGACCGTAACATGATTGATGGAAAGGGCATCAACCTATTCGTACGTGGATGCGTGGAAGATGCGGGTCACGTAGTTGATAGTTTCGATAAAGCGTTTGAGATTCTGCTCAAGTGGCAGCAAGAAATAGACTCCTAATTTGGCTGGTTCTTATGCGTCAATAATGCGCAAGCCCCATGCTTTATCGACAGTTGGATTTGGTGCACTTGGCCGAATTCCGATGGCGATGAATACAGTGGCGATCGTATTTCTAGTCTCTGATGTTCGAGACTCATTTGCCTTAGCTGGACTGACCGCAGCTTTCTACACCCTCTCGGGAGCGATTTTCAGTCCGCGCGTTGGAAAGTTAGCCGATCAATATGGCACCCGTTCTGTTTTGCTGCCTGTCACCGCGATTAATGCAGTGGCAACCTTGGGACTTATCTACTTTATTGATCACTCCACGATTGGGCTTTTATCGCTTGCCGCGGTTTGTGGTGCAACTTTTCCAAACATTGGTAGTTACACACGTACTCGCTGGAGTAGATCTATTGATGATCAGAAAGAACTTAGCTCTGCGCTCTCTCTCGAATCAGTCTTTGATGAAACTGCATTTGTTGTAGGACCAGCCCTGGCTGGATTTCTACTCTCACTTTATGGATCACGCTCCCCGCTATTGGCAGGAATCGTTTTTCTCGTAATCGGGGGAGTTGGACTTGCCCTCACCAGTACAGATCACGGTGGTTTTGAGCGAGTACACGATGATCACACGCGAGGAATTTTGGCCATTCCATATGTGAAGTCACTGTTGCTCTCACTTATCGCCCTCGGGCTTCTCTTTGGTTCAAATTTTGTTGTCATCATTGCAGTTGCAAAAGAAGCGGGACGAGTAAGTGAAGGTGGGCTTTGGGTTGGTTTGTACCCAATCGGAAGCACGATCTCGGGACTTATATATGGATTTATCCATTGGAAAATTTCTAGCTCAATCAGATATACAGTCTCGTTAGCTGTGATGACAGTATGTACATCAGGCATTCTCTTCTTTCAGGATCTGGATACGATTGTTTTCTGGATCATCATCTCGGGCGTTGCGATTGGTCCAGCGCTTATCTCTGCCAATGCTTATATGAAGGAGCTAGTACCGCTGAGTCGTCTCAATGAAGCATTCGCCTTCGTGAGCGCAGCACTTTCTATCGGAATTACGATCGGAAGCACATCGGCCGGCTTGATTGTCGAAAAGTTTGATGGGTGGACCGGCTTTTATTTCATGACAGCAGCGACTGCTCTTGCCACACTTATCTCCTGCTTTGGTTGGGGATTCCACAAAAGTGAAGTCGGAGAGGAGCAGGCATGAAGGTAATTCTTGATACCGATCCTGGCATCGATGATGCTCTCGCATTTATCTTGCTCAAAGCAATGCCCGAAGTATCTCTCCAGGCAATAACTACGACTCATGGCAATACAACTGTTGAAAAATGTACGACTAATGCACTCAAGCTCGTCGAACTCTTAGGAATGACAGATGTACCTGTAGCGATGGGTGCAACTGAGTCACTAGTAAAAACACTCTCAGTTGCTGAGGAGACACACGGAGATACAGGTTTGGGACATGCGGTTCTGCCAAATCCAACAACAAAGATTGTTGAAAGCAACGCAGCAAATCTCATCATCGATATCGTCAATGCAAATCCAGGTGAAATCACGATTCTTTGCATTGGCCCTGTTACTAACCTGGCTCTAGCTATTCTTAAAGATCCATCACTTCGCAAGAAGATAAAGAACGTAGTCTCAATGGCTGGAACAATTCACTACCCAGGTAATGCCACTCCATCTTCTGAGTACAACGTCTTCTGTGATCCAGAGAGCTTCGATATTCTCTTGCGTTCAGGGATTGATCTCACGATTGTTCCTCTCGATGTGACTTATCAATGCCTCTTTACTAAGGCACATATTGAGCGGTTAGCAGGGGCACGGGAAGATGTTCGTAACTTCATTGATCGCTCTACCGCCTTTTATATGGAATTCCATGCCGAGTATCAAGGGATCCAAGGTTGCGCGATAAATGATCCTTTGGCTGCAGCGATCTTGGTAAGACCAGATCTTGTAACGATGCGCGACTATTACGTTGATATTGAACTACACGGCGATTTCACCACTGCAAAGATTTCGGCAGATCACTTCAACGCCTCAGGAAAAGCACCGAACGCAAAGGTAGCGATGGAAGTTGATGTGAAAGCATTTATGGACTTCTTCATCGAAAGAGTGAAGACCTTATGAGCCAACTGCAGCACCATATTCATCTCAAAGAGGGCGATGTCGGTGAGTACGTTTTGATGCCGGGAGATCCAGGTCGCGCTGAAGTCATTGCTCGCCATTTCGATAACGCTGTACATGTTGCAACTAACCGTGAATACGTCACCTATACAGGCTTTCTTGATGGCGTAAAAGTTTCGGTGACCTCTACCGGTATCGGTTGTCCTTCTTCTGCAATTGCGATGGAAGAGCTTGTCCGTGTAGGAGCAAAGACATTTATTCGCGTCGGAACATCGGGTTCGATTCAACCTGGGACTAAATCTGGCGAGTTGGCGATTGTTTCTGGCGCGATTCGTGATGAAGGAACATCACTTCACTACATGCCGGCAGAATTTCCAGCGGTTGCACATTATGAGGTTGTGCAGGCCCTTCGTAAGGCTGCTACGGCAAAAGGTTTAGCGCACCGTGTAGGAATCTCGCAGTCGAAGGATTCTTTCTATGGTGAGGTCGAGCCAGAACACTCTGGCGTTACACAACGTTTGCTAGATCGTTGGAAAGCGTGGGAGATAGGCGGAGCGATCTGTTCAGAGATGGAAGCTTCCACTCTATTTATCGTTGCCTCTATGCTTCGAGTGCGTGCAGGTGGAATTATGGTGATGCACGGTGAAGGTGAACTCGGTTCACTTGAACCACTGATTGAAACAGCGGTATTGGCAGTGCGTGAACTAATCAAGGGAGATCAGAATGCTTAACGATGAGAAGCAATATCACGTTCAATTAAAGAAGGGTGATGTCGGAAAGTATGTTCTCTTGCCAGGAGATCCCGGACGTTGTGAGCCAATTGCCGCACTCTTTGATAACCCTGTTCATGTTGCAAGCAACCGTGAATACACCACATACACCGGAACACTTGATGGAGTTAAGGTCTCTGTCACATCAACCGGAATCGGCTGTCCCTCTGCTGCAATTGCGCTAGAAGAACTTGTTCGCGTAGGTGCAGATACATTTATTCGCGTTGGCACTTCAGGGCACATTCAGCCAGATAGCGTCTCCGGCGAACTTGCAATCATCTCTGCCGCAATTCGCGATGAAGGAACGTCAAAGCATTACATGCCGATTGAATTTCCAGCAGTTGCTGATATTGATTTAATTATGGCACTCAAGCGAGCTGCTGAGAAAAATGGTGCGTGCTACCGCATTGGAATTACCCAGTCGAAGGATTCTTTCTACGGCCAACATGAACCTGAGCGTATGGGCGTGGCAGCAGATCTACTTAACCGCTGGAAGGCGTGGGAGATTGGTGGGGCTATCTGTTCTGAGATGGAGGCATCAGCACTCTTTGTGATTGCCTCAATGCTGCGAGTCCGCGCAGGTGGAGTGATGATGGTTCATGCGAAAGAACCAATGCCACCGCTGGATATCTTGCTCAACACATCGATCGATGCGCTACGCGAAATTATTGCCTTCGATAAGGCCAATGGCCGCGCAGTGAATTAAGCGAATTAAGCCTTGCCGGCTTTCTCTACTGCATCAAGCATCATCGACCAGAACTTATCGAAATCAAGTTCGAGAGCGACATCGACATTTGCTGTTGATCCGCCACGATTATAGATATCGACAACCGTGGCTCCTCGTGTGAACTTTCCGTTGAGTTCAATTTCTACATTGGATCTGCGAGTCTTTACAACTGTTCGGTCGATTAAAAGCGCAACCGCCACAGGATCGTGCAATGGTGGATCTGGCATTTCAAAGACATCGTTATAGGTTGAGGCGAAGAATTTAAGCAATCCGATCACTGTCTTTGAAAGATCTGTGCCCATTGCCTCAAGCTTGGCAAAAATTGGCTTAGTTACCAGTGCTTGATGTGTGACATCAAGGCCACACATTGTTAGAGGAATGCCTGATTTCATTACAACGTCAGCGGCCTCTGGGTCCATCCAGATATTGAATTCTGCATAAGGAGTGCGGTTTCCACGAGAGGCACTTCCTCCCATAAAGACAATCTCTGCAACATTGCTGCGCAGATTTGGATAGAGCTTAAGGAAGAGCGCAATATTTGTTAGTGGACCGGTTGCAACAAGAGTTACTTTCTTAGAGTGCTCTCGAACTACCTTTGCAATGAGATCAACACCTGACATCTTCTCTAGCTCGAATGCGGGTGGCGGAAGTGGTGCACCATCGAGAGCGGTCTCACCATGAATATTTGTTGCCGCTTCGATATATCCGAGAATCGCATTACCAGCACCTTCTGCAACTGGAACGTTGATCTTCGCTAGCGCACAGATAGAGAGTGCGTTAGCGGTAACTTTTGCAATGATTCCATTACCTGAAACAGTTGTGATGGCTAGAAGATTAATTGCTGGGTTGTAAGCAGCTAAAATCATGGCTAGTGCATCATCGTGACCTGGATCGCAGTCGAGAACTATCGGAGTTGGCTTCATAGCGTCGAGTTTAACGAAAAAGGGACTTCTCAGTAAGAGGCTGCGAGGTTAAGATACGTAGATGGTCACAACCGCCGCAGCCCTCACCGATGGCTCGCTCTCTTCGATCAAGGGATTTTTGAAAACACTTTCTCCCGTTGATCAAGTGGGTGCTGATGCGCGCGCAGCGATGCTGGCAACTCGAAGCATAAAGACTGCAAGTAAAAAATGGGCGATCGATATGGCAATTAGCATGATCGATTTAACAACTCTTGAAGGTGCAGATACCGACGGAAAAGTAAAAGCAATTTGCAATAAAGCTATTCGACCAGATCCAACCGATCCCACAGTTCCACATGTTGGTGCGATCTGTGTATATAACGACATGGTTACTGTTGCTCGTAAACATTTAGATGAAAGTGGCGGCGGCGATATTCCGGTTGCTGCAGTTTCAACGGCGTTCCCATCAGGACGTGCATCCCTTGAAGTCAAAGAGCGCGATACAAAAGATGCAATCGCAAACGGTGCAACAGAGATTGATATGGTGATCGATCGCGGTGCCTTCCTATCGGGAGATCTTGAAAAGGTCTTTAGTGAAATCGTTTACATTAAATCCCTATGCGCAGATAAGGCCCATCTCAAGGTCATTCTGGAAACTGGCGAACTTGTTACCTATGACAACGTTCGAAAGGCGAGCTTCCTAGCAATGGCTGCCGGGGCTGATTTCATCAAGACGAGTACCGGCAAGGTCGCACCTGCTGCTACGGCACCTGTTGTGCTCGTGATGCTTGAAGCGGTCCGAGATTTCTATCAGATGACGGGTGTGCGCATTGGCGTAAAGCCAGCGGGTGGAATCAGAACAACAAAGGATGCAATTAAACAACTTGTACTTGTTAAGGAGACCGCAGGAGATGAATGGCTCAATCCAGGGTTATTCCGAATCGGAGCAAGTGCTCTGCTTAATGATCTTTTGATGCAGAGACAAAAGCTAACCTCTGGCCACTATGGCGGAGCAAATTACGTGACGTTGGATTAAGGAAACCACAATGACATTTGAGTACTCCAGTGCACCTGAATCAAAGGCGATCGTCACGATTGATCCTGTCTACAAGCTCTTTATTGGCGGCGAGTTCGTAGCGCCAAAGGCTGGCAAGACTTTCACAACAATAAATCCTGCCACTGAAGAAGTATTGGCAAAGATTGCCTACGCAGAAAAATCAGATGTTGATAAGGCAGTTAAGGCTGCTCAAGAAGGTCTTAAGGTCTGGTCGAAGATGGCGCCATCAGAGCGCGGTAAGTATCTCTATCGCATTGCTCGTATCATGCAAGAACGCGCACGTGAATTCGCTGTCCTTGAAACTATGGATAACGGAAAGCCGATCCGCGAAACGCGCGATGTTGATATTCCTTTAGCTGCTGCACACTTTTTCTATCACGCAGGTTGGGCAGATAAGTTAGAGCATGCAGGAGTTGGCAACAATCCAAAACCGTACGGAGTTGTTGGCCAAATCATTCCGTGGAACTTCCCGTTGTTGATGTTGGCATGGAAGATTGCGCCCGCACTCGCAACCGGAAACACTGTCGTCCTAAAGCCAGCAGAGACAACACCGCTAACTGCACTTTTGTTTGCGCAGGTCTGCCAACAGGCAGAACTTCCAGCAGGTGTTGTAAATATCGTGACAGGTGATGGTGCAACGGGTGCTGCCATTGTTAATCACCCAGGCATTAGCAAAATCGCATTTACTGGCTCAACCGATGTTGGAAAGTTAATTGCACGTTCAGTTGCTGGGACAGTCAAGGGTTTAACTCTTGAACTCGGCGGTAAAGGTGCAAATATTGTCTTTGAAGATGCACCTCTTGATGAAACTGTTGAAGGAATTATCAGCGGCATCTTCTTTAACCAAGGCCACGTCTGTTGCGCAGGATCACGTCTTCTCATCCAAGAGAACATTCAGGATGAGTTACTTGAAAAACTCAAGCGCCGTATGTCTCAGATTCGCCTCGGTGATCCACTAGATAAGAACACAGATATTGGTGCGATTAACTCTCGCGAACAGCTAGAGAAGATCACAGAGCTCGCACTCTCAGGGGATGCAGAAGGCGCAGAGCGATTCTCAGCTGCCTGCACAATTCCTGCCAAGGGATTCTGGTATCCACCAACTTTCTTCACCGGAGTTACTCAGGCCCACCGCATTGCGCGTGAAGAAATTTTCGGACCAGTTCTCTCGGTCATCTCCTTTAGAACTCCACAAGAGGCGATTGAAAAAGCGAACAACACACCATTTGGATTATCAGCTGGTGTGTGGACAGATAAGGGATCACGAATCCTCTGGACTGCAAAGCATCTACGTGCAGGTGTTATCTGGGCAAATACATTTAACAAATTTGATCCTGCCAGCCCATTTGGTGGATACAAGGAATCCGGTTGGGGTCGCGAAGGCGGACGCCATGGACTTGCTGCTTACTTGAAGGGAGCAAAGTAATGTCGAATTCAAAGTCACGTGCGATGCGTCTTGATGTGAAGAAGACCTACAAACTCTTTATCGGTGGCGCATTCCCACGTAGTGAATCTGGCCGCACCTATGAAGTCAAAGATGCCAAAGGTGAATTCGTCGCAAATCCATCTCTTGCTTCCCGTAAAGATCTTCGCGATGCCGTTGTTGCAGCGCGCAGCGCACACGGTGGCTGGGCAGGAGCGACAGCATTTAATCGTGGACAGATTCTTTATCGCATTGCAGAGATGATGGAAGGACGTAGCGCGCAATTTATTGACGAGATTGTTGCACTTGAAGGCCTAACACCATCAACTGCCAAGAAGCAGGTGGAAGAAGCGATCGATCTCTGGGTTTGGTATTCCGGATGGTGCGACAAGATCGGTTCAATTTACGGCTCAACAAATGCTGTTTCGGGCTCGTTCTATAACTTCACAATTCCTGATTCACTCGGAGTAGTTGCCGTTTTTGCACCAGCAAAGCCTTCACTTCTTGGACTCGTACATTCACTTGCACCAGTACTTGCCGGAGGAAATACAGCAATCGTTATTGCAAGTGAAAAGTATCCACTGAGTGCAATCACGCTAAGTGAAGCGATCGGAACAAGTGATGTACCTGGGGGAGTAGTTAATATTCTCACCGGATCAGCAGCTGAACTTGCTCCATGGGCAGCATCTCATATGGATATTGATGGCATTGATGCTACTGGCCTAAGCGCTGCGCAAGAGAAAGAGGTGCGCATTGCAGGAGCAGATAACCTCAAGCGAATTTCAACCTTTAAAGATGGTGCCAGTCCACAGCGCGTTCTCGCATTTATGGAGAATAAGACTGTCTGGCACCCAATCGGGGTTTAGTTTTTAGATTACTTAGAAGAGATTGTCTCTAACCATAGAGAGATAATCGCTGGGACATCTACCTTCATTGCTACCTTCACATGAGGTGCTTTAGCGTGAGTAGATTCAGGCTCTTCATCTTTCCATTCGCGACGATCACAGAGCGTCTGCCCACGGCTAGGTCCAAATGTTGTATCAACAACAATTTTAAATGTTTCATATGTAGCTAGTCCTGGGCGAATTGCGGCAGCAACTGCGCCGTAATCACCGAGTGTTACATCATGTCCAACCTGTTTGATGAAGTGCTCGATCAAACGTCCAGCAAAAGTTGTGCAATCGGTACCTTCTGCAATCAGTTCAGCAGCTTGTGCCGCACTCACGCGAGGTTCCATAAAGACATCAAGCCCATACATTGTGATGGGAACACCACTACTAAAAACTATTGCAGCGGCTTCCGGATCATGCCAGACGTTAAATTCTGCAGCAGGTGTCGCATTGCCAGAAGAAGCCGAACCACCCATCAAGACAATTCGCTCAAGCTTTGCA
>Ga0247833_1003894_pt1 | contig 19383 bp, 18 predicted proteins | sample LaCruzMarch2015__7_FD_187117 | JGI IMG/M metagenome (GOLD analysis project Ga0247833, IMG submission 187117) | Freshwater microbial communities from meromictic Lake La Cruz, Castile-La Mancha, Spain - LaCruzMarch2015_8m | ecosystem: Environmental > Aquatic > Freshwater > Lake | place: Spain... | reverse complement strand
CAATTGTTCACTTTATAAGCGATTTTCTGCTTGGTTCTTTCTTTATTCCTCTTCGCTTTCATAGATTGTAATCCTAAACGTCTTTAACCTTTATCTACCATCCTCCAGTTATTTAGGCAACAAACCCGGTTTTCTTTGCAAATTAGGCGAAGGAAATATATCAAGAGCAGATACTCCAGATTCTTCTTCTCCTCCTAGGATTCTCAGTGATCAGCTGCTGGAATTTTTATCTTCCTTGCATTCCGAATAAATTAGTTAGTTTTCCACATTTTAATTTTTTTGCTAATTAAGCGATTTTGTTTGCATGCTAAATACCAGTTCTTATACGTAAGGAATATCAGATCTGATACATTCAATCCTGCTTTTTTTAAAGATCTATTAAACAAACTCTTCTCATAGATTCCTGGTATATTATTAACTTCAAGAAGGAATATATCATTATTTCTAATAATAAAATCAAATCGACAAAAAGTATTAAATTGAAGGATGTCATTGATTTTTTTGCATATAATTTCTAATCTTTCTTGGATCTCTTGTTGTGGTTCATAAAATTCCCATTTATACTTATTTTTCTTATATTTTTCTTTAAAATCCATTAAAGCTCCCTCCTTATTAACTTTCAAAATTGGTAAGAGCCTTATTTTTTGTTTATCAATGAGACAACAGCAAGCGATTTCTTGCCCAAATATTCTCTCCTGAATAAGAAAAGACTTATCAAAATACTTTATATCTTTAAGGTATCTTTTTAATAGATCAACGCTCAGTTTCTCGAAAGATTTTACCATGATTGATCCACCTAAAGAATTAGGCTTTAAAATACAATTAGCCCCTTTGAATTTAGAAAGTATTTTATCAAATTGCGGAGAAGAATTGGTATGCACAATTTCTGTTTTTATGTGTTTCAGATATTGCTGACAAGAACTATTTGCTACAGTGGATTGTACCCATTTGTTAGAAGCTACTGCTGCAGATAGCACATTATCTAGATTTCCTGGTATTTGATATAGATAACTTAAGGCCTGTATATGACCATCCTCTCCATATAATCCTTGTAAAAGTGAAAATATAAAAAGTCTATCTTCTAATAAGATTTTTGCTAAATATTTGATATCAAATTTTTCTCCTTTTTCAATTAGAAAAGCACTCGTGATAATATTTTGGAACCATTTTGGGGTATACACATAAAGATCATTATCTTTTGATATATAATAAATCTTTTTTATTTTGATAATATTTGAATGATACGAGTAAATATTATCTACCAGATAATTCAACGATTTTAAGGTGAATTCATGCTCAAATGAAACCCCCCCAGTTAAAAAGCCCAATCTGATTATGTTACTCATTTAAAAATCAATACCTTCTCTTTAAGAACTGAAATACCTATATAAATGACTTCAATGCTGCATAAAAAATTAATGTGCGTAATTAATACATTGGCTCTATCTTGCGATCGTGTATAAATTCGAAGGAAAGGCTTTTTTACACCTTTGAAATCGACAACGGTAACAAAAGCATCATGCGTGATCCATACAACATCTTTAGCAAACTCAAGATTGTCTAAAAGTAATGAAATTTGTGAGATTAAATCTTTAGTCTCTTTCTGCGTGTATCCAATCAATTCTAATGCTGCCATATTTTTACCACTTAAAATGCATCATCATATAATTAGGAGAGATATTTTTTTCTTTAAAGAGTGCCTGGGCTTTTTCTGTTATTTTAGATGTATTTAACGATAAGCAATCTGCGTTCATGGCATGTATGCCGGATAAGATAAGAACTGAAGCGATACCAAAACTTTTTGCTCCTTTTATATCAGAATAGAGGGAATCTCCAATAGCCAGCATTCTACCCTTTGGAATTTTATACTGGTTATATATGGAATGATAGATTGGGCTATGCGGCTTTCCATAATAGATAACTGTACCTTCTAAAGCTTGATATTTATCAGCTATTAACCCTGCACAAAGAATCTTTCTACCGCAATCAATTGCAAAAAAATCAGGATTAATACAATGAAGAGTTAAATTTTTTGCTTTTGCGAGCTCAAGTATATCTTGATAATTTTCGATTTTATCGCCTTCTCGAATAAAACCTGTATTTATTATTAGATTAGAATTTGTGATATCCCTCACAAATTCAAAAGGTAAGCCTTCCTTAAACTTTTCATGATGAGAAGGGCCAAGAAAAAAGGCCTTTATTTTTGTCTCATTTTTTCTAGTAATGCGGTTGCTATTTAATTCTTTATAAGCATATTCTCCCGACGTATAAATCGTATATTTTAAATTTTTTGGTAGCCCCATTTTTTGTAAATGGTTCTGTATAATGTAAGATCTTTTCGGAGAATTGGATAAAAAAACTATAGTTTTCTTTAAGTCTAACAATTGATAAAGGCACTCTTTAGCCTCATTAAAAATGTGCTCCCCATCATGGATAACACCCCAGAGATCTATCAAATATAAATCATATAAATCATTGTTTATTTCATGCATTCCTTTTAGTAAACGAGCCAAAACTATACCTCTTTTCTCTAAAAATAGTACGTTGCATATATTCGATAATTAAGGTTAATTCAGCTCCATACAGTATTTGTATTTACCCAATCGGTAATGGTTTTCACTCTTTCTTGAAATTCTTCTTCAGTCGAAGCGTGTATTACAGCAGAAGCAAAAGGACTTTTTAGACCTTTTGCACTACTCACATCTCCTTTTTTTACATCTAAATAAAATTGTTCCATCCATGCAAATTGTGGGGAAAGATTATCCTTCAGGCCATTAAAAGTGCTTCTAGGGCCTTTAGGAGAAGAAAATAAAACAAATCCTATAATCTCTTCTGTTTCCGGCATTTCTACTTTAAAGGAGCGATTTGGGACGATATCAGCTTGCATTTGAATAAATAGTTTTCTTAAATCAACATGGAATCTGCTTTTATAAGCCTCGTTAATTCTTCCTCCCCCTATTCTGGAAGCAATTTCACAGAAGATGAATTCATCTTCGGGAGTATGAAACAATTCAAGATGGAAACCAGTATTTTTGTATATAGGTAGAGCTTTTAGTACTTTCTCAGCATAACGAATCAATCTGTCTGCCATTATGCCAGGCTTAAGTATATAACTTCCCAAAGATTTACCATCAACAAGATCTAAGCATGTACCAAGATATCGAGAAGGCCAAGAAAATATGATCTTTTTATCTAATATAACTCCTTCAACAAAATACATATCCCCTTTAATAAATTTTTCTGCAAGTAAGGCATTATCATGGGAGGCATTAAACATTTTTGAGGAAAGTATCTCGTTAAGCTTTTCTCGAGAATCCACAAGAACGACATCTTCCGATCCCCATCCTCTTCGTGGTTTTAAAATAAAAGGAAAACCAACTGTGTGAGAAAATTGAATTAAATCAGAAACATTATCAATGGCCTTTCCTTCCGCAACTTTTAAGCCTGCTTTTTCAATATAATTCCTCATAACCATTTTATCTCTGAATGCCATAGCACTCTTATACGTCTGTCCCGGTATTCTTAGTAATTCTCTTAATTTAGCGGCACGTAGGATATCAAACTCTGAATCAATAACTATATGCCCTATTGGGTGCTTCTCATTTATTGCAGAACCTAAAAATTCAACTTCACCCGTTTGAAAATAATCTTCTACACCATATATCTCTAGATAACGAGATTTTAAAGAAGAGGGTATATTAAGGAGATTATTTTTTGTTGTAATATATACAAGGCGCTCATTTTCAAGGTGTTCATTAAATTTTATTTGGCTGTACTCTTTGTTACTTAGAACTAAAATAGATTTTTTCTCAGGCACTCTTTTCCCTTCATTCCTGGGAGAACTCATAACTCTTGATGTATGAAAAAGTCTCTTACTCGGTGAAAAAGAGTTCAACAAAAGTAATCTTTGAGGGTTAAATGCATATGATTTTTGTACCAAGGGCCTTGTTAATACTGCACTCGTTTCTTCAATAAAAAATTTTGCAACTGGATATGCAGCATTTGTTATGAAAAATAAGAAAACAAAACTTTTGATTTTAAGCATTATTTTGCTCATCACTAATACTTTCTTAATCTCCCTATAGCAAGAATAAATGCGCTAAACTAGGTTAAATATCCAAAAAATTTCACCTGAGTGAAAACCCTAAAAAAGCATCTAATGCTATGAACTGCTGTCGTGTACAATATCTTTTAAATAGGAAGGCAACCAATCATGAGTATGATGGAATTTATACCCCATTTGTAGTGCCTGACTTTGATCCATATACCAATGATTAGAAATACTAACAGAAAGCAACCTTCTATCTTTTTCCCAAGCTGAGTGGACCAAATAAGGGTGTTGACTATATTTTTGGTACTTCACTTCATTTATATGTAAGGGGGTTTTCGCATAAAGTTCAATGTGCTTAATAAAATCTTTAAGGCAGATACTACCTAAGGAACATGCATTGATGGGGCCTTGATACTTTTTGTTATGCAACCAATAGAGAAAATTGGCAGCATCTGTAGAATCAATCAGCGAAAGTCTGGCTTCTAAGTTTTCAACCGATACAGTATTGGTTTTCAAAATCAATTCAATATCACTCTGAAATCTTTTGTTAGGATTATTTTTTCCTAAAATTATAGGGAACCTAACTGTAGTTACGGGGAAATAAGCCTTTTGATAAAATACCGCTTCAGCTTGACGTTTTGCATAATTATATGCCCTTTCAATTTTATGGAAATTATTTAAATCATAAGGATTATAATCTGACTCACAAAGGTTTTTACCTGCCGGATATACAGCTTGTGAAGAGGTAAAGATATAAGTACCGATTTTCCCATTAAAAGATAAACAAGATAATTCTGCATCTTCTAAAGAGTAACACGTTTGATCGTATACAACTTCCCATTCTCTGTTTTTCAAGCTTGGTAAGATTAGAATCCTTTCTCCATTAATCTTTTCTAAATTTGGATGATCTTTAACCTTATGACAACTTCTGCTAATAATGGAAACTTTTCTATTTTCCTTTAAAAGTTTATAGAGCAGACTTTTTCCAACATAGTTAGTTCCTCCTAAAATTAATATTTCGCTAAACATCTACGTTGCTTTTGGATAAAATTCACCAATGTAAATTATTTCTATGTCGAAGAAAGATTTTAATAAATCAATCAATATGCGAGCTCTGTCTTTTGAGCGAGTATAAATTCTAACAAAAGGTTGACTTTTTCCTTTGAGATCTATCACCGAAGAATTTATATTTTTTTTTCGTATAAAAACAATATGGTCTCTAAATTCTAATTCTTGTAGTAGCGGTATAATTTTACTCAAATTACTATCAATATCTTTTTCTTCAAAACCAATAAACTCTATATCTGGCATCAATCTTCTCCTTTTAGTTATGGTTGCATAATCCTTTTTTAAAGAACAAAAAGGTATCCGATGGGCTGTATGGAAATACAATAGTTATTACATCTTTTACTCTTACAAGAGGTAATGAACGCTTAATTAATTCATCTTCTTTTATCATCGTGTGATGCCAAGGACAAAATATACAACCTGCTTTATTAAAATTTCCCAGATGTAAAGGGCCCCCTCTATGAGGGCATCTGTCATCGGTTAAAATTAAGCTATTATCTAATAATTTAAATAGAAAATATCTCTGCTCTTCTATAACAAGGTAATTATATTGAATTAAAGAGAATTTCAAATTAAAAGCATTCATCATGAGCCTACGTAGCCATACAACTTTCCTCTCGGAATATATTCTTTTTCACGAGACTTTATTATTCTTTGAGAAGCGTAGCCGTAATAGACATTTATACTATGGCTTGTATCATTGATTAAGATGACATCTTCATCAGTTACCCTTGAAATAGTACTTTTATCTTTTTCTTTTGAAAAAAGTATTTCAGAATATCCTTCTTTTTTTCTAATTTCTGCGGAATCCATTAAGAATACTTGCTCTATAAAATCTTTTTCTAAAGACCCTAATACAAGCTTAAATTCTTCATATCCTTTAATAAAGTCTATAATAAATCTATTATCGTATTTATTTATAATTGGAGTAATAATTTTGTTTAAAACCATTTGCTTGTGATAATAATCAATGTGAACATGTTCATCAAAATAAGCTGTCTCAGCATTATTACCGGATACATTTTTGATAGTGGAGGATATTTGAGCACATATATGAGGGTAGGTTGCTTCTGCGTAGTATAAAGCGCCTATATATTTAAAAAAATTTCTATGGTTATCTGAAACATAATGAATATAGTTATGAATATTAAGAGAAGAAGTTAGATAGTAATTCCAATATGTATGAGAAGATTTAGATAGTCCTTGATCGTTTAGAAGTTTCTCGAATAGTGTACTATGCTTAGAAGCATGTACCCCATAGCCATATTCATCAATTAATACTTTAAACAGCTCTGATTGAATACGTCCATAGTTCCCTAATATGTTTCTGCTCATTCCTGATGCTTCAGTTAAAAAATCACCGCAGCACTGAATAAGATAATTATCTAGAGCTCTTTTAGGATCAACTGACGATAAAATGACTTTCAAGGATTGGCTTTCGGTAGTATCGAAATCTTTTAAATCATTGAAAAAATAATTCATTAAATAATCTGCATTCCATGGTCCGGTCGCTTCAATATCGGCGCTCAAAGAACTGAATAAATAAGATTCCAAAATTAGCTTAATAATTTTTCCTGCAGTCCTTATATTCTCATCATAAAAAATGTTGTACTGATTGTGTTTTTCATCATTCATTTCTTCAGGTAAAAATAATAAATCTTGTTCATAAATATTAAATAGTAATTTTTGTGCAAAAAATTCAGCTTGGTTAGAATGGTCCTTAGGATTTTGTATTATTTCCTCTATCCACTCTTCTTCAAAATACATTGGTCGCAAATATGGATTATCTGTTATTTCTATTTCGTTGCTTGCAGGAAAATTTTTACAAAAATAATAAAAACTTTCCACAATGCTACTATGAGTCAAGTAAGAATCTTTATTCAAAATTTTCATTTGCACTCCTTAAAATTTATTCACTTTTACTAAGTGGGAATAATTTCGGTTCGCTATAAAAGCTGCTCTTGGGTTTTTTATTGTTAATAATTTGTTCTCGACACTGTTATAAGTAATAAACAGCATCCTTCTATCCCAAGGAGATATATTTTTTGTCGATGCATGAATAAGATTACCGTGAAAATAAGCTATAGAACCTGCTTTCCCTAAAAAGGGTATGGGTTTACATCCTTGCTGAATCAATTTCTTTAAATCATCTTTTTCTACGGTATACCTTAAATCTCCAACAACTGTATTTTCTTTATTTTTTTCAGTATTAACCCAACTTAGTTCTACTCCACTGGTAGATTGCGCTGGAATATTTTTTTTGTCTTTATCTAAAACATAGCTCTGGGACTTGCTAATAAACCATAACGGACTATTAAAGTAATCAACATCATCTAGTATTAAAGCAGCCGTTACGACCCTAGACGTTGGCATTCCATCTAACTTATGCCAGTAATAAAAATCTTGATGCCACATAATTTCTGACCCAAAGTAGCCAATTTTCGAATTATATTTGCATTGATGCAGATACACTTTGGAATTTAATAAATCTTCAACGGTAGATAAAAGTTTAGGGTATCTCCATAAATTGCTAATCAACTTGCTATCATCTAATCCGATATAAAGGCTGCAAGGGGCACCATTTTCTTCAACTATTTTTTTTTCTGAGTCTATAGAACAAAGATGATCAAGTTCTGTTAGCAAAGATTGGAGAGTATTATTTCCTATGGCATTATGCTGAATGATAAAACCAAATTCATTATAATTTTTTATTTCTTGGTCTCTAATTTTATGTTCTCGAGATGATCTCATCATTTAATACCTCTTCTCAAAAAATTATCATTAATCAAGCAACAATTCTATTTTGACTACCTATCCATCTTGTGGCCCCATCAAAAATTCTTTCAAAAGCTTCATACAAGATATCTTCTGAATGTCCCATGGGGATTCTAAAAACATTATTTTTATCCAGTCCGACGTAATTGCTTGAACTAGCAAGAACAACTTTATACTCTAAAAGCATAAAATCTATAAATTCCTCAATATTTGAGGTATCAAAATCAGCAAGAAAGCATACCCCTCCTAATGGATTATTAAGAATTATTGCTTTTTGCCCATGAAAATAATTATTAATATTTTTTCTTCCCTCTTTCACCCTATCTACCAGAATTTTATTGCCATTTTGCAAAAAATAAACGGCTAATGCTTGAGAACTTGCACTTACGCAGATGCATTCTTTTTCGAGAAAACATTGAAGATATTGAATATTTTTAGGATTTGAGATAATCCAACCAACTCTTAATCCTGGCGCTCCATAAGCCTTACTTACAGAATTAACGATATAAACATTTTTTAAATCAATAAAATTATGAAATAAAAATTTGAGATAATTTTCATCTTCAATGTATGCATCATAAACCATATCTAAAAGAATTTTAATATTATAGGATTCTGCCAACTTCAAAATGGAATCAAACTTTTCAGCACTGCAAAGATCTCCCATGGGATTATTTGGTATGTTTAAATAGATAAAATCATGCTTTCCTGATAAAATAAGCCTTTCTATTTTGTCGATGTCATCTTTTAGATCAAAATACTCTACAAAATATCCAGCATTTTTCATTAATTCTGGAATGCTTGCGAATACTGGCTTTTGACACAAAACCTTTGAAAATTTAAAAGTTCGCAAAATCAAAGATAAACCGTGAAGAGCCCCATTAGACACAAGAATATTTGCCGAATCAATGTTAATACCGTATTTTCTTCTTTCCACAATTTTTATATTGTTTATGAGAAGTTCCGATCCTTGACTATTTAAATAGTGCTGAAAAATATCAGGGCTTTCCTCCTGATGCGAAATAGAAAAAATTGAATCTTGTGGCCAAACAGGAACATTTTCAGAAATATTCAACGGATCACTAAAATGCTTATAAGCATAATTTAATCTCTGTTGCAAATAACTGAGACGAGAGTTTTGGTCAATAACTCTCATCGTTTTTTTCCGAGCAAATAACCAATTTCTAGCTTTGTAGAATCAACAGCATTATCTACGGTTTGCTGATCTATTATCCTTAAGCCAACTTCATCAAAAAGCGTTTTCCAAAAATCATCACTTTCTAATTGTTGCGAAGTAAAATAATGGAGCAAGTAATAGGGGTTATAGTACGCCAAAGCTAAACCATGTTTCATTGTAGCTGGCTCTGTAATTTTATTTTCCACTTCAATAACCACAATATAAATATCGGGATATCTTTCCATTACATTCAACAAAAAAGAACGCAAGCTTTCCCTTCCTGCTTGGCCTAATATCTCATGCAATACGAAACCTAATATTAAGACATCCGGGGTACAATTCTCCTTGGAATTAAGAAAATCAATAGCATCCGAATTGTACAATTTGACAGAATTTTCTATCTCTATTCCGGCCTGTTTAACAAGTTCTAGCGCGGCTATATATCCTTTGTAGTCAGGTTCAACGCCATAAGCTTTTATTTTTGGAAACATTTTGCATAATTCAATCAAGTAATAAGCATTGCCGCATCCTAAATCAAGAACGCTCTTAGGAGGAACGGGTAATTTATTAAGCAAACTTTTAGTTAATGGTAAAGCGTCATAATGACTTATTCCACAGCTTCCAATTCCTACTTTTCCGGCGTCCCTACTTGCATTACTTTTCCCATAGGGTATTTTTTCGCTAATTTCTAAAAATGTCTTACCATAACCTCCGATCAACATGGTGTACCACGGCCTTACTGAATCCAGTTCTTTCCCCAAAGGGGTTAAACCTACCTTTTTATCAATAATAGAAATTACGTTTTCATTCTTTAAGTACAGCAAAAAGCCTTCGAGTTTGGGTCTATCTAAATTTAAATTTTTTGAAATTTCATCAATTGATAAAGGGTTTCCTTTTAATTGATCATAAATGTTATTTTCAAATAAAGCGTATATAGCTGAAGCAAGAGCATAATACCTTATAGGCTGTAGCCCCTTTATAAGAGTTTTCTCAAAGTTTTCCATTTCAACCCCAATTCTTAAAATTGCAAGGTATTTTCAGTAGAAAAGTTAAACGATGAAATTTTTTTATGCAACGTTAAAATTAAATTTTTAATTTTCTTGACAAATTCTCTGTGTTGCTTAAATCAAAATCAAGGATAAATTTTCTCTTAAGGTGAAACTTCTAAGCAATTTTTACAGATTTTGGCATCCCCAGTTCGGTCATTTTATTAAGCATCGTACAAAGAAACGCTGATTCAGTATCTTGATTAGGAATTGTTCTGGAATGAAGCTTGCGTCCAAAGATGGTTTTCAGTCGATAAAACGTGTTCTCAACTCGATTACGTCGACCCATAGTATTTTTATAATACCAAGCCCAATATCCCTTTTCTTGAATATATTTGACTGCTTGATCTCTTGTTGAAGGATTGGTTGCGTTATTAATCACCGCTTGACTTGGCGGTGGAATAACAGGTGTAATTTTTTTCTTTTCTAATTCCTCATAAATCTTGTGACTATCATACCCGCCATCTGCCAGCATTTCTGTAATATAAGAATCATTACTTTGCTCAAGGATAGCATCAACGCACATTCTATCATCTTTATGGTGATCCGTTAACACACGAGCTACAATATACCCACCAGCTTCAACACCAATATGGAGTTTACGCCAAACTTTGCGAACATACTGTTTACCATGCTTGGTTTGTAACCATTCTTTTTCTCCAAATACTTTTAATCCAGTAGAATCAATCACTAAATGCGTTGGTTCCTGCAATGAAGGTAAAGTTAAGGATGATAAAGCTTGCGCAGCTCTTTTGGATAATCGGCTAAATTCTGGAATGGGTAAAATCTTTCCCAGCAAAATAAACAGAGATTCAACAAATCCAATCACTTGTCTCAGGGCTAATTTAAATAAATGGCGCAACGTCAGGATTAAATTGATGCAGGTTTGTGAATAAATAAACGGGCGACCACGCCTGGATTCTGCTGCTGAGGGAGCTAGCCAATTCTCTTCAAAATCGTCACTGAGCCAAACGGTTAAGGAGCCTCTTTGTTTTAAGGCGTGGTTATAGTCTTTCCAATGGGTGACTTTATAAGCGACTTTCTGCTTGGTTCTTTCTTTATTTCTCTTCGCTTTCATAGATTGTAACCATAAACGTCTTTAACCTTTCTCTACCATTCTCCAGTTATTTAAGCAACAAACCCTTATTAGATAAGGATTTGGTGGTCGTGTAAACTTTTTCTATCATTAGCACAGATTTAACCAATATTACTGAACACGCGTTGAGGCGCTGGAGGTAGTTCTGCAATATTTTTTTATTAAAATTCCACTGATTATACTTGTTAATAAAGCCATTGTTACCAAAGCTATATGAATAGGCTTGGAAATGATTCCTAAATTTAAGGCAATGGTACTAAATACAATTTCCATTGCACCTCTTGCATTCAGAGCTATACTAATAATAAAGGCTTCTTTTCTTTTTATACCAGAAAAGTAAGCACCTATATACACAGAACCCACTTTGCTTAATGAAGCGAAAATAAATATAATAATTATTAAGAAAGGATTAAAATCTTCGAGAAAATTGATTCTCAAGCCAATGGAAACAAAGAATAAAGGTGAAAAAAAACTACTTATGAATTGGTTAAGAATTAATTTTACTTGCTTGTAATTTTTAATAACATCTTTAAGAGCTATTCCTGATAGAAAAGCTCCCAAGCAAGAATGTAAAGACAATAATTCTGATAAAATTGTAAAAAATAAACAAATACATAAACATAATCCTAAAATGATATTAATCCAATGAGGAGTGTTTTTAATTTTTTTTAAGAATACATGTAATAGCTTATTTCCTGGTGTAATCATTAATGTAAAAAATAATCCCATAATGGGGATGGCAATAATTGTGGGTTTTTCCTGCGATTGAGTTATAAATGAAAAGATGAACCACCCAATAACATCAGTTAGTACAGCTGATGAAATAATAATAATCCCGGTAGGCGTTTGAATAATCTGGGTATCCATTAGTATTTTGGCAATAACAGGCAGTGCCGCTATGGCAAACGCTGTTCCCATGAATGTTTGAAAGATAAGGCTAGAACAGTTAACATCTGAAATAAGAAAAAAATTAGGTAAAACTCGTGCTATTGCCATTCCTGTGAGGAATGGAACAGCAATGCCAAAAGCTGTTATAAGCAATGTAACCTTTTTTTGTTTTATAATGGAGCGCAGATCGATTTCTAGCCCTGAGGTAAACATTATTAAAATTAAAGAAAGCTGAAAGAGAAATTCTAAAATGTGGAATATCAATCCAGATGTAGGAAATAGAGTTTGATATAAATCAAGGTTTATTTTTTCTAGGAATGTAGGGCCTAATATGATGCCAGCGAAAAGTTCACCAACAATCGCAGGAAAATTAAACTTTTTTGCTAACTCTCCAAGTAAATTTCCTAAAAGCAATATTATAAAAATGTCTGTGAGAAGAACCAAAAAGTCATTTGCTACTAGGTTTGTCATTTATTAGTCCTTTTAAGCTGAAACTTAGCTGTCATATTCGTTAGTTCTGTCACTGGACTAATTCAGTGGAACGTCAAAAGAAAGTCTGTTTCTCTATGCAATCTCTTTTTTGTCATCAAGTGCTAGCTGAGCAATAATGTCACGCATTACTTCGCTTGAACCAGCACCAATGGTAGCCATAGGAATATCGCGATACATACGCGAAATAAAGCTATCGCTATAATAGCCATTTGCACCCTGAAATTGTAAACAATCTCGCACTACTCGTTGCGCTAATTCAGTTGTTTTCAATTTTGCCATCGAACATTCAACAATGGGTAGCTCATTTTGTTGATATAACCAAACAGTATGATAGGTAAATTGCCGCGCAGCCTCTAATGCAGTGATATGATCAGCCATTTGATGACGTATAACTTGGAGCTTATTAAGAGTGTTATTATAGACCTTACGTTTAGATAGATATTGCCATGTTAAATTAATACAATTTTCAATATCACCAATGGTCAAAACGGCAACCGTCAATCGCTCAAGTTGTAAACATTTCATTAAATAAATAAATCCCTGCTCGGCGCAACCAATTAAATTAGTACGTGGCACTCGAACATGATCAAATTGAATTTCAGCGACTCCAGAAGAATACATGCCAATATTTTTAGCCATTGTTTTAGATATTCCTGGAGAGCTTAGATCTACGATCATCAAAGAAATTCCTATTGTCCCTCGTTTTGACTGGGTGTTGGTATTCTGTGTTTTGACTACCAAGATGATGAAATCAGCAACGTTTCCATTGATGACGTATTTTTTATGACCATTGATTATATAATCACCACCATCAATAACTGCTGTAGTTTGAAGATTACTTAAGTCCGATCCAGCCTCCGTTTCTGATATTCCCAATGCACTGATCCTTTCACCCTTAATGGCTGGAACTAAATATTTCTGTTTTAACTCTTCACTCCCAAAAGAGTCGATATAAGATGTTGCCATATAAGCATGTAAAGCAATTGCTATCCTAAAACCGACATAGCCTGTTTTTCCAAGTTCTTCAAGGAAGATCACGGAATAGAAAAAATCTTTTTGCGAACCACCCAATGAAATCTGATATTGAAGTCCAAAGAAACCCGCAGCACCTATTTTCTTCCAGATCTCTTTTGGAATCTCTCTCTCAGTCTCCCATTGTTCGATGTATGGCAAAATTTCTTTTTTAATAAACACACGCACTTCGTCACGAAATAAACTATGTTCTATTGTAAAATAAATTGATTTTGTATTCATTATTTAGCCCTAATTAAAGCTTTACGATCAACTTTACCACTCGGTGTTAAAGGTAATGCAGTAATCTCATAAAAATACGTAGGGATCATATATTTTGGCAATTTTTCTTGTAAAAACTTAACTAGTTCTTTTTGCTCAGGCTGAGTACTATGACTCACAAAATAAGCTGCTAGTTTTTTATCATCGTAAGCCTTATCGTGCACTACTACTGCAACTTGCTTGATTTGTGGATACAGGCGTAATCTTGCTTCTATTTCACCTAACTCGATACGAAAACCATGGATCTTGACTTGATCATCTACTCGTCCAATAAAATCAATGCTTCCGTCCACTAAAGAACGTACCCTATCACCTGTTTTGTAGAAACGCTGCTTAACTGGCAAATTAAACAAGTTATCAATGAATTTTTCTTCGGTTAATTCTGGTTGATATAAATAACCCCGAGCTAATCCAGCCCCACCAATGTAGAGTTCACCAATCACACCAATAGCTGCTACGGAAAGACTTTCATCTAATATATAAGTTTGTGTATTGCTAATTGGATAACCAATAGGAATGGATAAATTTTTTTGATTTAAATAGCGTACTGGATAATAAGTGGCAAAAGTTGTGGTTTCTGTCGGCCCATAAACGTTGATAATTTCCGTGGTTGTTGGTAGCATTGCTAACGCCTTTTTCATGTGTACGACAGAATGCGCTTCACCTCCAGTCAATACTTGCCGCACATTAGCTAAAATTAGTGGATTTTCATCAATCAAGGTATTAAATAATGCCGTCGTAAAAAATACCGTAGTGATTGCATTATCTTTAACCACTGCCTGTAGTGTTGGTACTGTAGGCCATTTTGAGGCAAAAATCACGCATTGCGCACCATGCAATAAGGCGCCCCATATTTCAAAAGTTGCAGCGTCAAAACTAATCGGTGATAAATACAAGAAAATACGACTAGAATCAAAGCGCGCATAATTTGCACCAAAAACTAAACGGATCACACCACGCTGTACTGCTTCTACCCCCTTCGGTTTACCAGTTGAACCTGAAGTATAAATAACATAGGCTAGATCATCTATGTTTGAGGTAGATAATACGTTGGCTTCACTTTGCTTTGTAATATCTTCCCAATCTCGATCTAAGTTGATGGTTATAATATCTATAAATGATAAATCACCCATCGCTGAATTTTCACTAATTACTAACGATACTCGCGCATCCTTTAGCATGAATTCTAAACGCTCTTGAGGATATGATCGATCCAATGGCAGATATGCACTACCCGCCTTTAAAATAGCTAATAATGCGACAATCATATTGAAAGATCGTTCAAAACAAATACCAATTAGAGTGTTGTCCTGAACACCATATTGAAGTAAATAATGTGCTAGTTGATTTGCTCGCTTATTTAGTTCCCAGTATGTCATTTTTTGGTCTTTATAGATCAATGCAATAGCCTGTGGTCTTTTCACCACTTGCTCTTCAAATAATTGAGAAATAGTCTTATTCTCAGGATAGTCTGCCTGAGTATTATTTATGTTTAATAATTGTTTTTCTTCATGTTTTTTCGTTGATTGAATACTAGTCGAAATAAGATTTAATAATGACGTTTGATTTGCATGTAGAAAAAAATGATCACCTTGAAAGAGATATAAAGAAAATTCCGCCGTAGTATATTCTTCCCAACATTCCATATCTGTAGGAGTTGCAATTCGATCGGAAAGACCGCAACAAGCAATAATAGGCATACTCACTTTCTCTGCAGCCGTGCCATACCAGAGTTCGGCTAATAGCATATCGGCGCGTAATGCGGGTTCAAGACTTGCCATGAGTCGCTCATCAGATAAAATTTCAGCTGGTGTTCCGTTCATTTGAAAAACATGCTCAAAAAATTCTGTTTGAGGTAAGTTATGAACAGAGGATTTAAAAGCAGGAATATGCGGACAATGGCAAGCTGAAAGAAATAAGTACTCAGGCAACGGTAAATTTTTTGTTTGCAATCGTTTGGTTAAATCAAATGCAATACACGCACCTAAACTATGGCCAAAAAAGACAAATGGTTTATCTGTATAGTTTAAGAAGGAAGCTTCTAGGTTATCGAGTAAAGCTGTCCAATCAACAATTGATTGTTCTTTAATACGGCTACCTCGACCTGGTAATTTAAGTGCCACAACTTCTATATCATCACTAATTTTCTTATCCCAGCCGCGAAATACATTGGCGCTTCCGCCGCCGTAAGGAAAGCAAAATAATCTAATTTTTGCATTCTTACGTTTTGGTAAAAACTGAAACCATTCTTTTGAATCAAGGTCAACCATTTGAAGTAACTTTGAGATGATCAATAGCTGCGGCAAGAGAGCTTAATCTACCATCTTCGAAAAGCGTATCTGGCAATAAAAGTCCTTCTCCAAAAGCATTGTCAACGCGCGCTAAAAATTTTATGGCATTGAGTGAATTACCGCCAATGTCAAAAAAATCCGTATTAACTGTAATGTCATCAAAACCAAACATTTCTTGCCAGATTTTAAGTAATACCGCTTCTGTTGTTGTGGGCGATTGTGAATTAGATTGATTATTCATGAGTATGTCCTCGTATTAATTAGCGTGTAATTCTGAAAATAATGTTCCATTTTGATCTTTATTTCTGATTTTATTATGTCCATAATTATCTTTTCCGGATACCACTACACAACCATAATTATTGAGGTTGAATGAAGCTCCATGAGCATAAAACTTATCCATATTAGGATATACTTTAACGTGTGTGGGTACATAACGAGATGAAATAGCAAATCTGGTTAATCGGTCTGAAGTATTAGCATGAGAAGCATGCACGCAACGCGCAGTGAAAATAACACATTCTCCTGCCTTCATTTCCATACTAATGGTTTCTTGCTCTTCAGGCATCCAATTAGGATCGATTTTAAATTCCTCAAAATTATAACCATAGAAACCAGTTTCTGAGAGTACTGAAGAATAATCACCTTCTTTGCGATTAATGGTTTTGGTTTCATCATAATATTTACCTTTATGTGTACCTGGTATAAATCGCATACAGGCTGTTTCTATAGTGGCATCAGTAAATGCAGTCCAGACCGTCAAATCCATAATACTGCTATCGTCACCTTCAGTGGCTTCTAGCATCGGAGTACCATTAGCGTATTGATACGTTCCTACTTGATGCCATTCAGTGCCCTGGGCACCAGGAAATTTGGGAAAAAATTCTGTTCTCCAGCATAAAACATCCTGCCCAAGAATATCTGCTACACGCTTAACAATTTGTGGGTTCCCGATATGCTTAGCAAGCTCTGGAATATCTAAATGCCGATCGTAATTAACTTCATTATCAAAAACCCTCCTTGTTTTATCTAAATTATTTTTTCTAATCTTGCTCAATATCTCTTTTGCCTTTTCTGGCTCATAAATCTTGAATGGTCCAATAACACCATCAGCTAAGAACTTCTGTTTCTCAGTATTTAATAACATAACTTACCACCTCTTTTTTGGCTCTCTCATCGCTAATGATTGGTTTCTTAATCTATCCTATCCTATAAGGTTTCCAGAAAAACTCTATAATTTTTTGAATAGCCTATCCAGAATTGATTTAAAACGTTAAAAATGCATATAATTTAACGTTTTCTCTGAGATTTTTACTTGAATTTAGCCTCCCAAGCAAAAACACGTTCAACCGTGCGAAAATACTCTTCAAAAATCGCTTCGTCCTAAAGTCGCTTTCCCCTATGCTTGGTCTTCTTTCTGTTACGACGGTTCCTTGATGTTCAAAATCATACCGACATTGGAAATCTTTTATCTATTTGCAAAACTACCGTAAGCCGAATCAGCTGACCGTTGTTTCTAAAAAAGATTGCCCCGGACGTTTCAACATATTCTTTTCACTAGCTGCAGTTTAAAAACCTTGAAGATCTGACTGTAGTGAATTTCTGGACATCCATCAGCTATTTTCTCAATAAGCAACATCTTCCACTGACATCCGGTATATAAGAAGGTCAAAATGTAGTTGAAGATCTTATAGATCAATGATGCTCCTGCATCTTCTCTGGTAGGTGATTGAAGATATATTCATTGAACTCAGCACTCAGTTGTACCAGAATGCAGCTCTTTTATTTCATTTTTTGGGTATTGTCCATATTTTAAAAGTTTTTTTGATGGGATCACATGGCCTCAGAATAACTTCAAAAGGCCCTGTTCTCCTCGTCTTTTCTTCTTCTAAAATATGCAACCGGTTGTAAGAATAAGTTGCTATAAGCAGAAATAAAAGATTAAATGACGTTAGATCAAATTAATAATCACTATGGTGTGTATGCTTTTTAAGGTTAATCTTTGAAAAAGGATATCTGGACTAATGATACTGGATTTAAAAAACCTGAAGAGTAAATACAAGTGTAGCTGATTGAAAAGGACTTTCTATCTTGAGTATCATTTATCAACACTTAGATAAGGCAATTATACAAAGAAAATTTAAAAACTACAAACTTATAAGGTCTTAAATTTAATATGAATAAAAAAACTAATCAATTATTAAAAAATATACCAGATTTCAGCTCTAATGAAGTACATATTTGGTTAGCTAATTTTCTGGAAAATAATGAATATCTTGATGACTTTACTTCTGTCCTTTCGGAAGACGAAAAACAAAAAGCAGTTAATTTTAGATTTCTTAAAGATAAAAAACAATGGATTATATCTAGAGGAATTTTGCGGAATTTGTTAGGTATGTACTTAGGTCTGAAACCTAGGGACATTGAAATTCTTTATGGTCTTTGGGGAAAACCACAATTATTAGATAAAATTTCATTATATTTTAATGTTTCTCATTCTAGAGACTACGTCGTTTATGCTCTATCACCTAGGTCTGAGGTAGGGATTGATTTAGAATATATAGATTTATCACTTGATACGAGCGTATTATTACCTAATATACTGTCTTCTCCGCAAGAATTAGCCTATTGGCAAGGGGTTAAGGAAGGGGAAAAAATTAGAGCCTTTTTTAATCTTTGGGTATGTAAGGAAGCTTTTTTAAAAACTTATGGCAAAGGATGGCTTAATAAAGACCATAGCGTTCCAGCTAGAGTAATAGATTATTTAAAAGGAGAAAAAAACAAAAATTCATCAAAAAATAAGTTGAATCCATATATGTTTGAACCTATACCGGGATATATTGCTTCTTTATTTGTTAAAAAATCTAATAAATCAATTCCTTTACACTATATTTGGAATTCTAGAAGGCACTGTCGTTAACGTTGGAATAATTTGCTTATTTGGCCTGGTGTCTAGGTTGCGTTAATTTTTTGACAACTTTATTCTTCTTTTAAAGTTATCATTATGTGCTCTTTTCATTATCTTCTTCCCTAATTGGAGTCATGCCACCATTCGTGTAAAAAACACACATAGAGCATGATCAAAATGGGTTTGTTGCTTAAATAACTGGAGAATGGTAGAGAAAGGTTAAAGACGTTTATGGTTACAATCTATGAAAGCGAAGAGAAATAAAGAAAGAACCAAGCAGAAAGTCGCTTATAAAGTC
>Ga0247833_1003881_pt1 | contig 19433 bp, 14 predicted proteins | sample LaCruzMarch2015__7_FD_187117 | JGI IMG/M metagenome (GOLD analysis project Ga0247833, IMG submission 187117) | Freshwater microbial communities from meromictic Lake La Cruz, Castile-La Mancha, Spain - LaCruzMarch2015_8m | ecosystem: Environmental > Aquatic > Freshwater > Lake | place: Spain... | reverse complement strand
CATCACCACAAAGTGGATCTGTAGGTCGGCCTTGCTGTAGGTGGCCGTCATGCCCACGCTGCTGAGCGCCTCCATCACGGCGCCGACCTGCCCGAAGGCGGCGAACACCGCGAGCACCAGCAGCACCGACGTCGATGCCAGAAAGCTCACCGACCCCATCAGGTTGGCCGCCAGGATGGCATCGAGCGGCGATTCCCGCTGCGTGGCGTTGGCCACCCAGCGGCGGCGCTGCATGCTCATGATCACCGACAGCGACGGCCGCCACTTTTCCACCAGCGGCACGCCGAAATTGTAGGCGAACCAGCAAAGCAGGGGAAACAAGGTGGCAAACAAGGTCATGATGCGCGGGCCCCGGGCAACCGAATCATGTCCTTATAGCGCAGCCGGCGCCAATCGTGACGCGCCTTGCGCGATGCTGCGCAACCCTGGCGCCCAGGTTTCAAAAATCTGTCACGCTTGCCGGATTTGGGGTTGAGGTCTCCGGCATGACCCCCTATATACCCGTCACCGGAGACGCCCGCTGGGTGTCCCTGAAATGCGATCCCGGTTCTGTCGCGGGATGGAGCAGCCCGGTAGCTCGTCAGGCTCATAACCTGAAGGTCGCAGGTTCAAATCCTGCTCCCGCAACCATCTTGGCATTTTTGGTGGGGTCCCTCGAAAGAGGGGCCCCTCCGGTTTTTTGGTTCTGCCTTACAATCAATTTCAGTTCACCTCCGCTTGCTATCTGAAGGATGCCTGCCAGCTGTCCCAGCAGGTCAATCCGCAGTTCTGTGTGGTCACTGTTCGGCGTGAGGACCACGCTATCAATCAGCGATCGCAAAATCGTAGCCGACTCCGCGCGATGCTCCGGCTGGTTGAGCGAGGTCAGCAGGTTGCGCACTTCCTCGTGGTAGCGCCGCGCCATGATGGGATGAACCAACGGAGCAGCGTCGGGAGCTTCGGCCAGCAGAGATTCCAATTCGACCTTGCGGTCGGCCAGAACCTGCATCCTGTCCTTGACCTGGGATACTGGGACGCCCTGAGTAATGGCGTCGATCAGCTTTTCCATCTCACGGTGATTTCGTTCGAGCTCAGATTGGTGCGACGAGCGGGCTGCGTTGTGTTGCATCCTGAGGCGGTTCATGTGGGCCGTGTATTCACGGCAGAACTCCTCGCAAAGCTTCTCGTCCATCAAGCGCTTACGCAAAGCGTCGATCACCGACTCTTCTAACGTGTCAGCGCGCATCGTCAGCAGATTGTCACACGTTCCCTTGTTGCGAGCCGTTGAGCAACCTAGGTGGTGGGCACTGATCTTCGAGAAGCCCCCGCCACAGCATCCGCATTTGGTCATATGGGAGAGCAGGCTCTTGGGACGCTGCTTCTTCCAAAACTGCGTGCCGATGATGTCCAAAGCCGACTGAGATTCTTTCACCTTGTCCCACAGCTCCTGGGGAACAATTCGCAATTCCGGAACCTCAGTGGTGATCCACTCACTTTCAGGATTTAAGCGCGCTTGGCGCTTGCCGGTGTCGGGATCTTTTCGGAACTGCTGGCGATTCCAAACGATGCGACCGACATACAGCTCGTTGTTGAGAATGCCGATGCCACGCTGACGATTGCCGTAGATCGAGCTGGGACCCCAAGTGTTGCCACGAGGGCCTGCGATGCCCTCCCGGTTCAACTGAATTGCAATGCTCTTTGGCGATCGACCGGCTACGTACTCCGAGAAAATGCGAAGGACGACTGCGGCTTCCGTCTCATTGATTGTGCGGCCCCCACGGTTCGGACGTCCATTGGGCGCGAACTCATGCACAACATCGTAGCCATACGAGTTGCCTCCTGCACTCTTGCCGCGCTCGACCACACCGCGCTGCCCGCGATGGGTCTTCGCTGCGATCTGTTTGAGCTGCATCGCGCCCATCGTGCCCTTAAGGCCAATGTGCATCTCGTTGACCTCTCCCTCTTCGAGGGTGACCAATCGAATATCGTTGTGGGTAGCGCGGATGAATATATGGGGTGCGCCTTCCTGGCTGCGGCTCAGGCGATCGATGGATTCGGCAAGAACCACGTCGAACTGCCTCTCCCGAATACCTGCAAGCAACTTCTGGACGCCGGGGCGCAACAGCAGCGCGCCACCGATTTCGGCGTCGCTGAAAACATGAGTGACAGTCCAGTCTCGTTTAGCTGCAAACTCGCGCAGCAGGCGAACCTGGTCGTCGATAGAGTAGGGAGATTGTAGATCGCTGGAATAGCGCGCGTAGATGGCAACTTTGGTCATTTGGTACCCCTTGGTTTGGGGTCCCGGGTCGCGGAACCGGTTTTGAAATCGTGGCTGGCCGCAATGCGGGCCAGATGGCGAGCAAGCTCAATTTCAGCTTGTGAAGGCGCTACAGTGGGGGCTAACCCGTTAATCGTACCGCGGATCGCGCGGTCACGCCTGTCTTCGCTCATTCTACAATTCCGTCTTCCCCGCGTCGCTTCCTTTGTTGTGAAATAAGACAGGAATGTTGTCCTATCTGCTAAAGGATTGCAACTTTTTTGTTTAGCCAGACGAGCGGCGGCTCGATGGCTAACTATCGCAATTCTTCGTTAACCTTCGACAAAGCAAAAAACGAATCACTGTGCGGGGCCGCAAGCAAATTATTCTGCTGTTACAGCAATGAGATGCCCGTGAATTGCGGAATACATCCGTCTGAAAAAAATGCGCACGCTGCCTGTTACTGGGCAAGAATTGCCGAGACCAGAGGCCCCCTGGGCATGTGCGGCGGTCCACGATCCATGGCTTCGGCGAACGGAGAGGTGCGACCGGAGCAGCCTTGGCTTGGTGCAATGGTGACAGTGAAATACCAGAAGGTCTGCAACTGCTAAAATACCCTAAGCCGGGGCGGCAGACATTTCTATTGGCCGCCCCGGCGGAGTGGTGGAGGGGGAGGTAGGAGCGGGAATCCGTGGGCAAAGCCGCAAGCACCGAAGCCAAGGCTGCTCCGGTCGCAGCAGCAGAGACAGGGGACGAGTGCGGAGAGAGACAGGCCGCAAGATGTGTGCGGTCATACCGCACATCTTGGCAAGGGGGCCGCTGCGCACCCCCGTTGCATCCCCCAGGCCAGTGGCGCCCTCAGCATGCGAGCCTCGGTGCACCACCAACCGTATCGCCGGTTGATCCACTCGTCGGACCTGGAGACGTGCCTCTCCACCGACACCGGACCATGCAGAAACCGCTGGCCGTTACATCACCACTCAAGCGAGCCTTCGCGCTCCCCTGGAGAACCCCATCGACATGAAGGGCGTATCGTCGCCCCTCATGGCACCCACTCGCCAGGCCCGGAGACTTCCCTCTCCACCGGCACCGAACCATGGAGGAACGTCCGCCGTTCCAGCTGCGCTCAGGGAAGCCTCCGAGCTCCCCGAGACCCTTGGGCTAACGGACTTCCTTGTCGATGAACCCTAGGGTCGTCGCATTCTCCAAAAGGGTCCTAACCTTCGCCTTATCGAGCCCACTAGGGACCTCGGCGTCGATTTCCAGCCGGATCGTCACGTCACTTCCAGGGATGGTAGTTAGCTTCTCAACAATAGCTTCAATGACTTGGTGGATATGACGCGCCGGGCGATCGGCAGGAATCATCACCGAACCGGAGAAGCGTGTCGGCAGCTTGTCGGCGCTTGCTGGTGTTGGCTGCTGGGTGCCAGCGTCTTCAAAGCCATTGCTCGGCGCTTCAGTGCCCGGATCGGCAACGTCTACGGTATTGGCAAGCTTGCCCCAGTGCTCCTGAGCCACTAGAGGCCGAACCATAACGCTATCCCCGTCAATCACGACGAACGGATTGGCAACCTTGTCTATGATCAGCCCGACATACTGTGAGGTGGTCTCGTCCCACCGCTCGGCGTACGCAAAAGGTCCCGGCACCACCCCGGAAAGTGCCGCCTGCACTGCGCGAACGAGGACCGACTGTCCTGTCACTCGGGGGAGATACGTATACCGGTTCAGGTACTCCCAAAGGTCCTTCAGGAAGAGATGCTGCTTGCCGTTCCAGATGTATTTTTGGAGCTCGCGATCAAGCCGAGCGGGCCCTAACTCCGGTAACAGGCCTTCATCGCTGACCAACTTCTTGCTCGCGCGTGCGAGTAGTCCGTCCTGCGCGGGGATCTTAGCCGTCGTCCATTCCAGGTCCGCTTGCGCGCTTTCCTGCACAGGGTAGATTAGGTAACACCACGCTTCCTTAAGACGGGTTTTGAGCGTTTCGTTGCTTTCGGCCAACTTTGCCCTGGCGACGGCGCTGTCGCTCTGCGTCAGATTCAGCCGGTCGGTTTCGCGAACGATTTCCGCCCACGCCAGCGCGGAACGCATAGCCGCCTTTAGGTTGTCGAGCTGTCGGTGTTCCGCAGCCAAGAAGACAAGCATGTTCCTGTACACACGCGGTGTACTGCCGCGCTGCATCAGGATGTCTTTGGCCTCTGCTAGCGCTTCTGATCCCTCGCGACCTGTGTGTGGGTGAGCAACGCCGAGTATGACGGCACGCACTCCACCGCGCTCGTCGGGGACATCAGAAGAGCTTCCAGGTGCGACCTGTATGGCATCGAAATGCCCCCGGTCCCCAAGGCCATTGATGTAGGTGACGAGCGCTTTGTCGATTTCCATCAACACCAGCGCTTCTTCCATCTGCCCGGCACGGTCAGCAGCGATACGATTTAGGCTGGCCGACATCGAGTACCAGTACCGACCCAAGTCGCTGTGCATGAACTTGGCTTGGTTGGTCAGTCGCCGTAGCGCGTCGCCAAAGATCGCAGGCCGTTCGCCGGGTTGAACCACGCCGAGATTAATTTGCTTATCGTCTAATCCTCGGTTTTCCTGGCCATGTGTCGGTGCCGTCCCCATGAACACCGCGCGCGCAACGCGACGCGTCGCCGAATAGCGGTTTAGGTTCGGAGCAGACTGGTCAATCTTGTAGGGGGTGGAACTGACGCCATCGACATCACCCGCGATGATCGACTGCCAACTTGTGTCCAGATAGTGGAGCAATTCCGGTTCAACGCGGGCCGTGCTGATCGCCACGCTGCCTGGCATGATCATGACCGACGGGTCGTTGCCCATCCAGAGTTCATGGATAACCTGTGCCATTAGGCGCAGGACACCGCGAGTACGTTGGAACTTCTCCAGTGAACCCCAGCTCGTGTACAGCTGATCGAAAAGTTCCGGGTGAATCGGATAGGCCTTTTCAAGCTTGCGCCGGTAGTCTTCGTCCGCACAGCCTTGCGGAAAGTCATTGGTGTTTTCGCGATAGAGCTTGGCAAACTGCTTGAGCGTGTTGTCGCGGTGGTGGAACTTGTCGCCCGGAATTTCCTTGAACAAGCGCCGCCGGACAATCTCATAGCTCTCCTCCTGCGATGCAGGACGCCAAGAAGATTCAACGCGACTGAAGGTCTGCTTTAGACGGGCCAGCGCTTCCTGACCACCTTCGCCGCCCACCTCGATTTGTGAAGCGGGAAGCGATGCCACGAGCAAGACGCCGGGGCTAGCTTTGACCGCTTCAGTCAAAGCCTGAACGAAGGATAGGTTTGAGTCGAACGACCCTGAGGGTAGCCCGTCCACTCTATAAATCTGACGCAGGTAGGCGACCCACTCGTCAATCAGGATGAGGCATGGCGAGCACTTCTTGAAAATAGATTCAAGGAGGTTCGACCCCGGTGCAATCCCGCGCGCGTCGTTCTCGGCGATCATGTCGAACGCTTCGGCACCGCCCAGCTGCCACACCATATCGCCCCACGTTGTGCGGATCGTCCTGCCACCTTCGAGACTGATGATGTCTTGCGGTCCACGGGACGTCCCAACCAGGACAGCCCGATTGATTCTGGCTGGAACGGTAAGTCCATTCTTGGATAGAAGCTGGTCGAGGCCTGGCAAGTCATCCGCAGCGGTACCGCCGGCCATATGATAGAGCGCCAGCATCGAGTGGGTCTTGCCACCGCCGAAATTCGTTTGCAGTTCAACGACGGGATCACCACCGGTGCCAGATAGGCGCTTCGCCGCGCCAACCAAAAGATTGCTAAGCCCTTCGGTCAGGTAAGTGCGGGCGAAAAACTCGCTCGGGTTGCGATATTCGGAAGGCGCGCTGCCATTGTACACCTTTGCCAAATCGGCCGCGAACTCGGCCTGTTGGAATTCGCCAGTTGCAACGTCCTGGTGAGGTTCAACGATCTCACGCCACGGCAAAAGACCAGCCACTGTATCGACTGAAATGTCGGAACGTTGGGTCTTCTTGCGCTCCTCATTGCGCTGAAGCTCGGTGAACTTCGTGCGCAAGATTGTGTCCCGCATCTTCCCAAGCTGGTCAGCGACTTCGCCAGCGCTGATCGCTTCCATAAGGCGGCGCATGCTGTCGAGCGCACGCTCCGCATCGTCATAAGTGAAGTTTTCATTGTGCGAGAGTTTATTGCGCACATCGACCAGCTCATTGACGATTGAACGCTCTGCTCGACCCAGAACGTTCTTGAACGCATCCATCCAAAACCGGTCCATGGCGTTCAGCAGAGCGGCTTGATCCCAGGCGACGGTTCCCTTGCCGTTGGATTTAAGCCCCTGCAGCTTTTCGGCTACCTGGACTTGCCAGTGCCCGGTGAGCGAGGTCTCCAGCCGCTTCTCAACGAATGGGATCAAGGCCTCGGGGAGCAGTTCCATGCCCTCAAAAACATACTGACGAGTACTCTTGGCCATTATATCCCCCTCTTAAAAATTCAGTCTTGTTTGGCCGTCGCCACGCGTGTCGCTTATCGTTGCGGCCTCACGCGTTAGTTCCGTCCAATCGGCAATTAGTGCGTTGTACGCGGTGGCCTCCTTGGCGTCCTGCCGCTTGTTCGCGCAGATGTCATAGAGGCAGTAAGCCAAGTCCTTAACGGCCTCGGCCTTGTCACCGATCTTCTTCAGCATCACTGCCGTGTCGTACGAGATACCGTCCTTCTCATGCAGGCGGACCAGGTGCTGTAGGCACTCCCAAATTGTCAGGTGTGAATCTGTGTCTGGGCTCCAGTTAGCATCCAGCTCGTCCCGCTTCAGAACGCGAACGCTGCCAGCAGCGCTCTCGACAATCCCAGCGTGCTTCACGCTCTCGACGGAGATACCGCGTGCTGTGGCAATGCTGTTGGCCACACCGTAGTCGCCGGTTTTCAGACCGTTCTGTTCAAACCACGTGATGGCAAAGCGGGTGTCAGCATCGAACTCACCCTGGATGCCACCGAGATACTCGTCGAGTTCGCGATTGATAAGTTGGAGCGCAGCTTTGACGCTCATGGGGCTGTCGTCGGATTCCAGCACAGCCTTGTAGCGCGAAAACACCCCCATACCAGGGCCGATGGCCGATTGCGGCATATCGGCCGGGGCGATATTGGCTGCCTGAAGTTCGGCAATGGCTGATGGCAGTTCACGCTTAAGGGCACGGATAAACTCCGCGCGGGTTATGACCTCTGCCGTGGTCTCCTTCTTGCGGCAGACGAGGACGACCGAGTTTGCCAATGCATTGGTGCCAGATGCAATCATCCGGTTCGCCATTTCGGTACGCATTGGCCAAGTGCCAACAACAGAATAGCCGGCCTCAACCACCGCCTGCAAAAAGGTCGCCCAACCCGTGGAACTGATCCCCTCCTGCTCAATCTCGCTCTGTTTGAAAGCGTAATAAATTGTTGCTGGAAAGAGGTCCGTCGATTGCGTCGCCATGTTGGTGATGGCTTTGCGCATACCGCTAAGGAAGAACGCTTCCGCAGCGTCTGTGCCGCCATGTCGATATGGAGTGGCGACAAGTTCGTCATTTTTGGGGGTCGCTAGAACACCGAATAGTTCCGGATAAACGGGCTGAATCGCCGGCTTCATCCAGCAGAAGAAAAAGTCGGACAGATCAGCGTATCCGATGTTGTCATAGTACGGAGGGTCGGTCGATATTACTGTTCCAGGCTTGAACTGGACTGTTTGAGCATCATGATTAACTACAAATCCCTCAACGGCGGGGTAAAGACGCTCGATGACCTTGATTATACTGCCGAGGCTCGTTCGAAAATCACCTGCGGCATCGCCGAAAACGTTGTTCTCACCGAAATCCCAAAGCATCGGAATTGCTTGGCGCCCGAATAGATTTCATACCTGGGTCTTTGACGATTCCCAGCTGCACAGGGAGTTTAGAATGTCGGAAAGGCGGCTCACGCCAAAACCGAGGTAAACACTTACGGCCTCGGCATAAGCAAGAGCTCCGTTCCCACCGTCCCGCAGATGTGTCGCATCCGCCGCGAGCGAGGCCGCGGACCCATGCTTGGCGATCTGTTCCCGAGCCTCGTGCACAAGGTCGCTTAGCGTATTCAGCGCTACGAGTTGTCTATCGGTGAAAAGATCGCCAAACGACTTCATCCCGTAGTCTGGCGGTGAGAACCATCGGGGATTGTCTGCCTGCATTTGTTCAGGCTTACGATCCGGCCGCGCTGAGAAAGCGACTTCTACTTGGTGAGCGTCAGGAGGAAGGAAAATCCTTCCCCGATTGCTATCGGCGACAATTGCAATGAGCGTCTGCCCCATCTTTCCCGCGCGGCCGTTCGCTTTGACGTGTTCAGGAGTGATGGCTGCATCCGAGAGTAGGCAGCGGAACGAAGCCCCCCTCCCAACCTTGTTGCCCTCCTTGGCAGCTACGATTTCTGACCCGGTCCCGCCGTTTCGTATCCGATAGGCAATTGTCTTGGCGGCCTTATCAACGATGGGCTCAATCCATACCTCTTGGCCGGCTTTCGAATTGAGCAAGAAGCTGGAAACGATCGGTACTTGAACATCCGCAAAGGCCGGATCGGGACTTGGTACCGTCCTTGCCCAAATCCACGCGATTACCGTGGCCTCCCCGTTCCCCAACTCTTTTGGCAGCTGAACCTTAGGATACAGATGTCCAATGCGTTCCCACGCCCGTTCCCGCATCCATTCGCCGTAATATCTTACGTCTTCGGCCAACCCTTCTGCATTCCGATAGAATGATCGCTCCTTTGGACCCGGGTGGATAGGCGGCATGTCCTTGAACCTGGGTGGAATCTCGATCATTGCTTTGCCGATCATGACCGCGACCGGGTTCAGGTCGGACCCATAGGCAGGCAAGCCCAACCGCTGCGCTTCGAGCGGAATCGATCCCCCTCCGGAGAATGGGTCATAGACTATCGGCAGAGCGCCGTTGCAGCTTCGCAGAATCTCTGTGCGCGCGCGTCCCAACACTTCTTCGTTGGTTGAGTTTTCCCACTTCACCAAGTCTTCGATGATTGCGAAGAGCCGCTTGCGTTCGATCTCGGCTGCACAATCCTCAAGGTTTGGTTCTGGCGTGTCCGGCAGATTGCCCTGAGCATCGGCCTTTCGATCCCGCCACGTCTTGATGCGGACCGTCAGGTCAGCCTCTGCCTGCTTGCGTATCTTGGGGTTGTCCAGCAGCTTTTCTGCATAGCCTGATGGATCATCAACCAATTGCGCGAACAGCACCGCCCTACAAGCCGCCAAAGGACGACGTGCCCACCACAGATGCAGCGTCGATGGATGCCCGTGGCGGATATTCTTCTCTTTCGCGGAGGCGGCATTGATGGCCTCTAGCGGGATCGCAACCTCGATGAGCTTTTTCTTGTAGTGCTTGTTCATGCGGGTTCCTTTGCCCGCTGAAGCAGGCGGCGTAAATCGTACTGGATGGCGCTTTGGTCAAAGCGTGGCTCGCGGTCATCGAGAGCACCATGCACGTAGCGTGGCGGGCGGGCGAAGCCGTTTTCGACTTCCACAATCGCCAGGATGAATTTGTCGGGTTCGTGCAGCGAGGTGATGACCTCCTGGCGCGTGATCATAACAGTATCAGCACCGTCGATGCGTCCCTTCACTTCGATGAAGCGCAGGTGCTGCGACTTGGCATCCAGTGATGCGATGTCGTACCCAATCTTCTGAGCGGATACGTCGCTCGGGACGTTGCCCAACGAACGCTCCAACTGCATGACAGCGTTCATTGCTGCAAGCTCGATGGCTCTCCGCGCTACCGGATCGTCAGAGAAACCCTTGGGGGTTGCTCCGGTGGTGATGCGACGCTGTTCCAGCAGCCCACGCGGCACCACTGCCATTCCGCCTCGAATGCGCGGAGGCTGTGACAAGATATGGCGTTCCTGATCGAGCTGCTCCTGGCGTCGCTTAAGTCGATCCGCCAAATCTTCTGCGCGGCGCTCTGCGTTCTGCCAGCTCAAGCGCGTCTTCTTGCCAGCCCGTTCCTCCTCCTTGAGTTCGAAGGCACGGCTATCCCAGTAGTTGATTTCCTTCTTCAGGCGCGCATGAACCTCCCGCTCGACCTTCTCAATCTCAGGTAAGCGACGCGCTCTCACTTCCGCGACATGAGCCTGGGCAAGTTCGACGGTCGCAAACTCCATGACCGATCGCTCAAGATCGGCGCTCAGCCACTGCTCGTCCAGAAGGTCGCGGACCAGTTCCAGCTCACTGGGCTCGATAGGCCTGAAGTTAAGGTGGGGGGCGATACCCGCATTGCTTACCTGGCCCGTTCGATCAATGGCCGCGAACTGCATCCGCTGGGACACGATATGAGGGTTACCGGCACTGGTCGAGCGACCATCCTGAACCGTGTGCTCCAGAAGAAAGACAGCTTCGATGCTATCGCCATCGTCACTGTCATCGACGAGGACAGCACCTTGCTTCATGAGTTGGTCGTACTGCTCGCGGATCAGACTGATCACTGCCTCGAGCAGGGGGTGTCCTGGGCATACGAACTCAGCGACTGGCTGTTGGTTGATGTGGCCCTTCTCGAAGCAAATACGTTCGTACTTCTTCTGAATTGGGGCACCAATGCCGACCTGCCGGTCGCGCTCCCGGATTCGTAACGGGACATGCGTAATTTCCCAGCGCCCTAGTTCCCTGCGCTTCAGCTGACCCCCGAGACGTTCGAACGCTTCCACAAAAAAACTCTGAATATGATGAGGCTGAAGACGTTGCGCCTCAGCCTTTTCCATTTCGATGCGCAGCTCCTGAACCTGCCCAGCGGGCATGGTGTCATTGGTGAGAGCGCGTCGCTGGAGTAGATCCAGCAAGTGCTGCTGATCCACTGCGCCGTCCACCTGCTGGAATAGCCGGGCACGAACCTCCTCCTTCTCTCCGTACTGGATCGCTTCAAACAAGAGGTCCTTAAGGGGTACGCCCTCGAACAGCTCACCAAGTACGTCGTAAACTCGACCTCCCAATGCCTCTCTGGCGGCCTCAAGTTTTTCGAGAAGCCTCGCGTAAACCTCGCCTTCCCGCGTATCGGCTGCGACAACATTCCAGAGGTGGCAGACCTCGGTTTGGCCGATGCGGTGAATGCGCCCAAACCGCTGTTCTATCTTGTTTGGATTCCATGGCAGATCGTAGTTCACCATCAGGTGGCCACGCTGCAGGTTCACACCTTCGCCAGCTGCGTCGTTCGCGATGAGCACGAGCATGTCCCGGTCCTGCATGAACCGCTCGATGACCTTCCGCCGCTCTTCTCTCGTGACGCCCCCGTGGATCACCTCGACGGCTTCCGGACGACCTAGCCGCGCCCGCACCTTGTCCAAAAGGTAGTGCAGCGTATCCTTTGGCTCAGTGAAGATAATGAGCTTACGACGATTGCCGTCAGCATCGACCATCAGGTCGTCATCGAGGATGCGATTAAGCTGGGTCCACTTGGTGTCTTCGCCAGATCGCAACACACCCAGCGCCATGTCCTCCAGGCGCTTCAGGGTTTCGACCTCGATAGCGAGTTGCTCGACCGTCTCTGCTGTTGTGGCGCCCGTCGAAATAAGCTCTTCTAGTTCGTCGATTTCGTCCTGGGCGTATTCCTCGATGTTGCCTATGGCCTCGACGGAAAGGTCGCTCACAGGGGTGAAGGCAGACTTGCCACGTGCGGCAAGTCGAGCTTCTGCCAACTCTGCCTCCAAGCGTTCGCGCCGACGCTTGAGGGACTGATAAATGGCCGCAGGCGATGACGCCAGGCGACGTTGTAGGATCTGAAGCGCAAAGCCCACCGTGTTGCGCTTCTTGCCCTCAGTCTCGGCGAACCGTTGCACACGGTTCATCTCGCTCCGGACATACTCTGTAACGGAGGCATAAAGTGCAGCCTCCTTTGGAGAGAGGTCGTATTTTACCGTGTAGGCGCGCCGTTCGGGAAACAAGGGCCGGCCGTCGAACTTCAGCAGCTCTTCCTTCGTCAGCCGACGCATCATGTCGTCCGTGTCGGCGTAGTGCACACCATCGCGGAAGCGCCCCTCGAACCGATCACCGTCGAGCAGTGCCATGAAGAGCTGGAAGTCTTCTTCTTTGCCGTTGTGGGGTGTTGCCGACATCAGCAAAAGGTGCCGGCAAATCTGGCCCAGCTTCTGACCGACTTGGTAGCGCTTCGTGTACTTCACCTCACCACCGAAATAGGTCGCCGACATGCGGTGAGCTTCATCGCAAATGACGAGGTCCCACTCTTGGGAGGCGAGCAGCTTTTCCTGAAGCTCTTCGTTTCGTGCGATCACATCAAGACGGACAATGAGCCGGTTGTGATCATTGAAGGGGTTTCCGCTTCGCGACGTTTCGATCATGTCGCGGGAAAGTATGTCGAACTCCAGGTTAAACTTCGAGCCAAGCTCATCCTGCCATTGCTCTACAAGGCTGCCCGGAGCCACCACCAAGCATCGATCAAGGTCACTGCGGGCGATCAACTCCTTCATGAGCAGCCCCGCCATGATCGTCTTGCCCGCGCCGGGATCGTCGGCAAGCAGGAAACGAAGAGGCTGGCGAGGCAGCATTTCGCCATACACGGCGGATATCTGGTGGGGGAGCGGATCGACGAGGCTGGTGTGAATAGCCAAATAAGGATCGAAGTAGTGCGCCAGCTTAATACGGTTGGCTTCGGTTACGAGGCGCAGCATTGCGCCGTCAGCGTCGAACGACCATGGCCGGCCACTTGTGTCGAGGGTTAGCCGATGCTCGTCATCTCGGTACAAGGTTGTTTCTGCAATCCCACTTTCGGGGTTGCGGTAGACGACGTTGACAGCCTGATTGCCGATCCAGTCGACTGAGATGACCTGGACTACGTGCCCTGGAACAATTCCGCCGATTGCCGCGCCGCTTTTGATTTCATCTAAGGTCGTCATTGGTCAATTCCCGACAAGGCCGGGGCCACGCTCTTTAAGTAATTTGGTTGATCCACTGCACTTTGCACGGCAGTTTTGTTAATAGCAACAATATGTTGGCTGCAGCCGCCTCCTTTTTCGGTGCTTCCCAGCAGTCCAAGTCGCTTCAGAACATAAAACAGCATAGCTCGCCTCACAGACAGCATACCCTTACCTTTTCCAGCGTTCGACCGTACGAAGCCGCTGCTCGACACCGCTCAGGATGGAATCGGCCAGTTGCCTTGGCACTGTTTTTTCGTGCTGGCCGAGCACCGATGCGGTGGTCTTGGCCGCAGAGTCGAGAAGATTGGTGAGTTCAGCTTCGATGATGCGGCCATCGAAGTTTGAGCGCTCGGCGGTCTGCAGAAAATGGCGGGGCTGAATGTCATCGATGCGGTAGTGGTTGTTGGTCCCCACCGACATTGCGAGTTTGTATTTCTTCTCGTTGACCTGGCCTGCATCGACGCTGGGCTGCGCGGTGAGGACGTCGTAAAGCGGCGTCAGGTTGAAGCGTTGGCCCGGCATTAGGAAGACGCTGAAATTTTTGGCATGGCCATCGGTCGCGCCAAGCAGCCAGAATACGATCTGCGCTTTGAGGTAAGTGGCCTGGTCCTTATCGGGCGTATCGCTGCCTTTGAGCAGCTTCATGATCGCCTGATTATCTGGTCCGCTATCGGACTGGTATTTGAGATTGGGCGGAACGGAGAGCGCCTGGCACATATCCTCCTGGGGTAGGCGAAGCAGGCGGCCATCGCGCGTCCATAGGCGATCAAACCTCTCGACCGACAAGACCTTGGTGCCGTCGAAATCGACGATCTGGGCTTTGGCCACTGTCAGCCCCAAAGCCTCGCAGAGCTTGAGGCAGATGAATTCATTCTCGACACTGTTGGATAGATCAATCCCGCTTGGGATCGTGCCGATCTGCGGCTTGAGAATATGCGTGGTTGCGGTTGTGCCGATCGGGGTGAACCATTGCTTGTCGCGATAGAGCAGGGCGGTCTTTTCCTGCGCTCCCGCGATTGAAATCCGGAAATCCTCGTCATCATCCAGACCCAGCGGGTCGGCCTTGAGATCCCTGATCTTACGCGCGATCTCAGCATCGCTGATCGGGTGGCCGTCAATGCCCCCGACCCGACCTGCATCCATGTTCTCGTGCAGAAATTGCAGTGCGCCGACACAGTCATGGCCGATGCGCGCGAGCAGGCTGTAGGCATCTGTCCCCTGCGCGCCGACGCGCGCAGCGACGCGGTCGCGGATCGCCTTGTTGTCGGGCAGAAGATTCTCAAACACCGCCAGAACCGGCGCGCCGATATAGCGGTCTTCACGCAACGGCAGCGACAGCGACACCGGGATTGCGTTCTCCCAGGCAAGCCAGTCGCGGTCATACTGAAAATCAATTGCGCCGCTGGACGCTTTTGAGAGCAGTCCGACGTCGCGGCCATTGAGGATGACGCGTAGGGGCGGGTTCTGTTTCGCGCGCGCCATCTAGAACAGATCCTCGATGTCCTTGCTAAAGCTCGTGCGCTCCTGGATCACCATCTCAAGATTGAGGGCTGCCAGCACCTCCATCAGAGTCTTGAGCTGCAGCTCACCATTCTCGAGCTGCGAAATGCTCGCCTGACGCAGGCGGGTTTTTTCCGCAAGCTGCGTCTGGCTCAGACCTTTGAGTTTACGCTGACGCCGGATGGCAGCGCCAAGTTGGGTGGGGGTGCGGGCAATGTTGCTCATGGGACCTCTCTAGCCCCAGACTATACGCTAATCCGTATAAAGATTCAATATACGGTTTTCAGTATATAGGACAATTATACGGATAAGCGTATAAATAGACGTTATACGCAAAAGCGTATAGACCTAATGCCCGAAGAGGCCTCGAAGCCACGCCCAGAAGCGGACCATCGGCTTTCTAGCGTGCGCGCGTTCAGCGTAATAGGTTTCGCGACGCGACTCTTCGCTTCTGCGGCCTGCCTGGATTTGCGCCTCGCTCCACTGACCAGCCCATTTGGTCCTGCCTCCAATGATAAAATAGTGGGACCGGCAGGGTAGCTGCCAGTTGCCGACAGATGGATGAAGCGTCGGCAGTCCGTTCTTCTCAGTGACCTTCCATTCAGCCGGGCTAAGTGGCGTCGTGACTTTCGACCCGCAGCCACAGGCACAAAGATGCACGGCGATATCGAATTCCCCCGCCACATAAAGCACGCCGGGCTCAAGCTGTTTTGGAACGTACTGGACCCGCGAAAGGCGGAAGAATTCGATCATTCGGGTTCTCCATGGATTTTGATGTCGTTCACCTTGAACAGCATGTGGTCGAAGCCATTCTCATCGAGATAAAACCCTTTGAGCTGCTTATAACGAAGCACCGCAAGCGACGCGTTGAGTGCGTTGAGTTCGGCGATCTGGACATTGACGCGGTACTCGTCATCATCGCGATCACCCAGTTCGGCCAGGTCGCGGTCGATTACTGCCTGCGCATTCTCGGGCGCGAAATACGTCGCGCGCAGCGTCCCGTTGATGGGCCCCTGTTTGCGATTGAGGCCCATGCCGACGTCGATGAAGGGGATGCCCAGCTTGATCAGAAGATCGAAGATGCCCCGGCGTGAACTGCCTTTGTCCACGCATACAAAGGCAAACGTTACGCCCTTAAGGTCGTCTTCGCAGGATGCATCCACGAATTTGGGGAGCAGGGTGAGGCCTTCGCGGAAATTCTCGTAGCGCCCCTGATAGACTTCGGCCTTGGGTTGATCGAGTTCATCCTCAAGCAGTCTTCCGGGCGACCGATACGCGTTGTGGACATGATAAGGGTCACGATCGAACCCAATGATCCGAGCGACCGGCGACTTGACCATGTAATCCAGGACATAGGACCCGGTGCCGCCGAGTCCGACAATCGCAACGACCTCATCTTTCAGCAGCGCTGCAAGATCGCCAATCTCCGCCCGACTGGTCAGTGTGTCGTGAAACTTAAAAACGGTTTCGCCAACAGCCGTCTCGACCGCGCGAAATGTCAGCGGTGAGACGCCGTGACGCTCCATGGCAGGGCCAGAAATGACGGTGACATAGCTGTCGATCTTCGCGAAATGATCCGCGTAGCCATTGGGCAGAGGCTTATTTGAAAACGAGCGCTGGACCACCACGTCGGGGCTGGCGAGCGTAATCGCGTGCGGTCCGCCGCCAAGATTCTTGATCGGCTGGCCGTCCAGCCCGTGCGGGTGTGACCCCGCAAAATAGATCTGGTGATCGTCCTGCAGGGCGCGCTCTGCCGTCACGTATTTTAGCTTACTGACGATCGCGCCCCAGCAGAGATCACCCTTGTCGTCGAGATACGGGATATCCCTCACGACCAGATGACTGCTGTCGAGCGCGATCGCATAGCCCTTTACCAAGAGCCGATTGATGTCGTCGTTATGACTGACCAGTGCGTGATACATTGAACACCATGCCGTCTTTGACCTTGACCGAACCGCCCGGCGACAGCGTGCCTTCCGGCTTGTTGCCGTGGCCACGCTTGTACGTCACCGAGTAGGTGGTCTCAGGATGTTGGGGGAAGGTGGGATCGGCGAGCGTCACCACTTCAACATATGTGAGCTCGTCCTTCTCCACCTCATGCGGTGTCCCATCGATCACGATGGTGACCATCTTCTTCTTGCCTTTGTCTTCGTCTGCCATTTTTACTCTCCTAGTTTTAAAAGTGGTGGCAGGCCGCTGGGACCCGCCACCGATTGATTACTTGCGAGCCGGACGCTGGGTCAGTGCCGAACCTGCTGCCGTCTTTGCCGCCTTGCTCGCCTTCGGGTCCCTCAGGACCTTGGACGCTGCAGAGGCCGCCTTCTTGCTGGTTACTTCCGACTTTGCCAAACCATTCACCCCCTTTCGGGATGTTGACCAAAAAACCAAATCAGTAGTACACTTACCTACGAACCAGTAGGAAGGTTCGGCATCAAAAAACCACCCTGAGGTGGCAGCCAATTTCCTACTTAAACGTAGTTATAACATGACTAGGAACGTAGTGTCAAATATGACGGAGAATGAACAAGAATTTGGGGATCGACTGATCGCAGCCCGCGAAGCAAGAGGTCTGAACCAAACGGAACTGGCTAAGCTCACAGGACTTCAACCGGCCGCCATCGGCCATTTCGAGCGTAACCGCCGCAAGCCTTCTTTCGCGAATATCCGGGTATTGGCGAAGGCGCTGGGCGTCACCGCCGACTACCTACTTGGGCGGGCCGAGGACATGAAGGGCGCAACGACGGCGTTCCGTGGCGAAGAAAATCTCACCAACGCCGATCGTGACCATATTCAGATGATGATCGACCTCATCAACACGAAGAAGCGTGGGGATGGCTAAGTTCCGCCTCACCATGGCGCGCCAGCACGGCGAGCGCATCGCTGCCGAGAAAGGCTACAGCGCCTTTCCGGTGGATCCATTCGCCATTGCCGCGTCAGAGGAAATTCTGATCATCCCCAAACCCCCTGACGTGAAGGGCGTAAGCGGCGGGATCATCTTCGATGAGGATCATCCCTCGATCTTCTATGCCACCGATATCGACAACGAAGGCTATCAACGCTTCACCGTTGCGCATGAACTCGGCCATTATTTCCTTGATGGGCATCCCGAGGAAATAATGAAAACCAGCAAAGCTCATATGTCGCGCGCTGGCTTTCGCCAGGGCGACAACTCCATCGAACTCGAGGCCGACCATTTCGCCTCAGGGCTTCTGATGCCGACCGGTCTTGTTAAGAAGACACTGGCCGGCGGCACTATCGGCCTTGCCGGAATCGAAAGGCTTGCCGAGGCGTCGCTATGCTCACTCACGGCAGCAGCGATCCGCGCTGCAGAATGCAGCCCTTACCCCATGGCCATCGTTGTGAGTCAGGGGCCAAATATCAGCTACTGCTTCATGTCAGAGGGCTTCAAAGGCCTAGGTCGGCTAACCTTCCTGCGCAAGGGCCTTCCGCTTCCAAGTACCGCTACGCAGCAGTTCAATGCCAAGCCGGACAATATCGCGTTTGGCCGTCGCGAAACGCATGAGACATTACTGGCCGACTGGTTTGATGGCCCCGGTCACATTCTCCTTGATGAAGAAATCGTCGGGCTCGGCAGCTTCGAGCACACACTGACCGTGTTATCCAGCGACGCCCTTGCTGAAGACCCCGACGAAGAAGACGACGAGGAAGCGCAGCTCATCGAAAGCTACACACCGCGCTTCGCGTACGGTCGATGACTCTGATGCCCGCTCCCTAGTCTACCGGGAGCGGTTCCTTCCACCATGCAAACGGATGCATGTCGATCGGTGTCGCGCCGCATTTCGGGCAATGCCACATATTGGCGGCCATCTGCGCGCCAGTGGATTTTACATCGCAATGCAGGCAATGCCATTCCGCCGATAGATGACCGAATAGCGGATGAGCGGCACGCCCCTCAGCGTCCGGCTTGGTTGCACGACGCGGCCAATCGCTAGAGATCGCTTCGCGAACGCGATCGGCTGCCGCATGCGCCACCTTCATGACTTCCTTCAAGAAGGCCTCGTCATCGAGTGGGTTTGGCGTCACGTATTTTTCAATCGTCGCAGGCTCATTTGGCGCGTGGCCCATAAATACCGACCAACTGCCCTTCACATAGACAGCGGCGTAATCGAACCCAATCTCGAGTTCGTATGGTACGCCTGACACAATCCCGCTGCTTGCCTCGACGGCAGCAACGCTTCGCGATGTAGCTTCCAGGTCTCGGGGTTCTGTAAGACCATCCATCTGACTGACCGACGGTCGCCAGCCATCGGTCCACGCTTTGGTGAGCGCGTTCCAATGCGGTTGATCGCAGCCAGCAGCAACGATCTCCAGGGCCTGGTGGTGGGGAATTCTTTTTGCGCGCGCGATACGCTTGGCGATAACGCGCAGGTCATTGAGATCAGTCATTGATCCATTCCTTTGATGCACGGATCTGACAAGGTGCCCACTGCCAATCAGTCCGCCCATTCGGGAACGGTCATGAAAGGAAAAATCAACAGCACTGCAAAGCTTCGCGAGCGGTGGGCACACCGGCCTGTGCTGAAAGGCCGACGCAAATTCTACCGGCTTTATTCCCTGCGTCAATATAAGCGAGAAAGGCTCGCGACAGCCATTTGCACATTGAAATAGCAATGTACTCTGCAGAGTCTTCGCTACTTTCAATTAACTGAATTGAAAATCATAATATTAAGTGGTAGACCACAGGGCATGCGGGTGTAGCTTAGTGGTAAAGCACCAGCCTTCCAAGCTGGCTATGAGGGTTCGATTCCCTTCACCCGCTCCATCCGCTCCTT
>Ga0247833_1003879_pt1 | contig 19436 bp, 17 predicted proteins | sample LaCruzMarch2015__7_FD_187117 | JGI IMG/M metagenome (GOLD analysis project Ga0247833, IMG submission 187117) | Freshwater microbial communities from meromictic Lake La Cruz, Castile-La Mancha, Spain - LaCruzMarch2015_8m | ecosystem: Environmental > Aquatic > Freshwater > Lake | place: Spain... | reverse complement strand
CGTTATCCCATCAGTCGCTTAATTCCTACTACTAACGCCTACTGTCAATCACACGCCATGGTCCACAGTCCAGGAAACACGCCGAATGAGCCCCCGCCAATTCGACATCTCTCCCTTCTCGCTGTGGTTCTCCTCGGTCTGTCCCTCACCGACAATCTATTGCCCATGAAGTATTCACATACTTCCCAACACGCTATTTTGACCACCTAATAGCGACTCCAATACTTGTAACTGCCATTAACCAGCCTGACATGTTACTATTAGACATATAAAGAACAAATTCCCTCGCTGGTTAATATGGGTTACGTTTAAGGATCATTTAAAAGTTCAGAAAATGAGGCGTTTTCACACGTTTGGAACGTTTGAATTCATTCAACAAACTGAAAAAACGTGAGTCGAGATGGATAGCATGAGCAATCGCTCTCTAGATGAGCCCCCGGGGAAGCGAAGAAGGGATCGATTGTCGACAACAATATCGCTTTGTACCTACCTTCTAGGCTCGTCCACCTGCGACCACTCGTGCGATCACTCGTCGTCCTCGTCATAAAGTAGGAACGATCGCTTTGCTCCCTTTGTCGATTGTTGACCATTTCAATTGTATTGTCACTCCAAATCGTAGGATTAAATCGTTGGACCAGCTACATAAGCAACCTTGGTACTCATCATCATACAAACATGCCACCCTTTTTCGACGTGCACGGTGATCCACAGATGGATCCATATACCATCCTTAGTCTACCACCCACCGCAAGTGAGGCCGAGATTAAGCGTTCCTATAGGATGCAAATGCTTCAACTCCATCCAGACAAGCTAGCACCGACATTGTCAGAACAAAGTATTGCAGCAGTATCTGAGAAATTTCACAATGTTAAGGATGCGTATGAATTTTTAATCAGTCCATTACATCTAACGTCACGTCGTTTATACATGGCACGTATGGCAAGTCGACGAGCCGAGTATGAGCGACGTGAGGCATATATACGTCGAAATGGTGGGACTGCTGCGGATAGTTTTTACAGCAATGCCACGAGTAACTTTACACCCAATTATCGTAGTGGGGGAGGAGGAGGTGCGGGCATGGCAGGAACGACATTTTCACAGCAGCCATCCATGAGTGCCAGTACACGTCGGAGTAATAATAATAGCTATGCTATGCCATCGAGGAAGAAGGCACAGGCTGAATCACGGGGGGACACTGGAACTGACAAGAAGGATCGGGGAAGACGAAGTAGTGGTGTGGGAGGAGGACCAAGTTGTACCAATGCGTCGCAGACAGACGGGGGGAAAAGAACTCCGTCAAGATCCAAGAGACGGGAGAAGACGACAGCAACTGGGGGGACGTACCGTACCGGGTATAAGAGCGATTCACATCATGACAGAAAATCGAAGTCAAGTAATGACTACGATGGAGGAATACGGTATGGTGGTGGCTCTGCTGCTAGAAAGAGTACAAGCTTTTACAGTGAGATGGGTGCGAATGCTACCAAACCGAAAAAATATGATGATGATAGAGGACATCGTGGCAAGTCCCAGGAGCCGGATGCGGCACGGAAGAGGACGACTACGACAAAGGACAAATTACCAAAGTCGAAAAGTCATTTCAGTACCACCACCAGTGCTCGTTGGGGTGATGTAAAGATTGATACGGAGTTAAGAGACCGACAGAAAAGACAACGTACCAAGTCCGCACCGGCACGATATGCTGCAAAAGATGATAGAAGAGCTGGTAGTGACGGTGGAATAAAGTGTGACAAATATTATCCAAATACCTCCTCCAGTGGACAGAACAATAACAATAACATCAGTAGTGATAATTTGCCGAAGGAATTCTTCTGCCCACTGACGAAGAAAATCATGAAGGATCCCGTCAAAGATTCCGAGGGGAATGTCTACGAAAGGGAGGCCATTGAACGTTGGTTACGTGTACAAAGCTCAAGTCCAATAACGAATCGATATTTAAGTATGGATATGATCCGACAAGATAAGGAGTTGAAACGTTCAATTTTCAAGACCACTGGTAGACCACGGGCTAAATCTCAGGCACAACGGGGTAAATCACCACACGATCAGAACGATATGATATCAGGTCGTGTTCTTATTGACTCCTATCTACGTGCGATTAGCTCAAAATCAAAATTGAACATTGCACTCGATGGAGTGGGTATATGTGCCTTCTCATATCGTCGGATAACCTTTGTCATTGAGGTCCCGGTTACGGCTCATGCAGGTTTTATGGTATACTCATCGTTTGACGGTGAAGCCGATCGGTACAAACTAACCGAACGGATGGATGCGTGGAATGATTGGTTAGAAAAGATTGGCCGACATTCAAGTGTTCATCATATAAAGTCAGGACGGAAGACCGTTTTCTCTTTGAAGGGGGCTGAGCGAGATATGACCAAGTGTGAGATATTCCAAAAAACACTTGAGTACTTTGTGCAGATGAGTTTGAAGTTGCATAATCTGCTGCATCCTCAAGAAATGAAGACTGTGGAGAATGTCTCATTAACAAGGCATCCAGTGGCGGTGACGTGACACAGGAACAACCTTGGGGGGAGTGAATCCAATAAAATAGAGATATTTATTGTATCATTAATTCATACAAAGAGCAACAGATAAACATCACAACTCCTGTAGCGTCTTTAATCTTTCATGAAACTCTTCGTCCAAGACATGCATTAACGCAGTCGATCCCATGCGAAATCCGTCCTTTGTTCCTGCTCTGTGATACTTGCGACACGTGGCAAAGACATCCGGCTTTGGATCGGTCGCTTGAAACTTGGAACAATGAACGTGAGCCAGTCCTCCTATTTCCCGGAATACATCGACCTCCGACGTGACCGAACCACGGCAGCCAATGACCGTCGATGCCACATGAGCCTGCTGACACCCAAGCAAACAAGCCTGGTGCATCGTCTTACGCTGTATCGAATTTCGTTCGGGCAAACATATCGTCGTGCATTCTTCTTGAGAGTTCACTCTCGATTCGCATAACTTCCAATCAATTTCTGTCGTTTGATCTGGGGTACGTCGTTGTGGGGGTGGTCGGCGAGCGCGTTTGATTCGTCGAACGAGTGCTCCCGCTGATCCCGCAACAAATGTGAAGACGGCAGTGCTGATCACCATGATCACTAGTGTCATTTTGCCTTGCTTCTTCCGTCGTTCGTTCCAATACAAGTCAGAGCTCTTGCCGTAGATTGTCGTTGTCATTGGAGCAAGGTTGCATGGATTATTAATGTCGCTCCTTCTCGAACCAGTGCTGGGGGACGAAGTTTATCTTGCCTTCGCTCGTCCTTTGCTTTTTCTTCGCGGATTTCAAATCCAAGTGATTTGTCTCAAACCAAAGAGTGCTGCGGCCAGGAGTGAACGAGCAACAATGACGGGCAAGATCATGATGGACACCGAAGACTACACCGCCGTCTACATTGGCTTGCCTCTCACCAGTGATGGCTCATTTCCCACCATCACTCACTTCTCGTCTGGGCTGTCGCCCGAGCATGGCGTTGCCGCGCCATCCTCATCCTCGTCTATTAGCTACGGTCTATTCGCATTCATCGTCGGCGCAGTTATAGCTTGCTTTGGTTGGGTGTTCAACCAAGGCTGGTCAATCGCAGCTCTTCTCATGTTTGGCCAGTTCACGTGGACATTCGCATCGGCTTGGAAGCATGTCCTCCTCACTTGTCTCGGATCGTTGTCCAGCGCTATTGCATTTTGGGCCATCTTCAAGAGGATCTTTCCTTCCGTGATGGCTGATGATGACAATGACAATGACGAGTTGGACGATGAAAATGCATCGCACGACGATGACTTCTCTGACGCCTTGCAGGACCTTGGCGAGCTTGGATTCATCGCCGGATATTGTGGATCGCAGGCATTGTTTACATCTATGGTTTGCAACAACCTAGACGGGCTTGGCATCACATGCGAGCCAGGGCTTAGTTCACCGGCTGGTTTCACATTGGTCTTCGTGTTGTTGTGGATGCTGTGTACCAAAATGCGGGATTACATCAAGGCATCGAGCCGTCGTGCGAGCTATGTTGAGTGTGCAGATGTTGTAGCGGCAGCAGTGGACTACGAGCTTGTAAAGATTGTGTAATGCGCCTGATACAGTGAATTTGTTTTACCTTAGGATAAGATCCAACATTTGTACCATACACATTCTACCTTACACATATAATCTATACTGTACAAATACCATTCACCAGTATTCAATCAATCTCTACTGTGCACTTCCCTTGATATATTTCATCTTTCGCTCATAGGTCAGCTTCGCCTCGAACCCGTCCAACAATGCCTTCGTTTCACTCTCATACAACTTTTTCATAGCCTCCATCTCCCTTTTATAGTTTTCCTCGACCAAACTTAGTTTAATGGTGCAGTCGTATTCTAATTTTTGAGTTACCTTCTCAATGATAGGTTTGATGAATTCCGTATCAGAAGTGAGTGCTAGCCTTTGCTTAGCCAGTGATTCAGCTTTTTCAAGCTCCCACTTAGCACGCTCCTCTTCAACTTTCGCTGAAACAATGAGTAGAGTGTTCTTCTTCAACTGTCCACGTGCCATGTCATCCTTGATGTAATCCAACGGAGTCTTACTTTTCTTGTCGATGACAAAGATGCCTTTAGGGAATGCCTCAATGATCAAGTTGACAATCAAATCACTGGCATTGTGCTCCATCGCCAAGTGAATTGGAAGGCGACCCTTCACATCCCGTCCACGAGCAGCCAAGGGGTAACTAGTAAAAATTTTCGTTACCAAATCATCTGGAGCTCCGAAGACCAGTGCTGCATGGAGAGGCAATGCACGGAATCGTAGCTGGTCCTTCTTCTGTCCACGTGCGACAACCCAGGTCTTGCATTCCTTGTTGAATTGGACATTTTGCTGATCGTACATGGACTCAACATAACAGAATTGTCTGGCTTCAAGCGCCTGGAAGAGATCGGTCGGGGCCTTGTCATAATCGACCTCCCAAGCTTCAGTATCAACCCAATTTAAATCGCATGATTTGGTTGATGTTGTGTTGTGACAAGGAGGTTCACTCAACTCCTCGGTCTCTTTCAGCACTGGCGGGGTCATACCATTCATAATTTTTGAACCTAACTTACTCAACTTGCTTCGGACACTAGAGTCGTTTGATCGCGCAATCACGAGCGGACTGAAGACAGATCGGGATGGAGCATCGTCTCTAGGTTCTTCTTTCTCGGGGCTGGAGTTTTCCTTGGTGTTATCAACCTCATCCATCCTCGCCTCGGGGAACTCAGGTTCTTCTGGACTGGTAATAGTCTCAGGAGAGGCAGAGATTGCAGCAACTGTCTCAGAGGTCGCAACAACTGTCTCGTGTTGCTTCTGGGCAGGTGTGGATTCAGGTTTTACTTCTTCTTCGATCTTGGTAATCTTCGTTTTCGTATCCTCGTCCTTCTTGGTTCTTTGATTCGTCGCTAAACCTTTGAGGAAACGAATGCTTCTCTTAGATGATGTCGACTTTAACGACTTTCCTCCTACAGATGGACACTCAGTTGAATTTGTTGGTTGCTCTGATATTGCCTCCAGAGACAAATCTTTCTTAATCTCAACAACCTCCGACTTGATATCTTCTGTAGGAGCAACCTCCTTAATTGCCTCGTCGGGCTTGGATTCCGTCGCGATCTCTTTCTTCGCCTCTTTCTTAGGAGGCCTGGTCATTATCGAGAAGAATGTTTTGCCAGTCTTGAATGACAATTTCGACTCATCACCAACCGATTCAACTTTCTCTTCGTCTGGTGCCACCATCTCACCTGCCTCGACTTTCAATCTAGCCAACTCGGCCTCGTCCACGTGAATGACACGTACATATTTTCCCCACTGAGCCTCCGGGAAACTCTTACGGTTCCTTTCCTTGTCCACCTCGAACCTCAGCACTACAGGCTCACCCTCGATCCTTTCGGTGAGAATCGCATATGTCCATTTGAGATCGGATCGTTTGATGAACGCCGCATCGCCCACAATCAGTGCTTTGGCCTTGATTGCGGCTGCTTCACGCGATATGGAGGCATTTAAGTGATTCGGTTGGCCCTCATCACCAAGTTTATAAGTCGGGAGGTAGACAGGGGCCCTCGCATTGTCGGCCATGGTAGTACAGAAAACAATGACCGGTGGCAAGTCGGATTCAGCAAAAGTACCAGTCTCGTATGTAGAAACCTTCTCTCGCCCACAGGCGTTTGAGAAAATTTCCTTAACTCCCAACTCACCACCACCCACAAAAACGACGACAGCATGGACGACGCGAGGGCCCCGGTCTACCTCCCGGCCTACAAACTAGGTGATGAGGGCAAGCCTAAATACTTTAATGCTGATGCATCACGTGAAGTAGCCGCCGCCGAAGCCAAAGAACTGATTGTGGGCGATGCGGCGTTCATCAAACGATCTGATCTCAAATGGACATATGCGATTCTCACTGAAAGGAGTGAGGGTGACTCTGTGGTACTTCGGTTCGAGGTGGATCCAGATAAGAACCGTAAGAGTTTCCCAGAGAGTCAGTGGGGAAAGTATATTCGTGTAATTCACGTGGACGAGGCCGAGTTGGCTAAGTTGAAAGTCGAGGCAGGTGAGATGGTGGCACCAGACGAAGAGAAAGTTGAAGATAAAGTTGAGGTATCGGTGGATGATAAATCTACTCATTCTGTGGCCAAGTCTACTGGCGAAAAGTCATCAACTTCAATCAAAAGTAACAAGCCTTCGTCATTCTTCAGCGCTCTGCCCTCATTCTTTGGCACACCCAAGAAAGATTCGAAGAAGGTGATCGCGACGGAATCCAAGCCCGTCGAGGCAACTAAGGAGGCTGCTCCTGTTGTTGAGATAACAGAAGAAGAGACAACACCAATCGAGGAGGTCAATCCAGTGGAGAAGGTGGTTCCCATCGATTCCACTGAAATTGACCATTCGACTGTTAAAGCGACTATTTCAACTGTCATGTTTGAATCAGATGCATCGATCAAAAAAGAAAGCAAGAGCATTTTTAACGCTATCTTTAAGCCTACCACATCTGTCGCCCCCGATGTGACCAAGGATGAGCCTGACAACACTAAAGAGAATTCCGACGACGTCCCGGTAGTAGAAGCCCCTAAAGATGACGACTCTGTCTCAAGTCGATCTCTTCGCAGTCCACTCGGCCTCAAAAAGACTGGCTCTCTATTGAATAAGTTCAGCTTATCTCCGAAAAAGGACAAGGCTGCATTCATGCCGACCGAGTCGAAGGCGAAGTTACCGGTGTTGTTTGAACAATCTCCGGCCACAACCAGGAAAACTGTCAGCGCTCTCGGTGATGCCAGCCCAAAAGCAAGTAAAGCAAGTGATGAGGACACAAAGGAATGGTTTGACACCGAAGCTTGGGAGGTTGATTATGACACGGACCCAACCGATCTCTTCCAGGCGCTAGAGGCCAGGGAATTTGGTTACTCATTTGACATGTACAAGCAGGTGCCTCTTCAATTCAACAAGGAATGCAAGACCTGGGTAGTCGCACGTGGAAAGCAAAAGGACCAGCTACGATTCCGTGCATTGCCTCTCCATGCAGCACTGGTCTTCGGAGCTCCAGTTGAATTAGTAAAGAAGATCTTGAATGCCTACCCTCTTGCTGCTCGTGGACGGGATGTGAAGGGCCGCCTTCCAATTCACTTGGCGATGGAGCACAATGCCAGTGAGGAGTTGGTTGGCTTGATCATCGATGCATTCCCTAAGGGCATGCTCATCGTTGACAAAAAGAACATGACACCTTTGGATTACATCAATAACAACACGACACGTGTGTACATGAAGAAGTACCTCCCACAAATCATCGCTGCTAAAGTTGAAGTTGAGAGTGCGAAGTGGGAGGCTGCACAAGCTGAAGCGTTGGCAGCACAAAGATTGGCGATGGTGTCCGATACTGAATTCATGAAGCCCATCGTAGAAGCAGTAACTCAGGATGTGGAAAATGTCTATGCTAGTAAATTGAGTTTGGTTGAGGACAGCTACAAAAAGGAGATGGAACTGATGAAAAAGAAGTTTGATAGTGAAACTCAGGCATTGTTGGACGGATTCGAGGTGAAGCTAAAGTTTGAGCGAAAGCTACAAAAGATGAAGGGAAGTGCACAGTAGATGACTCTGAAGAGGAGATAGATAAGGTGAAAGAGAGGGTTGGAGATGGGCAAGGTGGGAGAAGAGAGGGTTCCTAGACAATTTTTGATGTTGGTGATCTGTACAGTCGCAAACGTGCAATGTTTCATAGTTATATGATCTAATGTAATGTTGTTATATCAAATGTCACTGTGTATGAAGTCGTCACATATCAAGCACAAATCACTTGCCTTGAGCTCAACATGGGCAACCCCACACTTCTCTCTCCCATTTTGGCGGGCTCACTCAATCTGATTTATTCCTCACCAACTCATTGAGAGGGTGTCGGGTGGTGAGACATCATGTCTCAGCAGCAGGCTACTTCCTCTGTGGCAATGAATGCATTGCATTCGAACACCGGAAAAGCAAGCACTTCTATTCGCAACCCTTATGCGAAGAAACCGACGTCAGTCGCCGCATCCGTCCCATTTGGTAACCCATACGCTCGCGTTGTTGCACGAGAGGGCACTCAGCAGCCGCCTCCAACAAAACGCCCGTCACCTCCTCCCGTCAACGAATTCACAACATTTAGTCAAGCATTCGGGAATGATGATCCCGATGCAAACTTTGGCGAAGAGGATCGAGCTCAGCAAATTGTTTTTGATCAAGCAATTTCGTCGTCAATTAGTTGCAATACCAATAATGACTCTGATTTAGGTAACGACCTCGGTATCACTCCACGTGATCATCAAATCTATTTGCAGCCTCACACTCTGCATATCTCCACTCGACAACGAGGAAACCCGATAATCGAGCACATTCGTAACGTACCATTCAAATATTCAACCATGGTTCCAGATTACATCTTGTCTCCAACAAGGTGTGCTCTCTTCCTCTCACTCAGATATCACAATCTACATCCGAACTACATCCATCGACGAATTGCGGAATTAAAATCGGACTTTGAGTACCGTATGTTGCTTTGTCATGTTGATTTAGAAGACAATGCGACGCCCATTCTGTTCCTAAATGATGCATGTGTCCAGAACAATTTAACTCTCATTCTGGCATGGAGTGAAGAGGAGGCGGCACGATATTTAGAAACGGTCAAAGCGTTTGATGGGAAGGACCCGAATACTGTGATTGGGAAACATGAACCAAAGACTCACATCGAAAAAGTAGTTCATGCACTGTGTAGCGTGCCCAGTGTCAACAAGACAGATGCTAATCAATTGCTCAATCAGTTTGGAACATTCCAACGTCTTGCTATGGCAAGTGTCGATGAAATAAGCGTTTGTCCTGGAGTTGGACCTAAAAAAATCAGGCGTCTATTTGAGGCATTTCACCGACCTTTTTCAGAAGAGTCGTTAAAGAGGCGGAAGGAACGAGACAAAGAGGAGCTTGAAGAAGGGCAAGAGGATCAAGTGAAGGCGTCGATCGATTTGACAGATGACGCGAAGGAGGATCCATGATGAATTATTGCAATTTGCTTACATCCTTTTTATCGTGCATTATAACTGCGTATGTTGTTAATTTCATTCAACTAGTACTTGCTTAAATCCTTTTGCTTCTTGATCACGCATTAATAGCTGCATAGTGAATTTCATTACACTTCTCTTAAGTATTTCCAGAGTACTTCTAGCGTTTCCTAAGTCAATCGGGTCCTTCCATACCAGCCATATTTCCAGAGTGACATATTCTCCATCCTTCCTCGTAGATATCCATCGAAGCATCAACAATTGCGTTAAAACATTTAAAGCTCAGTCTCTTACCAGAAATAGGGCGCAACCCTAGACCTACCACGAGTGGTGGGATTGGTCCTTTTCCTTCCTCTGACCCACCCAATATAGCTCTCTCTCTGATCCCGGCCATCTTACGTGTGTGTGATACTATTCGCTCGGCCAATCTCCGAACAAAGACCTCGCGTAATGACGATTCTTGCTCTGCACCGCCACTGGAACGTGCCACACCTGTCCCAAGCAATGTCGATACGTGGTAGGTCGTGGAATTGTCAATAATGCTCTCTTCGACGTTGCATAAGAGCAATGATCCCATCTTGCCTGCAAGTTGTGTGACAGAAAAAAAGATCCGATCGGAGAATAGTTGGAGTATAACAGTGGTCGGTACTACACCTTGGGACTTTATTTCATCGTCTTCTTTGAGCTGGATGGTCCGCACGATTGAGGTTGGGAGTGACGATGCCTTCGGACGATACACGGTTGATGACTTATCCTTTTCATTCTTTTCGGCAATGTCAGAACTGCTTAGCAGAGTCTTGGAGATTTCTTGCGTACCGTTGTCGGCCATGGCTTCGAAGACTATAGCCACCGCAATAGCGCCCGGATCCGGAGTACCCATTAAAACCTCACCCGAAAGATAATTCGACCTCCCGGCATCAGCGATATCCATTGTTGATGTTTCGTCAGCTCCCATCCTCGCGGCATCTGCGGCCCCCCGTACGTCGGCCAGTGTCGCCAACGATGGTAAGATCGCCACTGATGATGGTAAGAGAGCATCAAGCATAGTCCGTGATCCCCTTTTTGCGCCACCGTAGAATGAGATGGCAGATACACCCTCTCGAAATGATTCCGCCATTGTCATTGACGTGATATCTCTTGTCTGTAGGTATGTTCCAGCCTTACGAAAGAATAACTCTAACAAAATTCCAGATGTCCCACCCATTGATGATGATATTGCATCTGCAAGGTCAGCAAAAAGGAATGAGGGGTGATGTAACCGCAGCATACCATCAATTTTATCAAGGCGTTTAAGAATTTCACGAGAACCGCGTGTCATGCCGCAATCACCATCACCTACAATAGTGTCGTATTTTGTTAGTATTGGTTCGGCCGCGATTAATGCCAAGCAGCATCGAGTTAGTGTAGCTCGTGCGACGTTTGCAAAATCATCAATAAGGACTGACGAGAGCGGTGACGACAACGCAGACGCCTCATGCACGACGACCTCGTCAATCTCAATGTCCGATGGACGAACAATATCTAATGTTGTCCACACGTCAACCTTTGTCCATGCGAGTGCATCTGTGTCGGAATCAATGTACGACAATACGTCGATGGCATCACCCCATCCCGTCAGTGGCATAATCGTGACGGATGCGCCATGCATATCAAAGGATGTCATGTAACTCCCTACCAGTATCCTCGTTACTTTGGCATTATCATTACCCTCAAGATGTTTCACGATGGACCGTGTGAGTAGCGACATTTCAAAGTTTGACGTCCCTCCGAGATTATTGACGAACCTTCTCTGTGCTGGACATCAGGCTCCCTGGCCCAGACCCACCAAACTTTTCACCGTTGATGACTTCCCCTCCCCCCCATGCACCCGTCTCGTATATTTTTGAGAACGAGTCAGCGCGGGCATTTTCATTCTCCTGGTTCATTTTGAGGGAGTATACGTCTATGACATATTGGGTTACGTTGGTTGAATGCTGGGACAAGGGCCTTCTAGGCTTATTTGATTCGCAGACTGTGACGTGAGTGGAAGACATCTGGATGCGGTGTGGGGTTTTTGTATCTTTGGTTTATTTGTTCTCCACTGCTTCTGCCACTTTTTACCATCGTTCTTATTTTTTGCTCACCCCCCACATCTATGGCGTTCAAACTTTGATGTTGCGATAGCAGAAGAATGAACCACAGCAATAGCAGAACCGACCAAAAAGGCACTTTGACCTGAAAAAAGTGCAAAAGCAACCAATTCACCACCTCTGAACACCCACCGTTGATCTTGGCAGCCTCTGGACGTGCCATATCTGAGATCAGTATGATAGACAACAAAGATATTGATGGTGAAATGTACATAGTTATAGTATGTGTACATAGGAGGTACGATATATTTAAATTCATTCAACCATGGCGAAATCGTCATCGGCGTTGCCACTCCTCCTACGCCAAGCAATTGGTACAATTTCTGCTGCATCATCATCTGCCACAACCCTAACTTTATACATATAATGCAATTCAGCACCTTCAACAGTGGCTACCGGTCATCAGTCATAAGGATGCAGCCACCCTGATATCTGCCCTCTGGGACCTGAGAGTGGATGTTGTTGGTATAGGAGGTGGGTCTCTGTTTGTTCTTATGATTGAGACCCCCCACACACTTCATACTCATAGCAGGTCTTCTTTATACATATATAATGCAATTCAGCACCTTCAACAGTGGCTACCGGTCATAAGGATGCAGCCACACCCTGATATTTGCTCTCTGGGACATGAGAGTGGATGTTGTTGGTATAAGAGTGGGTCTCTGTTTGTTCGTATGATTGAGACCCCCCACACACTTCATACTCATAGCAGGTCTTCTTTATACATATATAATGCAATTCATCACCTTCAACAGTGGCTACCGGTCATGAGGATGCAGCCACACCCTGATATTTGCTCTCTGGGACATGAGAGTGGATGTTGTTGGTATAAGAGGTGGGTCTCTGTTTGTTCTTATGATTGAGACCCCCCACACACTTCAAACTCATAGCAGGTCTTCTTTATACATATATAATGCAATTCAGCACCTTCAGCAGTGGCTACCGGTCATAAGGATGCAGCCACACCCTGATATCTGCCCTCTGGGACCTGAGAGTGGATGTTGTTGGTATAAGAGGTGGGTCTCTGTTTGTTCTTATGATTGAGAACCCCCACACACTTCATACTCATAGCAGGTCTTCTTTATACATATATAATGCAATTCATCACCTTCAACAGTGGCTACCGGTCATGAGGATGCAGCCACACCCTGATATTTGCTCTCTGAGGTTTTCAGAGTGGATGTTGTTGGTATAGGAAGTGGGTCTCAGTTTGTTCGTATGATTGAGACCCCCCACACACTTCATACTCATAGCAGGTCTTCTTTATACATATATAATGCAATTCAGCACGTTCAACAGTGTCTACCGGTCATAAGGATGCCGATTCACCCTGATATCTGCCTTTGAGACCTGTGAGTGGATTTCCTAGTAGGTGCAGGAGAAAGAGTCACTGTGGCTGTGGGTTGTATGATTGAGACCCCCCACACACTTCATACTCATAGCAGGTCTACTTTAAACATATATAAAGTGTTTCAGAACCTAAGGCATTGTCCGCAGGCGGGGAGCCTTTTTCCTACTTTCGTACTGACTTTGTGTAATATGTAATTATGTGCTACATACTCTTGAGTACTGCACCTCGTCCGCATGCAGGATTTTGATGTTTCGTACTTTCGCACTTCCAAAAAACAGAGTCTAAATTTGGCGGGACAAATAGCAACGGCCGCGCCAACGAAATTTCTTCTTCCTTTCTCTTTTCTCGGAAGATTCTTTCTTTTTCATACTTAGTTCCTCCGTACCATAAATATCTAGGTAGTACATACGAAAAGCCGTTGTTCAAAATGAAAATTGGCCAATTTCAGGGGGGGTACGGAATAGTGTCTCAGCTCAAACAGGGATGTGCAAGTCGGGATTCCGGACTTGCACAAAGGGAGAAGAGACATTACTATCCGTACCCCATACGTAGGAGACAATACATAACTACATAATTAAGGGGGTCCGAAAGTACGAAAGTCGGTTTTTTTCTCCCGCCTGCGGACAATGCCTAACAGTGTTGCTAAAGGTCATAAGGAAGCAACCCCAAATGTCCAAATGTAAGTTCTACTGTGACTACCAAAATGGATAACGGTGGAGGGCGGCATTACATCCTTATGACTCTCAACCATAGACTACCATAGATGGGTGCTCAAACACTTCTAATACATATAATATTGAAGTGCAGTCCACTCTAAAGTGGTTCCCAGCCTCAACCATGTCATATTGATCTCATAAGTGTTCCTAGCTGTAAATCATGGGGCTTATTAACATGCTGTAATAGAGTTTAGCTGTAACCATATTCATATGACAACTAACCACATACAAAGTATGTCACTCATCTTCAATATGTATAGACTGGGTGAGGGGCCTCTATCACTACATACAACAGCTATGTCCAAGTGTAACTCCAACCACCAGCCTCTGTGAATTGCCCTAGACTTACCTACGAAGTACGTAATTACTTCGTCGAGGAATGAATTCCTACGACAATCAACTGCCTACATACACAAAGTGTCAGTAAATGCATGGAGATGGAGATTTTTTTTGGGCGGGCTACCTCCGAGATGCGTCAAATGCGAACGATAGATGAGCTGGAGCGTCTCAAAGCCACGGGCAACGAGTGCTTCCGGCGCAAGGACTATCACGGTGCCCTAGAGCAGTACAACTGCGCCCTCGGTGGCCCCACTGGCAGGGGCACCGGGTTGCAACTGGGCCTCCTGCTGCCATTGCTGAACAATCGTGCGGCCTGTTATCTTGAAATTGCCGACGCGATGCGAGGACCCAGCACGGAGCGCATCGACGTATATCGGTGTGCTGAGTGCGATGCCGATGAATGTAGCACGTACTCGAACATAATGGGTGGTTCGGCCAAGGCGCTCTTTCGTCTTGGGAGGGCGATCCTCGGCAAGCAGATGGTGACTTCGCAACTGGTGGACAAAAGTTTGGAGCATCATCAACTGGGTGCCGAAGAGGCTATGGCCATGCGCAAAGACATTGCAAGGGCACTTGAGGTTGGATGTATGCACCTAAATATCGCTTTGAAAATGGTACCTGGCGATGCGATGATTACGGCCAAGATACACGAGGTGGAGCGTCTACAGCAGACCCTTGCCATCAAAGGCGCACCACCGCCTATGCTTCAGGTGGGAGTCCCAGTGCCACGTCCGGACACGTTTGGTCCCTCCGTGCTCTTCACGAAGGGTGATTCGTGGATGAGCAACACTGTAACGCTCGAGCTTCCTGTCCCTGTCCGCAACAGCGTCCACCACCAATCTACCGGGCATGTCATGCTGCCGATATTCCTCACAAAGACAGAGAACGTCCGCAATCAAGGCGAGTTGGCAATCTGGATGCACTACTCAGCGCACCTTGGTAAGTCCGAGCTCAAATCGCGTGGCGAGGCAGCGTTTGGCCCCGATGCAGAGTACGATGTATTCGACGGCCACTTGTACGGCAACCTTTCCACACCCGCTCAAGCGAACGATCACATTCGCTCGCCTGATGAGTTTGTCATGAACTTCCAATTTGCTCGTCACGGCCAGTCCCCCGACGAGGGCATCCCAGGGGCGTTGGTAGCAGCAGGAGTGATTGAGCGCGTGCGTGTCGCGGGCCAGACTCACTTTGGCGAGAATTTTGTCATCTACCGAGTGAATTTCTGACTCCTTACTCTAAGCCATGTGACGTCAAGCGCAGCCATGCTTTGTGGCGCAAAGCCTTAATAATCTACCGGCCGACGATCCAATTTTCCAGTTTTGGCTGAAAAGGTGAACTAGCGCTGATATCCTCCGTGATCACCTTTTGCCTGATAGCAAATAACCAGTTTCCAAAAGAATTTTACAGCAAGCATTTGACCGTATCAGTGTCAATTAATAAAATGGAGGGTTGATTGGGCTGACTGTCATCTCTAGTGATAAAAAAATATTACTTTTATCACTGAACCGTGTTTCATTATTTATATTACTTTTATCACTTAATCATGTTTCATTATTTGTATTGTATCTTTACAACATTTTGGACAACAATTACCCACACAAGAAACTTATTGTCTTAACTGAAAAAGTAAGCAATGTCCTATCCCTCTTGTGGTTCTTCGTCTGATTCGTCAGAACCATCCACTTCTGAGTCAACTTCTAATTCCGGATCCTGTACAGTTTTGAGAGCAGCAATAAGCATTTCTCTCGACCCGTCAACACTCAGACATTTCTCGTGAGCCATGTTACGTAGTTCACTAATGCGTAAGGCGTTGTATTGAATATCAACATTCACATTCGTTCCATTATTCGGCACTTCTCTCCTTGCTGTGGCTGCCAATAGATCTCTGACCAATGTCCCTGGAACCATGTCAGTAAATGACAGCTTTTCAAGGACTTCATCCCTATTTTCCATCATATAGTCCATTGCTGCCTCCTTTAGTAAGGCACAGTTCTTTGACTCAGCGTAGAGAAGAAGCTCCATTACATTCTCAATACTGAAAGTTGCACCTACCACGAAAGAAGCTTCTGCCTCAAGCTTCAGATTGACGACTCCGTACTTATCAGCAGCATCAATAATATCCCTGGCATGTAACACCATATCGTCCTCAGATACTTTCCGTCCATAAATATAGCTTAATAGGAGAAGAAATATATTAGGTTTTACGTCATTGATTTGAATTGGGGTTGTATTGTCATCGTGTGATTCACACAGTTCAGCAAAGATACTTGAACAATTCTCAATGATGACACGATGAGCTGGGAATGAAACTGGCGCAGTCTTGGCAACCTTCATTGCACTGTTCTTCCCCTTCCCCTCCGCAACCTCGAATACAATGTCAGAATATTTCTCATCCAAGAATAGTCCTTGAATCATTTTGGTTAATGGATTCTCGGGGATAAAGGGTGGATGAACAGATTTCGTTGGCACAGAGAGTCTCATGCGAACCTCTATCACTAATGTACCATCAACAAGAGAACTCATTAGCTTTGAGCGTTTCGCAAAATTAAAAAATCCCCAGCAATGATCATCCCCATCATCACCGCCCACAGGAGCAAAATTACGTGGAGTGGCTGCTCGTTCGTAAGCCACTTGTTTTCCAAAGCCATCATTGACACCGACACCAAAATCTACGTCAATGGCTCTGTTTGACATATTGCGGAGAAATATGGACACCATTCCTTCGACTGCGTTTGCATTGTTTCCACTTTGAAGCAGCTCCAGACGCCATGGATTCCCCAAAAGCAAAAATTCGGGCGAGACAACAGATTCACCTCGCACCAACGACAGGCTTGCGAAGCCATGCCAGTGGACGGTATGTGTCACCCACTCTTGTTGATTATATCCAGGAGGAGCCGTCCCTACATGAGTATGGGCTGATGCGGTTATAGGAGCGCTCATGAAGTCTAGTCGCGTGTTCGAACGGTATTTTAGCGATGGGAGACATCAATTATATTTGGCGGGTTCAGACCTTGCTCTTCCTTCTCTTCACCTCTCTCCACCCAACATGAACAATGAGGACAACAAGCACCTCTGTCCTCCTACGCCGAGCAATCGCTACAGTCTCAGAGCAGCATGGCACTGCTGCTGCTGCTGCTGCAAAAAATAATCATCGAGCTGCTGCGAAAGAAGTAGAAGAAGCCAATTCTCGCTTGCGTACCTTTCATCGAATTGTACACGAGCGTACGTCCGTAAAGCGTTTCGCGTCAAACATGACCATACCCAATGCGATATGGAAAGATATGTTACATTTAGCACGAACTACACCGTCTGGGTTTAATTTACAACCTACACATATCATACTTGTACGGTCCCAGGAAATGAAGTCTGCCTTGGCAGAACATGCCATGCTGGGTGCGGGGAATAAATTTAGGGTAAGTGATGCATCCGGCATGGCAGTATTCTGTGCTGACCTACAACCCAGTAAACGTGTACATCGGATACATGAATTAGAACGGTATCATAATATGAGAGAGGAGGGATATATGTCAGTATTACGTGTGGCAAGTACCTTTTTAACGGGCGAAAAAATTAGCACGAGCACTGACACCAATACTAACAATTTAGCAACGTTAGCCAAACGAACATTCGCAAATGCATTAAGTCCAAGTCGGCCAATGCCAACAATGGAAGATGTTGGCATGTGGGCTTATAAGAATGCGGGTATTATGGCACAGTTATATACCATGTCTGCCACGGCACATGGATTATCGACGTGTATGATGGAGGGGTATGATGCACGTCGTGTCATGGATATATTGCGCATACCCAGTGAAAGATATGGCGTACCAATTATGATTGCGACTGGGTATGAGTATGGGATGGATAAGGAATCTGTGGTGCATGCCAACAATTTAGATGATGTTAATGAGAACGAGGACGAGGAGACTGAGCGAAGACTGCAACAAAAGAAGGAACAACAACGACGTAAAGCACCACGGTTAGAAATGAACGAATTGTTCTTTGGTGAAACCTTTGGTCAACCATTGGATTTTCTACTTGATGATAATGATCGCATGGTGAGGGAGGATGCAGCATAGAGGTAATACAAAATAGAGGAATCTTTCCATTTCTTCTCCCCTTCCCCCCCCATCAAATCAATCGACCCCTAGCTGATCAAAGTTTTTTTCAGGAAGGGAAACGCAGCATAGAACATTTTTCATCATGTTGTCATATCCACAATTAGATTTGAAACGAATTTATTGAATGAAACAATACACACGACCAATAATACAAATCCAGATTTCAGTACAGAACTTTTATATTTATGAAGAATCTAAAATCTAATTCCACAAATCTTCCCAAGAGTATTATTAACTTTGCCTTGGCACAATCAACACACTCTCTCAGTCAAAGTGAAGTAAGTTTAGAAAAACTAATGTAGATACAAGAGAAGATTACGGCATCAATCCATGAAGGAGAGCCTTCCCCCCCCCCCCCACCCCCCAGAACAACTAACTAAACAAGTCGGGTGCGTGTGTCCATATCATTTTACGCACGTTCGCCACGAATGCGACGTGCCAATTGAATATCCTTCGGCATGATAGTAACGCGCTTGGCATGGATGGCACAAAGATTCGTATCCTCGAACAAACCCACGAGGTATGCCTCACTTGCCTCCTGTAATGCCAATACCGCCGTACTCTGGAAGCGTAAGTCCGTCTTGAAGTCTTGTGCAATTTCACGCACTAGACGTTGGAAGGGTGCCTTACGGATGAGTAGCTCGGTGCTCTTTTGGTACTTACGAATCTCGCGTAAGGCCACGGTACCGGGACGGTAACGATGGGGTTTCTTGACACCCCCGGCCGTGGGGGCCGACTTACGCGCAGCCTATGGGAAGAGGAGTCGGAGGAGAGAGGTGGTGATGGATGGAGGTGAGAAATATTCATAGCCATGGTGGAGTGATTTTCAAATTCAATACAGCGACGGCATCAGGAGTCGATCTTCTTACCTTGGTCGCGAGCTATTATTATCCAAGATGATGCATAGTGTTTCATTGTTGGAATGGAGAGAGAGAGGAGGAGAGGGGGGTGCGGAGGAGGTGAGTCGATGGTTGAAATTTAAGAGCAAAAAAAACCCATTGCCACGCCTCCAAAAAGAACAACGGCAACGGTAACAGACTCCATTGCCACCGCGGGGGGCCGGCGACGACGCAACGCCATCGGGCCACGGCTCCACTTCCGTCGTCGTCGTCGTCGTCGTCGTCGTCGTCGTCTTACCTGCTTGCGGGGGGCCTTGCCTCCGGTGGATTTGCGGGCGGTTTGCTTGGTGCGAGCCATGGTGTCGTCGTGTGAGATGAGAGAATGGAGCTGG